>Ga0335394_10002857_pt1 | contig 19526 bp, 17 predicted proteins | sample MAT03_FD_205741 | JGI IMG/M metagenome (GOLD analysis project Ga0335394, IMG submission 205741) | Freshwater microbial communities from Lake Fryxell liftoff mats and glacier meltwater in Antarctica - MAT-03 (spades assembly) (version 2) ... | reverse complement strand
CGCTCGACGCGCTGGAAATGGCATTTACCCACACTCACGTCAACGCCTTCGCCATTATTAGTGGCGATAGCGACTTCATCCCCCTGGTAAACAAATTGAAAGAGTACGGTAAGACCGTATACGTTGTCGGCGGCAAAGCCTTCACGTCAAACATTCTCCAGAGCAATTGCCACGAGTTTGTGGCCTACGAAAACCTGCTTATGGACCGCGCTGCGCGGATTGACGGTGGAGAAAACGGCCCGATCCTGGAGCGGCTCAAGCAAGAATTATCCGATTCCATGTCCAGAGCCGAGCAACCCGCTAGCAACCGTTGGGAGCGGGACCGAGACCGAAATGACCGTGGCGGCCGCTCACGCGGTGGCCGTGACCGCGATAGAGGCGACCGCGATAGTGGTGATCGTGATCGCGAGCCTGAGACAGAAACACCGTTAGCAGTAGCTGTCCTCGCCGACCGCATTGACCGCTTGCCGGGTGAGCGCCTTTCTGGTGAACGCCTTGCCGGTGATCGTGTTGCCAGTGATCGTGTGGCCCCCGTGGCTGCTCCTCCACCCGCAGAACGTCCAGTCGACCCGCGTGGGCCGATCATTGTGCCACCGCTCACTGGTGAGCGCCCGGCAGCAATGGGACGCGAAAGCCGTTGGGAACGCCGTGACCGCCGTCGTGGTGGTGGTGTCGACCGTCCTGACCGTCAGGATCAACCGCGTCAAGACCGTCCGCAACAGTCCAACGAACCGCGCGTGACCCAGGAGATCACAGCCGCTCTGCCCTTGGTGGAGCGTTCTCTGCAAACTCTCGAGCGCCGTGGTGTGCAGGCTCAACTGGGCTTGCTTAAGAGCACAATGATGCAACTGGACCCAACCTTCCACGAACGTGGCTTTGGTTCCTCGAGCTTCAGCGATTTCATCGACAAGCTGAACAAGGCTGAGTTGATCGAAGTGCAGGGCTCGGGCGGAAAGCTCACGATCGAGCGTAGAGGCGGGGCCAATGCCCGTCCTTTGCCCGAACCGGATGAGGCCTTGCCCTTGTTGCGTGATGCACTTGAAGCTCATCGCTACGAGATGGAGATGGGCGACGGTGTCGAGTCGAGCGGTCTTGAAGAGTGGATCGCTACTGAACATCCCGGTTTCCAGGTTCATAACTATGGATTCCCGGGAATGTATGAGTTCCTGGTCTTCTCTGAAAAGCGTGGCGTGGTCAAAGTGAAGAATGACCAGGAGCGTGGCCCTGTTGTATACCTTGGCCGCGAGTTCTTCCCCCCACCCGCACCCAAGGTGAAGAAGGAAGAAGAGTTCTACAGCGAATACGATGAGGTGCAGCCTTATGTTGAAGGCCAGCCCAGCATCAGTGAGCCGAACCCTCCTCCCGTCAAGGCTAAAAAAGCTGTGCGGCCCCGCAAGGCCCCAGCCAAGAAAGCCGCTGCTACTTCCACACGCGCTCCGCGCAAGAGGAAGATCGACTAGCGTGATCGAGCGGCTATTTCCTCCCGGAGTACCTAGCCCGAAGAACCCCTACTCGCCAGCCGTCAAGGCTGGCGGGTTCATTTTCGTTTCAGGTCAGATCCCCATGGATGCGGCTGGCAGCGAGATGAGCTACGGGGATATTCAGCACGAGACCAGAGTGACGCTGGGCAACATACAGCGGATTCTTGAGGGCTCTGGCTCTTCACTGGCCGATGTCGTAAAGGTAAATGTTTACCTGGCCGATGAGCGGGACTTTGCCAAAATGAACGAGGTTTACATCGAGTTCTTTGGTAAAGACCGTCCAGCACGGACGACGATTGGCTGCAGGTTTGCCAACCCGGTGATGAAAGTCGAAATCGACTGCATCGCTTATACAGGTTAAGAACGTAGTTCGGCGATGGTGGCACCAGTGCCGCCTTCAGCCGGAGTTGCTACAAAGTAATGGGCCACATGGGGGTGCTTGGACAGCATCTGCTGTATGGCCTTTTTTAGTATCCCGAAGCCGTGTCCATGGATGATGCGCACACGGGCGATTGACCCGAGCGAGGCTTTGTCCAGGAAGCGGTCTACGTTTTCAAGAGCTTCTTCTGAATTCTGCCCAATGACATTGATCTCACTGGTGGGGGTGTCCCAACTGGGGCCGGGCTCGTAACGGACGTTCGAAGGCAGTTTCTTGGTGGCAGCAGCGTTTGAGAGCACCTCAAGGATCTCGTCACGTGTGACCTGCATTTTAAGAAATCCGGCCTGCACCTCCACGCGACCGTTGTCGTAGATGCGCAACACCTGGGCCGGCTCGCGGACGTTTTCGATCCGCACTTTTACGCCAACGCTTAGCTTTGGCCCAGTGGTAACCGCTGCCTGGCCCTCAGGCCGGATTGCGCTTTGCACTTCAGCCTGAAATTCGCGCTTGAATTTGGCGGCTTTGAGCTGAGCCTGATCGGCGGCCTTGCGGGCGTCGCTCGATGTTTTGATGTCTTCGATGGTGGCGCGCGAATTGCGGTCAAATTCGTTGAGAAGTTTGGTCGTCTTGGCTTCAAACTCGCGCACCCGGGCAGCATCGCGTTTATTGAAGCGGTCTTCCAGTTCGCGGGCACGAGTGGTGACTTCTGCGTTTTGCACCTTCCAGTTTTCTTCGAGCTCGGTGGCCGATTCCAGTTTTTGATGAAGCTCGTTCAGGAAGCGGGCAATGTCTTGATCCCTGGTGGACATCGATTTTCGAGCTTGGTCGATCACCTCGGGCAAAATGCCAAAACGGGCGGCAGTATCAAGACCAGCCGATTTGCCGGGGGCCCCAACGCGCAACTCAAAGGTAGGTAGCAGCGTGGCATCGTCAAACCCCATTGAAGCGCTGAGAACGCCAGCGTGATTCACCCCGTAAATCTTGAGGGCCAGCAAGTGCGTAGAAGCCAGACTAAAGCACCCGTCGCGGTGGAATCGATCCACGATGGCAACACCCAAAGCGCCGCCTTCTTCAGGATCTGTGGAGCGGCCAATTTCGTCGAGAATCACCAGGCTGTCGGGGCTCGCATTGTCAAGCAACTCCGCGACGTGGCGCATATGAGAGCTAAAGCTGGACAGGCTGGTCTCAATCGATTGGCTGTCGCCAATGTCGGCCAGAATCTGGTCAAAGATCGGGAGTGTCGCCTCTGTTGCTGGTACTGGCAGGCCGCTTTGGGCCATCAGCGACAAAAGCCCCACCGTCTTCATGGCGACGGTCTTTCCGCCAGTGTTCGGGCCGCTGATCAGAAGCGTGCGACGCGATTCATCGAGATCAAGATCCAAAGGTACAGCGCTGAGGCGCTTGCGCCGCAGCACGTCAGTGAGCAGCGGATGGCGGGCTTGTTTGAGGTGAAGCGTGCGCTCGGTAGGGCTGGAAAATGTCGGGATCGAACAACGAAACTCGGCACCAAACCGGGCCTTGGCAAAAACAAATTCAAGGGCACCCAGCACCTCAACAGCAGTGGCAATTTCAATATGTTGCTCTCGCATCCTGGCTGTCAGTTCACGCAAAATACGGTGGCACTCACGAAGCTCTTCTTCGATCAGCCGTACCAGTTCGTTATTCAGCTGAATGGTTTCCAGTGGTTCAACGAAGCTGGTTTGACCAGAGCCGCTGGTGCCATGCACAACACCCTGGACGCGGCCTTTGAAGTTGGTGGCAACAGGCACGACAAAGCGGTCTCCACGCACGGTGACATACTCGTCTTGCAAGACGCCATCATCGCGATGGGTGCGCATAAAGCGCTCCAGAGAGTTTTGGATCGATTCTTTTTGACGCCCCAGCTCTTGACGCAGACGCTTCAGCGCAACACTGGCATCGTCTTCAAGGCTACCGTCGGGGCGGATCTTGCCATCGAGAGCACGTAAGAGAAGACGGAAGTCACCAATCTTTTCGGCCTTGTGCCAGAGGAGCGGAAAGCGATGGGGATTCTCACCCAGGCCGAGGCGGAACTCTGTGGCCCGGCTGAGCCAGGTGCGCAGGGCAAGAATTTCCAGGCCGTCCAAAACAGCCCCTTCAATGCGGACGCGAGCAACGGCTTCGCTGACATCTTCGAGATCGGTGAAACGAAGGCGGGGGAGCCCGGAGTCTTCGCTATCGCCCTCTGTCAGAAAGGCCAAGGCTTCAGTAAGTACGTCCAGACTCGACTGTAGCGCTTGCCGGTCTGTTGACGGTTGCATGGCATCCACCTCACGTCGGCCCGCGGCGGATGAGACGTAGCGCGCCAACAATGCGCGCAACGCTTCGTATTCTAAGAGATCCTGACTCCAATTCGACATCGTTCAATCACTTCCAAAGTGCCCGAGGTAACGAGCAGATCTTTCAATTCAAGAGGCGTAAACCAGCGGGCATCGGCTGAATCAGATCCGGCCGCAAGCGCCCCACCGGTCACTTCGCAGACGTAGTCGAGAAGCACATAGTGATACTCGATTGCACCGGCTGCATCGGGCATAATTCGTTCAAATATTTCGCCGAACCGGACGATTTTTACTTCGAGGCTGGTTTCTTCAAACACTTCCCTGAGAATGGCTTTCTCAAGGGATTCGCCTGCTTCCACGGCACCGCCCGGCAGACTCCAATAGTCTTTCAGAGGCGGGTTGCCACGCTGGACCAGCAGGACGCGGTCGCCATCATAGATCAGCGCACCAACACCAAGGATGGGCTTGGCTGGATAGCGCCTCGAGTCAGACTGCACTACGGTTCGCTTATGGCTCCCTTAACCTTCATCCTCGCACGATAGACGCCACCTTTTGCAGTGATGTAGAGCGTCATGCGGTCTGGGTCGCCAAAGGTCATGTTGGATGGCTTGTCTCCCATGTGAATTGTGTGCAGCGGCTGGGCCTGTGGGGAGACGATGTAGATGTGGTTCGCGGCAATGTAGAGGTTACCTTTTTCGTCTGTGCGCAATCCGTCCGGCGGGCCATCAATATTGTCGAGAAAGATACGTTCGTTGGTCGTTTTGCCGCGATTGTCGACGTCATAAGCGTAGACTCGACGTTCATCTGAATTGGCGACGTAGAGGACACGGCCATTGGGCGAAAGCGTGATTCCGTTGGGGCGGCCTTTCGGCTTGGCCACCAGGCTGACCTCGCCTTTCGGGTTGATGTGATAGACACCGTAAAAGCTAAGCTCACGGGTGTCGGCCTGTGAGCCAAAGGCGGGATCTGTAAAATAAATCTGGCCGTCTTTACGGACGGTGAGGTCGTTAGGGCCGTTAAAGCGTTTGTTTTCAAATCGCTCCGCAAGAATGTCAATCTTGTTTTCGTCTCCCGGAGTGAGACGTACAATCCGGCGGGCCTTCGATTCGGCAACCAGAAGGCGGCCAGCGGGATCGTAAGCAAGCCCGCTCGGGCCACCCATATTCTCTCGATACTTGGCCGTGCCTTTGCCCGGTATATACACGAGGATCTGGTTAGATGGGATGTCACAGAACAGAACCCCAACATTGGTTTTAGACCAGAGCGGAGCTTCTGTGAAGCGATGGCCGCTGGACGCCTTCTCGATTTGGATGCCGGAAAAGTCCTGCGCGAGGGCGGCGCAGGTGATTCCCAAAATGGCGAATCGCATGGGCTTGATTCTACATCGGAACGATGAGAGAGTAGAAACAGTCTAATGTCGATCAAATATGCGGTGATTATGTTTGCAGCAATTGCAGCGGGCGCTGGGCCAGATCCGGCCTATGAAAAGTCGGTCCAAGAATACCGGACCAAGATGGAAGCGACACTCAAGTCGGATACCGGCTGGCTGACCGTGGCGGGCTTGCACTGGTTGAAGCCGGGAGAGACGACGGTTGGCAGCGACCCGAAGAGTGGCTTCGTTTTGCCAGCAGGCAAGTCAGCAGCCAAGGCTGGCGTGTTTCAGTTTGACGGAAAAAAGGTTGTGCTGAAGGCACAGGCGGGCAGCGGCATTCAGGTGAACGGAAAGCCATTCACGGAAGGGCCGCTGATCGACGACGGGACCGATAAGAAGCCAGACCTGGTGACCTTGGGTGATCTATCGATGATCGTAATCGAGCGGGGCGGTAAATTTGGCATCCGGTTGCGCGATAAAACCAGTAAGTATCGCAAAGAATTTACTCACCGAAGCTGGTTTCCGGTAAAGACTGAATACAAGGTGAGCGGTAAATTCCTGCCTTACACAACAGCGAAAAAACTACGCGTGCCGACCGTAATTGAGGGCGTGATTGAAGAGCATGAGAGCCCCGGCGAGATTGAATTTAAATTGGCGGGAGCAACGCACAAAGCTCAAGTTTTGAAGGCTGGCGAGGGGCAGTTGTGGCTGATCTTCAGAGACCGCAGCAGCGGTAAAGCGACCTACCCGGCCGGCCGTTTTTTGTATGGCGATCTCAACAAAGACGGCACGGTGACCTTTGACTTTAATAAGGCCTACAATCCCCCCTGCGCCTACACCCCGTTTGCCACTTGTCCCCTGCCACCACGCGAGAATTCATTGAAGGTGACCGTGGAAGCAGGTGAGCTGACCTATCATCTCGAGCCGTAACGGGTTTGTCTCTCTGCTATTTCCTTACGGCTTCGCGGCGCGTGAATTGAACTTTGTTGTCATAGCCAGTCATTTCCAGATAGCCGGTGCCATTGTGGGTGCCTTCAAATTGCATTGCGCCTTCCCAATAGCTGGGGGTGAGTTTACTTTTGCTGGTTAGCTCTTGATTGTCCAGGCGGGGGGTGGCTTTAAGGTCCACGTTCAGACTTGGAATTTTGACTTGCCACTCGATCGGATAGTTCTTCCAGCGGCGGCCAGGGGTGAACTGGATATCGTTTGCTGTGAGGTGGGTAGTGGCGCCTTTTTCGTCGATGAAGGTTCCAGCGGAATAGCCGCTCGAATTGCCGTCTTTTTGGCGGAGGCGATAGAGCATGAGCTCGGTGTTGTTATTGAGTTGGATCGAGAACCAATCCCAACCGGCAAGGTTTTCATCAAGCTCGCTGGAGAAATATTCGTGATCCATCCAGGTGTTGCCTGTGACTTGGTGTGGTTGCCCTTGAAGAAGGATCTGGCCTTTGGTGGTGAGCCGTGGAAAGGAGATGTAGTGGCTGGCCTGGCCGGGCCGCGGACCTTTTTGACTGATACCACTGGTGCCGTGGATTACGTGTGGTTTGGCGGGGCTTAGGACTAGATCGATTTGAAAGTTGGCGTCTGTTGCTTTGAGGGTGTGGCTGGTTGGGGTAAGGTGGCATTGCCAGTTGCCATTCCAGATCAATTGCCTGGCGGGGTCCACTCCAGCGAGGCCAGGCCCTGGGCGGTTGAGCCTCTCGGCATGAAAGAACTGCTTGCCGTCAATGTCGGTTAGCGCGAGATGAGCCATGTAGGCGTCGCGCGTCGACCAGATTGATTTTTGTTCGATGGCCGGGGCGAGCGCTGCGCGGAAAAAGGTGAGCTCGTAGCCGAAAGAGCGGCCTTTTTCGGTTCTTAAATTGCCTGTGTAATACCACCACTCGGTTTGAAAGTCGGAGTGGGAAAAATGGTCGCGGGGAAACTCATATTTGTAGCCTGGGAGGGCTTTGACAAAAGTGGCGGCGGCAAGGAAGTCTCTTCTTGTCATTCTTCGTGCATGACCTCGATGGGGTTGAGTCTGGTAGCGATTCTGGCGGGGTAAAGGCCCGCCAGAACGGTAGAGATGAAGACGAAGGCCAGTGCCGAAAGCAGGGCCAGGACGGGGACATGAAATTCTATGGTCCAGCCGAAACTCTGTTTGTTGATGACAAAGATCAGGACTAAACTTAGCAGAGAGCCGGAGATGACACCCAGGATTTGGGAGAACAGACCAATGTAGGCGGCCTCAAATAGGATCATCTTTGTAACCTGGCCTGAGGAGGCACCGAGAAATCGCAGCAGGCCGATCTCGCGGCGGCGATCGATAATGAGGGCGAGCATGGCACCAGCGACGCCCATAACGGCCACAAAAATGGCGACGGCTTCTAAAGCGTAAGTTACGGCAAAGGTTTGATCAAAGATCCGCACGGCTTCGTTACGGAGGCCGCGGTTTTCGAAAACTACGATCCGACGTGGCTTGTAGGAGTCTTCGATTTGCTGGCGGAGTTTCTTACGGTCGACATCGGGGCTGGTAAAGACGGCCAGATTGGAGGCTTCGTCGGCCGGCAAGTATTTTTTGACGATAGATTGATCGAGAATGATGTAGCCGTTTTCGCTGGAGAAGTCGCGGAAGATCCCGGCGATGCGGAAGGTGGGCCTCTCGGTGCCTAAGGGAACAGTGACTTTGTCGCCAACCTTTACATTGTGTTTTTCTGAAAAGGGTTCGCTGACAATGACGGCTTCACCGGCGAGCATGCCACGAATGGCGTCCTGTTGATTGCCTGATCGTAGTGCGGTGCGGCCGTAGCGCATCTGGGCTTGGACGTCTCCAGCGGCCAGGGTTACCGGGAGGCCGTTGTAACGAATCGAATAAGCGCGGAAGCGGTCTACGGCGAGGACGCCCGGGAGAGCTTCTATTCGCTTGGCTACCTCTTCGGCGATGGTGGGATGACGATCCATGGCGACCGTACCAGCGGGTTGGAGGTAGAAGTCAGCCCGGATCTGGCTATCGATCCAAGTGAGCATGGTTTCGCGGAAGCTGCCGACCATGATGCCAACGCTGGTCATCATAGCGATAGCTGTGGCGAGGGCGGCAACAAGGACGCTGCTGCGGCGCAAAGCGCCAGCGAGGCTGCGCCCGGCAAGGAGCGACTGTACGCCGCCGATGCCAGCGATGCGGCGTGCACCAAAGTGGATCAAACTAGGAGCGCTTAAAGAAGCAGCAGCGATGAGACAGAGTGTAGCGACATAACCGCCAAAGGGTTTGCCGGCGATGGGTGGCAGTTGGCAAAGCGCTAGAGCCAGTAGCAGCAGCCCGGCGGCATAGAGAAGATTGCGGCCAGAGGCTTCTTGCAGTTGAGTATCGATACGGCCACGGGCCATGGCTTCTGTCGGCGGGATCTGCCCGGCTTCGATTGCGGGGGCGAGGGCAGCCAGCAGGCTGACCCCGAGGCCAGAGCCGAGGCTGAGCGCGGCAGCGCCAAGATCGAAACGTACGGGCGCAGCCGTGGATGAGACATAGAGGGCTTGCACCGTAAGGCCGACCAGTTGCACTGCGCCTTCGGCAAGGATACGGCCGAAGAGGAGACCAAGCGCACCACCAAGCAGACCAAAGACACTGGCTTCGGCCAGAAAAGCGAAGGTCATCAGGCGCCTGGTGGCACCCACGGCACGCACGATCCCGATCTCGGAGCGGCGGCGCACGACAGAGACGCTGATGGTGTTGTAGATAAGAAAGGCACCGACCATGAGGGCGATGTACGACAGCACGCGGAGATTCCAGCGGAAGGCAGCCAACATCTTGCGGTTTTCTTCTTTGCGCGCACCGATAGGACGGATGGAGGCTCCAACTGGCAGGTGGGGCTGAAGACGGGTGACCCATGAGTCGACATTCACTTTTTCTGCTTCTGGCAGGGAGACCAGGATGCGGTCGATTCGATTGAGACGGCCTGTCACGGCTTCGGCATCTTCGAGATCCATCAGCACCAGGTCGCCTTCAACTTGACTGGAATCAATGTTGCCAAGGATCTTGTAGGAGAAGGGTTGGTCGTTGACCTGTAGACGAATCGTCTCGCCTTTCTTGCCCAGAAATGATGATGTGAAAATGCCTCGTTCGCCGGTTTGAGTTAGTTCTACGTTGCCTTCAAGTTCGAGAGCATTGGCAAAGACATCGACTCCAATCAAAGGGACCGTGCGTTTACCCTCAACCGTTGCGTAGTCTTCGATACGGGGCGAGTACTTAAGAGGGTAGGGAAGGAGACTGAGCTGGGCGAGGACAGTAGCGGGAAGCCCACCGGTGGCGAGGATTTCGATATCATCCTGGCCGCTGACGGTTTCCATCGATGATTTAAAGCTACCGGCGGCAGCTTCTCCGGCAAGATCCATGGCAAAGATGACGGCAACACCGAGAGCGATTGAGAGCATCGTGAGCGTTGTGCGGCCACGGTCTGCCCAGAGAGGACGAAGAATCAGCCGGTGAAGGAGCAGGATCATACGATGAGGCCGTCACGCATGACGATGGTCTGGTCTGTAACGCGGGCGGAATCCTGAGAGTGTGTGGCCATGAGGATCGCGGTTTGAAAGTCTAGAGTGGCGCGGCGAAGCAGGTCCAGGATGAGATTGCCTGTTACCGTGTCGAGGTTACCAATAGGCTCGTCGGCAAGGAGGAGCCTGGGCTTGTGGACCAGGGCACGGGCGATGGCAACGCGCTGCATCTGACCGCCGGAGAGCTGGTGGGGCATCCGGTCACCGTAGTTATCCAGTTCGACCCAATTGAGAGATTCAATGGCCCGCTGACGCGGGTTGGTGGTGCCGGCAAGAAGGAGCGGGAGCTCTACGTTTTCTGCAACCGAAAGGGTGGGAAGGAGCTGAAAGTTTTGGAAGATGAAGCCGATTTTATTGCGGCGCAAGGCGGTGAGTTGGGTGTCGTCGAGTTGGCTGGTGATTTGATCATCGATTGTGACGGTGCCTGAGGTGGGGAAGTCCATGGCGCCAGCCAGATTGAGCAGTGTGGACTTGCCACAGCCGCTACGGCCAACAAGAGCGATAAATTGACCTGGATTGAGCTGCAAAGAGACACCAGCCAGGGCTGAAACGAGTTGACCTTGGGCCTGGTAGTGCTTGGTGACGTTTTCGATTTTGAGAATAGGCACTTATGGATTTGATTCCTGTAACTTGGTAAAGATGGCATTCTTGCTGAGCGGAAATACGGAAACGGTTGGATTGCTGTTGCAGATGCTGGTTGTATTTGGAGTAGCAAAATTATTCGGTGAGATTGCAGACAGGCTGGGCCAACCGGCTGTGGTGGGGGAATTGCTTGCCGGGGTGGTAATTGGGCCGAGTGTTTTGGGTTGGGTTACGCCAAACCAGTTCTTAAGTGTGTTCAGTGAGCTGGGTGTCCTCTTTCTATTGTTTCAGGTTGGGCTGGAACTGAAGGACTTTAAGCTGACCAGCGTGGGTTGGGATGCGGTAGCGATTGCCGTGAGTGGGGTGATTGTGCCCTTAATCCTGGGGCGGCAGATTATGCTGGCTTTTGGATATCCGCAGATTGAAGCGGCCTTTGTGGGCGCGGCAATGGTGGCGACCAGTGTGGGTATCACCGCGAAGGTTTTAGCCGATATGAATCTGCTTAGCGAGCGGGCGAGCAAGCTGATTCTAGCTGCGGCGATTATCGACGATGTGTTGGGGTTGATCGTGTTGGCCGTTGTGTCAAGCTTGGCAAAAGGGGATGTGAACTATGTGGACCTGATTGTGACTGGGGTGTTGGCAACTGGGTTTACGCTGGTGGTTTCACAGTTTGGGACTAAGGCGTTTGAGAAGCTGGTGCCCAAGTTTGACAGTGTGACAAAGACCGTGAAGAGCCAGTTTGTGTTGGCCATTCTGTTGTTGTTTGTGTTATCCATTTTAGCGAGCCGGGCCGGGGTTGCAGCGATTATCGGGGCATTTCTGGCAGGCATGGCACTGGCATCGAGTGTGAGTGTTGACACCAAGAAAGAAACGGCTGGGGTGACTGAGTTTCTGGTGCCTTTCTTCCTGGCGGGTATCGGTTTGCAGATGGATTTGAGCGTGTTTCAGAATGCAGGGACGATGTGGATGTGTGGGTTAATTCTGTTGGCGGCTGTCGTGTCTAAACTTGTGGGGTGTGGCTTGGGGGCCTGGCGCCTGGGGTATCGGGATGCTCTTCGGGTTGGTGTTGGGATGGTGCCACGCGGTGAGGTAGGGATGGTGGTGGCGCAGATTGGGTTGAGCATTGGAGTGATTCCGAAGGATGTCTATGCGGTGGTCGTTTTTATGTCGATTGCGACAACGATGGTGGCACCGATGTTGTTGAAGATGGCCTTTAGGGATTTGCTTGCTGAAAGGGAGTTGATTCGATGATTTTGTTGATGTTGCTTTTGATGGCAGATGATGCCGCGCTACGGCAACGGGTATTTGGCGAGGTGAAGAAGGCTGTAGAAACTGGTTACTACGACCAAAAGCTGGGCAACCTGGATTGGGGAAGCGGGCCGGGAATGGATTTGTCCGAGGCTGATTTTTATGAGGCGATCAATACGAAACTTGGGATGCTCAAGGACGGGCATACAAGTGTTGTGACACCAACGGCGGTTAAAAATCGAAAGGCCGCGACACGGTTTGGTTTAGGTTTTGACGCGCGATTTCTCGAAGGAAAGCTGACGATTATTGGTGTGCGGGCCGGGTCTCCGCTGGAAGCAGCAGGAGCTAAGCGAGGCTGGGTGGTGAAAAGTGTGAACAGGAGCATGGTGCCGGGGACTGAGAAGGAGTTTGGGACTTGGATTGTGGATCTGGGGGTGGGACGGTTGTGTGAGGCTGACCAGGTAGAGATCGAGTTATTGACGGAACTGGATGAGGCGCGGACCTTTGCCGGGGGTTGTGCCACCTTGCAGGTGGAACACGTGAAGAAGGTGGCGAAGGTTGGCAACAGCGTTGTGATTCGGTTTGATCAATTTGATGCGGAGACGGCCGACTGGTTTGACCGGGTGCTGAATGAAAATTTGGGCGCGCCAGGTATCGTGCTTGATTTGAGGACTAATTCTGGTGGGTTGCGGAGCTCATTATTGAAGATTGCTTCCCGGCTGTTTGACAAGAAATTGCTGTTGGGAAGATCTTTGGCGCGGCGGGGGCACGTGACAGAGTGGAAAGCGGGCGGCGAGAAACCCTATACGGGCAAGCTGACGGTGCTTGTCGATGCGGGGACACAGAGCGCGGCCGAGATACTGGCAGGAGCGTTGCAGGAGGGCGGACGGGCTCGCGTTTTTGGAAGAAAGACGGCGGGGAGCGTGTTGTTGATGTTGAGAAGGAAGTTAGCCGACGGCGGGGAACTGCGTTTGAGCGTTGAGGACTTTGTTCTGGCGAGCGGGAAGCGGCTGGAGGGTGTGGGCGTTAAGCCGGATGTTGAATTAGCGCTGGGCATCGCGCAAATCCGTTTTGGCTATGACGCTGATGTGATCGCAGCGGCAAGATGATCCGTTCGCTACCGGGAGATTCATCGCAATCCCCGAGAGGCCGCGAGAGCGGTCACTTAACGAATCGCGACTAGTATCGATAGAACGAGCAGGGTGACCGCAGGAAAAGACTTTTTAAGGGGGTCTTTCACTTTCACATGCATCGCCACGGCACCCAGCATCAAGGCGGCAACTCCGATGGCGGCCGGCCGTGTGAGAATATCCACCCAGAGCCCTATAATCAAGCAGACTGCAAAGGTGATCTTGAGAAATCCGATCAGTTTCATGAAACCGGGTGAAAGGCCGTAGACGGCAAACTCCTCACGCATATTCTTCGCATCACCACCGCGCCACGCCGTCGGATTTGCCGTTCGAAGCAGCCACACGTTTAGCAAGCTGATCGCGATTACGAGCTGACATGCGATTACAAGCCATTCCATCTCGACACTCCTAAATTTTAAAGCCTATCGATTCAGTAGCCGTTCTCTTGGGCGTTTACTTCGCGCAAAACTACCGCTCGGCGAATCGGCTAACAACAGTCCCCATGTTACGCCACATTGACGAGCCTCTCCAATTGGTAGCGCCAACGATAGCGTGCCACACCGGGGCCAAACGGTACAGTGAAGATGGATGCTCACAACGAAGCCAACCGCACCCACTGCTGATCTCGCCCTAATGATTGCAAAATGGTTGAGATCCATTGCAAGCCTTCGGTTAGGGAACGTGGGTAGTTGGTCTAGCCTCTACGTGAGCATTACTGGCGAATCGACTGGCGCTTGTTCTATCGCTATAGGGGCCAGCACATGAATGAGCCGATTCTGCGTGTAGCCATTGCTGGGGCGACTGGTTATATTGGTGGCCGCCTGGCTCCGCGACTCATTGAAAAGGGCTACAAAGTTCGATGCCTTGTCCGGACCCCAGGCAAAATTGCGGGCCGTGACTGGGCTGGCCAACCCGGCGTCGAAGTGATGCAAACCGACCTTGAGAGCGCCGACGACTTGAAGCGCAACCTCGAACACTGCGACGCGGCATTCTACCTGGTGCACTCCATGACCTCAGCGGGTCCACAGTATGCAGATCAAGACCGCAAGCTGGCCTTAAACTTTGCTGAAGCAGCCCAAAGAGCGGGTGTGCGGCGAATCATTTATCTCGGTGGCCTGGGCGAAACAGGTGCTGAACTCAGCGAGCACCTTTCCTCGCGACGCGAAGTGGAACGGGCGCTGGCATCGACTGGTGTGCCGGTTACGGTTCTGCGTGCAGCCATGATCATTGGGTCGGGCTCGGCCTCCTTCGAGATTTTACGCTATCTGGTGGAACGGCTGCCTGTGATGATTACTCCGAAATGGGTGCGTACGCCTTGTCAGCCGATAGCGGTGCGAAACGTCATCGGATATCTCGTTGGCGTATTGGCCAAACCAGAGACAAGTGGGGGAGTGTTCGACATTGGAGGGCCAGAGACCCTGTGTTATCTCGACATCATGCGCGTGATGCAAGAGGAGTTAAAACTGAAACGGCGCTTGGTGATCCCGATTCCTATTTTTACTCCAGGGATGAGTTCTTACTGGATTCATTTGATAACACCGCTGAGCCACAACATCGCCAAACCGTTGGCAGAAGGGTTGAAAAATCCTGTTGTTTGCCGGGAAGACCGCATTACGAATTTAGTCCCTCAACATTTGCTGAGCGTCCGTGAAGCGATCCAGGCCGCGCTGTGCAAGATTGCTGAACATCACGTTGAGACCAACTGGTCCATGGCGGGGCGTATCCCCGGTGATCCTGATTGGGCGGGCGGGAAGGTTTTCCGGGATGAGCGCAGCCTAGCCATTGATGCTCCTGCGCGAGCAGTTTTTCGAGCTGTATGCCGTGTTGGGGGCGGCCACGGCTGGTATGTTGCCGACTGGTTATGGAGAATTCGCGGATGGATGGATGTGTTAGTTGGCGGGCCAGGGCTGCGCCGTGGACGCCGCGATCCTGAAGCAGTCGGGTATGGCGAGGCACTCGACTTCTGGAGAGTTGTCGGACTCGAGCAGGACCGCCGTTTGGCTTTGCGTGCCGAAATGCGACTACCCGGTGAGGCACTGCTTGAATTTCGGGTTGAACCGAGTAGTGAGGGTAAGTGCGTGTTGCGCCAAACTGCGCTTTTTGAGCCGCTTGGATTGTTCGGATTGCTTTACTGGTATGCAGTCGTCCCGCTGCATCATATTGTCTTTAGCGGCATGATTCTGGGAATCCAGCGTGAAGCAATGCAGATCGCGGCCAGCGAAGCTGTCATCAAAACAAGCGAGGTTAAATGATAAATGTGCCGGGAAGACGCCGTTCGTTGGTCGCGAAAGCGTTCGTCCAACCGCAAAGTCGCTTTGGCATAACGGAACGGGTCTGGAACACCGCCGCATCCTCCGAATAACTCATCCTGCCACTTAAAAGTCCCAAACCGCATTCAATCCTGCTTCGGTGTGTGATCTAAGATTCCAGGAGCGAAAGCCCCTACAATAGTAGTGGGAGGCTCATGCACCCTTTCAGTGCTCGACACCTCCCAGAGAGTGTTCATGCTGTCCCTCAATCTCACAAGTTTCTTTTTTCGCGACCGGCGTTCCTCCCTGAGCGTCAGCCAATGAACTTCCACACCATTGCTATCTTGGGATCAAGCGCAACCTTCCTAATTTACGGAGGGTTATGTTTGTTCTCGTTCTATATGCAAAGCGAATTCAAACGATTTGGCCTTGAACAATACAAAACTTTGACCGGTTTTTTAGAGGTGCTGGGCGGGGTGGGCTTGTTGGTCGGATTGAAGTGGCCTCTTGCTCTGTGGCTGGCCTCCGGCGGCCTTTCGCTACTGATGTTGGCCGGACTAGTGGTGAGAATCAGAATCGGCGATGGCTTGCTCTTGTCGCTTCCGGCATTAACGCTTATGATCTTGAATGCATATATCTTGCTTAAGTCATTCAAGTGAGCGAGGCCCTTGGCACTCTCAAAATCTGTTGGGTGCAAATCGATTCGCGATAGACTACCCGCAGATATCACTATGCGATTCGCACTCCTTATCCCCGTCTTTGCAGCATTGCTTTCTGCAGCGCCCCCCATCAAGATCATGCTCCTCGATGGCGAACAAGGCGGCCCTTACCACGCCTGGCAAGAAACCACGCCTTACCTCAAGAAGATGCTCGAGCAGACCGGTCTCTTCGCCGTCGACGTCGTCACCGCTCCGCCTAAAGGTGCCGACTTCTCCATTTTCAATCCCGACTTCAGCAACTATAAAGCCGTCGTTCTTAACTACGACGCGCCCGACGAACGTTGGCCGGATACTCTCAAGGCTTCTTTTGAAAAATACGTTGCCTCCGGCGGCGGTGTCGTCATCTTCCATGCGGCCGACAACGCCTTCCCCAACTGGAAGGCCTACAATCTCATGATCGGCGTCGGTGGCTGGCGCGGCCGTACCGAAAAGGACGGCCCCATCTGGTTTTACAAGGACGGCAAAATCGAAGCCGATACCACGCCCGGCAATGCCGGCAGCCACGGTGCGCGCCTTCCCTACAAGCTCGTCAACCGAGTCACCAACCACCCCATCACCAAAGGTCTGCCCACAGAATGGATGCACGTCGGCGATGAACTCTATGCCCGTATGCGCGGTCCCGGCACTAATATGACAGTTCTCGCCACAGCCTACTCAGACCCTCAAAACAAGGGTACCGGTCGCGACGAACCTGCCCTCATGACCCTCACTTACCAAAAGGGCCGCATCTTTCACACCATCCTCGGGCATGATCGTGCTGCCCTCAATTCCGTCGGCTTTATCGCCACTTTCCAGCGCGGAACCGAATGGGTCGCTACCGGTAAAGTTACTCAAAAGATTCCGCTAGACTTTCCGACCGCCGACAAACCTACTACGCGCGCAGACTTCAACGTCCCTGCCGCTAACTAACATGCCCAGCTCAAATGGGCTGAAACCCAAGCATCGATAATTCCGGGGCAACCTCGAGCACAAAGCGGTGTGCAAACAGGCCGGCGGATCCTTGCTGAGACCAATGCCCTGGGTGTGAGCCCGCTTGGACAATGCGGTTCTCTTCGAAATCAAGAAACAAAATTTCGTCCCCCACATTCAGAGTGACGCTATGGGCCAAGCCTCGATTTTGGACCCAGATGACGTGTGATCCCTCGATCACACGCAAGACTGTCGGTGCCTGCGGATGATGCCAGTTGGCTGGCTTTTCTGCAGCCTGCTTCTTCACATCGTCGATCTGCTTGGCTCCAGAAAACATTTCCGGCCCAAACTGGACAGAGCCAATGACGGCACCGCCGCTTCCTGGGTCGTTGATTAAGCAGAATTGTCTATGGTTTGTGATATGCACCTCCAACCAATCTTAAGGCGTTTCAAACAGTCGTCGATAAAGCGTCTTCTGTTTTCCAAGCAGTTCGGCATAAACATCCGCAAATTCTGGCCGGGGCAAGAACGTTTCGCCGGTCATCGATGAGATTTCACTCAGATGTCCCACGGCCCCAATCCGCTCCAGTACCAACATCGCCGCCCCGCGGGCAGAAGTTTCTTTCTCCAGGCTCGCCACAACCGGACGCCCCAACGCATCTGCCATCATCTGCGTCCACACAGTGGACTTGCGTAACGCCTCACCCGTTGCAACCACCCGCTCTGGTGCACCTAATCGATCCGCCAAAATCTCGTATAACAACCGGAACCTTAACGCCACGGATTCCAGCGACGCCGCCAAAACTTCTACCGGTGTCGTATTCAAATTCAACCCCGTAATCGCCCCGCGCGCATCCGCCCTCCACTTCGTACTCCGCTCTCCGGCAAAGAGTGGCAACACCGTCAGCCCATGCGACCCCGGCCGCACCTTGGCCAACTGTTGTTCCCAATCCGTCGGCATCAGAAACCGCTCCATCACCCACTCAAACACCTTTCCCCCATTCGACAATGCTCCACCTAACACAAACCTTCGCGGGTCCAGCCGGTAACACCACAGCCCTTGTGGAATCTCCACGTGCGGCTTCTCAAACACTGCCCGCATCGCCCCAGTCGTACCCACCATCAACGCAAATTCATTCGGCGTATCGCACCCACATCCAATGTTATTCGCTGCCCCATCTCCAATTGAAGGGAACCAGGGTATGTCGGCAAACAAAGGCCACCGCTCCGCATATTCGCTTCGCAATCCCTGAGCCGGTTCATCCAGCCGTTTCAAGTCTGCCAACTGCCCAGGCTGCAATCCCAAATGCGCCACCAGCTCGGCGTCATAACTCTGCGTATTCGAATTCCATAAACCTGTCGCCGACAGCATCGACGTCGCCACGTGTGCCGCTCCAAAGAACTCCAGAAACAGATACTCGCCATAGCTCATCCACTGCGCAGTCTGCTCAAACCACTCCCGCCGCTCTTGCCTGAGCCACAACATCTTGGCCGGCCAATAGCTTGGATGAAACACCGTCCCTACCCGCAAATGCAGCGCCTCTTCATCTAAATCCTTCTTCAACTGCTCCGCCGCTGGCTGGCTCCGCGTATCGAGCAAGTGAAGAATCGGGGTAGATGGTTTACCAGCCCCATCCACTCCCAAAAACGAATGCCAGAAAGTACACATCGCCACCGCATTCGGCTTGCGCCCCAACTGTTCCAAGGCATGGTGCGCTTGATCCAGGCTTGACAGTGATGCCGCAAACAAGTCCCCGGTCTGAATCTCAACGCCACCATCCGACGTCGTATGCAGTTCATAACCGATGGATGTTGTCGTAATTACCGGTCGGGCCTGTTGATCAAAAACAAGCGTCTTTACAGAAGTCGTGCCAGCGTCAAAACTTACAACCAAAGGAGAGTTCATCAATGTTCTACTTTACCTTCAGAACTGGAATCAGTTCGATGATCAAAATGATCACAATCGTCAGTTCCATCAGGAAAGCCCGCGCCTCACGAAACTCACTCACCATAAAGTGATACAACTCCCCCGCCGTCTTCAGCTTCTGATCCACCAGATTGCGATAGTCGTTGGCGCCTACCTTTGCTGCGGCTAAACGGTAAGCACGCGCATAAAACATGTCGCTCAGAAACTTGATCGCATTATCAGCCCGCTCGGTCAGCTCCATCACCTCAAGCCGCAGCCGGTTCATTCGTTTGGCCTCTCTTGCCAGCCGCCAGCTTGCCCACAATCCCCCTTTGCGGTCTAATTCTCCATACCCATGTTTCAGCACCCCAGACAAAATTTCGTCATAACGCCGGTATTCCAGCAACTGCGTATTTGCATACTCCAGCAACTCAAGAATCGGCCCCGCCCCTTGAGGCGTATCGTAGACTATCGCGGCCAGCCAGCCCACCAGCAACATGTCGGCCGGGAAGTACGACAAACTCGAAGCCAAAATCTCCTTTTGCTCCCCGTCAGACAATACCTGCGTTTCACCACGCAAGATCTGCGCCAGATCCCGGCCATGCTGGATCAGTAATTCCGGCCCCGTCAGCAGCACCCCGTTCTCGTTCAATACCTCATGCAGGTGCACAACATAATAGTCTTCATCCAGCCACTCGTTATAGGGCTTGCGCACAGCAGACTTCATACGGTT
>Ga0335394_10002856_pt1 | contig 19538 bp, 21 predicted proteins | sample MAT03_FD_205741 | JGI IMG/M metagenome (GOLD analysis project Ga0335394, IMG submission 205741) | Freshwater microbial communities from Lake Fryxell liftoff mats and glacier meltwater in Antarctica - MAT-03 (spades assembly) (version 2) ... | reverse complement strand
TCTTAATTGTTTTAATGTTTTCATTAGCTTATTATTAAATTTAAATCAGAAAAAAATTGTTATATATTTCATTTTTTTAAATTTATAAAAAATGAAATATATCCAATTCTGATAGCCTCATTAATAATTATTTATTTGCGAAATTAAAAAAAAATTGATATTTCAAATTGTAAACACATTCATTAAAAAATAATCTATTTAAGCTGTTGTAAATCTAATATAGCTTGTCTTTTGATATACACTTCTATAATTACAAACTATTATAAACTTTCCAACTTATTCCTGAAATGAATTCCCCTAAATTGTATTTAAAAATAACTAATCCAAAAGAAAATCATAATGGTTTCCCATACAAAGATGGAGAAAATGTATTAAAAGAAAAATTTAATGATGATCCCACTGCTTCATGCGTTCGTGGTGGTCTTTATTTCACCGATATTGAACATATTCTTGAATTTTTAGATTATGGTACTTACGTAAGAGTAATTACGTTGCCAATAAATGATCCTGATTTTAAAATGGTTAAAGATGGAAATAATAAATGGAGAGCAAATAAAATAATTTTAGGAAAAAGATACAATTTATGTGATGTATCAACATTCCAATACCTATTGGATCAGGGAGCCGATATTCATGCTATAGCTGATAAAAAAGTATTTAGATGGGCTTGTGAAAATGGCCATTTGGAAGTTGCTAAATGGTTATTGCAATTAGGGAATGAAATGTCTTCTCCTATTGATATTCATGGTCACGATGAACACGCATTTAGATGGGCTTGTGCGAATGGTCATTTGGAAGTTGCTAAATGGTTATGGTTATTGGGGAATGAAATATCTTCCCCCATTGATATTCATGCTCATGATGAATACGTATTTAGATGCGCTTGCAAAGAAGGCCATTTGGAAATTGCTAAATGGTTATTGCTATTGGGGAATGAAATGTCTTCTCCTATTGATATTCATGCTAGAGATGAATATGGATTTGAATGTGCTTGTATGAATGGACATTTGGAAGTTGCTAAATGGTTATGGCAATTAGGGAATGAAATATCTTCCCCCATCGATATTCATGCTGATAATGAATATGCATTTGAATATGCTTGTATGAATGGCCATTTGGTAAGAGAATAGGAACGTTTCGTTCCTATTCTCAACCTGCTCGTAGTTATGTTGCGAAGCAACACAACTAGAGACAAGGAAATTGCCAAATGGTTATGGCAATTAGGGAATGAAACAGGTTCTCCCATTAATATTCATGCTGATGATGAATTTGCATTCGAATATGCTTGCGAAAATGGATATTTGGTAAGAGAATAGGAACGTTTCGTTCCTATTCTCAACCTGCTCGTAGTTATGTTGCGAAGCAACACAACTAGAGACAAGGAAATTGCCAAATGGTTACATTTATTGGGTAATAAAATAGGTTCACCCATTAATATTCATGCTGATAATGAATATGCATTTAGATACGCGTGCGAAAATGGCCATTTGGTAAGAGAATAGGAACGTTTCGTTCCTATTCTCAACCTGCTCGTAGTTATGTTGCTTCGCAACACAACTAGAGACAAGGAAATTGCCAAATGGTTATATCTATTAGGTAATGAAACAGGTTCTCCCATTAATATTCATGCTGGTAATGAATATGCATTTAGATGGGCTTGCGAAAATGGCCATCTGGAAATGGCCAAATGGTTACATTTATTGGGAAATGAAATAGGTTCTCCCATTGATATTCATGCTGATAATGAATGTGCATTTAGATATGCTTGCCGTAATGGCCATTTGGAAGTTACCAAATGGTTGTATGTATTAGGAAATGAAATAGATTCACCTATTGATATTCATGCTTATGATGAATATGCATTTAGATCCTGTTATTCGAAAATTGTCGATTGGTTACATTCTTTATGATAATCATAAAAATTGAATTATTAATTATTGATTAATTATATTATCAATATAATAAAATTAATATCCATAATGGATACAAATAGTTATATTTTTCCGGTTGTTGAAATTGAATATTCTATTCTTAACTATTTGGATCCGCTTATTGATTTTTCAAATTTATCTTTGGTTAATAAATATTATTCTGATTTTGTCATTATGGTAAATTATTTATAGCATTGAAACAATTTTATTTGATGGAAAAAATAAACAATAATAATTTAACAAAAGAAGAAAATAATTTTGTATCAGCATGTATTGATAATAATTTATTGGTGGCAAAATATTTGTGTCAAAAAAATAAAATTAATATTCATGCTAATGATGAATATGCATTTAGATGTGCTTTCTATCATGGACATTTGGAAATTGCCAAATGGTTATATCTATTAGGTAATGAAATAGGTTATCCCGTTAATATTCATACTGACAATGAGTATGCATTTACAAGCGCTTGCAAAAATGGCCATTTGGAAATTTCCAAATGGTTGTATCTATTAGGAAATGAAATAGGTTCTCCCATCAATATTGATCATGAATTTACATTTAGCCAGGCTTGTGAAATATTATCATCATTATTATTATTATTTAGCAGCGACAATCGTTTCAATATGACCATCAACATGTGCTAGATATCCACTAAAAACCAATTTAGGGAAAATTTTCTGAAGTTTATAAATAAATTGTTTTATGTTTTTAATATGAAGTTGTCTTTCTTCTTCGGTATTCAATTCAATATCAGGATAAAGTAATTGGTAAGCACCACAATCCATATGATCAAAAACTATTAATTGTTTAATGTGATGTAATTGAATTGCTAATTCGGTTAATTCAAGAAATGTCTGACTCCAACATTGGAATTTATCTTGGTTAAATCCAAGACTGGCACCAGCTAATGTGGTGAGATCGTATTTTTGTGATAGAACTGGATTTTGTTCTAAAAAGAATATAACCGTATCAACAAATCGATAATCAATACACGTCAACACCATCGCCTCAGCAAAATGGGTTTTTTTGTATTTTTCCAAACCACTTTCATGGCATTTATTGCAACATTTTGATTTTTTGTATTCCATTCTAAATACATTGTACACTTTTTTTTTCCCATTGGGTAACCTACTGGTGGGTAAATTTTTATGAAAAATTATAATTCATTGTATAATTTTTACACCCGGTACATTATGTATAATGTACATCAATTAGTTTATTGTTAAAAAATTGAAATATTAATGATTTGCTGTTACCATATTAAACAAATATTAGTATCAAACTAAAATGAAACAATTTATTTATTTATTTTGTTTGATTTTACTAATTTCTCAAGGATACTGTTGTATTCCAGGAGACAGGCCACTAGATGGTTCTTGTATTGTATCCGGAGATCGTGGAAAAGCCGGAGACATTTTTATTCGTTTCGAAGCTGCTGAATATATTGATAATTATCGTACACCAATTCCAAATAAACCACCTGCCAGGTTAGTTTCTAATGTATTGTTATCAAAAGATCCGATACCTGGTATTAGTGCATTTGAATCTGCTTTGATACCATTTAATGATTTAATTGAAGGAGAACATCCCGATGATGAAAAATTAAATCAATTTTCGGTTGCGTTTGGACAAGCATTGGTTCACGAATTAACTAAGGTTCGTACACCATTGGATTTTTCGTTGATTCAACATCCGGATTTTGCGCTTCCATTGGATGATCCACTTTGCCAAATTATTGTTGTGCTAACACAAGTTGATATACTGTATTTTCCATGTAGTGCAACGATCATCCAAAATAACAATAATACCAGAACGGTTGTTCTTGCAACAAACCAACGCTATACCATTGTTACCAATACTACTTGGCATTATGCTACAGGACCATTCAGTATCAACGCCATTAACACCAATGTAGTACAAAGAAAAGCTATTTTTCCGATTGGTGCCAGTCTTGTTCCAGGAGTTGGTAATGCTTCTGTTGTACCTGTTAATGATGTTACTTCTTTCATTGATTTATCTATTATTTATGGTAATAGTGCAACACTTAATTCATTTTTACGCGCGAATGATGGCACTGGTAAATTATTAACAGCCCCGGACGGTGATATTCCTTTTGGTTCACCAAATATCCCTAATGATTGTGGTGCTTTTGATTCACTCGCTCCAGTTCCACAATCCGGATCAGGAGATTCTCGTATTGATGAAAATGTTTATTTGCAATTTGTACACTCACTATATTTTAGAAATCATAATCGCGACGCCGAATGGGTTGCTGCCAATAGACCAGATTTAACTACTGATGAACAAAGATTTCAAAGAGCCAGAGCAATTAACATTGCCCGTTTTCAGCGCCAAATTTATGAAGAATACTTGGAAGCGACTTTTGGTAGGTGGGCCAAAAGAAGAATAGTTGGAGAATACCAAGGATACAACGCATCAATAGATCCAAGAATTGATGTTGCATTTGATATTGCATTTAGAATTGCTCATTCACAAATAACATTGCCTCCAACAGTTTTTGATAATAATTGTGTTCCGGTTCCAATTGAAGGAACACTTGGGTTTCCATCCCATCTGAGACCAAATTGTATTTTTACAACATTCCGAAATGCTGGTGGTATGGCTGTTGGAAAAAGCGCCATTTCCCAATCAGCACAGAGAATTAATGGTAAAGTTAGCGATTTAATGCGCAATATTGTGTTCAAGTCGGCAAATGGCCAGAGCACCGCAGCATTTAATCTTGATATTGAAATGCTTAATATTGACAGAAGTAGACGTTTTGGTGTACCCAACTATGATGCACTCCGGAAGTCCAGAAGAGATAAATCCGTTTATGATTTGCCCGGATGTTATCTTGCCATCGAACCAAATCTTGATCCAATTAGATGTTTCAAGTATATTAATGAAAATAATACAATTGCATCCGATCTTAGAAACGTTTACCGTCATGTTAATAAAATCGATGCTTTTATTGGATTGATGTTAGAAAATTATAATGATAATGATCAATTTAATTTTGGTCAAACCGCTACAATAATTATTTTAGAACAAATGAAACGTACCAGTGAAGCCGATCCATTCTTTTATCTAAATAATAATAACCCGTACCTCAATTTTTCCCACAAAGAATGGAAGAGAATAAGAGAAACAGTAGCCGAATCTATTGAATTAAGTTTTGGATTTCCGGTACCAGCAAATGCGTTCAAAGTTCCAAAACATGGAAATCGTTATTGTAATTTCCATTAATAATAGTAGCATATTTGATTTTATTTTTTTATAAAAAAATAAAATCAAATATTATTGTATTTTCATTTTAGCAATAACAGGCCCAATTTTATCAAGAATCGGATTGATTTTATTGTAAAGTGTAGTAGTTTCATTTAGAAAAATTTTAATAGTTGGTTTTACGCTATCCAATATTGGTATAACCTTTTCGTAAATATTTTCAATATCATGTTTAAAAGTGGATATAAATGGATTAGTTTTTTCGTATAATTCATTTCCTTTATCATATACAACCAAAAGACAACTGACAAATAAAATTAGTGCAATTAAATTAACCATTAAAATCGAAAATAATAAACATGTATTGAAACATTTCAAGCAATTTGTTTTTTTGTTTGATTTTTTGTGACTATTAACAAAATCATCAGAAATAAAAAAATCCTTCATTTCAACACTGCTCATGCGATTTTGTTATTTTATTAACAAATACCAACTTGTTTTATTAAATGAATTCGATACCGAATTCATTTAATAAAAATAAAATCAATTTTTTTAGATTCATTGAAGAGCATTAATGATGTAATTAATTATTAAATTTCTTGCATTAATGGAAACGGGTGTATCCTTACGTGAGTCCAGCATTAGAAAATCGTGGTGTGTTCCTAAATATTCAACAGCGATTACTACCACTCCTGAATCCATTAATTTATGAGCATATTCTTTGCCCTCATCCCGTAAAACATCATTTTCATCGACAATGACCAACCCATCTGGTAGATTTTTTAGTTGTTCGGGTGTTGCATTTAATGGTGAAATCAATATATTGGATCTTACATTCTTGTCTGGAGCATATGCATCGAAAAACCATTCCATTGACATTTTTGATAACCAAGGGCCATTCTTATATTTTTTATAGGACTCTGTTTTCATTGTCGCATCAATAACCGGGTAAAATAACATTTGTCGATAAATTTTTGGTCCATCATTCTGGGTAGATATTAATGCAATTGCAGTTGCCATTCCACCACCAACACTATCACCCATTACAATTAATTTACTCGCATCCAAATTATGTGCACCAGCATTTGTCGAAATATATTGTGTCGCCAAATAACATTGGTTTATTTGTGTTGGAAATTGTGCATCAGGTGCAAGGGTATAATCAATAAATACAATTGCTATATTTGCACCAATCACAATTTCACTAATAAGTCTACCATGTGTTTGTTTATTTCCCATTACCCATCCACCACCATGAAAAAACATTGCTGCTTTCAAAATATTTTTATTATTTTTTGGACGAAAAATAGTAATTGGAACACTTACTGTTTCGGAACTAATCGTAAAATCTTCCGTATCAACCATCGATAAATATGACCTATCTTCCTGCATTTTGTTCAAAGCATTACGGGCACCCGTTGGATCTAATTTATAAATGGGGGTAACATCTTTTAATGATTCAGCAAATTTTTTGGTTTGTGATTCCAATAAAATATTATTATTATTTTCTCCTCCGGTTTGTTTTTTTAATTGTGAATATTTCGACTTATATTTGAGGTATTTGTATTTCTGGTCCATATGTTATACTTGTATATAATATATTTTATAGTATGAAATAAAATTAGGATGTTTTTTTGGACTTGCTAAAATTATCGATAACGATTATGTATTTAGACATTGTTTAATAACATTAATTGAAAAAAATTGATTAATTATTAATTTAATTCGTTTGAGCATCAAATCAATAATTATGATCAGAATGGATTCCGACAAATTGTATTTCAAAATCACTAACTCAAAAGAAAAACATAATGGGTTTCAGTACTACGATAATTTAAATGAATTGGTAGGCGAATTTAATGATGATCCAACAGCTTCCTGTGTTGCTGGTGGTCTTTACTTTACTGATGCTGAACATATTTTTGGATTTTTAAGTTATGGTATTTATTTAAGAGAAGTTATATTGCCGACAGATGATCCTAATTTTAAAATGATTAAAGACGAAAATAACAAATGGAGGGCAAATAAAATAATTTTAGGAAAAAGATATAATTTGGGTGACGTATCTACATTTGAGTATTTAATCAATCAAGGAGCTGATATTCATGTTGATAATGATTGTGTATTAATATGGGCATCCAAAAATGATCATTTGGAAATTGTTCAATTTTTAATTTCTAAAGGTGCTAATATACATGCTAAAAATAATAGTGCATTGAATTTGGCATCCGAAAATGGTCATTTGGAAGTTGTTCAATTTTTAATTTCTAAAGGTGCTAATATTCATGCCTATGATAATTATGTATTACGTTTGGCATCAGAAAATGGTTATCCAGAAATTATCAAATTTTTAATTTCTAAAGGTGCTAATATTCATGCCTATGATAATTATGTATTACGTTTGGCATCCAAAAATGGGCATATGGAAATTGTAAAATTATTGATAGAACATGGAGCCGATATTCATGCTAAAAATAATTATGCCATTAAATGGTCATCCGAAAAAGGTCATGCGGAAGTCGTTCAATTTTTAATTTCTAAGGGTGCTGATATTCATGCTAAAGATAATTATGCATTAAGATGGGCATCGGAAAATGGTCATCTGGAAGTTGTCAAATTTTTAATTGAAAATGGTGCTGATATTCATGCTGATGATAATTATGCATTAAAATTTGCATCCGGAAATGGGCATTTAGAAGTTGTTCAATTTTTAATTTCTAACGGTGCTGATATTCATGCCAATAATGATTATGCATTAAGACGGGCATCCGAAAATGGTCGTTTGAAAGTTGTAAAAATTTTAATTTCTGAGGGTGCTGATATTCATGCTAATAATAATTATGCATTAAGATTGGCATCCGAAAATGGGCATTTAGAAGTTGTTCAATTATTAATTTCTAAGGGTGCTAATATTCAATAAATAATTATTGAAATACCAATTGGAAAAATTGATTAATTATTAACCTAATCCATTTAAGTTAATAATTAATTCAAAATGAATTCAAATAATGTCTTTCGACTATATTTCAAAATAACAAACAAAGAAGAAAATCATCATGGTTTCCAATATTATGATGGTTTAAATGTATTAAAAGAAAAATTCAATGAGGATCCAACAGCTTCTTGTGTTGCTGGTGGCTTTTATTTTACCGATATTGAGAATATTTTTGATTTTTTAGAATACGGTATTTATTTAAGAGAAGTTACATTGCCAACAAATAATTCTAATTTTAAAATAATTAAAGATACAAATAATAAATGGAGAGCAAACAAAATAATTTTAGGAAAGAGATACAATTTAACTGATGTGTCTACATTTGAATATTTAATCAATCAAGGAGCCGATATTCATGCTGATAATGATTATGCATTAAGGTGGGCATCACGAAATGGTCATTTGGAAGTTGTTAAATTTTTAATTTCCAAGGGCGCTAATATACATACTAATATTGATTATGCATTAAGATGCGCATCCGAAAATGGTCATTTGGAAGTTGTTAAATTTTTAATTTCTAAGGGTGCTCATATTCGTGCTAAAAAAAATTATGCATTAAGATCGGCATCGAAAATAGGTCATCTGGAAGTTGTCAAAATTTTAATTGAAAATGGAGCTAGTGTTCATGCTGATGATAATTCTGCTATTAAATTGGCATCCGAAAAAGGTCATCTGGAAATTGTTAAAATTTTAATTGAAAATGGAGCTAATATTCATGCCGAAAATGATTATGCATTAAGATGGGCATCCCGAAAAGGTTATTCGGAAATTGTTCAATTTTTAATTTTGAAGGGTGCCAATGTACATGCTAAAAATGATTATGCATTAAAATGCTCAACCGAAAATGGGCATTTGAAAGTTGTTCAATTTTTAATTTCTAATGGTGCTAGTTGGAAAAATTGATTAATTATTAACTTAATCCATTTAAACTAATAATTATTAATTAATAATTATTAATTATTTTCAAATGAATTCGAATAAACTATATTTCAAAATAACAAACGAAAAAGAAAATCACAATGGGTTCCAATATTATGATGGTTTAAATATATTAAAAGAAAAATTCAATGATGATCCAACAGCTTCATGTGTTCGTGGTGGTTTTTATTTTACTGATGTTGAACATATTTTTGGATTTTTAAGTTATGGTATTTATTTAAGAGAAGTTATATTGCCGGCTGATGATCCCGAATTTAAAATGGTTCAAGATAAAAATGATAAATGGAGAGCAAATAAAATATTTTTAGGAAAAAAATATAATTTGAGCGATGTATCCACATTTGAATATTTAATCGATCGAGGAGCTGATATTCATACATATAACGATTGTGCATTATCATGGGTATCACGAAATGGTTATTTGGAAATAGTCAAATTTTTAATTTCTAAGGGTGCTGATATTCATGCTAAAAATAATTGTGCATTAAAATTGGCATCACAAAATAATCATTTGGAAGTTGTTAAATTTTTAATTTATAAGGGTGCCGATATTTGTGCTAAAAATAATTATGCATTAGAATTGGCATCAGACGGTGGTCATTTGGAAGTCGTTAAATATTTAATTTCTAAAGGTGCTAATGTTCATACAAATAATGATTATGCATTAAGATGGGCATTCGAAGGTGGTCATTTGGAAGTTATCAAATTTTTAATTTTAAATGGTGCCGATGTTCATGCTGATAATAATTTTGCATTAAAATGTGCATCCGAAAATGGGTATTTGGAAATTGTTCAATTATTAATTTCCAACGGTGCTGATATTCATACCGATAATGATTATGCATTAAGATTGGCATCCGAATATGGTCATTTGGAAGTTGTCAAATTTTTAATTTCTAAGGGTGCTGATATTCATGCTAGTAATGGTTATGCTATAAGATGGGCATCAAAAAGAGGTCACACAGAAGTTGTTAATTATTTGGCCGAACACAATATTAATACTCAAAAAATTGATTAATTATTAACTTAATTCATTCAATTAATAATTAATAATTATTTTCAAAATGAATTCAGATTCTAGCAAATCTTCAAATAACGTCGGAAGACTATATTTCAAAATAACAAACGAAAAAGAAAAACATCACGGTTTCCAATATTATGATGGTTTAAATATATTAAAAGAAAAATTCAATGATAATCCAACAGCTTCTTGTGTTCCTGGTGGTTTTTATTTTTCCAATATTGAACATATTTCAGGATTTCTAATGTATGGTATATATTTAAGGGAAGTTACATTGCCAGCGGATGATCCTGATTTTAAAATAATTCAAGATAAAAATAATAAATGGAGAGCAAATAAAATCATTTTGGGAAAAAGACGTAATTTAACTGATGAATCTACATTTAAATATTTAATAGATCAAGGAGCGGATATTCATACCGATAATGATTCTGCAATGAGATGGGCATCCAAAAATGGTTATTTGGAAATTGTTAAATTTTTAATTTCCGAGGGTGCTAATGTTCATGCCAACGATAATTATGCATTAAGATGGGCATCTGAAAATGGTCATTTGGAAATAGTCAAATTTTTAATTTTGAAGGGTGCTAATATTCATGCCGATAATGATTATGCATTAAGATGGGCATCAAAAAATAATCATTTGAGAGTTGTACAATTTTTAATTTCCGAGGGTGCTGATATTCATGCTATAGATGATTATGCATTAAGATTGACATCCAAAAATGGTCATTTGATAGTTGTGGAATTTTTAATTTCCGAGGGTGCTGATATTCATGCCAGTAATGATTATGCATTAAGATTGGCATCCGAAAATGGTCATTTGGAAGTTGTAAAATTTTTAGTTTCGAATGGTGCCGATGTTCATGCTAATGATGATTATGCTATAAAATTGGCATCAACTATGCGACACACAGAAATTGTCAATTATTTGACTGAACACACTGGCAAAATTAGTATTAACAAATGTTAATTGAAAATTGACAAATTATTTACTTGATTCATTTGGATTAAATAAATAATCCAAAATGTAACTTAATTAATTATAATATATTATAATTAGTTAATGAATTATTTGATTGTTGATCAATTAAACAAATTAATAAAACAAATCAAGGCAGAGTATTTAAATGCCCAATTGAATAATGATATCAAAGAAACAGAAGTACAAACATACAGACTAAAACAAACAAAGCGAGCATTGAGTACTATTTTATTGCTCGATTTAGAAATTGTCAGCGAGAATGATTTGAAAGGTATACCAGGCATCGGTAAGGGTACTTTGCGTCGAATTAAAGAAATTTTGGAAACGGGTAAATTATCAGAATTAGAATACAAATATGATAGCAAAAGACAAACTACAATAAGTAATATTCAAGAATTATTAAAAGTAATTGGTATCGGTGATTGGTTGGCACGGAAATTGGTGATTGATCATAATATTACCACAGTAGATGAATTAAAAGAAGCCGTTACCAAAGGAAAAATTAGAGTTAGTCGCCAGGTAAAATTGGGTCTAAAATACTACGACACGTTACAAAAAAATATACCCCGAAATGAAATAACGCAAACAGAAAAATATTTAACAAAAAAAGCCGCCGAGATTGATCCCAATTTGCATATACTAATATGTGGTTCATATCGTCGGGGACTTATTGTATCAGGTGATATTGATGTTATGATTTATCATCCAGATGTTAAATTTGTTAGGCAAATTTACTTAATTGACTATGGTCCAAAATCCTATTTGGAATTGTTCGTTGATTTATTGGAAAAAGAAAATTTTTTATTGGACCATTTATCCGTTTCGAAAATGAAATATATGGGTTTTTGCAAATATAAATCGTATCCAGTGAGACGTATTGATATCAGATTCATGCCATACAATAGTATTCCATCCGCAATGTTATATTTTACCGGACCATACGAATTAAACCAGGAAATGAGAGAACGTGCCAAAAAAAGAAATATGCTACTTAATGAGTATGGTTTATTTATTCTTGATTCACAAGGTAATCGTTTTTCCGTTCCAATTAATTCTGAAAAAGATATTTTTGAAGAATTAGGTATGACGTATTTAACACCGATAGAAAGAGAATCATATTCTTTAAAATCAATTAATTGATCCAACAATCAATTTTTTTCGTTGTGGAATTAATACAAACATAATACCGATTATCCAAAGTACATAGCCAAGTAGCTATTTCAGCATGGTTATTTATACAAGCATATCTAAATGCGTATTCGTTGCCAAAATGAATATCAATAGGAGATTTTTTTTTATTTCCTAAATGATACAACCATTTGGCTATTTCTAAGTGTCCATTTTTACAAACACATCTAAATGCATGTTCATTACTAATATGTATATTGATTGGAGAATTAATTTGTTTTCTCAAATTATACAGCCATTTAGCAACTTTCAAGTGTCCATTATTACATACCCATAAAAATGTGGCTTCATTATTAGCACAGATATTAATCGGGGAATTAATCTTTTTTGCCAAACGATACAACCATTTGGCGATTTTTAAATGCCCATTTTGGCAAACGCATTTAAATATAATATCATTATCAGTATGAATATTAATTGTAGAATTCCATTTGATTCCTAAATTATATAACCACTTGGCAATTTCCAAATGTCCGTTCATACAAACATATCTAAATGCAAAATCATTATCGGCACAGATATTAATCGGGGAATTAATTTTTTTTCCTAAATAATATAACCATTTGGCGATTTTTGAATGTCCATAATGACAAGCCCATTTGAATGCATATTCATTATCGGCATGAATATCGATCGGAGAATTTAATTTAATTCCTTGGCGATACAACCATTTCGCGATTTCTATGTGACCATTTCCACAACTCCATTCAAATGCATATTCATTATCAGCATGAATATTAATCGGAGAATTCATTTGTTTTCCCTGTTGATACAACCACTTCGCTACTTCCAAATGCCTGTTTCGACAAGCAAATTCGAATGCGTATTCATTATTGGCATGAATATCAATTGGAGAATTAATTTGTACTCCTAAATCATACAACCATTTAGCAATTACCAAATGACCATTTTTACAAGTACGCCTAAATGCCGATTCATTATTGATGTGAATATCAATTCCTAAAGAATATAACCATTTGGCAACTTCTAAATGACCTGATTTACAAGCATTTGCAAATGCCGGTCCGGTACCCACATGAATATCAATCGGAGAATTAATTTTTTTTCCTAAACAGTGTATCCATTTTGCGACTTCTAAATGTCCATCCAAACAAGCCAAACTAAATACATATTCATTATTAGAATGGATATCAATCGGAGAATTTAATTTTTCTCCTAAACGATACAACCATTCAGCGACTCCTAAATGCCCATTTGAACAAGCATATTCAAATGCATATTCACTATCAGCATGAATATCAATCGGGGAATTAATTTCTGTTCCTAAATGATGCAACCATTCGGCAACTTTTAAATGTCCTTCTCCACAAGCCCATTGAAATGCATATTCATTATTGGCATGGATATTTATCTGAGAATTAGTTTTTTGTTCCCCCAAATAATACAACCATTTGGCAATTTCCGAATGTCCTTTTTTGCAAACTATTTTAAATATCGATTCATTATCAATATGAATATCAATCGGAAAATTATTTTTTTCCCTAAATGATACAACCATTCGGCAACTTCCAAATGTCCATTTCGACAAGCATATTTAAATTCATATTCATTATTAACGCGAATATCACCTATTTTCGGAGGATAAGGAGAATTAAGTTCAATTCCTGAATAATACAACCATTTGACAACTTCCAAATGTCCATTTCGACAAGCATATTTAAATGCATATTTATTATCCGAATAAGTATTTAACGAATATTTACTTTGCAAATATTTTGCTACTAACAAATGATTATATTGACATGCTAATATAAAATTTTTTCCTTCTTTTGTTAGAACATATGTATTTTTAAATATTATTGGTTTGTCTAAACAAAATTTTTTAAGAGCAACATATACTTTGTCATTTATAATAACATCATGATAATATTTGCTTACCAAAGATAATTGTATAAAATCAATTATTGGATCCAAATAGCCAATAATATGGTATTCAATTTCGGCTATTGGGAATATGTATTCCATTATACTTTTTTGCAATATATTTATATTGTGTGTTATTAAAATTGGTTTGTTATACGAATAATAAATCAATTTTAATTAGTTATGTGTCCAATTTTATTTGTAGTGGGATCAATATTGATATGATATTTATTATCCAAAGTACATAACCAAACAGCGATTTCCAATTTGTTATTTTCACAAGCATATTTCAATGCATTTTCATTATCGGCATAAATATTAATCGGATAATTAATTTGTTTTCCCAAATTATATAACCATTTGGCGATTTCCAAACGTCCATAAGTACAAGCTAATTCAAATGCTGATTTAGTATACCCATAAACACTATGATGATACCTCCTATTAATATCAATTGGCGAATCTATTTCGATTCCCAAATAATATAACCACTTGACAATTTCTAAATGTCCATTTTCGCAAGCATCCACGAAAGCAAAGTCGTCGTGAGCCTAAATGGCACAACCACTTGGCTATTTTTAAATGGCCGTTCGAGCAAGCTCCTCTGAATGCATGTTCAAAATCAGCATGAATATCAACGGGAGAATTAATTTTTTTTCCTAAATTATATAACCATTTGATGATTTCAAAATGGCCGTTTTCGCAACTCCATCTAAATGCATATTCATTGTGAGAGTGGATATTGATAGAAGAATTAAATTCAGTTCCCAAATGATACAACCATTTGGCAACATCCATATATCCATTTTTGCAAGTTTGCATAAATACATTCTCTTCGCAGATATGAATATTAATTGGAGAATCATTTTGTTTTCCTAAATGATACAACCATTTGGCGACTTCTAAATGTCCATTCGAGCAAGTCCATCTAAATGCATACTCATTACTGGCATGAATGTTAATAGGCGATTTTGATTCAATTTTGACACGATATAACAATTTAGCAGTTTCCAAATGTCCATGTTGACAAGTGTATTGAAATGTAAATTCGTTATTATCCTCATGAATAATAAGCGGAGAATTAAGTTTTTTTCCCAAATTATATAACCACTCAGCAATATCAAAATGACCATAATAACAAGCTAATTTAAATGCGGCTCTCAAAAAATATATGCGAATGCATGTATTTTTACGAGGCTTTTTCATATAAATATGAAAAATTTGGGATTTTCAATCCCAAACTCACCTTATAAAAAGTATGTAAAATACATGTATTTTCATATTTTTTAAAGGTGCGGATTCATTATCGGCATGAATATCGATCGTAGTATATTTATGCAACATATATTGTGCCAATAATATATGATTGTATTTACAGGCTTGTATAAAAATTGTTTCTTCTTTATTTGGATTATTTGTTCGAAAATTTATTATTGGTTTGTTCAGACAAAAATTTTTAAGTGTTGTATAAACTTTATCATTTGTAACAACATCATGATAATATTTACTCACCAAAGATAATTGCGTAAAATCAATCAATGGATTTAAATAGCCCAAAATATGGAATTCAATTTCGGCTACTGGAAATATATATTCCATTCACGTTGTAATAATATGCTTGTTACTGGTAATAGTCATTAAAATCAGTCTGTTATTAGTATAATAAATCAATTTTAATTGATCACATATTTAATTATATTCGTAACAGGATCAATATTGATTTGATATTTATTATTCAAAGTACATAACCAAACGGCTGTTTCCAAATGTCCATTATGGCAGGCATGTCTAAATGCAAAATCACCCTCGGAATGTATATCAACTGGGGATTTTCGTTCAATTGACAAACAATACAACCATTTGGCAATTTCCAAATTTCCTTTCTTACAAGCATAATTGAATTCATGGGTGGTACAAATTTTTATAGGCAAAATCATTTTAATTCCCAAATGATACAACCATTTGGCAATTTCCAAATGTCCTCCACTACAAGCTAATTCAATTGCTGCTTCACTATTCTGATACCCATCATCGAAATATCTACTATTAATTTTAATGGGTGAATCAGTTTCTGTTCCCAACTGATATAACCACTTGGCGATTTCGAAATCGCCATTTCCGCAAGCATATCTAAATGCATATTCTTCATTAGCATGAATATCAATAAATGAATTTGTTTCTACTCCTAACTGATATAACCATTTGGCAACTTCCGAATATCCGTTTTCGCAAGCATATCTAAATGCATATCCATTATCAGAATGAATATTAATGGATGAATTATTTTTTTTTTTTCCTAAATCGTACAACCATTTGATGATTTCAAAATGTCCATATTTGCAAGCATGTCTAAATGCACATTCACAATTGGCATGAATATTAATGGATGAATTATTTTCTATTCCTAAATCATACAACCATTTGGCAACTTCCAAATATCCATTTTTACAAGCCAATCTGAATGCGCGTTCATTGTCAGCATGAATATCAATTGGAGAATTATTTTTTTTTCCTAAATTATATAACCATTTGGCAATTTCCAAATGTCCATTATTGCAACTCATGTAAAATGAGTATCCATTGGTATGAATATCAATAGAAGAATCGATTTCAATTGCCAGATGATACAACCATTTGACCAACTCAAAATGTCCATTTATACAAGCATGTCCAAATGCATATTCATTACCAGCATGAATATCAATTGGAGAATTAATTTCTACTCCTAAATGATATAACCAATTCGCGACTTGCAAGTGATTATTTATACAAGAATATTTGAATGCATATTCAATACGAGCATGAATATCAATCGGAGAATTAATTTGTGCTCCTAAATTGTACAACCATTCAGCAATTTTTAAATGATTATTTTCACAAGAATGACGAAATGCATATTCATTATCAATATGGATATCAATCGGAGAATTAATTTGTGCTCCTAAATTGTACAACCATTTAGCGATTTCTAAATGCCCATTTAGACAAGCCAAATCAAACGCACATTCTTTACCATTATGAATATCAATCGGTAAATTCAGTTCAGTTCCCAAATAATGTAACCATTTGGTGATTTCCAAATGTCCGTTTCGGCAAGCATATTTAAACGCATCTTCATTATCGGCGTGAATATCGATTGGAGAATTAATTTCGATTCCGGTATGATACAACCATTTGGCCATTTCAAAATATCCATTTTTGCAAGCATATCTAAATATGTATTCGTTCTTTGTGTGTAAATTTATCAAATATTTATTCTGTAAATATTTTGCCACGGATAAATGATTATATTTGCACGCCAGTATGAAATTTTTTTCTTCTTTTTTTAAAACATTTATTTTGGAAATCATTGTTGGTTTATCCAACCAGAATTTTTTAAAAGCAACGTATATTTTATCATTTGCGATAACTTCATAATAATATTTACTGACCAATGATAATTGCATAAAATCAATTATTGGATCCAAATATCCTATAATTTGATATTCAATTTCGGCTACTGGAAATATATATTCCATTGGATGATAATATATTTGTATTGATAATTATTAAAATTGATATGCTATACAAATAGTATATCAATTTTAATTTATTTATGGTATTAACACTATGTCTATTTTATCTTTTAGTACACTTGGTCCATTCTGACAATAATAAAATAAACCAACAATTTTATCATTCGGCTCTCTAAAAAAAATATGCGAATGCGTGTATTTTTAAATTTGTTGCGAAATAGATTTTATCAATAAACTAATAAAAATTTGAAAAAAATTATGATAGAATGATGATGAATTAATTATTCTAGTAAATATTATACTAGCCAGCATTAGTACAAGATACTAAAACATTCAAAATGAATCATCCTGACGATACCGTACAACAAGAATTAGACCCGGAACGCTACAAGGAATTGTGTGAAATTCATAGTATTAATCCATTATTTGCTCAGCGCATGTGGCGACTACAAGGATACCAAATTATTATTATTTGTGATGATTCCGGATCGATGAATTCTCAGTCCAATCCTTTGGTAACAAATGATGACCCATACAATCGTCCTGAAAGTAGATGGGAAGAATTAAAACAAACGGTTGGTCTCGTTATTGATATTGCAACATGTATTAACCAAAGTGGTGTGGATGTTTATTTTCTTAATCGTGAAGGAAAAGAAAATGTGAAGCACAAAAATGAGTTGGAAGATATTTTTTCTAAATTTCCAACAAAAAATGATCTAACACCAATTGTACCAAAATTTAGAGAGGTATTGAGCAACCACAATTCCGATTACAATAAACGCCTCATTATTTTGGCAACAGATGGAGAACCATCGGATTCCAGAGGTAGAACTACCACCGAAGCCAAAAATGAATTTGAACGTCTTCTCAAAACTGAAAGAAGATACCAAGATTATGTAACTATTGCTGCTTGTACAGATGATGATAGTGTAATGGCTTATCTTAATAAATGGGATATACAAATTCCAAGATTGGATGTAGTCGATGATTATGGAAGTGAGCGCAAAGAAATTCTTAGTGCACGTGGTAAAAAATTCCAATTTAATCGTGGGGACTATGTAGTCAAATTATTGATGGGATCAATTGATCCATACTTTGACAAGTTGGATGAAAAACGATGCATTCTTTTCTAAAAATAAACACTTATTAAAATTTATTAGAACTAATAAATTTTAATCCACCAAAAAAATTGAATCTGGCACATATAGTATACAATAATACCAATTAGTGTTAATATTAATAACTATGAAAAAAATAGTATCAAAACTAGATAATTCTGTTAATTTCATTATACCATTAAAAACATCATCTATCGAATGTCGATATGTAAGGAGAAGTTCTGAATATATTTCTGCTTATTTATCAAGCCATAATGGTTGTGTAATGGGTTGTAAATTTTGTTGGCTTACTGCAACAAACCAAACAAAATTTAATCATGTAACCATTAATGAATATGCCAATCAATTAAATACTGTATTAAATCATGCCAAAGAAATAGATAAAGATAATAGTAAATCTGTTCGTGTTAATATTAATTTGATGAGTCGCGGAGAAGCACTAGCCAATAAATATATTGTTAACGAATACAAGCAATTTGATGTCGAAATGAATAAAATAGTTTCTAAACATAATTATTCAGAAACAAAAATAAATATCAGTACGATAATGCCACAAGTTATTGCCAATCATGATTTAACAAATATATTCGGGGATAAACATGTGAATTTATATTTAAATAAAGGAAATCGTCATGATGCAAGAATAGCTCCAAAAATATTGAATAAATTGGAAATTAATAAATCAATGAATGAAAAATATATATTGGAAGATAAAGGTTATGATTCTAAAAAAA
>Ga0335394_10002854_pt1 | contig 19540 bp, 17 predicted proteins | sample MAT03_FD_205741 | JGI IMG/M metagenome (GOLD analysis project Ga0335394, IMG submission 205741) | Freshwater microbial communities from Lake Fryxell liftoff mats and glacier meltwater in Antarctica - MAT-03 (spades assembly) (version 2) ... | reverse complement strand
CGTTCGAGCACGATTCCACCGCGACGACCACTTTCGCCCCAGCCAAAATCCGGGTCGTGGAAGTTGTTGGAGAAATCACAACCCTCGACCAACCAACCGCTTCCATCCGTTACTTTCAATCCCGTTTCCCAACCTTTCGCGCGAATGTTTTTCAGTGTTACGCCAGTTTGACCGTCGGCCACGATCGCGGTGTCCTGATAAACGGTCGGCTTGCCCTCCGTTTTTCCAATCAACCAAGCACCCCGACCATCAAGCGTAATATTCGAAGCCTTGATCACGATCCGAGTGTACGTCTTATTAGGATCGAGGGTCGTACTTTCGGTGATAATCAGCTCTCCCGATTCGGTTGCGTGCGAGAGCAAACCATCGCCGAACAAGAGCATCACACAAAAGAAAATGGCGAAATTTCTAATTCGACACTCGGTCCCGTAGCATGCCATCGTTTTGTTTGTCCTGATTCGAAAGTAGAAATCGTTCGCTGAAAGAAAGCAGGTTATTGTATCGGATCAACCACGTAAGCTGTAATTTGACTTTTGACCTGTTCCGTGTTTGGCAAAATGCGATCTAATGTGCGTCACCCAACCCCGTCTCTTTTGCCAATGCCCTGGCCTCGTTTCCTAAGGAGTATGATGCGACTTTTCCTGGCTCCGCACCGTTGCCCGGGCTGCGAAATTCGCAAGCCGCTTTGCTTCTGCTCCTTGATCCCACAGATCGCTCTCACGACTCGTGTCATCATCCTAATGCACACCTGCGAAGAAGTTCTGACCACGAATACCGCTAGACTGGCCGCGAAAGCGTTGACCAATAGTGAAGTGCGAATCCACGGTCGACGGGATGAAAGAATGGCAACGGAAAATTTAACTCAAGATGGTCGAACCTCGCTGCTTCTCTACCCAAGCCCGATCGCTGTCGAGCTCAGTCCTGAATTCGTATCGCGAATCAGCTTACCTATCAACTTGATTGTCCCGGACGCAAACTGGCGACAAACGACAAAATTCGTGCGACACGAGCCCGCCATAGAGGGCATCCAACATGTCAAACTTGCGCCCGGACCTCCTTCCGAATACCATTTGAGAACACAGCGCGATGTCCGGCATCTTTGCACGCTGGAAGCCATCGCACGCGCGCTGGGCGCTTTGGAATCCAAGTCCGCGCAGTCCAGTCTTGAGACACTTTTGAGAATACTCGTCGAACGAACGCTATGGTCCAGAGGCCGCTTGCCTGCAAGCGAATGCCACACCGCAGGCATTCCTCCAGAAGCGATATGCGGCTGAGTGTTGTGCGAGGCAGAGCATGCTGCGCGTTCAAGTTCGAACGCTTTAGCACATTAAGCATTTGCGACCAACGAGCACAAGACTGGGCTGTTAAAAATCTGGTATTGACACCATATTTAGACTAGTCGTTTTTATTCCCCTAATTTTGTCTTGCCCCCAGTTGGCTTGTCCAACTGGTGCAAAGGTTAGCGGCTAGAATCGCTCCCCCCGACTCCTCTCGTCCCCAGTCGGCTTGTCCGACTGGAACGCAAGGTTCGTTAGCTAATGAACCTGCTTCACCCGTGACGCGTTTGTCACGAGGGTCTTCGAAACGGTCGGTCCCTTTTTCTAGCATACGAACCTTGTTCACCAGGCGGCACGAGGCCGCCGGGGTCCCCCACGGAACAAAATCTGCGCAAACAAAGGTTGCGTCAATACCAATTTTTCAACAGTCGAGGACAAGCCTGTGGTATTCGAATCCCGCATGCCTTGTGCTGCGGATCGTTCAGGCTTTCGTTCGGCGACGGTAGCGTCAGACAACCATTAGGTCCGAGTCGAGTACAATCTTCCTTCCGATCCAAACGACGCCGGTTCATTCAATCCAAAGGGCACCACAAACGATGAGATCCACATGCAAAACGACAAAATGGAATTCGAGACAATGGCATTGCATTGCCATTGCAATGGTAATCCAACTCTTTGCCTTAACGCCGAACTGCAATGCACAGCAGGATAGCGTTTCCATTACCCCCGATGTCGTCTACGGACATAAGGACGGGATGGCATTGACGTTTGATGTGTTCTGCCCAAAAGAAAACGCTAACGGGATCGGCGTGCTGTTCATGGTCAGCGGCGGCTGGGTGTCTTCTTGGGTGGAGCCTAAGCAAAGCATGCCGATGTTCAAGCACCTGCTTGCGAAAGGCTATACCGTCATCGCGGTTCGACATGGCAGCAGCCCACGTTATGTTGTTCCTGAATGTGTTAGCGACGTACAGCTTGCTCTCAGCTACGTTGCCAAACACGCATCGGAATGGCAGATCGATCCGAAACGCCTTGGTGTATTCGGCTTTAGTGCGGGAGGACATCTGTCACTCATGCTCGGAACCGTCGGTGGTACAAAGCGCGGTACCGATGAGATTGCACGTGTCGCGGCTGTCGTCGCCGTGTTCCCACCAACCGACTTAGCTCCCTATGTCGACCCGAGGAGCCCATTGCGAGAGCAATTCCCCGCACTCAAGTTTGAGCCATCCCGAGCCGAATCCTTTTCTCCGCTCATGCAAGTCACAGCCGATGACGCGCCGACCTTGTTATATCACGGTGACAAGGACGAACTCGTACCACTTTGGCACAGCGAAAAGATTCAAAAAGCATTTGAAGCGGTCAAAGTCGAGAACAACCTAGTCGTGATCAAGGATGCAGCGCACGGTTTCAATGAGGAAGTAAACCGACGTCTTGCCAACGACATGGTCGAGTGGTTCGATCGCCACTTGGTCAATGCGGGCAAGTAGCTATCATTCTATCGAACGGAAAAGTTTCGTTCCGCCAATTGAGCCAGTCTTTGCCACGAGAGGTCGTCGCCCGCGGCCTCCAAGTAACTATGCGCACGATCCCAATCCGCCTCGGAGTCCATTGCAAACCGAAGTGAACTATTCATGAGTTGCTCCGGCAATGGGATCAGCTTGGTTTGAAACAAAGCTGGATTTCTACGAATGATATCAGGGACATCGCACGGTTCCTCAAGCAAATCCTCTCGCTCGAGCTTTGCCATCGCCCCCGCCGAGCACATTTCACTTACCAAGCCTAACGACTGCAGGGAAAACGATGGGCGATTTGGCGAAACAAAACCAACAAAGTCTGTCGAAGGATTAGCCCATCCACGGGAAACAAGGCGATCCATTAACATAGGGTCAGTGAACGGACAGAGTGGACTGGAGAACACAACCCAATCGGCCTCTAAACGCTCGGCGATCTCAAGCGTGCGCTGAGCTGGTGTGCTCAATGCGCTGGGCATCCATCTTGCATTGCACAAACCAGTCTGACTGATCAACTCACGGTAATGGGGAGGACCAGTCACCACAATCGTTTCAATCAAAGTCGATTCGCTTAATCGCCGAATGCACCATTCGAGCAATGTCAAACCATCGAGTCGACGCAATGCGGAATCAATCCGGGTCGCACCTTTCTCGCGATCACCTGCTACAGCGAGATCAATCAAGGCTACAGTTTGTTTTGGATTCGTCGCCATACAATGCTCCATGCGTGTAAGTTAATCGGCTTGGGAATCACTGGTTTCCTGTGCAAGCTGCGGAATCAAGTTGAGAAGGAGAAGCACAGCGGATACTTTTAATCTATCGTTGGCATCTACTGGCCGCAAGCACCCCATTGGCTTAATTCTCAGCTATAGAAAATCTTGCAATAGACCCGTGTGCTAGCAATCAATCACGATTCTTGCAGTAACTCGTCCACACGTTGTACCGCAAGCGTTAGCGACTTGGCGGCCATCCTGAAATTCATATGCCCGGATACTTCTGGTTGGATCTCACGAAACGATGCCGTGGCTTTTTTTAGTTTGCCAATCTTCTTTCTCGCAATTCGCAAGTACCGCACCGCATCACCAGAATCCAACGACGGACCGAGTGCCAACATAAAGTCGTACAACCCACGATGCACGTCGGCCAACTCTTCGTCATCCGTCGCTTCATCCGAGTGCTTCACAAACGCTCGTACCATCCAAACATGACTCAACCAACCATCGACCTCATTCATCAATGCAATCGATTTAGGGTCCGCCGCTTCTTTCGCAGTTGGGGACGCATCCTCGTCGCCGTTTTCATCAATCTCGTTTTCAAATTCTGACATGAAACTGTTTCAGTTGACCTACAGATGCGAAACTACTTCAGAAGCGTCAAAACGCACCTTCGGCAACGCGGCGCAATGATCCTCTGGATGCCGAAATCCCATCGCACAACCAACGACGGTCGTGTAATCGCCCCCTTCGAGCCCAAGCAGTTTGTCATACTCGACAGCTACAATTCCTTCCATAGGGCATGCGTCGATGCCGAGGATTGCAGCGCTTGCGAGCAGTTGGCCTAACGCGAGGTAAGCTTGATTGCCACTCCAAGCGAGATGCCGCCCCGCGGTGGCTTGCAAAAAACCTAAAAGTACTTTTCGATATCCAGCCAGTGATTCGATGGGAACGCTTCGCTGCTTTGCCGTACTGGCCAAGAACGCATCCACGTACGCTTCATCCACCGCTTTTCTCGCGGCAAAAACGACCATATGTGAACAATCTCCCGGCTGGGTTTGATTCCACGAGATGGCAGGCAGCTTGGCCTTGTTCTCTGGCGAACTGACCACAACAAACTTCCAGGGCTGCAAGCCAAAGCTACTCGGTGTTAACACTAGGCTCTTTTCAATGGCCGCCCAAGTTCCTGCATCGATGCGTTTGGTCGGATCAAACTTTTTTACGGCATACCTCCAGTTATAGGAATCAACCAGTTGCGAAACGTCCAGTGATGCAGATGCCATTGTGACTTGTTCCTTTGCAAGAAAAAGAGTTTGGAAAAGTGTTTAGTTCGCCCCCCATGGCCTTGGTGGCGGTCCCGCTTTTGGAACGCCCCGATGGGCTCGCCCCGAATGGTGCAAACTTAGGGCCATTCTCTGGCTCCACTGGCCTCGTGCCGGTGGACCAAAGACTTTCCGGCTAGTCGTTGACGCTGCGACCTTTAGCCCGTCCCCACCCAGCTTTCGTTCGCCTTTGGCGAACGAAAGCTGGGTGGGGACGGGCGATCCGGAAGGCTTCGGAATCTAGCCATTCAGTCTCGCTTCCACCTAGGCGAGCTAGGTGGAGAGCTTAAGTCCACGCAATTCGAGGCGATTTCGTCGGGGGCCGGTGAAAACAAAGCTCCGAAAGTGAGACGCCGTCTTTGATCCATGGGTGAAGTAGCTTAGCAACTAAAACAAAATCGGTCGACAGACAACAAGAAACCCGCCGCTCCGCAAATGAGGTAGCCAAGCACCGGATAGCAGCCCACTCGATTGCCGGTTCAAACGGTAAAAGTGTTCTACCACCAAACCGCTTTTCTTCAAATCGTTCCTCAATTCTCGTTCCGAATAAATGTGCAGGAACATAGACGGTAAACCTCGATACGCATAGACACTGTCGCCCAGCTCCCACGCCGAATCTCGCCTCGCTCGAATCCAATCGAACACCGTACGCCGAACTCCGCTCGGATCGCGTAACCATGAACCACGATTGTGAACGTGAACAAAAAATTTCCCCTGAGCGTCTAAAATTCGGCTGGCGTGCTTCATGAACGCTTGTCGATTGCTTCGCCCCTGAACCATCCCCAACGAACTGTACATGCACAATACGGCGTCCGCAAAGCCGTCCGCAAACAACTCTAGGCTTGCCATGTTGGCTCGAATCGCCACGGGCTCGGTCGAAACCTGAGAAGTCGCTTTCGCCTTGCCTTGGAATTCGCGAAGCATCTCCATGCTCAAGTCGACTCCGACGACTCGCCACCCTTTCTCCGCCAATGGAATCAAGTTACGACCCGTGCCGCATCCGAAATCGACCGCAATGCGAGGTGAGCCATCGAGCCTCACTGCCGATGGCCCAAGATGCTCGGCGATCAATTTGCGATCCAACTCGAGCAGCGGGTGCCCGGCGTGAAAGGCATCGTATTCGATCGCAATCGACGATTCCGTCACGTAGTCCCAAGTCCCCCGAGACACTCCCGCAGGAAGCTGCCACGAAGCGCGCGATTGGCTGACTGTTCGTTTTTCCCCTGAAGCCATGACTACTTGCGAAACTCAAAAGTGGCTATCACAGGACTCAGACAAGTTCCTTGATGGGTTGATATCCGTCATCGACCAAATAATGTGGACGGCCGGTTACGTCGGCGACGGTTGCTGTGGAAGCATTTATACCCAAGTTATGATAGAGCGTTGCAAAGACTTCTTGAAAAGTGACTGGACGCAACACCGCTTCGCCCCCCAACCGGTCTGTTGCACCGATGATTTGGCCCGTTTTCATTCCGCCACCCGCAAGCATCGCGCAGGAAACATTTGGCCAGTGGTCCCGCCCACCATCCTTGTTAATCTTGGGCGTGCGACCGAATTCGCCCCAAGCGATCACCGTTGTGTTGGCCAACATCCCGCGCTCATCCAGATCCTCAATGAGCGTACCGAGCGCTTGATCGAAGTCCGGAAGATTTTCTTTCGCAATCTTGAAGTTACTGCCGTGCCAATCCCAAAACGAATAACTCAAAGTCACCACGCGCGCTCCTGCCTCCACGAGTCGACGCGCGAGCAGAAACTGTTCGTTGAGCCTCGGTGCCGCGTCCCCCTGCTCTTTGTCGGTACCTTTACCATACCGTTCGCGAAGCTTCGGGTCCTCCGAGGAGATGTCGAGCGCATTGAGCATCCTGCTTGACGTCAAGATGTCGAACGCACGCGATTGAAACGAATCGAAGCCCTCCATTGCCCCAGTACTATCGAGTTCCCTCCGAAATCGATCGACGCTCGCGAGCAATGCTTTGCGATCGGCAAGTCGCTGAGGAGTAATACTGCCCAAGACCATATCGTCTTTGATATTGCCCGACGGATTAAAGGGCGTGTGAGCGTGACCCAGAAAGCTCGACTTGCCAAAGTTGTACGGCGTGTGTCGCATCTTCGGCGACAGGTTCACGTACGAGGCCAAAGTCGGATCTTTGGTTCCCTGAAGTTTCGACACAACGGATCCAAACTCGGGCCAACCTCCCGGTGGATTGCGTTCATTCAAACGCCCCGTCATACATTGAAACGACTCATGCCTATCCTTTGCACCCACCATGGATCGGATGATCGCTAACTTGTCCGCCAGTTTCGCCAAACGCGGCAGGTGTTCGCAAATCTGAATCCCGGCCACGTTTGTGGAGATGGGTCGAAACTCGCCTCGGATCTCGACGGGGGCATCCATCTTGAGGTCCACCATATCCTGATGCGGTGGTCCGCCCGGCAAGTACACCATAATGACAGACTTATTGGAACTGCCCGATGAGTTGGCTGCTTCGGCTCGCAACAATTGCGTTATCGAAAGACCGCCGAGACCGAGGCCTCCTATCTTCAGAAAATTGCGTCGCGTCTGTCCGTCACAGAAGCGATTGGTAGACTGACCGTCGATGGTAATCATCGGTACAAATTCCAGCGGAAGGTGGGAAGGGGTGGGAGATCGCGGATGCTTGATCTTGACAGCGCAATTGGCCCTTGTCAAATCCAGACCGTTTCGAACGCCGAAACATCGGGCTGGTTGGAACTTGCGAATGGGATAAACTAAGGACCGTTCGATCGATTAGTGGGATAGGCTTCCAGCCTGTCGCATTGAAAATGACAGGCTGGAAGCCTATCCCACTTCAAAAATCGGACATTGTTTGATCGACTGACCCTAAGCAACGCATTAACCCAATTTGAAATTGAACCATGGGCCCTGTTAAGACTGCTATCTCCCCTACCCGTGCCGAAGACTACCCAGAATGGTACCAGCAGGTCATCAAGGGAGCGGATCTAGCCGAAAATTCGGCCGTTCGCGGGTGCATGGTCATCAAGCCCTGGGGCTATGCCATTTGGGAAAATATGCAACGCGTACTGGACCAAATGTTCAAAGACACCGGCCATCAAAATGCATACTTTCCATTGTTCATCCCGATGAGTTTCCTCGAAAAGGAAGCAAAACACGTTGAGGGTTTCGCCAAGGAATGTGCCGTTGTTACGCACCATCGACTCGAGCCAGACGGAAAGGGGGGCCTGCGACCAGCAGGATTGCTCGAGGAACCGCTCATCGTTCGGCCCACGAGCGAAACGATTATCGGTGCAACCTATGCCAAATGGGTCCAGTCCTACCGCGACTTGCCGATCCTCATCAACCAATGGGCAAACGTAGTTCGCTGGGAAATGCGAACGCGATTGTTTTTGCGAACGACCGAGTTCCTATGGCAAGAGGGGCACACAGTCCACGCAACCGCCGAGGAAGCGATGGAGGAGACCAGCAAGATGCTTGATGTCTACGCGGACTTCGTCGAAAACTACATGGCCGTCCCTGTGATTAAAGGGGAAAAGACCGCAGGCGAACGATTCCCCGGTGCCGTGAACACGCTCTCAATCGAAGCCATGATGCAAGATCGCAAAGCACTGCAAGCGGGCACGTCGCACTTCCTCGGACAGAATTTTTCCAAGGCACAGGAGATCAAGTTCCAAGACAAGAATGGTGAGATCGCTTACGCATGGACAACGTCTTGGGGCGTCTCCACGCGATTGGTCGGTGCACTCATCATGACCCATTCAGACGACGATGGATTGGTACTGCCACCTCGCTTAGCCCCGTCTCAAATTGTCATCATTCCAATCTATCGCGACGAAGCTCAAAAGACTGAGGTGCTCGAGTACTGTCAGTCACTTAAAAAGGAGCTTGCATCCCAAATGTACTCCGATCAAAAGGTCCGCGTCGATATTGATGACCGCGACATGCGCGGTGGCGACAAGAAATGGTACCACATCAAGCGGGGCGTTCCGGTTCGAGTCGAGGTCGGCCCGAAAGACATCGCCAACGGAGCCGCATTCGTCGGTCGACGGGACACCAACCAAAGCCAGTCCATGCCTCGAACGGAATTGGTCAGTGGCATTTCGACCATGTTGCAAACAATTCAAGACAATCTTTTCCAACGTGCCCTGGCCATGCAAAAGGCCAACACAGTCGAACTCAATTCCGAAACCGAGTTCCGAAGCTTCTTCCAACCAGACGATGAGCAAGGGCGATCGATCGGCGGCGGATTTGCATTGTGCTGGTTCGCAAGCGAGGAAGCGGTTAAACCACTGCTCGACGAATTGAAAGTGACCATCCGATGTATCCCGCTTGGTACACCACCTGGCGAAGGGAAATGTTTCGTAACCGGCCAACCAACGGCGAGCCGAGCGATCTTCGCGAAGTCATATTGACGCCAAGCGGATCGCCACCGACTGTCCGATTGGTTCCAGGGCTCTGCCTTGGAACCCACTGAATTGTAGGCTCTGCGGCTCTGCCTGGGCTGTGCGATTGAAGTGTGAGCTATGTTGCGTTCTTGGGTTTGTAGCCCAACGGGCTTAAACATTTTAGCCCAGGGCAAAGCGAAGCGCCGCCCTGGGTACGCAACCGCGTGCAACGCCCTTTGCCCTGAAGGGGGCCGAACAGACGGTTCCGACACATACGACCGATCCCAACGAGTTTTGCCCCTTCAGGGCAATCTCGCGTTGCCGGACACCGTTCCCAGCCCAGGGCTGCGCTCTGCCCTGGGCTAGATTGTTGCTGCCCCATTCGGGGCGAATCGCAAGAGCCCGACGGATTGCAGGAACGAAAAGCCAAGAAAACGAATTGTTGAAAAATAGTCAAACTGCCCTTTGTCGCGCAGCCCAGGCAAAGCCGCAGAGCCCGGGAACTAGAAACACTACTCTAGCGACTCACACGCCCTTCGTACCTCAGAGCGTGCCACCCCCCAACTCCATCCGGAGCGAACTTATATCTTTGCCCCAGCACCCTTGGTAAAGGCCATGAACGCAGATTCTAGATTGATCTCTTCTTCTGCAAAGCGTTTGATGGCGATTCCGTTGCTGACCAACATCGTCGCTAGCGATGAATAGTCCCCTGCGTCGACTTTCAGTGTCGCTTTGATCGACGGCGAAACGATGTCAACCGACTGAACCAATTCGTGATTGCTTATCAGCTTGGCCGCACTGTCCAATTGAGTCTGAAGCGCGGGCTCAATGAGTATGGCCATGTTTGGTCTAACTTGGCGGATCATCGATGCCACATCGTTGCTTGCGATCATTTTGCCAGAGTCAATGATGCCGACTTTATTGCAAACGTCCGCTAGTTCGGGCAGGATGTGGCTGCTGACAATGACCGTCTTGCCCATCGAGCCGAGACGACGCATGAGGGCTCGCATCTCAATACGAGCGCGTGGGTCCAGCCCGCTCAAGGGTTCGTCGAGAAGCAACACGGCTGGATCGTGCAATAGGACTCTCGCCAGCCCCAGTCGCTGTGTTTGTCCTCGCGAAAGTGTGTTTGCGTACGCGTCCCGTTTGAATTCCAGGTCCACGACTTCGAGCATCTCATCGCAACGTTTTCGGCGAGCCTGTGGTGCAATGCGATAGGCCGCGGCAAAAAAATCTAAATACTCAATGACAGTCATGTCGTCATAAACACCGAAGAAGTCCGGCATATAACCGACCAATCTCCGAATCTCTTTTGGGTGTGTGTAGATCGAATAGCCGCACACGTACGCTTCACCGTACGTCGGAGTTAAGAGTGTGGCGATGATACGCATGGTGGTCGTCTTGCCCGCACCGTTGGGGCCGATGAAGCCGAACAAGTCCCCTTGGCCCAAATCGAGATCGATGTCTCGAATGGCGTACATGTCGTCGTATTTTTTCGTTAGCTGCGATGTTTTGATCACGCTTTTGGACCGATTGTTGGATTGACCGAACCCGAAGCGGGCGATGTGTTTTTGTTTTTTCTGACAGGGATGATCAAACGCAAAAACGTCTTTCGTTGCCCCTCAGCGGCTTGTATTGGAATTGCATTACGACGCATCGACCAGGAAAGTGCGGAATCTTTTAGCTCGCAAACCAGGATTGCGCGATCCAAACGAATCACGTCCGAGAAATCCAGATCACTCAAGTAGCGGTTGTAAAGCCCCGTGTATCTGCTGCTTCCGGCCGATTCGTGAAAGCTGATCAATTCCATCAAACGGCCTAACTTGCCAGAATCCGCTGGGTCCCAAGGTGTGCTGCGTTCCTCACCACCCACATTTTGGCGGCGTTGCAATCGACGTGTAATATCCTTTGGAACGGTTGCTGCAGAAAACGCGATGCGCTGTCCGACAGGGATGCGTGTGTCCAGTGCATACGCTCGACCACAATAGATGAGTAGTCCATCAAGTAAATCGACATCCAAAGGGTTCTCAAAACTACCCTCTAGCAAATCGACCGAACCCGCCACCATGGAGAGTGTATTGGTTCCGTTTGGTAGCACGATGCTCTCCTGCCAAGTTGCGCAGATCGCTTTGGTCCCTGCAGCTGGGATGCCAACTCCCTGTATTCCATGTGGTGAGCTGGCCCCGTTCGATGAGGTGACGTTCGATGAGGTGACGTTCGATGAGGTGACGTTCGATGAGGTGACGGGCTCTGTCGACTTAGGCTGTGTCGAATTATCGTCTCGGTCAACGGCGATCTTGTACATTGGCATTCCACGATCGGTAGCCACGGTCGATTCGAAGCCACCAAGTCCTTTGCCTGGTTGACCAAACCAATCCAGTTGTACTTTGCTGTTTGCGCTCAGCGAGGCGGCATTCACACTTTGCGCGCGTCGATGCGAGGTGAAATCAAAAGCCCCTCGATTGCCGCCATAGAAATGTGCAAAGCCACGCCCGCGAAGCGTTTGCGTTTGATAATCGATTTCGAGTAATTCCAAGCTGTTCATGCTCGGCATCTCAGGCTTCCAGCGACCGGCGAGGCCCGCCACGAACATGCAGCTTCCTAGCGAGCAAACCAAGAGCGTTATCCAAGTTCCACCCGGCTTACGCCAGCTGCGCGACACCAGAAAATAATCCAATGGGCCAACAACCAAACAAAACAGACCTGCAAGAATCGAGATCGATGCGAGGTTTCCAAGAGTCAATTGTGGAAATGCGTCGAGTGTGGAATTTAGCTGACCCGAGATGTCGTCGAATCCTAAGTAGACTCGTTTGTCGGTTCTCGCATCTTTCTTTTCCCACTGCTCACTGTAGAAGTAGCTCAAAAGACTTGGACGGCTTTCCCAATTCAAAAGCTCCTCACCATCCAATTCGACAGCGAGAAAAGTCACTTTGCCTGCACCATAAGCCCACCGAGCAATCAGCGGAAAATCCACACGGCCCTTTGTTTTTGACTTTAGATCAACCGGTCCGGAGTTTAGTGCAAAAAGACACCGTTTCAAGTTGGACAAGCGACTTTGGGACTTTAGATAGGATTCGAGCGGACCTGGATCGCAATCGGTCGAAATACCCTTGAACTCGCCCGGCACGAGCGATGCTAACTCCGGCGACTTCAACCAGGATTCGGCATGCTCGCCAAGGGTTAGCACGCATCGCCCTCCTTGTGCAATCCAATCGCGCATCGCGATCGCTTGGACAGGGCCGATTTGTTGGTTGAGAGCTACGTTTCGGGAAGAGACGACTAACAGATCCACGCCACCGTAACAAACCGACGAACTTGGCAATTGCTCAACGCTTGTCAGTATGACCGTTGAAAATTCTGGTAGTGCCCCTCGTGTGGATTTCATCGCACCCTGGCTCAAGTCCAGTTTGTCGCTCCCTATTCCAACGATCCAAGGTTGCGTTGCTGGCAGGGCTGTGCCGCGTTCTTCTGAGTTCAAAGCCCGTTCGTGAAGCACAACGCCAGCCGAATTCACCAATCGAATGGTTACTGGCCGGTTGGCCCGACCATGTTTGGCATGGACCTCGATTCGAGATGCGGACTTCGGTGGGATTTTCAATGACCAAGCATCGCTCTGATAAACGACGGGGACGCCATCACCATCAAAAGTCAGGACCTCGAGTCGACCATCAACTTGTGTGGAGCCAGATGTGATCTCCACGACAGTCCGGGTTGGATATCCAACTTTCCAAAAACCACCGAGCCCCATTCGAGCTCGAAACTGAATCTCGGAATCGTTGGATGGCTGAGTGGTTACAGGCTGAGCGGTTGTAGTTGTCGAGATAAATGCAACACCACACCACACCGCTGCAAGCAACTGGAGCAAGCAAAAGCGATTGGCGGAACGAAAAAAGAGTGCCTTCCAAAGAAAGCACTCTTTTAATTTGCACGCCGGAGATTGGACACCGTCCGAATCGGAGCGAGTCTGGTTAGAATTGAAATGAAGCAAATTAAATCTTGGGTTCTTAATCGAGACGCTTAACCATTAAGTTTTTGAAGTATACCTTGCTTCCTGGATCATGCGCTTGCAAAGCAAAGGTGCCTTCGTCGAGCTTTCGCTCGAAATCTTTACCCGCTTGCAGATCGTTTGGTTCAGTGTATTCGACCAAAGTTTTTCCGTTTACCTTGAGCGTGACCAATTTGCCTTGGACGATGATTTCTTGGGTGTACCATTCGTTATCCTTTGCGGCAGGTTCCAGAACATCCTTTACGGAATACAAGCTACTAGTACGCTTCGGATCCCCTTTGTAGGAGTTGTTCACTTGGCATTCGAAGCCCTTTTTCGGCCAGCCATCGGGCTGGAATGCAGTGTGGAAATAGATGCCGGCGTTGCTGTTCGGCATCGTCTTGACGTCGGCCTTGAAGTGGAAATTCTTGAACGGCTTCTTATCCCCGACGAAGAAAAGGTGACTTCGATCGCCTTGGCAAACGATGCAACCGTCCTCAATCGCCCAGCTCTTTGGGCTTTCGTTGATCTTCCAACCGTCCATGCTCTTGCCGTCGAACAGGTCGACAAAATCGGCTGGTGGAGTGGTAAAGGAAGTTAGCTTTTCTGTGGATTGCTTTCCCTTTGCGTCGCCGCCAGGAAGTAGGCCAGCTTTGATGCGCTCTCCGAAAGTCTTGTCGCTTCCCTCCGCCTTTTTCTCTTCGGCCTTTTTGAAAATGGCTTCGATTTCCATTCGGGCCTTTTCCGGCTCCTTCTTGATCATCTCCATGTAAGGTTTCTTGAGTAAACCCAATGCCTTGAGCGATTCACCGTATGGATTGTGTTTCTTTTTTTCTTGGCCGTCGATATGGCAGGCATTGCACTTCGCTTCCGCTGCCAGCTTCTTGAAATCCTCGTTTTTGCTGTCGTCAACATATTGCTTAGCGAACTGAAGGCCAAACTCTTTCGTTGCCAAAGCGGGTCGGGAAGAGACAGTTGCCGTCAAAGCGATGGCAAGGACAAAAAATAATCTTTTCATTCGAAACGATTCTCCAAAGGTGGGGTGTACGGAAAACTTGGTCAACATCGCATGAGCAGCAAGCAGACCAAGTCTTTTCCTCAAAACTCTCAATCGAGATGCCTTGATTAAAATACCAGACTTGGCCGCTGTCAAACCATGTACCCAAATAGAGGCAATTTAGATGCCAAAAAGTGAATTCCCAGTATCGCAACTCGGAACTGTTAGGTGACTGTGGGTCAGTCGATCAATAAGTGTCCGATTTTTGAAGTGGGATAGGCTTCCAGCCTGTCATTTTCAATGCGACAGGCTGGAAGCCTATCCCACTAAAGCCAAGCGGTTTTCACAAAACTACGCGCCGTTAAACATCTGCGGCATCTTCGTTGTCGGATTTGCGATAGGATCGCAGTCGTTTTCGCAACGCATCTGCAACCAAAAAAACTCCCCCAATACACGCACCAGACACGTATCCCACGGCAGCGCCAACCAGTAGAACAAATACGATGAAACTCCAATTCCCGATTCGGCTTGGGGGCATTCCGTAGGTGATTCTTGAAACCAAAAAGATTCCAACGTAGTAGGCGGCTCCCGTTAGGCATGATGCAAGCCTAGGAGCATTTCCCTTAAACAGGATGGCCTGGGACACTCCAACACAGGTAAAGAAGCCTGCTACGATCGCAAAGAACAGCGCGTCGGCTTGCACCAAGTTCATCAACGCAAAGAGCAAACCATAGCACGTTGTAAAGACGAACAGACTGGCTAAGTCCAGCTTGCGAGGTACCGAGTACAGTTTTGGTCCGCTTGCCATCGAAAACATCCGGCACGATAGTATGGATGAGGACTTTTTGCTAAGTGGAAGCAGTTGGGGACAACTGCTCTACTCTACTCTAAACAGACTTTAGGCGAGGAAGCAATTCGCGTTCAACCCACTTTGTGTCGACCGTCCCCTCTGAAAATTCCTTTTGCTTCAAAACTGTCGCATGGAAACTAGCGGTCGTCTTGATGCCGGTGATGCGCAATTCGCTTAAGCTCCGCAGCATACACTCAATCGCTTCCTCTCGCGTTGGTTTATGGACGATAATCTTGGCGATCATGGAGTCGTAGTACGGAGGCACCGTGTAGCCAGCGTAGGCATGGGAATCCACCCGCACCCCCAAGCCACCGGGCATGAACATTTTTTCAATGCGACCTGGGCATGGTTGGAAATTCTTGTCTGGGTCTTCCGCATTGATTCGGCACTCGATCGAAGCCCCAAATGGCTTGATGTCCGATTGAGTAAACGCAAGCGGTTGGCCCGCAGCCACCAAGATCTGTGACTTGATCAAATCGACCCCAGAAATCATTTCACTTACTGGGTGTTCGACTTGAATACGAGCGTTAACCTCAATGAAATAGAATTTGTCATTTTGATCAACGATGAACTCCACCGTTGCCGCGTTGGAGTAGTTGGCTTGTTTGATCATGCGAACTGCCGCATCGCACATGGCTTTTCGAGTTGCCTCAGGCAATCGAGGTGACGGACTCTCCTCGATCAATTTTTGATGGCGTCGTTGGACCGAGCAATCGCGTTCGTGCAGGTGGACGATGTTGCCGTGTTGGTCCGCAATGATCTGGACCTCCACGTGCCGGGGTCGGTCGATGTACTTTTCGAGATAAACGCCACCATTACCGAAGGCCGCTTTGGCTTCGGTTTGAGCCTGGGAGATCGACGTTTGCAGGGACGCTTCGTCCATCGCGACGCGCATCCCCTTGCCACCGCCGCCCGCCGTCGCCTTGATCAAGACCGGGAAACCAATCTTGCGGGCCGCCGTCAAAGCCTCTTCCTCGGTCTCCAGCAAACCAGCGCTGCCGGGCACGACCGGCACACCCGCTGCGACTGCCATTTCTCTTGCCGTGTTCTTGTCTCCCAACTTCTCCATCGCTTCGGGGGACGGTCCGATAAACGTAAAGTTGCAACTGCGACAAACCTCGTTGAAACTAGCGTTCTCCGCTAAAAAACCATAACCAGGATGGATAGCGTCGACATTGCCAACTTCGGCAGCCGCAATGACACGATCCACCCGCAAGTAGCTGTCGATCGACTTGGCTGGCCCGATGCATATCGCTTGATCAGCCAGCTCCAAGTACTGTGCCCCGCGATCGGCTTCACTGAATACCGCAACGGTCTCGATGCCGAGCTCTTTGCAAGCTCGAATAATGCGTAAAGCGATCTCGCCTCGGTTGGCGACAAGTACCCGACTAAACATGTTTAGCCTCGTGTGTCGATCTTAAAAAGAGGCTTGCCGAAATCAACCGCTTCCTCGTTTTGGACAAGCACCTGAACGATCTTGCCACGCAATTCCGCAGGGATTTCGTTAAAGACCTTCATCGCCTCGATAATGCAAACGACGGTATCGCTTTGGACGGACGAGCCAACTTCGGCGAAATTCTTTGCGTTCGGATTTGCACGCGAGTAGAACGTACCAACCATCGGTGATTTGATGTAGACGATGTGAGGACCGTCGCTGTCCGCTGCTGGGGCTGCTGCCACAGGAGGAGCAGCCGGGACGGGTGCTGCGGTAACGGCTTGTGGCATAAATCCCGAGGACATAACGGGCTGACCATGCCCGGCACCACATAGTCGAATGCGTTGATTATCCTGACGAAGATCGATTTCACCGAGCTCATGCTCTTTCATCAACTCGATCAGCTTTCGAATTCGATCTATGTCGAATACGTCGTCGGTTCGCTTGGTCGATTCCGCCATCTCTCAACGGGCCTTTCGGAATGAAAGTCTTCAAAGGAAACTGTTTTCTAGCACCGTTTTATACATTCCAGCTACAAGGCCTGGAAGCCCTGAAATGAGGCCAAACCCCATGGAATGGCAATTGCCAAATCCTAAAGCCCCATTTCTTTTAGCAAATGCTTGGCCTCGTAGACGATTCCGGTGATCCAAAGCACATAACGAATATCGACCCCAATCGAACGGCTGTAGCTTTCGTTCCAAGCAAAGTCGTTGATCGTCGCTTCGAAAGTTCGGTCGAAATTGACGCCAACCAATTCCCCTTTCGCGTTGAATACAGGACTGCCAGAATTGCCTCCAGTCGTGTCCGTATTGTAAAGAATGGCCACTGGGACTTGCCCAAGTTTTGGATGAACAAAAGGACCAAAGTCCTTGGCCAAGTACCGGTCCATGACCGCTTTGGGGGTAATAAACGGTTCGATCCCGGTCGTCTTTTCGATGACGCCCTTAAGCGTGGAGACCGGCGTTTTTTGCATGGCGTCCGCTGGCGAATAGCCTCGAACCCGACCATAAGTCATTCGCAAGGTCGCGTTGGCATCGGGTACGAACTGAGTCGGCTCAAACGCCTGCTTGGCTTCCATGAGAGTTCCGTACAAAGGCCCCAAGCGACCATCTCGCTCCTTGTCCTTGTCTCGCAGCGACTTGTAAGTTGGATACAGTTCGATCATCAGCTTTAGTAGCGGGTCCGAAGTCAGAGCAAGCTCTGCTGGCGTTTTCTTTAAGCATTCTTCTGCGAACTTCACATCGCCCAATCGCGTCGCCCCGATCAGCGACTCCGCCCGTTTTTGAAACGTACTACGATCGTTCAACAGACTCGATAGCGGAGTGATATCGCGTGCATCTGGGATCGTGCTCAACCGTTCGAGCATCCCCGCCAACATGATCGCGTCCGTTGGCGAATGCCAATCGGCCACATCCAACTTCAACTGCTGGACGGTGAGGTCCATGTTGCGGTTCATATAAGGCGTCTCCCGCTCGAGGTCTTCCTTGGCCCGCTCAACCACCGCATCGTAGATCGTGAATCCAAAGGAGAGCGCGCGACAAGCGGACTTGAACTCCTTCAGATGAATTTCCAAAGGACCTAGTTTGGTCATGTCATTGTAGACAGATGAAATGTCCTTCAGCAGTGCACCGTACTTTTCGCGACGACTTGCGTCAGACCGGATGAAGCTTTGTAACTCCGCTTCTGCTTTCTCACGTGTTGCCACAATATCGACTCGACGAAGTCCGAGCAATTGCCCTCGCGATCGCTTCTCCACATTGGCGAGTGACTTCGTACGCGACGCATGCTTGATGGCGACGGAACGATCGGCTGCACCCGCCTTGTCCATTTCGTTGATCTGCCAAGCATAGAGCTCAACGATCGCGGGTAAGCGTACATCCTGTTCGTATTTCATAAAGCTGGCAGTCTTTTGCCGGACCGTTCGTCCTGGATAGCCGAGCAGGAACACAGCGTCCTCCTCGTTGGCCCCCTGCGGTGCAACGCGGATAACGCGTTTCGGATGGTAAGGTACGTTGTCGAGAGAATACTCGGCCGATGTGCCATCCGGCGCCGTGTAAGCACGCATGAAGGAGAAATCGCCGGTGTGCCGAGGCCATTCCCAATTGTCCACTTCGCCACCGAATGCGCCAACCGAGACGGGTGGTGCGAAAACAAGCCGGATGTCCTTAAGATACGTGTACAAGAATAGACCATATGTCTTTCCCGCAAACATCTCAGCCACTTCAACGCGCAGCCCCTTGTTCTCCTTTTCGGTCCCCAATTCAATTTCCTTACGACGCTTGTCGATCGCCTGTGTTCGCTCCAGAAACGTCATTTTGTCGGTCACCACCGAGAGAACTTGCTCGGAAACGTCTTTGTAACCTTCGGTGATTCGAACGGTGAAGTTGGACGCGGGCACCTCATCGGTAAACGTGTTCGCAATAAATCCGTTGGTGAGAAGGTCGTTTTGGGATGTGCTCGCTTTTTGAATGGCATCAAACGCACAGTGGTGATTTGTGATGATTAGGCCATTGCTCGATACAAAGGAACCGGTGCAACCGTTGACGCGGCAAATGCCGTCAACCAAACTGATTTGGCCTGGATTAAAGATCTCTTTGGCCGTTAACTGCAGCCCTTTTTCCGCGAGTGGCAACCGTCCCAATTCGCTGATGGGAACCATCCCTTCATCGGCAAACGCACAACGACAGGCGACCAAGCAAAAAGCGATAGAGAGCACATTGGCGGTTCGAAACATGATGTACCTGCAGCAATGAAACGAATTGGGATGAAACCTTGGCGGTGCTTAGTATACCTTCGGGCAGACAACTCATGTTATTTCTGAGCAATGCGAAGGATTCGAGGGCGCCCCCTCCAATTGCTGGAGGTACGCAAGGTCGTTACGATGGACGGAGTAGATTAAGACTGTAAACACCCTTTCTGCCCCTTGCTTGGAGAATTCAATGTTGTTCAATTTGAGTTGGATCACGCCACGGTTAGTTGCAACTTTTTTTATGTCAGTCTTCGCGTTCAGCGGTTCTTTCCAATCGGTTTGGGGACAGGAAGTTGAACCAAAAAAACCCGAGTACCCTGTCGA
>Ga0335394_10002849_pt1 | contig 19560 bp, 13 predicted proteins | sample MAT03_FD_205741 | JGI IMG/M metagenome (GOLD analysis project Ga0335394, IMG submission 205741) | Freshwater microbial communities from Lake Fryxell liftoff mats and glacier meltwater in Antarctica - MAT-03 (spades assembly) (version 2) ... | reverse complement strand
TAGTGGGAAGTAATCATTTAGATTCGAATCTAATTAAAGGTTCATAAAAGAATCTGTACCAACTTTGAACACTTAATTTTTTATATAATTGGTAATGTATCAAGAAATATCAAGTTTTAAGTAGCGGGAATATCATGATGGCATCCATATTGTTTATCCGCATATTTGTACCAAACCATCGACCCAAATAATAATACGACAACATTTTTTAGCCGAATGTGACAATTTAAAAATTTTCAAAGAAATACCATTAATTAATGATTTGGAATCCGTATTCGATAAAAGTATTATCTATAATGTTGGATGGATGATGTACGGATCACAAAAAAATACTTTATCTGGACAGTATATTTTAACACAAATTTATAGCACAGAAAATATAAAACTGGTTTGCACTATTGTACCATCCACTCATTTAACCGATAAAAATTATGTGCGATCATTAGTTGATCTTTTGAGTTGCAGACGTTTTTGGGCGAAAATGATATAACCCCATTGGCAAGTGGTCTTGATTAATTTTTAATTAAAAATTTTAATTTAATATTTATTTTAATTTTAAATCTTTAATTTAAAATTTATTTTAATTTTAAATCTTTAATTTAAAATTAAAATAAACCAAAAAATTGATATTTTATTTTATTTCATATAAAAAACACTATCCAAAAACAAGTATTAAATAAATGTCCACTAAATCGGATAATATAGATAAGATAGATAAAATTAAACAAAATAAATTTCATGGAAAAATAATTTCAAAAAAAATAGCATCAAAAACTAGTAAGATGCCTTCAAAAACTCTTAAAAATACTAAGACTAAAGGCGCTTCTCTCGGAAAAGCTAATTCAGTTATTCAAAAACAAGACAGTGCCGTTAGAAAAACAAATTTGGATAAAAATGACAATTTAAATGAACTCGAAAAATTATATAATTTTTTGATTAAATATAAGAACGAAACTAAAAAAAAAACAGGAAAAAATATACCGTGGACACATTCAATGACATATGAGCCGTATGGGGCATATGACATACCGGATGATATGTACGGTGTTTTTTTAAAATTGTATGAGAATGCTATTGTTGCTGGATTCAAACCACACATTACCGAAAAGCACAAAGAATATGGGCCAATTGTTATTGATTTTGATTTTGTTCAAGACAAAGAACACAAAAAAAGACATTATACAACAATGACTATCGTTAACATTATTCGCTTATACAATACTGTTATTAAAAAATATTTGGGAGTGTACAACAATAATATGGATGCTTATGTTTTAGAAAAAAAGGAACCAACATTGAGAAAAGGCGAATATCATGATGGTATCCATGTTGTATATCCGTATATTTGTACCAAACCATCTTTACAAATGCTAATGCGTAATGAATTTTTAAAATTGGCCAAAGAATATAACCTTTTTAAGAAGGTTCCATTGGTCAATGATTTAGAAAGTGTTTTTGATAAGGGTGTTATTTATAATGTTGGTTGGATGTTGTACGGATCCACAAAAAATGATGCATGTCATCCATATTATGTTACACATATTTATAGTACAGCACGTGGTAAAATTTTTGATACATTAATACCTGGTGAGGATATGAATAAAAGAACATATATTCGACATTTTATTAATGTATTGAGTTGTCGGAGATTTTTCAGTATAGATAGTATGACAGCATTGGCTGATAAGATTGATCCAGCTGATATAGATATTAAAATAGATAAAATAAAAGATAAAATTACTGAAAATAATAAGGATAATAAAAAGGAAATAGCTGCTTACATGGGTGAAGATATTAATTTTATTAAAGTTGTTGCCGAGGATCAATTAGTAGAAGCGAAAAATTTAGTAAAATTATTTTCAAAACAAAGGGCAACAGATTATTATGGATGGTATCAAGTCGGAAGATGTTTACATAATATTGATTATCGATTACTTAATGATTGGATTGAATTTAGTAAAAAATGTTCTTCCAAATTCAAAAAAGGAGAATGTGACCAATTATGGAAGAAAATAAAACCATCAAATTACACTATGGCTACATTGCATTATTTTGCATCCAAAGACAATCCAAAAAAATATATGGAAATGAGAGAGGAAAAATTAAATAAATTAATTCACGATGGGTTTGAAGCAAGTCATCATACTATTGCAAGATTATTAATGGAGAAATATAAATTTATTTACAGATGCGCATCAATTAAACATAACATATGGTATGAATTTAAAAATCATCGTTGGATGGAAATTGATAGTGCGTATTCGTTAAGAAATTTAATTTCGGATGAATTAACTAGGGAATACGGTAACCAGCAAGCATATTTATACGATTTATCAAGAGAAAAACAGGGTTATGATAAAGAAAAATGTATTAACGAAGCCACACATATATCCAAAGTTATAAAACAACTTAATAATTCAACCTTTAAAAATGGTGTCATTAGGGAATGCGCTGATATTTCATATGACCCGAATTTCCTAAAAAATTTAGACGAAAACATATATTTGATTTGTTTTGAAAATGGCGTATACGATCTGGAAGTTGATAATTTCCGGGATGGTTGTCCCGATGATTATATTAGTTTGTGTACAAATTATAAATACATGGAATATGACGAGAATGATGAAATTGCCATACATATCAGGGATTTTTTGAAAAAAATTCAGCCTTGCAAAACAATGAGGGAATATTTAATGACATTATTATCAACTTGTTTAGCAGGATCCATTTCGGAAGAAAGTTTTTATGTATTAACCGGATCTGGTGCGAATGGAAAAAGTAAATTAATGGAACTGCTAAAATATTCACTTGGGGATTTATTTAAACCGATGGATATTCGATTATTAACGGAGAAAAGAGCATCGTCATCATCCGCATCGCCAGAATTAGCGGATAAAAAAGGAATTAGGGCATGTCCTTTTGATGAACCAAAAGCAACGGATGAAATTAATACAGGATTTATGAAAATATTTACTGGTGGTGATATGATTACGGCGAGAGCTTTGTTTAAAGAACCAATATATTTTAAACCACAATTTAAACCATTTTTATTGTGTAATCATTTGCCAAATATTAAATCGGATGATGATGGTACATGGAGAAGATTAAAGGTTATTCCTTTTTTGAGTAAATTTGTTAAACCATCAGAAATGACAAAAAAAATGAAAATGGATGGTTTGGACAAAAATCAATTTCCGGCAGATAGTAATTTATCAGAAAAATTACCGGAATGGAAACAAATTTTTATGGCCATGTTATTGAAATATTATAGAAAATATCGAGATGGTGGGCTAATTCATCCTAAATTAGTAACACAGCATACTGAGGAATATCGTAAGAGATGTGATGTTTTCCAAGATTTTATTAGTGATTATTTGGAAAAAACTGATGAAGCCAAAAATACTATTTCGGTTATGAATTTACATGAAAATATGAGAGGATGGTACAGACATAATTATGATGGAAAATGTCCATCCGCTAAAGAATTACGAACATATCTACAGCATCGAATGGCAACATTTAATCCAAAAACTGATTCTCTGACTTGCTATAAAGTAAAAACGAGTGAAAGTGAAGAAATATTTGATGAATTAAATAATATCTAGGTGCTCAATTATTTTAATTAATAATTTATTATCAATTAAAATAATCACTTTTCCATAATTTTCTTTAATGATAAATATTTTGATCTGTATTTCAAATATTTTTTATGATACGAACCAGTAATATTATTACCTGCTCCAAATTGATCCACATTAATATTATCGTATCTATTTTGATCGTAAAATTTAACATCGAATGACATTTTTTTTTCTGAAATTGTTGGTGTAACAACATAACTTTTTAATGTTTTGGTAATCGCACCTAAATATGATTTGGTAGGTTCTTGTAAGTTATAATTAATAATTCCCTTAATGCTCTCAATACGACAAACATCAATATTGAGTGCTTCAAAATTCTCAAATGATGTTCTCACAAATGTTGGGTCGTATTCATCTGTGAAAGCACTTTGATCATAATTAATAATTTCCCTAAAAACTTGCGTGTTCTTCATGTGTTTTAAATGTTCTTTTTCTTTATCGAATGATACTGGATTTTTAGTTTGCCATATTTTCCGAATAAGAGATCCATGAGCAATGCATAGAATATGTTCTGGTTTTTCCATATCAACCATTTCAGGTAATATTTCGGTATAAAATTTATAAATATTCGGATTTCTGGTATTATATTCTTCCGCATCAGTATCATTATTGGTAATTTTATATTCATATATTTTTTCATATTTTTCTAAAATGCTAAAGTTAACAGGTGGTCCTCTCTTGAAATTTTCAAGATTTTCCATTATTTCATAATATTTTTCATAAAATTGTATGTGTGTAATTTTATTATCTACTAAATATTGAAGTATTTTTTTAATAAGATCAATCGTATTTGGACAGTTGGTATATTTATTGATAAATTTATTGTTTGGTATTTTTCCGATAGAAGGTTTACATTGGAGTAATTTTGTTATTTCCGCGGTTATTTGATCTGATTCTGATACACTGTTCAAAAGATATTCTTTTACTTGATATAAATCATTTATTACCTCAATATCATCAAAATTATTTATCCAATTAGTTTCTAACCAATCTTTCATGAATAATATTCTTTGTTTCAAAGTTTTTGAATTTACAGCTACATTTTGATAATCGGATCCAATATATTGAAACACATTTTGTACTTCGCTAATGTATGGAACCACATATATGATAGCATTTTTTATACTACGGCATGCTAATAATGCGGTTGTAATTGTTCTGGTCAATGGGGAACACAAAATAATATTGTATGGTTTCTGTTTTTTGATGTAATTTGTTCCTAAAAGAATAGCATGTTGCATACCAATATATGATAAATTTGGCTCATATTTCCATCCTGCTTTTAATTTGGTATGTAAATTAATTTTACCGAAAAAATTATTTGATTCGTCTGTTTGGTTTGGTTCGTATGGTAAATATCCTAATCGTCTATTGGGATATTTGTCTATGTCAACTACAATACCCTGATCAAGATTGGCACATGATTCACCGTGTCTAACCCAATCAATACTAATAGTTGCGCTTTTATTTCGACATAAATTATTAAGGTTTGTAATAATTTTTTTGCTTTCAAAATCTTTAATTATTAATGGACAAATATTTATTTTTTGTTCAGTCGTTTTATCTATCCATTGGATATTTTGATCAAACAGATTTGATAGTATATCAATATTGGTGTCGGGTAAAATATATATACACGTATTATCTTTAATATTGATATCTTGAATGTGTGTATTTGTATTTATAATTTTATTTTGCATATCTAATGTACTTAACCATTGTAATGGTGTCATAGCTCCTGTGGTTAATTTTATTTCATTTGATGAATTTTTTAGTCTAACTGGAATATTTTCCCTAGCATCATATGCGTCGGTACCAATAATTTCGCGTATCATATCTCCAATTTTGGTTTTATCGAGTTCGTATCTGGTACGATAAATAATCCATCGACACAAGTAGGAAAAATCGTATTTTGATGCTTCAGTAGTATTAGAATAATCATTTTCAACTGTAAACGGGGTTGATTTGGGAATATGTTCTATATTTATTGTTAAGTATTTATGATGTTTGGTGTACGTATAACTATGATCAAAATCAAATATCCTAACAAAATATTTACTTTGAATGTTAATAATTTTAATAATATTTTCGCCTGTCTCGTCTGTTATTACATATTGGAAATCAATCGGATTTGATAATCTTTCAATAAAAACATTTCCAGTATGTAAATCATTATGTATTAAACCAATTCGATTAAAACATTCCAATGTGTAAGCAATTTGCACAAAAATTGCGACAAAATCCAGAAAAAAACTATTGTTGTTGAGCAAATTTAATTTTTCATTTATTAGCGTACCAATACTAATACTGGTTTTTAATAATTCCATTACAAATATATTATAAGAAATTAAACTATGAAAAGGTGTCTGACTTATTATATTTTTAAAATAATCTTTCAATCTAACATTCTGTTCAACCAAATAATTATTGTATATATTGGCATTGTTTATTTGACATTGCCCATCTAGAAGCAGTGAAGAAATATTTGGAGTATAACAATTGTACAATAATTTATTTGTAATCTTGTATATTTTATTTTCTGTATCGATAAAATTATTGTATGGATCCAATAATGCCGCATTTGAAACAGCATTGACTTTTGCGAAGGCCTGTTTATTTAGTGAAACAATAATATTTTTTATTAATTTTAGGAGTATTGGTTTGAATATATATTTTTCATTGGGAACAGTAATAATATTATCTACAAATGCATCAATCGCCGTATTATTATGTGTTAATTGTAGAGTATCATACATATTTCCCAAACTAATATTAATAAATTGTCTTGATCGGGAAGCTGATTCCACTGGTAATAATTTTCCGCGTAAAATAAAATCATTTTGACAATTAAAATGTGGTATCATTAATTTATTATCAATTATCATATTTAGTAATATTCTCCAGTTTGGATCATTATTTAATTTATCAAGATTGAGAGTTCCATCGGAATCATAATATGATAATATACGGGAAATTATTTTGTATTGTACTAATTTGTATATATTAGTTCCGGGATCACAATAATCCCAATGATATATGTATCCTGTCGAAGTATATTTGTTTGTTGAGCAAACTTGATTAGTAATATCTATTTCCGCATTTGTTGTGCATTTGTCTATGCATAAATGATATTCTGCTTGGAGAGCAGTTTTTTTACTTAACTGAAAATATCTTCCGGGATACCCTTTGTAAGGTAAATTATTTGCATCTATTATTATCTCAGATGGATTTGTACCAATAATTTCGTTATAGAAATCATTAATATTCTCTTTGAGTTTTACGCCATTAATAACAGCAATAATATTAATACTTTTTTTTGAATCATAATACTCTCGAACAAATTTGCGTAAAATAGTATTGCGCGAAAAATATGTAGGGTAAAAAGTTTTGCCGTGTTCTTTGGTATATTTCGTGTTAAATTTATCATAATCCAACTTATTCAAATCATTAAAAATTTCGTCTTTATTTATTTTTATTGGTGATAAATTTTGTTTATTAACAAATTCTTCAATGGATTGATATTTTTCGGAAAAAACCTTTACCACTAATGATATATCATCGGAAATTTTAGATAAATCGGATTCTGTAAATAATTTTAGATAAATTTTTTTGAATAAATCATTATTTTTATTAAAAAAATTAAAAACATTTGGATGCGCCAATAAAGAAACCATGAAAATATAAACATCATACGATGCATGTATCGGTATATAAGTTAATATTTCTTTGGTTGTAACTGTATAGCAACCCGATTCTACTTTGAAAAATTGTTGTTTTTCCATACTATTACGATTAGCGAATCGTATCCCATTATAAAAAATAGAAGAATTTTGAAAATTACCAATAGCAAATACATATTTATTTAATTTTTTGACAAATATGTTATCTGTTGTTAAATTTCCGTGTACAAAACCGTATTCGTTTGATTTTAATACGAGAAGTCCATTCAAAATATTTTGAAGAATATCCATTATTATTTCTTCATTTATTTCTATTGTACTCAAAAATTTTGTTAATGATAATTCATAGTAATTTTTAATTTGGTAACCGTTCTCATTTATAAAAAAAGTAATATAATTACTAACATAATTTTTGGAAGAAACATATTTTTGTGCCAATATTTTTATTATTGTACTGATATATGTGTCTGTCATTATATTATTTCCAAATGCACATAAATATCCGTATTTGTTAACAATATCCACATTGTTGTTAACCAAATAACCATTTTCTCGCATTGTTTGTGGCAACAATTCATCATTATCAAAAACAGGTATTCGAAATGATAGACGCTCTTCTTTTGATTCATTATAATCTTTTAATAAACACGGAACATCTTCAATAATTATTACTTTATCATTATTTTTAGTCACACCATATTTTTTTATTAATTCATTGAATTTAGGATGATCACTATAAAAATATTCACTAATGTCATTAATTGCATCAAGATTTGTGGTTTTTGCATCTATTATTAAGGGGGAAATGGTATTTAATTTTAGTAATGTTTCCACATATTTTTTTGTTTTTGGAAATTCATAAAATGCTTTTTCTAATGCTTTTTCTAATTCTTCTTCATTTTTATTTTGTTTTGATAATAAAAATTCAGCTAATTCTTCCTCAACATCAACTGGTGCTTTAGATTCCATAAAGTATATATATATAACATATTTTTTGGACAAAGTAATAAATTCTAAAAATTATGGCCAATATATAAATTGAAAAAAAAATTGAATAATTTTTTGATTTAAATAAAGATTGGTATTAGAATTTATTAAATACATTCATTATGCCAAAAAATTTGAATCAATCCAAAAAAATACCACAAAAAGAAATTATTTCTGATGATGATGACGATGGACTTACTTTACCAGTAAGTGACGAATCCGAATCAGATACTGATCAATTTATTAATGAAGAGGTAATGCCAATTCCAGAAGAAATTATTTATCCAGGATTAGTATTTAAAAGTGACTATATTTTGTTAAAGAAAATAGGTTATGGTAACAATGCTGGTGTATGGATGATTTATCAAATTTCCACTAAATCATATTCAGCCATGAAAATCCAGGATTACCAGTGTTTTAATGATGGTTGTAGAGAAGTCGCAATAATTAAAACAATTAATAATTATTGCAAAGCAAATCAAAATAAAAATATTTATTGTGTTAACATGCTAGATTATTTTGTATATGAAGAAGATGAAGAAACAAAATATGTTTGTAGTGTTTACGATTTATATGCAGGTAGTATTCATATGGTTATTAATAATGGAAAACATAAATATGGATTGCCCATTTCGGTAGTTAAAAAAATTACAAAACAATTATTATTAGCACTAGTTACGCTACATGGTGAACTAAAAATTATTCATACCGATATCAAACCAGAAAATATTTTATTTAAAGGCATGCCCGATTACCAACTTAAAATAATGGATATGTTTACCAAAAGTGGGTTCCAGCAAAAATACGACGATATTTACGCTAGATTTTCAAAAAATAATACGCGATTTTCGGAAGAATTAGAAATTTTAGCAATGGATTCAATTAAAGATATTTGTTCAATAGAAACAAATATTGATACAAACGAAGAATTTATTCCGGATGACGAAGATAATGACGAAGATGATTTAATTGAAGGAGAAGATGATGATTATTCGGAGGAAGAAGAAAGTGAAAGCGAAAGTGAAGATGGTGGTAATGATAATGGTGAAGATAATACATTAAATGTATTTAATGAAAGAAAACAATCCATTGATGATATTATTGAAAATATAGATTATACGGATATTCATAATTTGGAGAAAGAAGTTGGTTATGATTTTACGACTATTTTAAATAATCGTGCCGATACTACCGATAAACGGGAGATGATAGATGATAAATATGTGTTTAATTGTGAAACAGCATTAACAGATTTTGGAAATTCATATTTCTTTGATAAACGAACACGAAATGAAATACAGGATAGACGTTATCGTGCGCCTGAAGTTGTGCTTGATTTTAATTATGGATATGCATGCGATATTTGGTCTCTAGCGTGTGTAGTATTTGAATTATTAACAGGGTTTACATTATTTGAACCAGAAGATAAGCCCCTTAACAAAGATATTCATCATTTATTCATGATGGAAAAATCACTCGGATCGATTCCATTACGAATGAAAAAATCATCAAGACGCAACAAATTTTTGTTTGATAAAAAGAGAAATTATCATGTTAAAAATATAGAACCTTTTGTACAGACACCATTAAAACAAAGATTGGTACAACAATTCCTTTTTGATGAAAAAGATGCGAGCGAAATTTATGATTTCATAGTATGTGGTCTAAAATACGAGCCAGCCGAAAGATCAACCGCTTCAGAAATGCTCAATCATCCTTGGCTCAAATAATTAGTTCATTAATAAAATATTTATTGATGAACCAATATATTCGAAACACATACCAAATATATTTTTGCGTAACACATACCAAATATATTTTTGCGTAACACATCAATATGTATGTAAATAGTTTTGACCTTAAATATTAAAAGTCATAATTTTAGTATTATCTATCATCTTGTTTTCCACTAAATAAACCAGAACTAAGGGGACCAATACTACAATCTCCTTTTACATGAAATTTATCCCCACTACCATAATTATTAGTATGTCCCCTTGAATAATTACTATTATTATTATTATTATATCCCCCCGAACCACTATTATTTAATGGTGTAGTGCCTCTTGAACTAGATGTTTGGCCTGAATAACGATTCATTATTATTATGTGTTTGGTTGATTTAATATATAAATACTTTAATGAATTAAAATGGAACCATTAGATAATTTAATTTTTCAATTTTTTAATGAATTAAATTATTAATAACGTTAGAATTATATAAAAATATGTATCTATTAACATTTAGTAAAAATGCAACAATCAACAGATAAAAAATTTTATAGAATTATGCATTATAATTCATGGTCTGATGCTGATAATTTAACGGATGCTGTAGCTAAATTATATGTTTTATTATTTGGTACAACAAATTTAAATTTGGATGATATCCAAGTTATTTGTTATTACATGGATATTCCAATTACATTTTATCATGTTGCATACCATAATGGATTAGTTTTTTATAATGACAGTAATTATATCCAAATACTTTCAATTTGTCCAGAACATGCTGCTATCGATATTGCATTTGGTAAATGTATCAATTCAAAGCCACAATGCCAAGATCTTGAAAAAATAAAATCATGTCCGTTTTTCCAAAATGAAAAAAAATCAGACAAAAATAATGAACCTGTCATAGAACCTGTAAAAAAACCAAAGCATACGCATACTGGCCTTTTAGCAAAAGCACAAATTGTAAAAAATAATAAAAATAATATGCCAATAACAGAAACAAAAAATAGTAAAGTCCACAGCAAAGCTGACAGGAGGAGAACTTCCTCGGCTGAAGAAGAGCTATCTTCTTGTAGACTTAACCTGCCCATTTCGGGACAAGGTAAAGTCCACAGCAAAGAAAATAGCAAAGTATGCGTAAAAGAAAATATTACAGAAGAAAATATCCCAAGAAATATTCCAAAAAATAATTCTAATGATAAAATCAAAATTTTTGAAAGTGATAAATATTCATATGTCAAAATTAGAAGCGATTTAGAAAAAGGATTATTTAAACGTGATGATATGCATCCATCATTTGTTACCAAATACCAAATATTCCGGGTATTGGAATCTAGAAAAGTAATTGATTTTGATTCGAATCAAAATATTGAAAAAGAATATGAAATATTTTCTAGCTTATACGATGCATGCCAAGAGGATAATGAATGTGAACAGGAAGAACAGAATCCTATCAAAGTTTATATTCCGCATAATTATCATTACATGAACGATGAAAAAAAGGAAGAACATGCCAACAAATATAAAATGACAAAAAAACAATTTGAGGATAAATATGTTAATGGAATGATTGATGATGATGTGATAGATAAACATATTCAAAATGGTGTATCCAGGACGGATATTTTGAATGATTGTTCAAGTGAATCGGATTCTGATATTTCTGATGATGAAAAAGATGATGAAAAAGATGATGAAAAAAATGATAATGATATGGATGGATTTGAAACAAAAATTAATTTAATAGATTTCACCTTGTCATCACACTAATATAATCTGGAAGATGCTATTCGAGTGAACGAAGTGAAAGAAGAATACATTAATATTTTTCATTGTTATTATTAATATAATAATAATGAAAAAAATAAAAGTTGCAATATTTTAGAACTCGGACAATACGGTAAACATATTATTAGCAGTATTACTAGATTTATTAATTGTGATATTTGTTGATTTTTTAAAATTTCCCGGATCCAATGATCTAATTGGATTTCGTTTATTATCAAATGAATTATTATTTTTTTGCGGATAATCTCTTGTGCGATTATCTCTTGCTGCATTACTGAATGTACCCCTTGTGGAATTATTAAAAGTACCTCTTGAGGCATTACCGATGGTACCTATTGCACCATTACCAGAAGTTCCTCTTGTGGGATTATTAAAAGTACCTCTTGCACTATTACCAGAAGTCCCCCTTGCGGGATTACTGAAGGTACCCCTTGCGGGATTACTGAAGGTACCCCTTGGGCCATTACTGAATGTGCCTCTTTTTGATGTAGTAGCATTATCAAAAGAAGTATCTTCATCATGATTCGGTGATTTATCATTACGATTATATTTGTCATCATCATTCCAAATTTTCTTGGGAATAATTTTTTTTCGATTTAATTCTATCGGATTATTTCGGTGAAAAGTTTCGGAATTATTTTTTGTAATGTAGTCAATATAATTTATTTCTTTCGCCATGTGTCTTGTTACAAAACAGATTGTTTTGATGGATAAGTATAAATTATTAAGTTCCTCCTTTGATATGGTCAGATTATTTTTTATAATATACTTTAGGAATACAATAACAGAATCGACATCATATTTCAGTAAGGAATGAACATAATGATGTTCTTTACAATTTGGTGTTTCATGCCGACTATAAAAATTTTTACACTGTGTATATTTGGTACAAAAATTATAGGATGATCGAATAATTGCCGGTTTTTGTTCTGGATGATAAATCAATAATTCTTGTTTAATTCTTTTTGCTAAATTTTCGGATGCCAAACTTATCCAATGCAAATATTCAATAATATTTTGCATTTTATCGTATGTTAATTCGGTATCATGAATTTTTGTTGATCTTATTTTATTAGCGGTTGATCCTTCCATTAGTACTTGTATAAAATATGCAATAGAACATTCATCACGAATTAGTTCATTGGATGATAATATTTCCGGATTTTTTTTAAGAATATCATCGACACAAATACATTTTGTAATAGTTTCATTTTTATTATCATCACCGTCGCTATCATTATCATTATTATCTGGTTCGGTTATTGCATTATTCAATGAATAATCTCCATCTCCGTCAACTTCTTCTTCTTTGATTAAATTATTATTTATGATTTCTATTGTTTTCTCGTCTAATTCATTAAACCAGGTATCTAATTCGTCCGAATCAGATATTTCTTTTGATATTTGATTAATAGGTGAATACATCATTGATTGCTGCATTATATTAATATGGTAATACTTTTTTATATATATAAAGTTAAATAAATTACATATTTTTTTAATATAAATCAATAAACATTCAATTTTTTAAACAAAATATTTGTTTAAAAAATAAATAATAACGCATACGATTTTCGTATAAAAAATATTTTATATTAGTATCTAATAATGTCTAAATATGTCAAAAAATTGGGATCAGATAAAACATATAAACGACCTAAAACAACATACCAAGAAAATTTAACCGCTGATGAAATTGCCGAAAAAATGCAAGGATATGAAAAAGTAGATAATATAGCGGAGGTTCCATTAAATACCCACATAAGATATTTTATTACACAAAAAGATGGAACACAACTATTCAGGACAGGCGGATTCCTTCACAATAAAACGAATGCCGATAAATTTATTATGCTCAGCAATGGTAAAAGTATTTGGTCAGTACAAATAAATAATGCAATATTTTTCAAAAAAATGTCGCATCAGGAAGAACTTGATGCAATACATGCTTTATATAAAAAAAAATTAGATGATAAGGATTTAACAATTTCCAAACTTAAAAAATATATCAAAACAAAATTAGCGATTGGTGTCGCTGATAATACCAATAAATTTGGATATGAAAATATACCAAATAATTATATAGTTCCATATAAACAACCATCGGCACAAAATATAAAACCATCCAATAGTAAACGCACAACATCGTCAACCAAAAAAAATATATCAGACAATCGGAGAAAAACACGTACTAGCAGTACTACTAAAAAATCTTCTGGTAGTAAAACATCAAAAAGAAGAGCGCTTAATTAATATTTTTATTAAAAAAATTAATTAATTTCCACTTAATATCTGTTTATTATCCATATTTATTTTACTGAACGTTATATTAAATATTTTTTTACTTGATATCCATTGTTTATTTACCGGTGATATAATTTTCAGATATATGAATTTATACATTTGATAAAGATCTTGTACCCAAACAGGAAAAATAAGATTTTGTCTGGTCTCCGAATTTTGGACACCCAATGTTTCTGTATAAAACATATAAAATTGGCTTCTATTAGCAAAAACGAAAAATAAATTTTTTGTTACACATCTTGCCCAAAATAAAAATTCATCTACGTCATAAATATATTGTGGAATATTTATGATGCCCATTTTATCAAACATAATCAAATTTTCTATTATTTTTTTAGTTTTGATATTAGGAGCATAAATAGATTTCATAAAATCATGATTTCGGTAAATATGTTTAACCAATTTTGGAGATAATTTATCATAAAATTTTTTTAGCCACTTAATTAATACACAATGCATATCAATATACGGAACAGGTAATACAGCCGGAGAAAAAATTTCGTTTAATGATTTGGTACTATTTCGGAGTACGTTTGTTTTAATTAGAATATGTGCTAACATAAATGATGGATAATGTTTTTTGGTCATATTCCAAAGATAAAAATATTTATCAATGGCTTTTATATGGAACGTATTTATTGTATAGTTACAATTTGTTGCAATATGGTAAAAGAAACTATAAAAGTGTGTGGAAGTAAGAGGCAAAATTAGGATAATAATTTCATGATTTTGGCTTTGTACCAAATCTAATATTTCTTCTACAAAAGTATTTGTTTCATTATTATTTGATATATGTGTGGAATTATCATTTGGATAATGTGTGCTGATAATCATTTGAGGATATGATTCTCCTAATTGTTTGTAATATCTAAAATCATCCGCACTTCTTTTGGCAATTGGATAAATTCCTAATTTATTACAGGTGTCAATATTATCAAATGTGTCCGCGGTTGTTATTGTAATATCATTATTATTTTTTTTGGAGAGCAGCGCGGATAATATTCCCATACCAGAATATATTTCTTCGATGTGTTTAATATTAAAATATTTGGCCACTGATAATAATCCATCCACCAATTCTTCGGACGGAATCCAATCAATTGATGATTTATCATACTTACTTTTATTATATTTACCACTCATTATTTGATAGACAAATTTATCATTTGATAATAATTTAAATTGATTGTTATTTTCAAGGTTAATTTCCCCAAAAATTTTTATTAAATATTCATGGGAAAAATTTTGAAATAATTTATCAACAATTATTTCCCTATTATTTATAAGAGTAAAAATAAAATCATTGGTTGGGTCTTCTGTAGAGCATGATTTAACCTGCTCATTTTGAGTCAAGATATTGTTCATTGTGATTGTAATAATAATATTTATTAAGTATTTAAATATCAACTGAATTATTCAATTTTTTACCCAATTAATTCTATTTAAAAATAAGCATGGTGCATAAAAAATTGAAAAATTAAATTCTTGATATAAAAAGATACTTATTAACCTCTAATATCAAGCCAATACAATGTCAAAGAAATCGGGTAATAACAAACAAAATTCTAAATCTTCCAAGGGGGGGAAAAAGGATGAAATTAATTTCGGAACGATTACACGATCAGATATTGATAATTTGAATGCGGAGGATCCAACTGTTCTTAACCAACTGAACATTGACGAATTTCCCGCTTATGATGAAATGGATGACAGTGAACAATATTTGGAATACAGGAAATATTACATGAGACTTTTGGTAATGGGATCCATTCTTGAGTTGCACCGTGAAAAAGCATTTGAAAAATTGAAGAAACTCCAACCAGATTCCGCCAGAGAAGATGTTGGCGAAGATGAGGATGATGATGATGACGAACCACCCAAAAAAGGTGGTAAAGCAGCCAAACCTACTGCCAAAGGAAAGAAAGTTGATTCCGATGAGGAAGAAGATTCCGATAAATCTGAAGATGAAGCACCCAAAAAAGGTAAAGGTGGAAATAAAAACGGAAAAGGTAAAGCACAACCAAAAAAATCTGCGGATGATGACTCAGATGTAGATGACGACGCGGATGATTCGGATGATGATGAACCTCCAAAGAAATCAGGAAAAGCTCCAGTGAAAAACGCAAAAGGAAAACAAACAGGTAAAGGAAAGAAAGATGATTCCGAAGATGAAGACGATGCAGAATCTGATGATGATGGATCCGATGATGAACCACCAAAGAAGAATAGCAAAAATAAGGCTCCGGCAAAGAATAAAAAACAAGTAAAAGGTAAAAAGGCCGATTCAGATGATGACGCGGAATCCGAAGATGACGATGAAGGTTCAGCAAGTGAGGATGAGGAAGATGAACCTCCGAAAAAAGGAAAAGGAAAACAAACCAAAAAACCAGCCTCTAAAAATACTAAAAATTCTAAATCGAGATAATTGATTTAATGTATTTATTATTTAATATTAAAAAATATTAAATAAAAATAAAAAAATGAAATTTATTAACCATACGCATAAAAATATCTAAAAATTAGGTTTTAGATATCTTATATGACAGATGTCCAAAAAAAATCCAGAAGATGTCTTTATGGATCGGTAGTAGAAAATTTAGAAAAAAATTCTAAAAAAACTATCAGAACTGCTGGTTCATTAAAATTTTTTCAAAACAAAAAAATAGACACGCAGCTTAAAATTTTACTGGAATATGATAATGATAATAATATCGAACAAAATCGCGTATATAAATCATCTCCAAAAAAATTATTAAAACGAAAAAACAAAAAAAGAAATCATATCAAACAAAGTAAAATACGAATTTTGCATCATAAATCGAGTGGAAAAAAAAGATATTATAGTTCAAAAACACAAAAACCAAAAAAAAAAATTAAAAATAATAAAATTAAAAAAAATTGATTTATTATGGATATATAAATATATTCATAATGAATTAATTATAACTATAAAACTATGGCAATTGATATTGTAGAAATAATAAAATTTAAACAGGAGGTCAATGATACAATTGATAATTGTATTAATATTATAAGAACTGGTAAACCAGATGATGATAATCAATTGCGATTGTTAACGCAAGTCACAACTTATTATGACCGTATGAAAATTTTATATGCTAACCAGCACGGCGAAAGCGATGATGATGATAAATTTATATCAGATGAATCGGATAATGAGGATTACAGTAAAATTATGGAAAACCGAGTATTTGCTAATCCAAATAATGTTCGAGATGATAACCTGGACAAAGATGAAATGAAAATAAGGAATCAAGTTTTGGGTCTAAATTTTAATATTAGTTATCAAGAATTAAATAATTTGAATGATATGAATGATATGTCACAAATATTTAATGGTGATGACACATCGGTTGATCCCAATATATATGATGCTAACGAAAATAATGTAGAAAATAATGAAGAAAATAATGAAGAAAGTGATGAGGATGATCAAAATAATGATCCAATTATTAATAACACAAAAAAGACATTAAAATTATTTGTTCCGGAACCAGATGTTGAAATAATAAATGGGGATACAATGGTTGATTACGATGAACCAAGTATTAATTAATTTATATTACAACACTTATATATTCCTGTTTGATACGTTCTAAATCTGTTTTGGATGGTATATAAATAATAATATTTCGGTTTAATGGAAGAATATCATTATTGGATGATATATTTATTTTAATAATTTTATCATAATGAATTGACAAAAATTGGTGTATAATTCCTGTGGAAATTTCATAATTGTATGATAAATGACATGTATCTATTGACCATTTTATATGATTTTTTAAAATTCCATGGTTCAATGATACTTTATATTTTTCTTTGCGCGCCTCAGCTAAAATATAATTTAAATCAATCGCCGATATTATTTCGGATACGCGATGTCTCAAATCATTGCGTGCATATTTTTGATTCATTCTTATAAATTAAAAAGAAAAATTTCAAAAACAAGCAAACTTAAACAATCACCCAGAAAATTTTTTACAAGTATTAACCGGCTCATTTTTTATACTATAAAATAGTTTAAAAAATAATGTTATTTAAAATTTTTTTTGTTTTTTGATGATTTCAAATTCGTTGGTGTATTTTTTGGGTATATTAGTGCCACGATAAAATTTGGAAATATGCTGTTTTTCCTTGACAATATCTCTCAATTTATAACAAACAATGTTTCCATGTTCATTAGAAAAATAGATTTTGGAAATTTTATAGCCATGATATCCCATATTTTTAATTTTATGTATACAGGCGACACATGGTCTAGAATTTGACAAAACATAAGAATCTAGTGTTGATGCCGTAGTAATTCGAATTACAAGTAGTGAAACATTAATTTTTTTTTTGGTTTTATTTTTTTGAATTTTATCGATTGCCATTTCTTCAGCATGCGTAGATTTGTCTGCAATTGTAGCTGGGTTTGGTTTGGTCGTATTGAGATTCTTCTTGTATTCTGTGTTCATTGCATTTACTTGAATAACATCTTTCGGATTGTAATTCTTCTTGTAATTCTTCTTGTTGTTTTTGACATAATTTTTTTCTTTTGTGATTTTTTTCGGCACATAATTCAAGTGGTTTATTCCTGTTGATAGTAGGTTTAAAACAAGACTGATTTTTCTCAATAAAAATAGCGCAACAATGACGTGCCGCGCCATTATGATTAGGATCGTTGGTACAGCGAATATCGACCAAATGGTCAATCAATGAACTGATACTTGGTGTCATAATAGTATTTTGATGCTTGGACTCGGACTTCTCCATTGTAATACAGTGTTTTATATTAGTATGTTAGAATTTCTGAGGATTTATTAGAACTTTTTAAATTTTTTTTAATCAATTTTTTTCCTAAAAAATTGATTAAAAAAATGATACGGCATTTTAATTTATGATAAATTATTCAATTATTATTCCAATGAAGATATCCAGATTTTCCAGTATTATTTTTTATTTATTCATTTTCTTTTCCATGACATATGGGTATTTCTATAATGTTAAAATTTTGTTATTATTTTTTGGCATATTTGTTTTGTCAGCATGGATAAATATCAGGAATCGCTTAAAAGAGTCCAAACAATACGAAAATTTAAATGAATGTCAGTACGCCAAACCAATTACATTTTACCAATTTTCGTTATTTGAATAATTTTATTAATTTTAATAATTAATATTTTTAATAATTAAAATTATTTGCTAACTCATCGTATCCCCCTAAAAAATTACCGTTATAAAATATTATTGGTTTGGTTTTGTGTCTACTATCAAAATGAATTAAATATGCGTACTGATTTATAAGATGTCATTTTCTTTACTGTATCTAATATTAATTATATTTGATAAGTAAAAAATATCTTATAAAAATTTGGATATTCACAGTTTTCGGAATATTAATTCCTTGCGAACATTTATAC
>Ga0335394_10002848_pt1 | contig 19566 bp, 16 predicted proteins | sample MAT03_FD_205741 | JGI IMG/M metagenome (GOLD analysis project Ga0335394, IMG submission 205741) | Freshwater microbial communities from Lake Fryxell liftoff mats and glacier meltwater in Antarctica - MAT-03 (spades assembly) (version 2) ... | reverse complement strand
CTTAATGAGCTTTATTCCTCAGTATATTCTAACAGGTATGGTATCGGTTTCTATCCACGAATTTAGAAATGGGGTAAAAGTAAATTCCACTCTAGTTCAACAACAAGTAAATTCTGTGGCAGGATGTATTGATTCATCATTGAATGAAAATTTGGAATCAACTTTAACGCTTGCTCCTAATCCGGTGAAAAATGTACTTGAATTAAATTTGAAGACATTTGAAGGCCCCACCAAAATATTCATAACCAATATCACCGGACAATCGATCAAAAACACGGAAATTCAACATCCTGTAGTTCCATTTTACAGTATTGATGTTACAGGTCTTCCATCCGGGGTTTACACAATTTCCTTTACAGGGTCAAAATCAACTATATACAAAAGATTTATTAAATCATAGGAAATAATTTAAAATTCTGCAGATTTTAGCAAAATCATTACCTTTAATAAAATACTGAACTGCCAAGGCAACAAAACCAATTCTTAAAATGTCTTATTGATATTATGAATTGAATTTTACTTACAGAAAGATTCAATTCCAATAAATTCATTTTAAAAATACAAATTGCTAAAAACAAAATTGCTATGAAAAAATTTAACTTACTTACAACATTGGTGCTGCTACTCATTTCAAGTGCAACTGTAAACGCACAATACATTTTATCAATTACAGTATCTCCGGCAAATCCAACAACCAATGACACAATAAATATTTATGCAGAGGTTGCATATCCTTCTGCCAGCTGCAATGATCATACACAATCTTATTTCATTAATGGCAATACGATACTTGCCAACACACTACATTGCGTTGGTCCGATGACGGTAATTTGTAACGATACTGACACTTTTTCAATACCTCCACTTCAGGCGGGAACTTATTCCTTCATATTGCAGGTAGATGCAGGTTTTGGAAATTCCCCTTGCACTCCCGGAATTGTTGCGGGTCCGAGCGATACAATTACTTTTGTTGTAGATTTAGCAAGTTCAATTGAAGATTCTCCATCTGTGATTGAAACAAATATTTATCCCAATCCGGCACATGACCACATTGAAATATCCTTCGCCGGAGCGGAGGCATTAGTTGAAATTTCATCTATTACGGGACAATTAATTCAATCAGAAATTCAAAAAAATAATAGAAATATTCGTCAGAAGTATGATGTAAGTAAATTATCAGCAGGAACTTATTTTATAACTATCAAAACAGATCAAGAAATAATAGTAAATAAATTTATAAAAGAATAAGACTTACTTTGATTCACAAAGAATATCCTGTTTTGAAATCTTAACAGAATAATTATACGGAATAATTTTGTGGCCATGATGCCATGAATAAACCTTGGTAAATTCTGCTCCAAAATAAAGAATGATTGCAGAGTAATAAACCCATCCAAGAATTACAATCACGGAACCGGCTGCGCCATACACCGAAGCCATTGCTGAACTTCCAAGATAAAATCCAATTGCAAATTTACCAAGCATAAATAAGAGTGAAGTGAAGGATGCGCCAATTATGCAATCTTTCCACTTCAATTTCCCATCAGGCAGGTGTTTAAATATAATAGTGAATAAAAGAGTAATAATAAGGAATACTATGATTATATTGATTGAATAGAACAGGTAGACTGCTTCGACTGAAAAATAGGTGGTGATCCTGTTATTCAGAATGTCAAGCAGAGAATTGACTACCAAACCAACCATTAATAAAAATCCTACAGAACCAATCATAGAAAAGGACATGACTCTGTTTTTTATAAATTTAAAAAATCCGCGTTTGGGTTTTGCCTCCAAACCCCAAATAAAATTGAGAGAGTCCTGAATTTCAACAAATACTCCTGATGCTCCAATTATCAATACAACTATTCCTATAATTGTTGCAAAAGTATTATCTTTCGACAGATTCACATTTTTGATAGCATCTTGTATTTGTAAAGCAGCCTCATTGCCTACAAGTCCATTAATTTGCCAAAATAACTGTCCTGAAACAGCTTCAGCACCAAAAAATACTCCACTAAGTGTAATAATAATGATGAGCAATGGCGGTAAAGAAAAAATGGTATAGTAAGAAAGCGCGGCACTTAACTTTAAACAGCTATCATTCATAAAATGCAAAAATGTTTCTTTTAATAAAAAACCAAACTGCCTTATTCTAATAAATAAATTCATACCCTTACCAAAATGTAATACATACTATTAAGATAAAATTTAGTTTAGAACTACAAACTAATACATCAAAATATAAGCAACCAAAACAACAACACCAATAAACAAAAACGATAGTAAAAACATCGCCAGGTATTGATTGATTTGCAATTCCCTTACAACTACCTTGACCGGGTGCATGATTAAAGTATGAATAATTGCAAAAATTCTAAAATTTGATTTTTCTCCCTTTATTACATAATTTGAGGTCCCGTTATGAATCGATTTAATGGCATTACTGATGTCATTGTTAGAGGTAAGCAAAACCACCTCAGTATCAGGGTTGATTTTTTTAATTTTTTTTATAATTATTTTATCAGATTCATCCTCAAAATCAACATCTATAACAATAATATCCGTATATTTATCAATGTGTTTAATAGCTGTTTCTTCGTCTACAAATGTTGAAATATTCAAAAGTGCACCAAATCTTTTTATCAAATAATTTTTTAATAGATTAGATTCGGCAAAATCACTTTCAACAATAAATAAGTTTGATCCTGGATTTCTCATTGAGATTTTGTTTGATAGTATGGTTGATTAATTATAAACCGACAGAGAAGTTTTTGATAGGCATGTGATCAAAATAATGAAAAACTGTCCGGCAAGGAGCAAAACTGAAGCAATAATACCAGAATATCATTACATAACTTCCGGTTTTTGTTATATAATTCACATATTCTATCAAAAATAATGAAGTTAAGTGTGAATATTGTAATATATTATAAAAGTTATATAACAACATTGCCGGGAGCTCGCATTACTTTTGTCAAAATATAAAACTTATATTAAACTACAATGAAAAAACTACTACTAGTAATGATGTTATTTAGCTACATCACATTAAATGCCCAAACAGCTGATAAAAAATGGAACATTGGGTTGCACGGAGGATTAGAACAGTATAATGGAGATATTGGCAATGGATTCTATGCGACAGATGAGCCTGCTTACGGCTTTGGCGGAGTTTCGTTTTCCAGATATATGGGCAAGCATCTTGATTTAAATTTAATGTTTACCAAAGGAGAATTAGGATATAAAAAGGATTCGTTGAAATTTCTGACCGGATTTTCTACCGTAACTTTTAATGTTCGATTTAATATTTTAGGGCCGGATTTTGCAGTTCGTCCGTATATTTTCGCAGGTGCAGGAGCTTTACTCTTTGCAAACAATCCTACTGTAACCGAAAAAAGTAAAATTGATTATGCTGCCCCATCTTTTGGTGGTGGTTTAAATATTCGTCTCACACCTAGTGTGATGTTTAATATTCAGGAACACTATATGTATTCAACAGGTGATGATAAAGATGGTAAAATAGAAAGTAAGAATGATGCTTATCTCTTACATACTGTAGGTCTTACTTTCAACTTTGGTAATAAAAAAGATGCAGATGGCGATGGGGTCGCCGATCGTTTGGATAAATGCCCTGATACAGCTAAAGGTGTTGCGACAGATAAAACAGGATGTCCACTTGATAAAGATAAAGATGGTGTTGCTGATTACGTTGATGCTTGTCCTGACGTTGCCGGTCTTGCTGCTTTAAAAGGTTGTCCTGATAAAGACAAGGATGGTGTTGCCGATAAAGATGATGCATGCCCTGATGTTGCAGGTCTTGCTGCCTTGAAAGGTTGCCCTGATGCTGATGGCGATGGTGTTGCTGACAAAGATGATAAATGCCCTGATACAAAAACAGGATACAAAGTAGATGCAACAGGTTGTACAATGGATAATGATAAAGATGGTGTTGTAAATGAAGAAGATCTTTGTCCTGATCTTGCAGGTGTGCTGGCAATGAAAGGTTGCCCTGATACCGATGGTGATGGAGTTGCCGACAATGTAGATCTTTGCCCCACTGTTAAAGGTACCATTGCAAATAAAGGTTGTCCTGAAATGACAAAAGAAGATGTCAAGAAAATTACACAGATTGCAAGTAAAATTTTCTTTGAAACCAATAGCGATAAATTAAAAGTTGCCTCTTTGGTTCAGTTAGATGAGCTTGCAGAAATCCTTAAACGTTATGAAGCTGCTAAATTAGTGATCGAAGGACACACCGACAGCCAGGGAGAAGATGCCTATAATATGACCCTTTCTCAAAAAAGAACAGAATCAGTAAAAACTTATCTGATGGGAAAAGGAATTATGGAGTCACGTTTAACAGCTACCGGTTTTGGTGAAACAAATCCAATCGCAGACAATAAAACTTCCATAGGAAAAGCAAAAAACAGAAGAGTAGAACTTAAAACTTCTTACTAATTCACACTTAAAATAACCTAACCACAGGTTAAGGGGTCGCTTTCACAGGTGACCCCTTTTTCATTTGATACTGTTCCATAAAAAGATTAAAGCACGATAGTATCGGAATATTGACTACATTTGAGTAATTACATGTTGCAAAATTTCATCTCATGCTCTCAGAAGAACTCAAAAATTGGAATATTCAAAAAGCAAAACTAAAAAAACAGTTTGCTTATCTTACAGATGAAGACTTAACGTATGCAGAAGGAAAGAAAGAAGCAATGTTGGAAAGACTTCAGATAACATTGGGTAAAACCAAAGGGGATTTGATTAAAATGATCGATTCACTTTGAGTTTTTCTCAGGCAAACTTTTCAATTCTTGTAGGAGATGTTCTACATACCAGCCATTTCTGTGCAATGCTTAATTTTTAGCATTATATAGAAGTAATTGATTTTTAAATCATAGCAGAATATTCAGATCTCTTTTTCTAGTATAATGGCGTTTTTTTATAATTTCGTTTTCAATTCCAGTGGCATTATCATTACTCGGCAAGAGTAATTATTGGAAGCAACTTTTAAAGTTGAAATGCGTCATCATCTACATCAAACCTAAAATATCCTTAAACAAATGAAAAAAACTTTACTTTCAATAGTAATTCTGCTAAGCTTGTTTGCGCTTGCAATACCTGTACAATCTCAAAATGCTTTGTATTTCGACAACATTGACGATAATGTTACTGTTTTGGGTGGATCCTCGCTGATTGCCAATAGTGCTGAACTTTCGCTTTCATTTTGGGTTTATCCTGAAAATGCCTTTCCAACTTTTCCTGATTACGATGGTTTTGCAGGAATCAGAAACAATGTAGATGCTGACTTTTACATTTTACAACTTGCCGCCAATAGTGTAGAAGCCCGTTTCAGAAATAGTGCCGGTGTTGCATATGATATCGTTTTCCCCGGATTGATTTTGAATGGCTGGCAACATTTTGTAATGACTTACGATGGTACAAATTTGTTATTGTATCATAACGGACTGCCGGCAGGTTCTATAGCAGCTACAGGTGCAATAAGTAATCCTGCTGAAATATTTAATATTGGAAATCTGGTTTATCAAGGCACGAATTTTTTAACGAATGGAAAAATTGATGAGGTGAGTTTGTGGAGCAAGGCATTAACTGCTCCGGAAATTACCTGTATATATAATGGTGTTATCGATCCTTCTGAAACCGATCTTCAATTATATTATAAAATGAATCAAGGCATTGCCGGCGGAAGCAACGGAGCAGTTACAACCGCCTTGGATGCAACGGGTAATATCAATGGTGTTTTGAACGGATTCGCACTCGCCGGTAGTGCATCAAACTGGGTTGCAGGTTTAGCCACCGGAAATTCATCTACCATTACTGACCTCTTGTGTCCCGGAACAAGTTATGCTTTCGGAAGCCAAACTATTACTTCCCCAGGAACTTACTATGAAGCATTTCCAACTATTTCAGGATGTGATTCAGTAGTTGAACTTATTCTAACGGCTCCTGTCATTAACACGTTTGTTGGTCAAGTTGGACCTGTGTTGACTTCACAACAAGTTGGTGCAGTATATCAATGGATCGATTGTATAAATGCGAACACTCCTATTCCCGGTGCGATCAATCAAACATACACTGCAACAGCCAACGGACAATATGCGGTGATCGTTACATTAGGAAATTGCTCCGATACTTCTGTTTGCATTACTGTTACCAATGTTGGAATCAATGAACTTTCGGCAAATGTATTTTCCGTGTATCCAAATCCTTTTAACGATAAAATTTCAATCACAACAAGTACATCTAATTCTGCTCAACTATTTATTATTTATGATGCTTTAGGAAAAATGATTGCTCAGAAAAAATGTAATCATAACAATGAACTTACTTTCGAAACTGTGAATTGGGAAAGCGGAACTTATTGGATTATTTGTCATGATTCTCAACAAAAAGTTATGGTGGTGAAACAATAGAATGACACTGCCATTGTAATCACCACCATTCAAAATATAAAGGTTTGTTTTATGAAAATAGGACAGCCTTTTTTTTTATGGCTTTTAATTTCTTTAACCGGTTTCAATGCGGTCAAAATAAAAATATCAATTTTTTTAATTGAATTTCAATATGTTACGAAAAACATGACGAATTTATTTGGAATGATTCTAATTAAGAGTTTCTTTTGCACCCTCTTAATTATAATCATTCTAAACAAGCATGTAAATGCCACTTAAATCATATTCAATTTTCACGCTATTAGTGCTCGTGTTTTGCACAAATCTCTCTTATTCTCAAGTACTTACAAGCGAAGATTCCCTCAACGCCGGATTGCTTCAAAAAGATAGGGCAACGGTGATTTCAGGCTATGGAGAAATGAAGGTAAATTATGACATGCGCCTAAAGACAGCCAATGCGAACATTACCAGAGCTGTTCTGTTTCTTGGTCATAAATTTAGTCCTTCCGTGGCACTTTTTACGGAGATTGAACTTGAAGATGCACGCATTAGTGAAGGAGAGGCGGGTGGGGAATTGAGTTTGGAACAACTGTATTTGAAGTTCAACATCAATCGCGATCATTACATTGTTGCTGGATTATTTTTGCCTCGGATAGGCCTCATAAATGAAAATCATTTGCCTACAACTTTTCATGGAAACGACCGGCCATTTACCGAACAATATGTAATTCCATCCACTTGGAGAGAACTTGGTATTGGGATATACGGAGCCGTTAACTCAGTTAAAGGATTAAATTATTCTTTCGCTATCACCAACGGATTAAACTCAGCTGCATTCACAAACGGTACAGGAATTAGAGGTGGACGATATGGCGGAAAAAATGCCACTTACACTAATTTGGCGGTCACCGGATCATTACTTTATTATACTGGTAATTTCAGAATGCAGGCATCAGGATATTATGGTGGTTCAGCGGGCTTGTCGCAACGCGAGGCAGATAGTTTATTTCTCGACAACAGCACTTTTGGAACACCGGTCGCCTTAACGGAAGCAAATATTAAATATTCAACAGAGTTATTTTCTGTAACTGCATTGGCATCATTTGTAGCAATATCAGATGCAAAAGAAATTAACAGAGCATATGCAAATAATACACCTGAAAGTATAACAGGAATGTATGCAGAAGCTTCGATAAATATTTTGAAACTCATTAATCCCTCCGCAAAAAAAACATTAGATTATTTTATCAGATACGAATGGATGGATCTCAATCAAACAATTCCTGACAATGGAATAATAAATGATGCTAATCAAAAATCCTTTTTTGTTACCGGATTAGATTTCTCTCCTGCACCGGGAGTAATTATTAAGGCCGATTATGTGTTCAGAAAAACCGGTGAACAAAATGAACAATTAATAATTAATCCATATCCACAAGCTCTCCCATACTATACTGAAAACGGCTTTCTAAATTTAGGATTGGGTTATAGCTTTTAAAATGGAAAGAAGATCATTCATAAAAGCGGGCTGCACATTATGTTTGGGCACATCTGTATTATCGACACTATTAACATCATGTGCTTCACCACTAAACATCTACAAACCTGAACTATCGAATAAAACTATTGAAGTGCCCATAACAAGTTTTGGAGAGAATAATTATGTAATTGTAAGAACCAACAAACTCAGTTACGATATATTTATTTCAAAAAAACCCGACAATCAATACAAGGCCATATTAATGAAATGCTCACATCGCGATGCACCTGTCAATTATACTTCCGGAGGACTTGTATGCAATGAACATGGAAGCCGTTTCAATTTTGAAGGAGAAGTACTGAAGGCGCCGGCAACAACATCATTACAAACAATACCAATCGACCTTAATCAAAGTCATCTAATAATAAAAATACAAAACCTATGAAAACAGTTAAAAAACTTACTCTTATAATTTTAATAGCTGCATCGTTTGCTGCTTGTAAAAAAGACGATGATGATACCACTCCTGTTGAAGATATAAATCAGTTAATTTTAACTGACTTTGCCGGCAACATTGCATTTACTTCATACACACAGCTTTCGGCAAAAACAATTTTATTGCATCAGCAATCCATTTCTTTTAGAGCTAATCCAACAGCAAGTGGATTAACCGATTTAAAAAATACCTGGAAAGACGCAAGAAAAGTATGGGAGCAAACGGAATCATTTTTATTTGGACCGGTTGCGACCGATAATATTGATCCGCGAATTGATACATGGCCGGTAAACTTTAATGATCTTGAAGTTGTACTCAACAACAGTCTCTCATTAAATGAAAGTTATATCAACAGCCTTGACGATGCATTGAAAGGTTTTCATCCAATTGAATATCTTTTATTTGGATTGAATGGTTCCAACCAACATACAGATTTTACTGCAAGAGAATTGGAATATCTTGAGGCATTATCACAAAATCTAAAAACGTTAACTTCAAATCTTTCAAATGGATGGTCACCGGCTGCTTCAGGTTCTTACTATTACTCATTCATCAACGCTGGTATTGGAAGCACATTTTACACATCGCAAAAAGCCGCTTATGAAGAGCTGGTAAATGCTATGGCAGGAATTTGTGATGAAGTAGCCAATGGTAAAATTTATGAGCCATTCATAGCATTAAATCCCGACCTTGAAGAGTCTCCATTTTCAGGCAATTCAATCACCGATTTTACAAACAATATGAAAGGTGTACAAAATGTTTATTTAGGAACTAATACAGTTGACGGCAAAGGTTTAGAAGATTTAGTGCGTAAATATAATTTGTCGCTTGATGGAGTTTTAAAATTAAAAATGAACAACGCAATTACAGCACTAAACAACATTACTGATCCTTTTGGTACAGCAATCACCACTCAACCTATTCAAGTTCAAAATTCAATTGACGCTATCAATGAACTGAAAGATGTAATTGAAAATGATTTGTTCAATCTTATTCAACTTCATGTAAATTAATAGTTATATTCATTCCTTCCACAAATAATTAATTTATGAAAAAATATTTTCCATTTGCGATTTGCTTCGCTATTCTGGCTGTTTCCTGTCAGAAAGAAGATATTTCAAATGAGTATACCGAAAATGAATGGTTATCAGGTGGAGTACAAACTGTATTTGATGAAGGAGCAGGATCGTTTAGTCACCCATTTCCGGTAATGGATAACTTTAAACAACGAGTACATGAAATTGGCGACATTGGTTTTGAAGCTGCATTTGTAACATCACCTGCTCAATTGAATCCCGGCTTAGGGCCCGTGTTCAATAACGTTTCATGTGCATCGTGTCATATTGCTGATGGAAGAGGCAAGCCTTCGGTTCCCGGGGAGCAACCTCAATCACTTTTAATCAGAATCAGTGTGCAAGGAACAGATGCTTACGGAGGCCCGAACCCTGTGCCGGGGTTTGGAGGTCAGTTGCAACCACGGTCCATTGCTGGTCAGCTAGCTGAGGCAGAAGTAACAACAATTCATAGTTATCTTACCATTTATTTCTCAGATGGGACCGGCCACGAATTGATAGTCCCTCAATATTTGATTTCCAATGCCTATACAAACTACCCATCTAATACAATGCAGTCGGCGCGGATTGCTCCTCCGGTTTTTGGGTTGGGTTTGCTAGAGGCTGTTGATGAAAAGGAAATATTAAAGTATGCAGATGAAGCAGATGTAAACGGCGATGGCATTTCCGGTAAGGCCAACATTGTGTATGATTATGAGAAAAGTATTTATACCTTGGGTCGTTTTGGTTGGAAGGCAGGGCAACCAAACTTAAAACAACAAACTGCCGGTGCATATAATGAAGACATGGGTATTACCAATCCAATATTTTCAAAAGAATCATGCGAACAACAACCTCAGCATGATGGGAAATATGATGAAACAGAAATCAGTGACAGTATATTACATGCTGTTACATTTTATGTAAAAACACTTGCAGTACCGGCAAGAAGAAATGCAGATCATGCCGTAGTTTTGGAAGGAAAAAATATTTTTATGAATTCCGGATGTGGGTCTTGTCATCGACCATCAATGACTACAGCTGTGAATGTTACATTTCCGGAAATAAGCAATCAAAAAATATTTCCGTACTCGGACCTATTGCTTCATGATATGGGAGAGGGACTTGCCGATAATCGCCCTGAATATTTAGCTAACGGCCGCGAATGGAGAACACCACCACTATGGGGGATCGGGCTTACAAAGGTTGTTAACGGCCATCAGTATTTCCTTCACGACGGAAGAGCGCGCAACTTTATGGAGGCAATACTATGGCATGGTGGTGAAGCTGAAGAATCTGCTAACAAGGTGAGAAATTTAAAGGCAGCGGAAAGGCAAAAATTAGTTGCCTTTCTTGAATCCCTTTAATTTATTTAATCCACTAAGTACTTTTTCATAAATTCCACGGTAGCATAAAACTGATAATCGGCATTTGCTTTTTTTCTGAATCCATGTCCTTCATCACTAGCTTCAAGATACCAAACAGTTTTTCCTGCTGAATTAAGTGTATTAAACATTTGTTCAGCTTCGGTACGAGGTACACGTGGATCGTTTCCGCCCTGAACAATAAAAAGAGGCTTCTTTATTTTATCGGCATGATTATTTGGAGAAATCTTTTCCAGAAACTCAGCCATCTTCGGTTCCCGTTCATCACCATATTCAACACGACGCAAATCGCGACGATAACTTTCTGTATTTTTCAGAAACGTATTAAAATTGGAGATCCCCACAACATCAACTGCACATTTGATTTTATCGGCATAGTGAACAGAAACTGCCAAAGACATATAGCCACCGTAGCTTCCCCCTGTAACCATGATTCTTGAAGCATCGAGGCCGGGCTGAGTGGCAATCCAATCAAGTAATGCACCAATGTCTTTTACTGAATTTTCACGCAACATGCCGTTATCAAGTTTTACAAAAGTTTTACCAAATCCTGAAGAACCTCTTACATTTGGATAAATGATTGCGACACCCATTTCTTCAAGAAAATAATTGTTCCTACCTTGAAATCCCGGAAGTGACTGGCCTTCAGGACCACCGTGAATATTAATAATCACAGGACGCTTGCCGGTGAATTTTGCAGATGGCGTATAATAAAAACCGGAAATTTCCAATCCATCAAAACTTTTCCATTTGATAAGTTCAGGTTCGGTAAGATTAGTGGCATTGATGCCTCCGAGCTCACTCTCAGTCCATCGTTCCGTTTTGCCGGACGCTAAATCATGAGTATAAATATCTGAATTGTTTCGGGCCGAAGAGTAACCAAAAACAAACTCATCACTGTTACGACGCCAGTTAATTGAACCTATTAATCCAACGGGCAATCCCGTAATTGGTTTGTAAGTGAGGCCTGCTGTCTCAAGCAAAAAAACTTTTGTGATTCCTGCTTCATTTACAGTAAAAATAATTTTGCTTCCATCTTCCTTCATATCAAAACCTGCAACATCCCAATTAATATTATTGGTAATAATTTTTATTTCGTTAGTTGCAATATCCCATCGTGCTAACCTACTGAATTCACTATTGAAGTCGGTAATAAAATAATAATACTTACCTTCTTTACTAAACCTTGCACCACCATTCGATATTAGCTCCTTTTTACTAACAGGTCCTGTGAGTGTTCTCAATCCGGTTTTCAAGTCAAGAATATACAATTTGCTATCATTTACAGAAAGTCCCTCACGAATCAACATCTTTGAATCATCCGGCGACCAATCCAGAACGGCCCATCCACCACCTGCGACTTGATGTACAAGTTTTACTGAAGCTGGATTGCGTGGATCCAAAGTATAAATATCTCTATCGGTTCCGTTTCGTTTTGTTGAAGTAAAAGCGACCAAGTTTTTTGCACTGTTAAAACGGACATTTCCGTTCTGATTTCTACCTCCATCCGACAACATCGTAATAGCACCATCCCTTAAATCATATCTGTAAAGCTGACCGAATTCGTTACCTCCGGCATCGCGTGAAAAGATAAAATAATCACCTTTGACCGGTTCAAACACTGCATTTCCTACCGGCTCGGCAAAAAAGGTGATTTGGGTTCTTGCGCCGCCCGGCATTTTGATGTAGTGTAATTGGTTGGTATTGCCGAAACGGGTCGACATAAGCATCTCTCTTTTCACAGGATGCCAGTCAGCGGCCCCGGCACTGCGCGATTCGGTATATTTAAGCACATCTGTCACCAACGATTGCGGAAGTTCCGGGATATTTTTAACTATAAGATTTTCATTGGGCTTAATAGTGGAAGTGCTTTGACCCTGTGAGAATGGGCCGGCAAGGAGATATAACAGTACCCATAGTAATTTTTTCATGTTCAGTATGATTTTTATGATTCCCAAAACTATAAATATTTTCCAAATAAACCACATTAAATGGATACATAAAAATGTGTAACTTTTGTCGAAATATGCCGGCAATTATCTATTTTAGCCTTCAAAGATTTATAAATTACCCTCCAAATAAAAACTCTACGGATGTTTGAAGTAAAATACCGAAGCTATTTTGTGTTAGTTCTCTTATTGTGTTCTGTGGTGTTTATAAAATGCACTAATGAAGTTGTATCTCCTGCCAAAGATTTCAAAATAAAACTTCGCTGGATCAAATCCTATCCTGATCAAACTGTTGAAAAGGTGAGAACAGGATTTATTTGGTCCATGAATTTTCTTGGAGCACATTTACCCGCCGACAAAATTGAAAATGCAATAGTGATTTCAGACAACTCCATCATTGAAATTGATATTTCTGAATTAGGCTTTAATGATCAGGCACGTGATGATATGATGGTAATTTGCAACCGGATAAAAGAAAGCGGCGAATACAAAACAAACGGCACGGTAGACATTGGACGATTTTTGATGCTCACGGTTTACAGTTCTCATCACTACTACCGCATCACCGGTGCACCGGAAAATTTTAGTGCATTCATTTCAAAATACAATTTTAAACAACTTGGAATATTTGCTGTCACCAACTCCGGTATTTCAACGGGTCACAGAAAAATAAATCTTGAATCTTCTCCATCAATAAATGGCAGCAGTTGTTTCATTGCTGAAGAGGGAACAGGCAGTATTATCGACAGCACATTTATTACGAAGGAATTCGAGACATTGAATATGATGGCAAACGGACAATTACAATATTTAATATTTGATCACACCGGAAATCTTGTTACAAATGCAGATCCTTCTTTGAGTCCTTCCGGGAAACCGGGCAAATGCATGTGGTGTCATCAATCCAGTATACAGCCTTTATTTGCATCAAACACCGACGTTCCCGGCTTTATGACAACATCCGATTTTCTCGATAAAGTAAACGCCACAAATCAATTACTCATAGATACCAGAACACAATATCCTGCCGGTCTCGACTGGTCACATCCTGAAGATCACACTTTGTCGGAACTCCTGTACATTTCTTTTATGGAACCAAGTCTTGAAAGAGTTGCCGGCGAATGGGGTATCGGCATTTCGGTCGCTTCCCAAATATTAAGTGGTTTGCCCCAGCATACTTATGATGAATTTCCATTTCTTGGGAATCTGTATCACCGCTCATCAATTGATTCTCTGGCCCCGTATCATGTCGAAAGAGTTCCATTATCGGCACGGGAGCCATCATCATACGAGCCCGATTTTTTTTAAGAATCTCTGTATCGCCATAAATGTCTGCAAGCTAGTGTGCGGTAGGGTTGCCATGCTTGCGCAATTTCTTTCATATTCTCAACAAAAACTTTACCTTCACCTTCAATATCATATAATGCTTTCATCTCATTTCTAATTCCCACATCATCAACAGGAAGAATATCGGGTCTATTCAGTGTAAACATTAAAATCATTTCGGAGGTCCATCTTCCTACGCCTTTAATTGCAATCAGGTAATTCATCAGCTCTTCATCGTCCATCCTATTCAATTTCCTATATTCTAAACCGTTAGTAATTGAAAACTTAGCAATGTTTTTTATGTATCCTGCTTTTGCGTACGACAAGCCGGCATTTCGCATTTTTTCAATATTCATTTTAATTACTTTATCGGGATGAGGAACTCCATCAGGGAACAAATCCAGAAATCTTCCGAAAATGGTATCACCTGCCTTGGCGGAAAGCTGTTGGCTGGTAATTGATTGCAATAAAGCAAAATAAACATCCGGGTTTGGCCGGGATGCCTCAAACTTACCGGTTGACTTAATCACCTTTTTAAGCACCGGGTCCTTGCCGAGAACTTTGTACGCTAAAACTAAGTCGATCATAACGCATTGATTTTAGGCTTACTATGGATGTAGAAGCCATAAACTTGTGGAAATGCCAAATTACTAAATCATTGCAATTCTGCCCCTTTAATACGTCCGACTTAATTAAATTTGTATCAAATTAACTCCAATGAAATTCCTGCTTGCATTTCTTGTTGCCTGTTCCTGTATTGCATCTTATGGTCAAACTCCAAATTTGCATTGGAAATATCAGGATGACGGAAAATCCTATGCCGAAGACAGAGGCCTCTGCACCAAATTTGATCCCGCCGGAAATTTGGTGACAACGGGTTATGTTGAAAGCGGATGTACAGGCGTTGATATTTTCGTTGTAAAATATGCTGCTAACGGAGATACTTTGTGGATGACCACTTATGATGGTTCAGGTGTAAATCAGGATGATGATATTCCTCAGGAAATGACTATTGATGCAAATGGAAATATTTACATAACCGGAAAAAGCGAAGACAACAATTATTATTATGCTATAACTCTTAAATACGACAGTGCAGGAAACCTTATTTGGCAACAACGTTATTTGACTGCTCCATCGGTAGGGAATGATATTGCAGTGGATTTATCCGGGAATGTTTACATCTGCGGATTTAGGGAGATTTCGAACAACAAAGACTTTTTGCTTATTAAATATAATTCTTTAGGAAGTCAGCAATGGATGCAAAACTACACTAATGGAAATCATGATGAAGCTATTGCACTTGAATTGGATTCAACAGGAAATGTTTATGTTACCGGCAGACAATCGGGAGTAAATTATATTTTTGACTGGGCCACATTAAAATATAACGCCTCAGGCATACAACAATGGGTAGATGTTTACGCAAATGCCTCATCCACTTATTCTGAAGAACCTGTTGAAATGGTTATTGATCATGCCGGAAATATTTATGTCACAGGAGTTGCTCCTTTTCTTTCAGCATCAAATCGCGACATCTACACAATTAAATATGATCAATCAGGAAATCGTGTTTGGGAGAATATTTATCAATACCTTCTCAACAGCAGTGATGAATATCCTGTTGACATGACTGTTGATGGAGATGGAAATGTTTTTATTACAGGAAATGTTGTTGGAAATGGCACCGGGCAGGATATTGGAATCATTAAAATAAATTCCAGCGGCCAGTTTGTCTGGGAGGTAGCAATTGATAGCATTCAACAAACAGATTATGCCAGATCCATTGGTATAGATCCAACAGGTAATACTATTTTTATTACCGGTGACATCACTGTTTCTCTGGCAGGATTTTTAAGCAGAGACATCATTGTTGTAAAATTGGATACCTCAGGAATGGAAATTGCAAGAGTGGTTCAGAACGGACCGGGAAACAATTTTGATTTGCCCAATGATTTGGATGTTGATATAAATGGAAATGTTGCCGTTACCGGCATGCAGTCGATGAATTCGACTAACACTGCTAATGGCGATATTGCAACGTCCTACTTCAATTCTCAATTAACTTCATTGTGGACTCGTTACAGTAATGGCGATAGTTTTACCAATGATCAGGGTGCTGATATGGTGGTAGATGCAGATGGCAATTCCTATGTATGCGGATTTGCACGAAGTGGCGATATTATGTTCGAGGACCTTGTTGTTTTCAAAGTAAACTCTTCCGGTCAACGGCTGTGGAAATATATTTATTCCGGAAGCGAAGAAACAAGTAGTGAATTGGGTGTTGCAATTGCTATTGATGACCAGAAAAATGTGTATGTAACAGGAACAACAGATTCTTCTACAGGAGTTACTTCCAGAGATATTTATACCGCAAAATTAAATTCAGCAGGGCAACTGTTATGGGAACAGTTTTATGATGGAACAGCAGGCGGTAGTGATGTTCCTGTGGATATTTTAGTTAATGATGCAGGCAACACCATTGTTACTGCTGTTACTATGAATTCAGGAACAGGTTTTGATGCAACAGTGATTTGCTATAGCCCTGCAGGTAATTTGTTATGGTCGACGCCGGTAGACAAAGGTGGTCAGGCGGAAGTGTTTCATGCAATGGCTATAGATAATCAACAAAACATTTATGCTGTAGGTGAATTTTTGCCTGCTTCAGGAGCATTGAGCGATGGTTTGCTGGTGAAATTTGATCCTTCAGGAACAGTATTGTGGGATACAACCTATGATTTTAGTCCTGCCTCCAGCGACCGCGATATTTTTAATTGTATTGATATTGATAATTCCGGAAATGTTTTTGTGGCAGGACAAAGCGATCTTAATTTTGTGATAGCCAAATATTCAACTGCCGGCATTCCTCTGTGGATTCAAAATTACAGCTACAGCAACTTTAACGATTCTGCTTGTATTATTAAAGTGAATAATAATGGTGATGTTTTAGTAGCAGGAATCTTCGGCGAACCTGTTGATTCAGATTTTGGATTAGTGAAATATAAAAATGATGGTACTTTTATTTGGGCAAAAAAATATGCTAATTCAGCAGGCTCAGATGATATTCTTACTGACATGATAGTTGATTCAATTGGCGGAATTTATCTCACTGGCTGGGAAACATCTGTTTATACAACCAACTATAACTTCATGACTGTAAAATATGATTCAGCCGGCGTATTCAAATATGAATTGATTTGGGAGGATTCACTTGGTCTTGCGCCTGATTATGGGAAAAGGATAGGCCTGGATGGGTCCGGAAATATTTATGTGATGGGTGCTGCCAATGAAAATTGTTCCGGAAATATTTTTGTAAACGGATATCGTTGGAATACTCAAGTGTTAAGATATGGACAGGGAGTATTTGTGAACAACAACGAATTGCATGTAAACTCTGAGGAGATTCAATTATATCCCAATCCTGCTTCCGATCAAATTAATTTAACTTTACCAACATCAATATTTGGTAATTCTAAAGTCAATTTAGAATTGTATGATACGTTGGGGAAATTAATTTTCTCGACTGAAGTTACTAGCGGAGAGATCTATACTCAAAATGTTTCATATTTGGAAAACGGGTTGTATTTTTACATTTTGAAAAATACAAATTCTCAGAAAAACGGAAAATTAATTATCAACAAAAATTAAATTCTCTCCTTTCACATTTTTAATATTCGTTGTGAGCGCGGGTAATAATTATTGCTTCTGTTACCGATAACTTTAATCCAACCCAGTGGGAATTTATTGAATGTAACTATCACCCAACCATTGACGAGCCCTGTAGTGTTAACACTCTCGCATTTCATAAAGCGAATGGCATCCTCGCGAGATAATTCCAGTTTAGGGATGTCCTGGTTCAGTGAAGTGCTGAGTGCGAGTTCATGAGATGGAACCAGATCCTTGCCTTTTATTGTGCCAATATGAATCCCTGCTTTGCGGACGAAGAAATTATTCATGAACAAATTTATTTCATTACAACAACTCAGTGGCAAGGCATACAATTCGTTGTTTTTTACAAAAGGCGTGAAATTTTCGGGTGCAGTGATATAGGTATCCAAAAACAAACCTGAATCCTTGCCCGATTTAAATTTAGGAAGTGAAATATGTTCAGCTGCTTGTTTTTTTCTCAATACAGCCATAAAAAAACCTTCACCTTTAATTCGATGAGGATAAAACTGCGTTCCCATTTCATTATAAACCGGACCGGAAATTGTATGGTCAACTTTCACCATCTCCATATTATAATCATTTATCATTCTCTTTATTTGATTCTCGTTTTCGGATTCTTCATAAGTACAGGTACTGTAAATAAGCAATCCGCCTTCCTTCAGCGAGGGATAAATATCATCCAAAATCGATTGCTGCCTGATGGCACACATGGCAACAGCATCAATACTCCAATGCCCGGTCGCATCTGCATCTTTACGAAACAGACCTTCACCACTGCATGGGGCATCTACCACAATCAAATCAAAAAATCCCTCTAGCTTTGAAAAATGGGTGGGTTCATTCTGCGTAATCACAACATCTGCAACACCCCATTTTGTAATGTTTTGCTGAAGAATAATGTTACGTGAAGAAATCAGCTCATTGGAAACCAACAGGCTTCCCGGAGGCATCAACGATGCAATGTGAGTTGACTTCCCACCCGGGGCGGCACACAAATCCAGAATACGCAATGCTGAATTATCCGCGAAAGCGAAACGCAGCGCCTGCTCAAGAAACATGGAACTTGCCTCCTGAACATAATAGCATCCGGCATGAAATAAAGGATCAAGTGTAAACGAAATTCGCTGTGGCAGATAAAAACTGTCTTTCGCCCACGAAACTTTTTCAAATTCATCAAATACATCCACCCTCTTGAACGGATTCACACGCAACGAAACAGGAGCCTGTTGATTTTGTGAATCCAAAAATGCGTCAAACTCATCCCCCAACTTACTTCGAAGACGCTCTAAAAATTCAGCTGGAAATTTTTGTTCTTTCACACCGGAAAAGTAGTCATTTTTTTTAAGTCGGCGGTGGTCCCGGGGAGCAGTAGAAGGGTTGGCGGTAGGCAGTTGATGGTAGTTCCGTAAAATGCGGGGAGTGGGAAGGCTGCGGTATTCAGTTGCCGTTTAATGACTAATGAGTCTTTTTTTCAATAAATCTTGGGCCGTGCGGCGAATTGCTCATCTCAACCCAAAACTAAAAAACTAAAAAACCCAAAACCAATAAACTAAAAAACCAATAAACTAAAAAACTAAAAAAGCAACATTCGATGGATGTTCTGCATTTACATTAGGATACATTTTCTTTTGTGAAATAGGATCAATATAAACATTAGAGTAAATAGATTCACCATAGGCAACAACATAAACTGTATCGCCTTTATTAAATCCATTCATTAGCAAATTCGCAGTAAGAAAACCATTAATGGCACCCGAGGCGGTGGTGGCCATCCATTTATTGGCAGGCGA
>Ga0335394_10002847_pt1 | contig 19567 bp, 20 predicted proteins | sample MAT03_FD_205741 | JGI IMG/M metagenome (GOLD analysis project Ga0335394, IMG submission 205741) | Freshwater microbial communities from Lake Fryxell liftoff mats and glacier meltwater in Antarctica - MAT-03 (spades assembly) (version 2) ... | reverse complement strand
GGCAAAAGCGCGGCTAGTTCCGTCCGCAGCGCGGCGCGGCGCTGGGCGATGGTGGCGAGGAATTCTGGTTTATAACCCACGCAGCTTTGTGCCGTTGGCAGCGCGGACCGTGCAAGCCCGAAGCGGCGGACAACAGGCAGATCGGTGAACGGAATGTAGCAAGTGGTGCGTTTGCGGCACCTTGGTTGAGTTGCGCGACAAGCTCGCAACCTACGAAAATCAAACCCACAGGCACGGAGGCCTGTGACTACACCAAATCACGCAGATGCCGTGGACTTCTCAGTGAGATTTCGTGGCAGGCGAATGAGGATCGTGGTGCCCTGCCCCACTTCGCTTTCCGCCCACACGCGGCCGCCGTGGAGTTGGACGATGTGTTTCACGATGCTGAGGCCGAGACCGGTACCGCCGGTTTCGCGGGAGCGACCTTTGTCGACGCGATAAAAACGCTCGAAAATATGGGGCAAATCTTCGGCGGGAATGCCCGGGCCGTTGTCACGGACGGTGATTTCGATTTCGTTGGTGGTGGAGACGAGCGCTTGCAGCGAAATTTGCGAGCCTTTGGGCGTATACTTCAGCGCGTTGTCGATGAGGTTGCTGATTACTTGGGAAAATTTTAATGGGTCGGCATTGATCGCGCCTACTGAGGGATTTGCGACGACGGAAATGGTGTGTTCGCAGGCGTTGGGGCGACGGCGATACTCACCACCCAGTGCTTCGAGGAGCGGCGCGAGTTCCATGGGTTCAAAATTCACGCCGGGGGTGGCTGATTCGAGACGGGAAAGCGTGAGGAGATCCTGAATGATGTCGTTGAGGCGATCACTGTGGCGCTGGATGGTTTTGAGAAAACGATCACGTTCCTCCGGAGCCATCGTTTCGTGGCCATCAATGACGGTTTCAACATAGCCTTTGATTATGCTTAGCGGCGTGCGGAGTTCGTGAGAGGCGTTGGCTACAAAGTCGCGGCGGAGACGTTCGAGTTTCCGGTGCTGCGTCATGTCGTGAATCACGAAGAGCGCCCAGGAGGATTTGCCATCAGGGGAAGGAATTGGTGCCCCTGAAACTTCGATGCATAACGTGGATTTTCCCTCGGTAATTTCGAATTCCTGACGCGGGAGCACTTGGCCGTTGCGGGTGTTCTTCACGAATTCGAGGAACGCGGCGTGCCGAATGATAAGCTCGAGCCGAAGATTAACGAGATTGCGCGAGGCCGGGAAAATTTCGCGAAGGGCACTGTTGGCGAGATGAATGTAGTTCGATTCATCGACAATCAAAACGGCCTCGCGAAGATTACCGAGCGTCGTTTCCAGTTGAGCAAGCTGATCGGTGCTTTGCAGTGAGAGACGATTATTCTCTACAATCAGAGAGTTGATTGCCGCGATGAGCGCGGACCACGCGGGTAACATGTCAGCGGTGCCTTCATTTTGCAGATGAATCTGACCGGCTTTGATGGCATCGTACAAGGACGCCAGTCGCCGATTTTGTTTCCAAAGAAGACGGAGGACGACCACGAGGGCCACCAATAAGACAAACAGACTAGCGAACATCATGCGGATAATTTCTTATCCGCAATTCGATAGCCGACTCCGCGGATAGTTTCAATCCAACCCGCTTCCTCTCCGAGTTTTTCTCGCAAGCGGCGGACATGAGTGTCGACGGTACGGGTTTCAATTTCGGTCGAGTAATTCCAAACGTTGAGCAAAAGGTGTTCGCGAGTTTGGACGCGGCCTTGGCGTTCCATAAGCAGATGCAAAAGTTTAAATTCCGTGGCGGTGAGATCAATTAATTGACCGCCGACTGTTACTCGGTGCGTATCGCTATCGAGCAAGATATCGCCGATGTGCAATTTCGCCGCCGTCGGTAAAAGTGGTGCAGAAACCCTGCGCAGAATGGATTCCACTCTAAGCATAAGCTCTTTCGGACTGAATGGTTTAGATAGATAATCATCTGCCCCCGATTCCAGGCCTTCGATTCGGTCCTGAGGTTCAGCCTTGGCGGTAAGAAAGATAATTGGAATACGCGCCAGTTTGCTGTCGTTACGGAAAATCCGGCAGATCTGAATGCCACTCAAGTGTGGCATCATTATGTCTAATATTATCAGATCAGGATGATAATTGCGGGCTTTCGCGATGCTGGCGGTAGCATCGTTTAAGGTTTCCACGTGGAATCCTTTGGCCTTGAGGTTATAGGCCACCAACTCGGTGACATCTGGCTCATCATCGACGACTAGGATTTTCTTTTTTTCCATCGAAGGTGCTTAGTACGGGGAGAACAGCATGGGGGCCAGTGGATTTAGTGAGCGTCACCGGAATGTTACACGAACTTTTCTTGATAGCGCAGCGCGAGGGCGGGATTGAGTGATATCTGATGTTTCAGGGTTCGCTCTGTTGGGATTTTTGGCGAGCGCGAATCAGGACCATGAGGATGCTGATGTCGGCGGGATTCACGCCACTGATCCGGCCGGCTTGACCGAGTGTGTACGGGCGAAATTGCTGGAGTTTCAAGGCGCTCTCTCGTCGCAGCCCAGGCACGGCCATGTAATCAAGGTCCGCAGGCAGCTTGATCACTTCCGCGTCTTTTTGCTTTTCGATCAGGCGCAATTCACGCGTGAGATAACCGCGATATTGCACTCGATAAAGAACCTCAGCTTGGACTTCTTTGGATTCCGCTAAAAAGTCGACAGGCAAGAGGACGGTATCTTTGTCTCGTCTGACCAAATCACCTAAAAGTCCGCCGGAAATGCGAATTGTTTCAAATCGATCCGACCATATAATAACTTTTGAAAGCTTTTCTGTTACACGCTCTAACCGACTATTCGACAGTAGCTTGTGACATTTAGAGTGAGAAAGCAGACGCAATTCCGCACTGCCGTGATTAAACAGTAACCTATACTCTGCCCTACTAGTAAACATGCGATAAGGTTCGGTGGTTCCTTTCGTCACGAGATCATCGATGAGCACGCCCAGATAGCCTTCGTGGCGTTTGATGATCATTGGGGCTTCTCCCCTCACCTTCAGGACAGCATTGACTCCGGCAACCAAGCCCTGACCTGCTGCCTCTTCATAACCAGAGGTGCCATTGATTTGACCAGCCAAAAAGAGGTTTTCGATCTTACGGGATTCGAGCGAAGGAAACAGTTGGGTCGGCTGGGCGAAATCGTATTCCACTGCGTAGGCCGGTCGAAGCAATACAGCTTTTTCTAGACCAGGGATGCTTTGCACCAATCGAACCTGAATATCGAAAGGCAGACTCGTTGAGAGACCGTTGATATAATACTCGTTGGTGCTGCGGCCCTCTGGCTCAAGATACAGCATGTGTCGGGGCTTATCAGCAAATCGGACGAATTTATCTTCAATACTCGGACAGTAGCGTGGACCCACCCCTACGATCTCTCCCGAGTACATTGCGGATAAATGTAAGTTATCGCGCACGATCTTAGCTGATTCGGAGCTAGTGTGGGTCATCCAACAAGAAGCTGTTTGACTACCGGGTTTCCAGCCCAGTCTGATTTCGCTGCTCTGTTCCACATGGAACAAGTCTTCAGCGTCCCTTGTATCATGAAACGCAAATAGGGTGGGCTCCGAATCGCTTTTCTGTTCCTGTAGGCCGGAGAAATTGATGCTTCGTCCTAAAATGCGTGGAGGTGTCCCGGTCTTTAATCTTTGCAACTCAATGCCCACCTCCAGTAAGCTGCCTGATAGGGTTTTGGCGCTAAAGTCGCCGAGACGTCCGCCTTCGTTCTTATTCTGACCGACATGCATTAACCCGCGTAAAAAGGTTCCGGTGGTGATTATCACGGTTTGCCCTAGGAATTCTATATCCAGATTCGTTTTGCAGCCGACGACTTTCCCGTTCTGGAATATCAAACCCGTCACCATCGCTTGGAAAATCTGGAGATTCGGCTGCAGTTCAAGCGTGTGTTTCAGGCGAAACTGATAGGCTTTTTTGTCACATTGAATCCGGGGCGATTGAACAGCCGCTCCCTTTGACTCATTTAACAATCTGAATTGAATGCCGGTAACGTCGGCATTGATGGCCATTTCACCACCGAGAGCATCGATCTCTCGTACAATTTGCCCTTTGGCCTGCCCGCCAATCGCAGGATTACAGCTCATTTGGGCAATCGTATCGATGTTGCCAGTGAGGAGCAGGGTAGAGGCCCCCATGCGTGCTGCTGCCAGACAAGCTTCCACTCCGGCGTGGCCTGCTCCACAGACAATCACATCAAATGGTTTTTGATTATAGAACACGCAAATTTAAGTTGAATACCAAATCATGTATTTTGATGTAGTATTATTTTCCGATGCAGAATGAAGAGAAGAGTTGATCGAGGATTCGTTCGTTATCAATACGTCCAGAAATCTCGCCTAAAGCATTAAGCGCTCCGCGTAAATCGCTGGATATTAACTCAGTAGCTGTACTTGTCGTCAATTTTTCCTGTGCTGAAATGAGACACTGAGTTGCCTGAGTCAGCGCAACCGCATGGCGAGCGTTGATTGCGATCAGCTCGTCACCCACTTCAATCTGAAAGGAATCGGCAACTTTCGTGATCAAGAGGCGGAGTTCATCAATTCCGATCCCGGTCAAAGATGAAGCCTTCACTATCAAAAAATGAATAGGCGAGGGGAGTGCCGCATGGGGGGTGAGATCTACTTTATTCAAAACCACGATGGTATTCGCCGGTGTCATGTGGCGAGCGGCGGTGGGCGGCAAAATGGTTTGTGGAGCCGTGGCATCGATTACCCAAAGAAAAAGATCGGCGGTGGCGGCTTGTTCGAACGTTTTGTCGATTCCCCGTTTCTCGAGCGGGGAAGGTGACAAATTCAATCCGGCCGTATCAATTAAGCGCAAGGTATGGGGTCCCAGATTGATTCGCTCTTCAAGGTAGTCACGTGTCGTTCCTGGCTCAGGACTGACTAGGGCACGTTCCCTGCCCACTAAGCGATTCAGCAGACTGCTTTTGCCGACATTGGGTTCGCCGATAATTACTGTTCGAATCCCATCGCGTAACAAGGTCCCATAGTGCCCGGTTGCCATGATTTGATTGATGCCTGTGAGCAATATTCCAATTCCCGCGGCCATCGTTTGTTTATTCTCCTCCGGCAAATCTTCCTCCGGAAAATCGATGTACGCTTCGATTTGCGCCAAGATATTCACCAACAAGGTGATAAGCTCTTCCATTTTCCGCCCCAGCGAACCGCGCAGTTGCTGATTCGCGGCCAGTAAGGCGCGTTCACTGCGGGCCTGGATGAGATCCATGACGGCCTCGGCTTGGCTTAAATCCATGCGGCCATTCAAAAATGCGCGTTGGGTAAACTCACCGGGCTCGGCCAATCGGCAACCCCTCGCAATTAAATCTTCCAGGATTTTTTGTGCAATGTACGGATTGCCATGACTGGAAATTTCCAGCGTGTCCTGAGCGGTGTAGGAATTCGGCGCGGCAAACCAAGTGAACAATACATCATCCACCAACATTCCTGACAGATTGCGATAATCGGCGTGTTGCGCCGTGCGGGGTAGGGGAGTCGCACCGAAAATCGCTTTCATCAGCTCCGGCACGAGTGGTCCACTCGCACGCACCACCGCAATAGCGGAGGTACCCACGGGGGTGGCAAGAGCGGCGATACAGTCAGTACTGGGCGACATCGCTCCACGCATACCGTCCTGATCGCTCGTGGCAAAAAGTAAAATGCCCGGTTTTTAAACCGGGCAGGAAATCAATCTGCGTTCGACGCAGAGTAATCAGAGAACTGCGGGGGGCTTACTTTTCGTCTTCAGTGGTCACGGCGGCTCCACCCTTGGTGCTCACTTTTTCCAAAATCCCGGCTTTCACTTTGGCCGCGAGAGCGGGGTTGTCTTTCATGGCCTGCTTCGCGGCTTCCCGGCCTTGGCCGACCAGCTCGCCATTGAAAGCGATCCACGCGCCTTTTTTCTCGAGCACCTTGTGATCGATGCCGAGATCGATGAGCGAGCCACTGGCCGAGATGCCTTCATCATACATGATGTCGAATTCCACCTCGGTAAATGGGGGCGCGACTTTGTTTTTCACGGCCTTCAGTTTGGTGCGATTCCCGATGACTTTTCCGTCCGGCGTCTTCAACTGGTCTTTGCGGCGAATATCGAGACGAATGGACGAGAAAAACTTCAGCGCGCGACCGCCGGAAGTTGTTTCCGGACTGCCGAACATGACGCCGATCTTTTCGCGAATCTGATTCGTGAAAATGCACACGCAGTTGGTCTTGCTGACCACGGCGGTGAGGCGGCGCATCGCCTGGGACATCAACCGGGCTTGGCTGCCCATCGTCATGTCGCCCATTTGCCCGTCGAGTTCGGCCTTGGTGATGAGAGCGGCGACGGAATCGAGAATGATGACATCGATGCTGTTCGAGCGGATGAGCGTCTCCATGATATTGAGCGCGTCTTCACCGCTGTCGGGTTGCGAGACGAGCAGATCGTCGAGGCTCACCCCGACGACGCGTGCATATTTGGGATCGAGCGCGTGTTCGACGTCGATGAAGGCGGCAAGCCCGCCCTGACGCTGCGCTTCGGCGATAACGCTTAAACAAAAAGTGGTTTTGCCGGAAGATTCCGGTCCGTAGATTTCAATGATGCGACCGCGGGGCAGCCCGCCCACGCCGAGCATCAGATCGATGGCGAGTGAGCCGGTGGAAAGGGTTTCGACTTTCATCTTGGCATTGCTGCCCAAGCGCATGATCGAGCCTTCGCCGAATTGTTTGGTGATGGCCGAGAGCGCGAGATCGATGTTTTTTTCGCGCGCTACATTGGCGGACTTTTCTGCGGGGGCGACGCGAGCTTCGGACTTGGTTTTTTCTACTTTAGACATGGATGGGGGGGAGTATCGTGTGTGGTTAAAGAGACGATCCTAACAGAAGGCACTGACAACGGTATGTCAGGAGACTTTCCCTCGCATCGCTCTCCGGCAAGCGCGGAGTAATCAAATAATCGCCTTAAATCAGGCTCACCGGGCGCTTCAGTTAGATATTTTTGCTCAACTGACCGTAGGCGTGGTCCGGTTAAACCCGAAAGCAAAGTAAACTGCCATGGCCAGACAGAGGAGACTGAGAGCGTAGTTCCATTTCAATTTTTCTCCCAGCACCACCCACGCAAAAATCACGAACACGGCCAAAGTGATGACTTCCTGGATGATCTTCAAATCATAGCCCGTGAATTTTCCGTAGCCCAGCCGGTTGGCCGGCACCATCAGGCAATACTCGAAGAATGCGATGCCCCAGGAGAGGAGAATCGTGACCCAAAGCGGCTTGTCGTGAAAATACTTCAGGTGTCCGTACCATGCGAAAGTCATGAACATATTCGACGCACAGAGGAGAAAAATGGTGGCCATGTGCAGATCATGACCGGGCGATTTCAGGCGGCTAGGAGAAAATCAATACTCGTGGATGGTTCTGGGCTGCGGTTTTCCTAAAGATCAGGAGTGGACGGAACTTGAATCATTCCGTGAGTGCGTAGACCGCGTAGGAGGCGAGCCAGTGGGCGTGGCTGAAATCGCTCATGCTTAGCAAGGGCAATGCGGCTTCGAGATGTCGGGCTGCGGCCATCTGCGCCCGCGCGTGGCGGGGATCGTGTTCCCAGAGAGCCCGGGCGATGCGGCGCCAGCACCAAGCGCGATTTAGATTCAGCCCGATGAGATGCGCGATTTTGGGATCGGTGGGATTACTGACTTCCACAGGAATGAATAAATTGGCCGGATAACCTTCGACCAGACGGGGTAAAAATCGCTCCAGCCAGCGAGAGAAATTTTCCGGCGGGAGGACGGCCGCCATGACTTCCGCCTCCGTCAATGCCGGCGAAAGAAAATCTTCTCCCGAAGGCTCCCAACGTGCGCCGTAGTCCGTGTCGCGGCCAAACCAGTAAGCCATGCGACTGGTGCAAAAAAGTTTCAGCTCCTGATCGTCGACCGCGCGAGTATAGTCGATCACCAGCTTGACGGCAAAGGCCGTGTTGTTGTGGACGCCATGGCGCACGGGATGAGTGAGCGAGGGCAGGTAAGCGAACAGGCCTTCGCGCACGACGGCAACGAGTGGTCGCAGGTTGTCCGCCAGAGCGTGGTCATAGCGTTGCAGTTCCTCGGCGAGCTTGAGCAACCAAGCCCAACCGTAAGGACGCTCAAAGTAACTATGACCGGGCGCGCGCATATAAACGGCTTCTTCCTCGAGATTATCTGCCGTCAGGTGTTCGCGCAGGACGCGGGCGATTTCGGTTTTCTCCGGCAAATCGGGAAACAACCGGGCGAGCCGGGCCAACATGCAGTGTTGATGCACACAGGAGTGCCAGTCGTAACTGCCATAGAAGGCCGGATGCAGCGCCCGGGGCGATTGCACATCAGCCGAGCCATTCAATACATGATGAAGATGATGCGGGTATTCGCGGCTGACATTAGCCAGGCCGAGCCGGGCAAACTCAGAAGCTTGCTGAAAAGAGAGAGCAGGGAAGGGGACTGGCACGGGGTTATGCGCTTGGGAAAAGTTTCAGTTGAAGATGAATAAACCGCACGTATAGTGCCAATCAGTAATTTTCATCTCACTTTTTATGAACATCAAAGCTTACCTAAAACCTCATTGCGGCTGGTCCAACGGCGTGCGCGCCATCATGGGCAAATACAGCCTCAAATTTGAGGATATCGATATCATTAACCAACGCAGTAATTACGAAGAGATGGTCCGTAAATCCGGCCAGCCGTTGTCCCCCTGCGTCGAAATCGACGGCGTCATGCTCGCCGATATTTCTGGAGAAGAGGTCGAAAATTACCTGCTCGCCAACAATTTGGTGAAGGCCGCCGGCGGTTCCGTTCATGTTGCCACCAACGCCGGCTGCTCCGACGAAGAACACGCCCGCATGCAGGCCAAGCCCGTGCGATTTTTCTGAGCGCGCGCCCAATCCATTGCAAAACGCCCGCCGGACTCACCCGAGTCCGGCTTTTTGTCGGCCAGAGCGATGCCGGGAGCGATACAAATTTCGTAGTGAAATCGGACTGTAGGGCCGGCCCTTGTGGCCGTGCCGAGATTCGTGAAGACGGCACGGCGGCAAGAGCCGGCCCGACAAAAATCTCAAAGCAAATGATCACTGCGACCACGCTCAGCTCTGGACTCTGCGCCGTACCTCGCTCAACTCTCAGCGCTCAACTTATCGCCTTCCACCCTCCATGCCCTCGAAACCCATTCCTGGTTCCTCCGGTGAAGTGCTGACCAGCCTGCCCTCCGCCTATCAACCGCATGCCGGCACCGGTTTGCTGCATCTCCCGCGATTTCTGGCGAAGTGCCGCTACATTAAAAAGCACGGCGCGCTGCCCGCCAGTTATGCCAAGAATTACAAACGCGGCATGGATCGTTTTCTCAGTCTGCACCTCGGCATCGAGCCAGCCGCAGTGGAAAAAATCGTTTTCGAATCCACCACCGACGAGGAGATCGACGCGAAACTAAAAACTCTTTTCCCCGCCGAGGTCCGCGCCGCCAAGTGGAACCGCGATTATATTCAGAAAGGCATGACACCCGCCGGCCGCGAATTTATTAAAGAGGCGCTGACCAACATGGGCTGCGCTGATCGCGTCGAACAAATCCTAAGCGTCCCCGATCTGATCGAGTTCGACGAAGGCCGGATCGAGTGAGATAACGCCGGGCACATCCGGCGGCGGCGGACCGTCTGGGAGGCGCTCCGACTTGGATATTCCCATCGCCCTTGCACCCATAACCTACGATAGGGATACCCCTATGAAAACGACCATCGAGATTTCCACGCCTAGGCTTCGCCGCGCGAAGAAGGCAGTCTCGCGCGATGGCACCACCCTCCGCCGGCTCGTTGAGGAAGGCCTGTAACAGTCGCTGAAGATCCGCGAACAAAAGTCGCAGAAACCCGAATACAAACCCCTGCTCGTCGTCGGTGGACAGGGAATGAATCCCGAATTTGCCCAAGGCGGCTGGGAGAAAATCCGCGACGCGATTTACGAGGGACGCGGGGCATGATTGCGCTCGATACTAACATTCTCATCGCGCTGCACCGCGCTGACTCGTCCGGCCATGCCGTCGCGACCCAAGCCTATCACGACGCTGGCGGGGAGCACGCCCCTTGGGCGCTGCCCTGGCCTTGTGAGCATGAATTTATCGGCATCACCACGCATAGCCGCATCTTTACGCCGCCATCCACGCTCACCCAATCCCTGGAGGCCGTCGTCCGGTGGCGGGCCCGACCGGCGGTGCATTTCCTGCACGAGGATGATGCCTACTGGAGCGAACTCACCCGCCTCCTCGTGGCCACCCAAATCACCGGCCCGCGCATCCACGATGCCCGCATCGCCGCCCTCTGCCTGCACCACGGCGTGCGCGAACTTTGGACGGCTGATCGCGACTTCTCGCGCTTCCCCCGCCTGCGCACCCGCAATCCCCTCGTGTCCGCCTGAACATCGTCCGGCTCATGACCGCTCTCACCCAGTCCCTGATCGAAGAAATCAAGTCTGCGCCGGAGAGCGTCCAGCGCGAGGTGGCCGACTTTCTCGCTTTCCTCAAGGCGCGGGAAAAGCGCGAGGGCGACGAAAATCTGCTTCCACTCGCCCAATCCGCCTGGGCCGCCGACTGGAGCACCCCGGAGGAAGATTCAGCATGGCGGGATTTGTGAGCGGTGAGGTGGTCGTGGTGCTGTTTTTCACCTGTGCGCAATAATTGCGCAGGAAGGAAGGTTGACCGCGCCTGTTCGGTAAAGCAGACAATTCAACTCGCAAGCATTCGGGCCCGCGAAAACTTGCCGTCTCCCCAACACCCCGCCCGCCCGCATGCCCCACTACGCGCACACCGCCGATTTTCCGGACGGATCCCGCAACCCGGATGAATCCGGCTGGCAGTTATTGTCCGTCCACCTCCGCAACGTCGCTGAACTCGCGGCCGGTTTCGCCGCACCGTTCGGCGCCGCTGACGAAGCCCGCCTCGCTGGTCTGCTGCATGATCTGGGAAAATACTCCGCCCGCTTTCAGGCGCGCCTTCGCGATCCAAGTATCCATGGGATCAACCACTGGTCGATTGGCACCCTCGCAGCCACCACCAGAAAAGAAATCCCCGCAGCCTTCGCGATTGAGGGACATCACACCGGTATGCCCGCTTTTTCGGAAAACGACGCTGATACCAACCTCGAAGCACTTAAATCCCGAGTGGCAAAGCTTCAGAATCCGTGCGACGCAGATAAGATAAACGGCTTCAACGAGACGCTCAACGGATTGTACGCACTGCTTTCCGCCGACGGCATTCAGCCGTCTGACCACGTCACGACAAAAGCCTCGGGGAAAGATTTCGCAACCGCGCTTCGTACACGGATGGTGTTTTCCTCTCTCGTCGATGCCGACTTCCTTGATACCGAGCAGCACTTCGACGCCGTACAAGCCGCGCGCCGCGCCCCCGTCTCCCTTGAGCCCGAAGTGGCATTATCGCACCTGCTCGCCGCATTGGCCAAAAAATCAACGATCGGCTTCGTTAATCAACTCCGCCGCCAACTTCTTAGCGATGCGCTCTCTGCTGCCGAGAAAACGGCCGGCCTTTTCACACTCACCGCTCCTACCGGTAGTGGCAAAACGCTCGCGTCCCTCGCGTTCGCTCTACGACACGCCGCGCATCACAACACCACTCTCGCGCCAACTGATCCGCACCGCCTCCGCCGGATCATCGTCGTCATCCCCTACACCAGCATCATCGAGCAAACCGCGCGCATTTTCCGCGAACTCTTCGAACCGCACTTCGGCCCGGACTACGTCCTCGAACATCACAGCGCCATCGTCCCGCGCGAGCGTCGCGCTGACTTGAACCAAGATGGCGAGGGCGAGCGCCTGCGCCGCGCCCGTCTCGCCCAGGAAAATTGGGACGCGCCGATTGTCGTCACAACCAACGTGCAGTTTTTTGAAAGCCTGTTTGGCCACCGACCTTCGCAGTGCCGTAAGCTCCACAATATTGCTCGCTCGGTCGTGCTGTTCGACGAAGTGCAAACTCTGCCTGCTCGACTAGTGCCATCGCTTCTCTCGTCAGTGACAGGTTTGGTCCGCGACTACGGTGTGTCTGCTGTCTTCGGTACCGCTACCCAGCCGGCATTCACCGCCGCAGCATCCGCGATTCCCGGCGGCTGGCAGCCTGTAGAAATTTCTTCTCAACCCAAAATCATGGCCGATGGCCTGCGCCGCACCCGCATCGTCCGTCGCCCCGTTGACCAACAGCCGACATGGTCGGAACTCGCAGCAGAAATATCGCAACACCGGCAGGTGCTTTGCGTCGTGAATCTCAAGCGTCACGCCCACGATCTGTTTTCCGCTCTGCCCGAGGGAAATCGCTTTCACCTCTCCTCAGCTATGTGCCCAGCTCACCGACAGGCCCAGCTCACTGAAATCCGCCGCCGCCTCGACCGCGCCAACAATGAGCCGTGCCGTCTCATCTCCACTCAGCTCATTGAAGCGGGCGTCGATGTCGATTTCCCCTGCGTCTATCGCGCCAGCGGTCCGCTTGACTCCATCATCCAAACTGCCGGACGCTGCAACCGCGAAGGACTCAACGCCGAGCCCGGCGAAGTCACGGTTTTCCGCCCTCTTGAACACACACTTCCTCCCGGTGCCTACACCCAAGCCGCCAAAATCACCGAAGCCTTCCTCGCCGAAAACCCCAGCGCTGATCTGCACGATCCTGCCACCTACGCTGCCTATTTCGCCCGCCTCTACGGCACACTCGGCCCTGCCGCTGCACAGGACGATCCAGCCTACGCGGCATCCTCCGACCTTAATTTCCCGCTGGCCTCCCGCGAATGCTCACTCGTGGGCGACGGCACTCGCTCCGTCGTCGTCCGTTGGGGCGAAGGCGAACGCCTTGCCACCCAGATGCGTCGGGAAAAACATCTCTCTCGTGACGACTGGCGTCTCGTGCAACGTTTCTCTGTGAACTTTTATCTCTCCGAATTCACCGCCGCCCTCGCACGAGGCATCATTGTGCAACCACTCCCCGACACCGAATTCTATTTCTGGAACGGCCACTACGACGAACACCTCGGCGTTTCCGAACCCGCTTTTCACCAATTTTCTCTATGAACAACCCGATCTACCTCCGCGCCTGGGGCGACCTCGCCTGCTTCACCCGTCCCGAGATGAAAGTTGAACGCGTCAGCTATCCCGTCATCACGCCCAGCGCCGCCCGTGGCCTGCTCGAAGCCATTCTCTACAAACCGCAATTCCGCTGGCGCATTCACCGCATCGCCGTGCGTCGCCCAATTCAGTTCCTCGCCTTCCGTCGCAACGAGGTGAAATCAAAAGCCTCACGCAACCCCGAGCCGATCTTCGCCGACGAAGATCGCACCCAGCGCAACACCCTCGCGCTGCGCCAAGTCGATTACGTCATCGAAGCCAGCCTGGCTCTCACTTCGCTCGCCGGACGCCCTCGACTTCACCCGCACGGTGACGACGAACCCACGGGTGACGATAATCTGGGCAAATACTACGGCATGGCGCGCCGCCGCATCGAACAAGGCCAATGCTTTCACCAACCCAGCTTCGGCTGCCGTGAGTTCCCCGCGCACTTCGAACTCACCACCGCCGCAGCAATGCAAATCGCGTCCGGGCTAAACGCCGATGCCGACCTCGGCCTCATGCTCTACGATGTTTTCGACCTCGACATCGGCGACGCCTGGCAAGCCGGCAAAATCAAAGCCCGCCCACAAATCACCTTCTTCCGCGCCACACTCAAAAACGGCATCGTCGAAGTCCCCGCCTGGTCAGATGTGCGCAAGCAACTCGGAGGTGCCGCATGATGCTCCAAGCCCTCATCGCATACGCCGAACGCGAAAACCTCGGCGACCCCGATTTCGAAGCCGCGTCCATCCACTGGCTGATACCTCTCACTTCAGACGGGAAACTCTCCGGTGACCCGATTCCACTCTACGACGATCCGACTGTCAAAAAACCACAGCCCAAGAAACTGCTCCGCGCCTTTACTTCTGCCAACGAGCTCAACCAAGGCGACAAGTCCCACTTCCTCGCCGACAGTCTTGAACGCGCCGTCCTGATGCCAAATTCCAAGGCTCCGGAGAAAACCGAAGGCCGCCGTGTTCAGCACGCCTACTTTAAAAAACTTATCCAGGATGCCGTCGTGGCTGCCCCAACCGCCGCGGCCAAACTCCGCTCACTCCTTGCCTTCCTCGATGATGAAATCGAACTCGCCCGATTGCACACGGCCTTCATTGCGGCAAAAGCCAAGCCTACCGACAATGCCACTTTCCAAGTCATGGCCGAGAATCTTTTGGATGATCTCGCTCTGAAAAGCTTCTGGCGTACGCGCCGCACCGCGCTCCGCGATTCTACTGCCCGCACCCCGCGTGTCTGTTTGGCAAGCGGAAGACTTACCGAAACTCTCGATACCACCGAGAAAATCAAAGGTGTGCCCGGAGGGCTGCCGACCGGCACCACTCTAATCGCATTCAACAAAGAATGCCCGTCCTTCGCCTCGTATGGCTTGGAGCAGGCGCAAAACTCAGCCATCAGCACCGATTCCGAACTCAAATTCCGCTCGTCGCTCAACACGCTTATTCCGCTCGGCCTGCGAATCAACGACGCGGTTCACCTCCACTGGACGCGCGACCCAGCACCCACGGATCTCTTCGCCCTGCTCACCTCCGCCGACGAAGCCGAAATCAAAAACCTTCTCTCCGCCCCACAAACTGGCCACGCCCCCGCTTCGCTTCAGGCCAACGCCTACTATGCGATGAGTCTGTCGGGCAACCTTGGCCGCATTGTCGTCCGCGACTGGCTCGAATGCACCGTTTCCGAAGTGGAGACACATATTCGTCGTTGGTTCTCCGACATTACGATCATCGCCCCCGACGGCGTTTGCGAAGAAAACGCCTTCAAACTCGGACGCCTCCTTTACGCTTTGGTGCGCGATAAAATCGATGAGCTTCCACCACAAATCCCCACCCAGCTTCTCTACGCTGCGCTACGTGGCACGTCTCTTCCCCAAACCGCGTTGGCTGCGGCTCTCCGTCGTCAACAGATCGAAAACAAACAACCCGGCGATCACGCCGATCCCCGGCTCAACCCCGCCCGCATGGCGCTCATCCGCGCTTGCCTCAACCGCTCTCCCAATTCCAACAAAAGCCAATCCCCCCATCCAATTATGAATGCCTCCCTCGATTCCGATTCCTCCGACGCCGCCTATTTGTGCGGTCGTCTCTTCGCTGTGTTCGACCGTTTGCAATACCTCGCGCTCGGTGGGGTCAACGCTGGCGTCGTTGAACGCTTCTACGCCAGTGCCAGCGTTACCCCCGCACTCGTGATGGGCCGCCTCTTTCGGAACGCCCAGTTCCACCTCGCCAAAGCCGGTGGTGGTATCGCCGAAAACGCCCGCAAGGATTTCGAGGAAATCTCCACCGCCCTCGGCAAAACCTTCCCCGCCTCGCTCGATCTCGAAGCCCAAGGTCGTTTCGCCCTCGGCTACTATCACCAGAAAGCCGATTACCGTCGGCGCACAGCAGAACGCAAAGAAGCTCAAGAACTCGCCGTACCAACCAAATAATCTCATCCCAATTCTTCGTTTTTCTAATCCTCAAATTCCATTCCCATGACCCAACTCATCCAATCCCGCTACGACTTCGTTTATCTCTTCGACTGCAAAGACGGTAACCCTAACGGCGATCCCGACGCCGCCAACGCCCCCCGCGTTGACCCGCAAGACATGCATGGCCTCGTCTCCGACGTCTGTCTCAAGCGGAAAGTCCGCAACTTCGTGCAGATCGCCAAACCCGGCAGTGAAGGCTACGATATTTTTATCCAACAAAGCGCCGTGCTCAACGACCGCATCCAAAAAGCTCACGACGATCTAGGCCATAAGCTTGATGGGAAGAAAGGCACCACGCGTGAGCAGGTTGGTGCCGCCCGCGCCAAAATGTGTTCTCGTTATTTCGACGTGCGCACTTTCGGTGCCGTCATGTCCACTGGCGTCAATGCCGGCCAGGTGCGCGGTCCCGTGCAGGTGAGTTTCAGTCGCTCAATTGACCCCGTGCTTCCACTCGATGTCAGCATCACGCGCATGGCCGTCGCTGAAGCCAAGGACGCCGAGTCGCCCAACCAAACCATGGGCCGCAAAAACCTCATCCCTTACGGCCTCTATCGCTGCCACGGTTTCATTTCTGCTCACCTCGCCAAGGACACTGGTTTCACCGACGCCGACCTCGAACTCTTCTGGCAAGCACTCTCGCAAATGTTCGACCACGACCGTTCTGCCGCGCGCGGTACGATGGCTCCGCAAAAGCTTATCGTCTTCAAACATACCTCCGCGCTCGGCAACGCCCCTGCACACAAACTCTTTGAACGCGTGACCGTCGCCCTCAAGCCCGAGGTTAAAACCGCCGCCCGGCAATTCGCCGACTATGACGTGGCCATAAACGATGAAAACCTGCCAACGGGCATCACCATTCAGTCCCTCCTGTGATTCCAACGGCCCCAGTGCCGTCATTCTCCTCGGAGGCCGGGGATATTCCCCTACCGCTCTCTGCCCTCAACGACTTCCTCTACTGCCCGCGCCGGGCGGGGTTGAAATTTATCGAGGGGCTGCGGGGGAGCAACGAGCACACCGTCATCGGTGATCTCGCGCATGCCAACGTCGATCATCCCGGCTACGAGCAGCGCGCCGGTTGGGAACTGCTCCGCGCGCTGCCGCTCTTTTCGGACAAGCTCGGGCTCACCGGGAAAGCCGACCTAGTGGAGATCCGGCGCGCTCCGCGCGAATCTGAAATTACAAATCTCAAATCTCAGATTCCACGGGTCGTAGCCGCACGACCCGTGGAGTACAAGAAAGGCCCCAAACGCCGTTTCGACAACGACGAAGTCCAGCTGTGCGCCCAAGCACTTTGTCTCGAGGAAATGCTCGGCCTCACGATTCCTGACGGCGCGATCTATCACGCGGCCTCCGCCCTGCGCACCGAAGTGATTTTTGACGAAGCCCTGCGCGAGCGGACGCTGTCCGCCATCTCAGATTTGAAATCTCAAATTTCAGATTCTCGGATTCCGACCGCCGAACTGAAACCGCAATGCGAGGGCTGTTCCCTGCATCCCGTCTGTCTCCCCGAAGCCGCCGGCCATCGCCCCGCCCCGCTCTACACCCCGCGCACCTACACTTGATCCGCTTGGTGCTCTCCAATCTGCGATTTCAGATTTCAAATCACCTTCTGAAAAAGCCTCCTGTAATCTCACCTTTCAAATCTGAATTCCGTTCCTCAACCCCAAACTTCCATGCCCACCTATCAACGCTTCGAAGATCTCCCCGTCTGGCAAACCGCCGCTGAACTGTACGACGTGGTTGATGATTTTATTGACCGCGCTCCGCCGCGTTTGCGCCACTCCTTCCGCGATCAGCTCGAGCGTGCCACGCTTTCCGTCTCAAACAACATCGCCGAGGGCTTCGAGCGCGGCACGACGAACGAATTGCTCGCCTTTCTCTACATCGCCCGCGGCTCGGCCGGCGAAGTGCGCTCCATGCTGATCGTGGGCGCGCGCCGGCCCTACCTGGCCCATTTCAAATCTGAGCTCTCAGATTTGATGAAAATGGCCGAGAGCTGCTCCCGCCAACTGGGCGCGTGGACGGCCTCCCTGCAAAACTCCGACATCACCGGCCCGCGCCATCTCAACGACAAGAGCCGCGCCAACTATGCGAAAAGCAAAGCGCGTGAGTCCGGTGCGGAGAATTTCCAGAAGATTCTCGCCCAGCACTTGCCATCAGACCATCCGCTGCATCCCCAAAACCGCCCACAGTGATTTGAGATCCCGCCCTCCCTTTGCGATCTCACCCTTCATCTGGAATCTCAAATTTTAAATCTGAAATTTCAAATCCTCACCCATGGCCCAGACCCTGCACAACACGCTCTACCTCCTCACACCAGGACTCTCCGTGCATCGCGATGGGCTGGCCATCCGCATCGAGCAGGAGAAAAAGCTCAAGCTCTCGCTGCCGGTGCACAATCTCGAGTCCGTCTTCGTCTTCGGCGCCGACATCTATCTTTCGCCCGCCGTGCTCCGCCTCTGCTGGGAAAACGACGCCTCCGTTTGTTTCTTCACCGAGTGGGGCCGTCTCGAAGCGCGGGTCGAAGGCGTGCCACGCGGCTCCGTGCTTCTGCGCCGTGCCCAACATCGCGCCGCCGATTCCCTGCCGGCGGTGTGCGGCATCGCCCGGGCATTTGTCGCTGGTAAACTCCATAACACCCGCTGGCTACTGTCGCGTAGTGCCCGGGACGGCTCCTCCGAAGCCGACACCGCTACGCTCCGCACGGTCACCGAAAAACTCGCCTACCTGCTGCGCGAGTTGGAGCGCACTCCCGACGATCCCGATATCATCCGGGGAATCGAGGGCCAGGCCGCCGCACTGCACTTCGAGGTTTTCCCCTTGCACCTTCGACCTGCCGTGCGTGCGGCTTTCCCCTTTGATGGACGCAACCGTCGTCCGCCGCGCGATGCGATCAACGGCTTGCTTTCGTTCCTCTACGCGCTTCTCCGCCACGATTGCGTGTCCGCCCTCACCGCTGTCGGCCTCGATCCGTTTGTGGGCTTTTTGCATACAGACCGCGCCGGCCGAGAATCACTCGCGCTCGATCTGATGGAGGAGTTCCGCCCTTGGGCCGAGGGTCTCGCTCTCACCCTCCTTAATCGCGGTGAGTTGAAATCCGACGATTTTGTCGCCCGCGAAGGCGGTGCCTGCGAACTCACCGACCACGGGCGCAAGAGTATTGTCGCCGCCTACCAGCAGCGGAAAGCGGAGGAGCTGGTGCATCCGCTCTTTAAAGAAAAAATTCGTCACGGCCAGTTGCCCTTCATCCAAGCCCGGCTCCTCGCCCGCGCCATCCGGGATGCCACCGCCTACAGCCCGCACCTCTTCACCTGACCAAATTAATCCGTTCTCAAACCTGAGATCGCAATTTCAAATTAACGAAGCCCCATGTTCCTCCTCATCACCTACGATGTCAGCACGGTGGAAGAAAAAGCCGGTGCGCGTCGCCTCCGCCGCGTGGCCAAAGCCTGCACGTCGTACGGTGTTCGCGTGCAGAAATCCGTGTTCGAGATGCAACTCGGACAGAAGGAGTGGGTGGAACTTCGCGCCCGCTTGCTCAAAGAAATAGATCCTGCGCTGGACTCCTTGCGGATCTATTTTATCGATCAGACCAGCAAGGATCGCATCGAGCATCACGGCACTACCCGGCCGGTAAACGTAGTCGAAGACGCCCTCGTTTTATGAGGACTTGCCCGACCGCGAATGCCGCGCCTCGGCACGAGCCGCACCCCTTCGCAACTTTTGGTAGAGCCTACGATTCGTGGGGATGCATCAAGGCAGGCTGTTTATCATAGAATTTCAGTTTGGTTCTTTGACAGTTTCGCAAATGACCGCTTACAAGTACTTCCTGCCTAGCCTTAAAAACTAGGCAGAATCGCCCCGCTCTTCGGAGCGGGGCGCGGATTGAAACACTGGCAACGGGCAACACGCGCACTTTGCCGGATATCGCCCCGCTCTTCGGAGCGGGGCGCGGATTGAAACAATCTTTC
>Ga0335394_10002840_pt1 | contig 19604 bp, 12 predicted proteins | sample MAT03_FD_205741 | JGI IMG/M metagenome (GOLD analysis project Ga0335394, IMG submission 205741) | Freshwater microbial communities from Lake Fryxell liftoff mats and glacier meltwater in Antarctica - MAT-03 (spades assembly) (version 2) ... | reverse complement strand
CCGCGTACGTCGGTGTAAGAGGCGATGCGGTTGTCGGATTCGGGATATACCCAATCTTTGTCCACGCCCGCGAGCTGGTAGGCGAAGCGGAATTTTTGCGGGTTGAAAAAACCCAGCGCCGATAAGCCGATGCTGAAAAAATTCTCTTCGGGTTTCAGGCGAATTTCGGGAGGTGAAAACAAGTCGCCGCCAAGCGTTTTTTCCCGGTCAAAAATCTTAAACCAGGCGACGTAAGGCTTTGGTTGCTCGGTATTCTGTTGCAGGCTGTCGGGGTGCATAAGGCCGATACCGCGTGGGTTGTAGAAGGCCAACTCGCCACCCTCCAGTATCGTTGGTTGTTCGATGCCCAGGTCTTCAAACAGCGTGAGTTCGAATATTTCAGGGTCAAACCGCGCGAGATTTTTGTCGGATTTAAACCAGAACCGGCCTTTCGCATCCCTTCCAAACCCGCCCCCCAGCTCTTCCAGCATGTAGCCGTTGGATTTGCCGAAACGCTGTTGTAAGCCCTGTTCCGGATATTCGGGATCGATCCATCCGATTTCGTTCATGCCCAAACACCACATTCGCCCATGTTGGTCCGGGCTAAACATGCGGTATTGTTCTACGTGCCGCTCCCGGTTTTGGCGCGTGGATACATGAATAAAGCGGTTTTCGCCTGGTACAAAAATGCTGAATCCGCCGTAGCAAGTGATCCAGGGGCGGCCAAAACGGTCAAAATCGGATATGGTCGGGCTGGTGAAATGCTCTGGAAATGGCTCGCCTATGTCGGCCCGGTAAAAAGTTTGCACATCCCGGGCGCCGGGTTTAAGCCAAAAAAGGTAGCCTTTGGTCGCAGAAATAAACACGCTGCCGTCTGGTCCTTTTTGCGAAAACATCCAGCCCGGATTTTCAGGCATACGCAGTGGAAACGGCTTGAATTTGTCTGTGCCGGGCGGTAACAGGTAGAACCGTTCCCTGTCATTGGCCAAAATGCCGGCGCCAATTTTTTCCAGCACTTGCCCGTCCAGGATAATAGACGTGTCTATGGGAAAACGGAGCATTTTCCACTGCTGCGTCCGCCGGTTATAAGCAGGCAAACCCTTCAATCCTTCCGCGCGAACGTAAATGATATGGGTCGAAGTGTCTTCCCTGATCCGCACGATTTGGAGGGTTTTGTACTGCGCTTCATTCGGGAACAGGAGCCGGTGGACCTGGTTTTTTACATGGTGGTACAACGCCAAACCGCCTGCGCCGAACGCCCAGTAGTTGCCCGATTTGTCGATAAAACTGGCGCTGACGTGCTGCCAGGTTTGGGTGAATTGCCGGGTTTTAGTATCGAACAGGAATATTTCGCCCTCCCGGGCGGCCCAGATTTGGGTTTTCGTATAGGGCAAAATGAAATTCACGTTGTTTAGCCGCTCCTTTTCGAGCGAGGCTTCGGGATGAACGAGGTAATGGGAAAAGCGCTCCGTTGCCGGGTTGAACACAACTAAGCCGCCGTTGTAAGACCCCAGGTAAATGTTGCCGTCGGGGTGGGCCAGAATGCTTTGAATAGGGTTGGCTTTTGAGGAAATACTGGAATTCGGATGCGCGTAGTAAAAATGGCGTATGCTGCGTGTCACCTTGTTGAAGCGGATTAGCCCGGCCTTTGTGCCCGCCCAAATAATGGAATCCTGGAAGGCGTCTTGCGCGAAACACTGGATGTAATTGGCATTGCTCCAACTCGGTTTCTCGCCGCTGCGGATGGCCCCGACTTCCCAGGTAAAGCGTTCGACGCTTGTACCGCCGTCTTTTAAATGCACCAGCCCCGGCGCCGCGAAATTGGCCCAAAGTTCGCCTTGCCGGTCCCTGAAGATTTTGGTACAGATGGGAAATTTGTAATCGCTTTTTGAAAAAAAAGATTCTGCCGCGAGGCGTTGCGATATGCCTTTTCGCCATTGATACCTGAAAACGCCGGTAGATGTGGCTATCCAGAGGATGCCTTGTTTGCCGTTTATAGCCAGGGAATTGACTTTTCTACTATCGTGGGCGAGCGAATCTTCCGGATAGAACTTGATTTCACGCGCCCGGCTGCCGTCGAAACGGAACAGGCCGTTTGCCGTGCCCACCCAGAGGAAGCCATCGTCGTCTTCCACCATACAGGTAGGGGTTGCGGTAAGTCCGTCATTTTTGCCAAAAATATCTTTGTAAAAAAATTCCTGCTGCGCCCGGGAACCCGTGGCGGCAAAGAGAAAGAAGCATAGTGGCAAAATGGATGTTTTCATGGAGTATTCATTCGGGTTCAGCCCAAATGTAGTGATCAGGGTGCGAAAAATGGTTTTATTCGTCCCGGTTTCTTCCCGGTAAGACGGCCGTTCCTTTTCCTCCCGGAGAATTTTGAAGCGGGATTGATCAGCCGAATGAACTAAATTTGGCCGTTGAAATGCTAAATATATCATTAGCAGGCTGTTAGTCGCCCTCAATTCCTCAACTCCTCAACGCTTCAATTCCTCAATTCCTCAACTCCTCATGCAAGATTTCCGCCTCTTTTACAACCAAAACATCCACCCTGAGCTCCTGCACCTCGAGCAGCGGCGGCGGCGTTTGTTGCGGCTCTTACTGGTTTCGGGTTTGTTGCTGGCCGGGGTGGCTGCCCTACAGGTTTTCATCGATATTTTTGTCATAACCCTGCTGTTTCTGATTCCGGTCGGCTTGCTGATGGTTTATCTGGCGTTCCGGATCCGGGTGTTCTACCAGGATTTCAAACCGCGCATTGTGTGGCTGTTGCTCGATTTTATCGACAACGACGTTAATTTTACCTTCGAGCAGTACGATCCCAAAGGCTTTATCCCGCCGGCTACTTTTCTCGAAAGCAAAATTTTTACCAGCGTAGAGGATTACACCGGCGAAGACCTGATGCGCGGCCAGGTACGCGAAACACCTTTCCAACTCTGCGAACTGCGGGTGCGCGAATTCTCTCAGGTTCGAAACAGGCTCGACTACGTGTTCCGCGGCATTTTCCTGGTCGGCGATTTTCAACGCTGGGATATGCATGGCGGCGTTCTGGTGCTGCCCGATGCCTACCGCAAATACCTCAACCGCAGCGAAAAAGCGTTTCACCTGATTGGCGGGCGGCGGGTCACCCAAAATCTTCTTCCCGCATTCGAGGCTTTTTTCGATACCTACGCCACGCCCGACGTGCGCATTCAGGACGTTATATCCACGGATATGCAGGAGGTAATCCTGCAATTCCGGCAGCAGTTTTTACAGGTGAACCGTGAAAAAGAGATCTATTTTTCCATCATCGGCGATAAAATATACTTAGCCCTCACGCAGGATAAAGACCTGCTGGAGCCCTCGCTCTGGCGCTCGAACGCCAGCTATGCCGTGGTGCGGGAATTGTACGAGGATATAAGGCTGTTGCTGGAGCTGGTTAAAGAGGTGGATGTGATGAATTGAAGGGTTTAGAAGGTTTAGAAAGGGTTTAGAGGGTTAAGAAAAGGTTTAGAGGGTTAAGAAAAGGTTTAGAGGGTTAAGAAAAGGTTTAGAGGGTTTAGAAAAGGTTTAGAGGGTTTAGAGCGGCTTTTGGGATGATATTCATTAAACTGCCTCTAAACCACCTCTAAACCCTCTATAGTACTTTGAATAACTAACTTTCTTTATTTTCTCTCAACCCCAGAAGCAGGTTGTCATGTTGAGCGCAGCGAAACATCTGGATACTTGCTCTGATTGGAGGCACATGGAGGCCTCACGGTCCCGAATGAATTCGGGATTCGCTGCGCTCAACATGACACCGGCCCTTGGTTTGGAGAAAAGAATAATAAAGAAAATTTAGTTTACTCAATTAGTTGATCAAAGAATTATAAACCCCCTAAACCCTCTAAACTTTTCTAAACCCCCTAAACCCCCTAAACTTTTCTAAACCCTCTAAACCCTCTAAACCCCCTAAATTTTGACACCGTTCCTAAGCCAAAGCGTCGCGCGCCGGGTCGGTTAACCCTCAAAAAAAAACCGCCCCCACCATGCCATCTTTTCCCATCTTTCGGCTACCATTGCACCATAAATATTTCCTTCACACAAAAACATATCCGACATGCCTACTTCGCAAAAAGGAAAACACGTATATCTCGGCGATTTACACTACGAACACCGCCTGTGGCGCAACGAATTGGCTTTTTACAAAGAAGAACTGAACATTCTCCAGGCCCGTTTGGATGAAATCGTATCCAAAAACACCCACAACGAGGTATTGGCTCATGTGGAAGCTTTTCAAAACCGCTTCGCACTCCAACGCGAACATATCAGCGAGTTAAAACACCAGATCAAAAAACACGAGCAACACCTGGTAAAATATGCCGAAGACCATCCCATTGCAATAGACCATATCCATTTTACCGACCACACTGCCTTCCGCGATGAAATGGAACGTTTTGTGGATCTGTACCAGGAAATGAAACGGCAGTTCAACCGCTTCGCGGTCAAATGGATGTAGGCAAAAGTATCACCACAAAGGACACAAAGTCACACAAAGTTTTTTTGAACTTTGTGTGACTTTGTGTCCTTTGTGGTGAATAGATTTTTTACCCTGCGTTGTTAACCAACTCAAATAGAAAACGATGAGTACTTTCCTCGCCGAATGTATCGGCACTGCAATCCTGATCCTTCTGGGCAACGGCGTCGTGGCCGGTGTGGTGTTGAAGGACTCCAAAAGCGAACAATCCGGCTGGATCGTGATCACCATCGGCTGGGCTTTGGCGGTCACCTTCGCGGTGTACGCTGTGGGACGCATCAGCGGCGCCCACCTCAACCCGGCCGTTACCATCGCACTGGCTATGAACGGAAAATTTGCATGGGCCGACGTGCCGCTGTACGTCTCCGCCCAAATGCTTGGCGCCTTCCTCGGCGCCTGTTTGGTGTACCTGCACTATCTTCCTCATTGGGGCCGCACAGAGGGTTCCGCAGCCAAACTGGCTGTTTTTTGCACCGCCCCCGCCGTGCGGCACACCGAGGGCAACTTGATCAGCGAGTTTATAGGCACTTTCATCCTCTTGTTCGGCTTGTCGGCATTGGGCGCCAACAAATTTGCCGAAGGATTGAATCCGCTTTTGGTCGGCGCGCTGGTGCTCGCCATTGGTCTATCCTTAGGCGGTACGACGGGGTACGCGATCAACCCGGCCCGCGATTTAGGTCCGCGCCTGGCCCATGCGCTCCTGCCTATTCCCGGCAAAGGCGGCTCCGATTGGGGTTACGCCTGGATCCCGGTGCTGGCGCCTATTCTGGGCGGGGTGTGCGGAGCGGCGGCCTTCCAGGTTTTACTAGGCTGAAAAAGAAAGGGTCAAATAATGCCCCTTTCCGAAATTAACAGATGGTTTATTTTTTCCAAACCATCTGAACCACGCCAAAACGATAAGCCATGAAATACATCCTCTCCCTCGACCAGGGCACCACCAGCAGCCGGGCCATTGTGTTCGACAAAAAAGGCAACGGCATCGCTACGGCACAGCAGGAATTCACCCAGTTCTTCCCCAAACCAGGCTGGGTGGAACACGATGCCATGGAAATATGGGAATCTGTGCAGCAGGTCATGCGCCAGGTTTTGCGCGAAATTAATCCAGCGGACATTGCAGCCATCGGCATCACCAACCAGCGCGAAACCACGGTGGTCTGGGACAAACGCACCGGCTTACCCGTCTACAACGCGATCGTGTGGCAAAGCCGTCAGACCATGGACATCTGCGACGATTTGAAAAAACGCGGCTTCGAGCCCGCCGTACGTCAAAAAACGGGTCTCGTGATCGATGCTTATTTCTCCGGTTCCAAAATTAAATGGATACTCGATCAGGTACCCGGAGCAAGATCCTTAGCCGAAGCGGGCCACCTGCTCTTCGGCACCATCGATACCTGGTTGCTCTGGAACCTGAGCGAAGAAAAAACGCATGCGACGGATTATACCAACGCTTCGCGCACCATGTTGTACGACATCCACGAGCTGCGCTGGGATGCGGAACTCTGCGCCGCACTCGATGTTCCGGCGAATATGTTGCCCAAAGTCATGGACAGCAGCGCCGTATACGGCCATGCGCGCGCCGACATCCTCGGGTTTCCGAGCGGAGGCAATGGGAAACCGATCCCGGTAAGCGGCATGGCCGGCGACCAGCAGGCAGCCCTTTTCGGACAAGTTTGTTTCCAGCCCGGCGAAGCGAAAAACACCTATGGCACCGGTTGTTTTATGCTGATGAATACCGGCGAAAAAGCCGTGCAATCCAAAGGCGGCCTGCTCACGACCATCGCCTGGGGCCTCGGCGGCAAAGTGGAATACGCTCTGGAAGGCTCCATTTTCGTGGCCGGCTCGGCGGTGAAATGGCTGCGCGATGCGCTGGAACTGGTCAAAGAAGCCGCAGACACGGAAGCCTACGCCAAAAGCCTGGAGTCGAGCGAAGGCGTGTATGTGGTACCCGCATTCGTGGGCCTTGGTACGCCGTATTGGGACTCGGAAGTGCGCGGGGCCATTTTCGGCCTCACGCGTGGAAGCGGCAAGGCGCATTTGATCCGCGCCACCCTGGAGAGCATCGCCTACCAAACCAAAGACGTTTTGTCGGTCATGGAAAAAGATTCCGGCATTCGCCTCAAAGCACTGCGGGTAGACGGCGGCATGGTTAAAAACGATTTTCTCATGCAGTTCCAGGCCGACCTGCTGGGCACGCGGGTGGAGCGACCGGTCGTGCAGGAAACAACTGCACTGGGCGCGGCCTACCTCGCCGGTTTAGCCGTGGGTTTCTGGAAAGACTACGCCGATATTGCCCAGAACTGGCAATTGGAGAAGGTTTTTAAACCAATGATGAAAAAGGCCGACAGCCAGAAATTATACAAGGGCTGGCAGCTGGCGGTGAAAGCGGTGCGGGCGTTCAAACCTAAATAGAATGATCGGGTTTAAATACCTTTTTAAATCATTGGTTTTCAATGCGGTATAATCCTAAAGTCTATTGAAATGAGGTGCATTTCAAATTGTCGCTTGGAAGAGCCGCCCGACGCTTATGTATAAGATTGTGTCAAAAGGTTGATTATTGTTTTTGCTCGGCCACCCCCCTACCCCTAAAGGGGAGTATATTCTGCTAAATTTAAAATTTTCGGTAAATAGTTTCACAAATTTTAATTCAACGGAATATACTCCCCTTTAGGGGTAGGGGGGTGGCCAAGCAAAAACGATAATCAACCTTTTAGCACAATTTTTAATGCAAAATAAAATTCGGCCTCAAAGTTCCTGTATACTCTTTTAACAAAACCCCTAACCACGAAGCGACAATTTGAAATGCACCCATTGAAATGAGATCATGTATACTAATCTTTTTTTAGCCTTCGCTAAAAATTTAGCACAGCGCTGCCTTTCTAAACCCTCTAAACCTTTTCCTAAACCCTCTAAACCTTTTTCTAAACCCACTCAAACATACCCTTTCGCCTGCAAGCGAAACAGCTCCGCATATTTCCCGCCCTGCGCCACCAATTCCTCGTGACTGCCCAGTTCGAGCAGTTGTCCATGTTCCAGAAACAGGATACGGTCGGCCATACGCACCGTGGAAAAGCGGTGTGAGATAAGCACGGCTGCTTTACCCTTCATCAATTCGGCGAAGCGGAGAAACACCTCATGTTCAGCGCGGGCGTCGAGCGAAGCGGTGGGCTCGTCGAGGATAATCAGTTGAGCATCACGCATATAGGCGCGGGCGAGAGCGACTTTTTGCCATTGGCCTCCGGAGAGTTCCACGCCGCCGACAAATCGTTTGCCGAGCATCTGATCGTATTTTTTTGGCAGGCCTTCCACCACAGTGTTGGCCAGGCTCTTGTAGGCGGCGTCTTGGATACGGTCCTGGTTGCTGCGTTCGGGAATATTGCCGACGGCGATGTTTTCGGCCGCCGAAAACATAAAGCGCACGTAATCCTGAAAAATAACCCCGATCTCGCGGCGCAGGTCTTCAGGGGCGTATTGTTTTAAATCCACACCGTCGAGCAGTATTCGGCCTTCTGTAGGCTCGTATAAATGGGCGAGCAGTTTTACAACGGTTGTTTTTCCGGCGCCGTTTTCCCCGACCAAAGCGAGTTTTTCGCCGGGATGCAGGGTAAAATTCAGGTTGCGCAAAGCCCATACTTCGCTTTCGGGGTACTTAAAACCCACGTTTTCAAAACGAAAACCCTCTCGGATAGGACGCGGAACTTTGCGTGCACCGGGATTATTTTGCGAAAAAGGTTGCAATTCCAGGAAATCGAACAAATCCTGCAGGTACATGGAGGTTTCGGCAATGCGTGAAAAACGGCTCACAATGCCTTGCAACAACCCCTGCAACTGCCTAAAAGAGCCTGCGAGGAAAGTCAGGCTACCGATGGTGATCTTTGCCTTGATCGTTTGCCAGATGACAAAACCGTAGGCTGCATAGTAAGAGGCGGTACCCAGAATGGTGAACAAACTGCCCCAGGCCGCGCGGGTGATGGCCAGTTTTTGGTTGGCTAAAAAATATTTATCTGAAATACCTTTGAAGCGGGTGGCGATAAAGTCCTCCAGTCCAAAAATCTTGATCTCCTTAGCCGTTTCATTGCTGGCGCCGATGTAACGCAGGTAGTCCAGCTCCCGGCGCTCGGGGGTCCAGGAACGGGACAGGGAGTAGGATTCGCGGTTGAATTTCGTTTCCCCTATAAACGACGGAATGACGGCCACCACCAGAATAAGCAGCAGCCAGGGATTGAAAGCGACTAACCCACCCGCCAATAATAAAACAGTGATCATATCCTGGGCCTGCGTCAGCACCATACTCATCAGGGCCGTACGGCCGGCTGTCTGGGTGCGCGCGCGCTCTAATTTATCGTAAAAAGTGGCGTCTTCAAATTGATACAGGTCCAGCGTGGCGGCATGGCGAATGATGCGCACAGAAGAATCATTGCTGACCATATCCCCTAAAAGACTGTCTGTCAGGGTAATCGCCCGGCTAAACAGGCTCGACAACACCGCAAGCCCGAACTCTACACTCACCCAAAACCACAAACTACCGGGCAATCCCAGCCAGCCGGTTACGTCCGGCCGGCTCAAAGACAAGACAACCTCATCCACGATAATTTTGCCCACGTACAACATCGCCAGCGGAATGGCGGATTGCAGCAGGCGGAGCACAATATTCCAGATCGACAAAGAGGGCGATACCTGCCAGATCATGCGGAAAAAACGGGGCACATTGCGCAGGGATGCGAATTGCTGGAAAAACTTTTTTTTATCTTCAGACATATTTAGTAGCAGTTTTCAGTAGGGAGTGGCAGTAGGCCAATGCCGTTAATTTAAGGCCTCGGAGAGACCAAAAGTTTGTAGAAATCATTGGTAGCCATAGCAGCCGGGCGACAGCGCTAAGTGCCACTGCTACTGGTAACGTTCCAACAACAACTGAACCGCCATTATGATCGCAAACAGGATCAGGAATATTCCCAGGATGATGAATAATCCTTTGGCAACGCTGCTGTGGGTGTTGCTTTCGGGCGGCGCCATGTCCCGCAGTATCTCCCGGGCGCGTGGGGCATCCTGGAGGCGAACGTGGAGCCGTACCATGACCATGGTAGAGGTCAGCACGCTTTGAGAAGCCGAATTGGCTAAGAAACAAGGAATGCCCTCGGAGCGGAGGCGGGCTGCAGATACCTCAGCCTCCATGGACGAATAAAATTTGCCGACCACTTCGCCCTGCCCTTCTTCGGGGTCGAATTCAGGTTCGTCAAATTCAAAATGATCGAGGATATCGTGGTGCATGGTATGGAATTGTATGGAAGCACAAAGGTAGGGGACGGCGCCTGCTTATTCGCTATTTTGGGCTGGAGCATAGTCTTTGTCTTCAAAAAAACCTAACTATTTGGCGCCTTTAAAATATCGGATACTGCCGGCTTAAAAGAAAAGCGCCGTGTTTCATTGCAGTGCCCGCCTTTTACGCCCTGCAAGGCCATATTGCTCCAAAATTCAGATTTTCTCCGCCGAACGTCGTATTTATGCCGGTTCAAAACGACTACTCGCATGAATACTACTTTTTCCCGCCATTTGTACCTGTTGCTTACGGGGCTCTGTCTTCCTTTTGTGCTCAAAGCCCAGGCCGATAAAAAATGGGATGTCGCCAACCCGCCCGGCGGCGTCCCCTATACCGAGGTGGCCTTCACCGCCACCGAAGGCACCTGGATGAACCTCGATGTCAGCCCCGACGGCAAAACCATCGCCTTCGACTTGCTCGGCGACATCTACACCTTGCCCATTGCCGGCGGCGAGGCCGTCTGCATCCGCAGCGGATTGCCCTGGGAGGTGCAGCCGCGTTTTTCACCAGACGGAAAACAAATTCTCTTCACCTCCGATGCCGGCGGGGGCGACAATATCTGGGTGATGAACGCCGACGGTTCCAAAGCCCGGCAGGTGACCAAAGAGAGTTTCCGCCTGCTCAACAACGCCACCTGGATGCCCGACGGCCAGTACTTCGTTGCGCGGAAACATTTCACCAGCACCCGCTCATTGGGCGCCGGTGAAATGTGGATGTACCACCTGAGCGGCGGAGAGGGCCTGCAACTGACCAAACGCAAAAACGACCAGCAGGACGTGAACGAACCCTCCGTAAGTCCCGATGGCCGGTATGTGTATTTCAGCGAAGACATGTACGGCGGCGGCGCGTTCCAATACAACAAAGACCCCCTGAAACAGATTTTTGCCGTGCGCCGCTACGACCGCCAGGAAGGCAAAGTAGAGGAAGTGACCGGAGGTTCGGGCGGTGCTTGCCGGCCCCAGATCAGTCCGAACGGTAAATGGCTGGCCTTTGTGCGCCGCGTGGATACCAAAACCACCCTGTTCATGCACGAAATCGCGACTGGATTGGAATATCCCCTGTACGACGCGTTGAATAAAGACCAGCAGGAAGCCTGGAGCATTTTCGGCTGTTATCCGGGTTTTGCCTGGATGCCCGGTAACAAGGGTTTCCAGCAAAGTATCCTGATCTGGGCCGGCGGAAAAATCAAACAGATCAATTTTAATACCGTCTACCTGGGCCAACAACTCCTGTACAAAGAATCTTTTTCCGTTAAAGAAATTCCGTTTTCCTGCTCCGTCAAAACCAAAGTAGCGGAAACGCTGCATTTTGAAAACAAGGTGTTCGAACCCGAATTTTTGGTCAAAGCCATCCGTCACGCCGTGACAAGTCCGGACGGTAGAATCCTGATTTTCAATGCGGCCGGAAAATTATATCGAAAAACACTGCCCGACGGGAAACCGGAATTATTGGTAGATGACAAATACGGCCGCAGTACCTTTCTGAAAGGCGAGACGGTTGACCCGGAGATGCTCGAATTCGAACCTTGTTTTTCATCGGATGGGAAACAGGTTGTATTTGTTACCTGGAACGACCTGTTCGGCGGCGCTTTATGGAAAATCGACTTATCTACGCGCAAAAAGCAGCAAATACCCGCCCTGGGTGGGGTTTTTCGGACCCCCCAGTTTTCGCCCGACGGCAAAACGCTCGTGTTCCGCCTGCAGGACGGAGACGATGAAACGGGCCCTGCGCTGGTGGAAAAAGCCGGCATCTACACCTTAGAATGGAGTGGACCACAGAAGGAAGGCGTTTATGGAACATCGAAATTCGTCACGCCAGAAGGCGAATACCCGCGCTTTTCTGCCGATGGGAAACGGATACTCATGAGCACCGGCGGTAACCTGTTCGGCGGCCCGGAAAAATCGCTGATCTCCTTCGACCTTAACGGGCAAGACCGCCGCGTTTTGTGCAAAGGGAAATATGCCAGCCAATGGACGCCTTCGCCAGATGGCAACTGGCTGGCATTCACGGAGTTGCACAAAGCCTACGTCTGCGCCATGCCCATGCCGGGACAAACCATCGACCTCAGCGCCGATACCAAAGCATTCCCGCTCTCGCAGGTGTCCAAAGACGCCGGCTACAACCTGCATTGGAGCGCCGACAGCAAAAACCTGCATTACACCCTCGGCGAGGAGTATTTTACCATCGACCTGAGTCAGCGCTTTACCTTTTTGCCCGGCGCGCCGGATAGTTTGCCGCCTTTGCCCGAACAGGGGCTGCACATCGGCCTGATGCTCCCCACCGATGTGCCGGGCGGGCATTTGGTGCTGGAAAATGCGCGCATCATCACCGCAGAAGGCGATAAAGTCATTGAAAACGGGGTGATCCGTGTGATCGACAACAAAATTGAGTTTGTAGGCACCAAAAAGGAGTTTGAAAACGCCCGCCGGTACAAGATCAGCGGGCCCATCAAGATCATCGATTGCAGGGGCAAAACCATTATGCCCGGCATCGTCGACGTGCATGCGCACTCTGGGAATTTCCGTTTTGGGCTGAACCCGCAAAAACAATGGGAATACCACGCCAACTTAGCCTACGGCGTCACTACCATGCACGATCCGTCGGTCAATTCCGAAATGGCTTTTTCCAACGCCGAAATGCTCAAGGCAGGCCGTATGGTGGGCCCGCGTTTGTTCAGCACCGGCACAATTCTGTACGGCGCAGAAGGTGATTTCAAAGCCGTGATCAACAACCTCGACGACGCGCGCAGCACCCTGCGCCGTACAAAGGCCTGGGGCGCTTTTTCGGTGAAAAGTTACAACCAGCCACGCCGCGAACAAAGACAACAGGTTATCGCCGCAGCACGGGAACTGCAAATGGAAGTGGTGCCGGAAGGCGGCTCCTTTTTTTACCACAACATGACCCAGGTGGTGGACGGGCACACGGGCGTTGAACACAACATACCGGTTGCGCCATTGTATACTGATGTGCTGCAACTCTGGTCCAAAACCAAAGCCCACAATACCCCCACGCTCATCGTTTGTTACGGTGCGGTCACCGGCGAATACTACTGGTACCAGCACGCAGATGTCTGGAAAAACAAACGCCTGTTGCAATTCACTCCGCGCCACGTGCTCGACGAACGGAGCCGCCACCGCGAGATGATTCCGGAGGAAGAATATCAAAACGGGCATATTTTGGTCAGTCAAAGCCTTAAAAAGATGCAGGACGCCGGCATCAATGTCAATGTGGGTTCGCATGGACAACTCCAGGGCCTCGGTGCGCATTGGGAAATGTGGATGCTGTCACAGGGCGGCATGTCCAACTTGCAAGTGCTGAAATGCGCCACCATCAACGGCGCCCGTTACCTGGGTATGGACAAAGAAATCGGCTCGCTGGCCCCTGGAAAATTAGCGGACCTGGTTGTTTTGGATAAAAATCCGCTGGAAGACATCGCCAATACCAATACGGTCCGCTACGTGATGGTTAACGGCCGTTTGTACGATGCTGAAAATCTGAACGAGGTGGGCAATTACGACACAAAGCACGATAATTTCTGGTTTCAAATGCCGGGCAGCGATACCAATGGATCGGCTAAAATGCAGCATACCTGTCAGGAATCGCATTGTGTGTGCGGGCATTGAGTGTGTTTGGTACCTTAATCATTGCCGACAATGTGATTCGGGAAGACAAAGTGCTGGACGCGGATTCTGCGGATGAAAAAGTGCTCGGCGTACAACGTTTTAATACCATGCTGGCCGGAAATGCGGCGGTCACGGCAACCATTATCCAAACCGTTGGGCAAAAGGAAAACGACGGCATGGCGATCGCGATAGTGAACCGTGTGTAAAAACGAAAAACTCCGCCGGTTTTACCGACGGAGTCTCTGCATTTTATCACTCAAGCGTTCAGACGTAATCAGGCGCGCTGTACGTTAACTGCATTCATGCCTTTTTTGCCACGTGCGGTTTCATACGTGACGGTGTCGCCTTCGCGAATGTTGTCGATCAGTCCGGAGACGTGAACGAAAATCTCCTGGCCGGAGGCGCTGTCAACGATAAATCCAAAACCTTTGGACTCATTGAAGAACTTTACGGTTCCTTTGTACATGTACTGAAAAATTTAAAAAATTGATAATTGAATTGGACGCAATTTGCCGGACCAAAAATAAGGGATTTTGATATATGCAACAATTATTCAGTAATAATTAACAAAACAATCCGTTAGCATTTATATATGGCCCGACCCTTCCTGTTGTTTTTTCTGCTCGCCTCTACACTGGATGCTCAAAACCTGATTATTAATGGTGGTTTTGAAACACTAAACCCCAGGCCTCATTCGGGCAAACGGATGATCGGCATGGTGTGGTATCATCCTAAAATCGACAACGCTTTCAATTACGATTACCACGAATTTATACAGGGGATGGCAAACAACTCAACCGCCGGGTTGAATGTAAAGTCATAGACTGAGTATATTTGCCCCAAAAAATACAGTATGTCTCGTTTTTGGGCTTTATTCTTCTCTTTTTCCTGTGTAATTGTCCTATTCGGTTCCTGTAAACAGGACACGTCGGCCGGCAAAGGCAAAAATGCCGCGCCAAAAAACGGCCACCAACGCATGATCGCGATCTTGGACAGTATTTATAAAAACGCCAATCCGGTCGATTGCTACAACCTCAACAGTCGTTATGCCGCTTTGTATCTTTCACAATTGGAATCGGCGAAAACGCCGGAGCAACAAGTGATCGGACGTTTTAATTATGCGGAGCAGTTGCTGTACGCCGGCTTAACCCAGGACGCCATCCGCGAATACGAGACCCTGATAAAGATGTACGGCAATAAGCTCACCGACAACAACAAACCTATATATGAAATGTACGCTTTGGCCTTTTTGCGTCAGGGCGAACAACAAAACTGCGTACAGAACCACACGGCGTCTTCCTGCATCGTGCCGATCCAGCCGGAAGGGGTGCATCGCCTGCCGGAAGGCTCTTCGAAGGCCATTAAATTATACACTCAAATCCTGGAGACTTTTCCCGATGACCTGCAATCGCGCTGGCTGCTCAACGTAGCCTATATGACGCTGGGCCAATACCCGGCGAGCGTGCCGGCTAAATGGCGCATCCCACAATCGGTGTTTAAAGGCGATAAACGTTTTCATTTCGGAGACATCGCCATAAAACTGGGGTTAGACCAGCGTGGCGTCTCCGGTGGCGTATGTATGGAAGATTTCGACAACGACCAGGATCTCGACCTGTTCGTGACGTCCTACCTGTTGAACGACCAGTGTCATTACTACCGCAACAACGGCGACGGCTCGTTTACAGATCAAACCAAAGAAGCCAACCTGACCGGCATCGTGAGCGGGCTGAATACCCTCCATTGCGACTACGACAACGACGGCGACCGGGACATTTTTATCCTGCGGGGCGCCTGGCTCGACGGCGGCTGGCATCCCAATTCGCTGTTGCGCAACAATGGCGACGGCACATTTACCGATGTGACCATCGAGGCGGGATTACTCACCTTCCGTTCGACACAAACGGGCGTATGGCGGGATTTTAACGGCGACGGCTGGCTCGACCTGTTTGTCGCCAATGAAAGTTCTAATAAAAAAGGCCAGCAGCCCTGCGAATTTTACCTCAATAATAAAAACGGAACGTTCACCAACGTTGCGCAGCAAACGGAGATGAACCTTCGGGGATTTTTCAAGGCCGTGGTGGCAGGAGACATCAACAACGACCAAAAACCGGACCTGTACCTGAGCAACCTGAACGGCGAAAACCTGCTGTTTGTAAACCGAACGACCGATCCGGCCAATCCGAAATTTGAAAATATATCGCAAAAGGCTGGCGTCACCAATCCTTTGACCAGTTTTCCGGCATTTTTCTTCGATTACGACAACGACGGCTTCGAGGATATTTTCGTGTCGGGCTATCCGACCAGTTTGCTGGACAATGCCGGCGGGGTTGTTTTAGCCGAGTATCTGGGCAAACAAGCGCCCGGTGATTATGCCCGCCTATACCATAATAACGGCAACGAAACGTTTTCCGACGTTACCAAAGCGGCGGGTCTGAACAAGATCATGTTCTCCATGGGCAATAATTTCGGCGACCTGGACAACGACGGCTTCCTGGATTTTTACATCGGCACCGGCACGCCCGACCTGCGTTCCATCGTGCCTAACCGTATGTTCCACAACCGTGGCGGCAAGTCGTTCGAAGAAATCAGCATGGACGGTTTTGCGCATATCCAGAAAGGACACGGAATTGCGTTCGGCGATGTGGACAACGACGGCGATCAGGATATTTACCAGGTGATGGGCGGCGCCTACGAAGGCGATCAGGCCAACAATATTTTCTTTGAAAACCCGGGATCCGATAACAAATGGATCACGGTATTTACGGAAGGCAAAACCGCCAATCGCGACGGCATTGGGTCAAAAATTATCGTGACGGTTAAAACAGCAGCCGGAAAAACGCGAAAAATTTATGTAACCGTTGGTACCGGCGGCAGTTTCGGCGCCTCCAGCTTGCGGCAGGAAATCGGCCTCGGCGACGCGCAAAGCATCGAATCCCTGGAGGTTCGGTGGGAAAAACCCGGCCTGGCGCCGGCGATCTTTCAAAATCTGCGCCTGAACTCCATCGTGCGGATCGTGGAAGGCGTGCCAGAACCGGAATACCTCACTTTGCCGGTGATTAAAATGACGGGTGGAATGAGCGGGATGGAACACCATCATCATTAAAGGTTACACTCCACTTTCAATTTGCCTCGCACGAACGCCGCTTTTTTCACGGCCTCCTCCAGCGTATCGGCGGTAATCGTAACGTGGCCCATTTTCCGGAAAGGAGCCGTCAGCGCCTTGCCATACAGGTGGATGTAAACGCCCCCTAAGGCCAAACAATCTTCCACGCCCACATAACGCACCGGACCTTTATGGCCTGGCGCGCCCAGCAAATTAAGCATCACGGCCGGCGTGGTTTGTTCTGTGGATCCCATTGGCAAATTACAGATGGCCCGCAGGTGTTGCTGGTATTGACTCGTTGCAGCGCTATCGATGGTATGGTGACCGCTGTTATGCGGGCGCGGGGCTACTTCATTTACAAGCAATTGCCCATCGACCGTTAAAAACATCTCTACCGCCAGCAGGCCGCAAATATCATAGTGGCGAATGACCTTTTCGGCCAGCGCTTCGGCCCGGGCCGCAATCAGAGGCGAGATACGCGCCGGGCAAAGCAATAATTCCACCAAGTTGGCTTCAGGGTGAAATTCCATTTCCACGGCCGGATAAACAGCCACTTCATCTTGTGCATTACGGGCGACGATTACCGCAATTTCCGTGAGAATAGGCGCCAACACTTCCGCCAGACAAGGCCCCTGGAGCAATTTGGTCTCCAGGTCTTGTGTGGTCCGCAGGATGGTCACGCCTTTTCCATCGTACCCGGCGCCGCGTGTTTTTTGTACCAGCGGAACTTGCCATCTCCCGGATTGGATGGCCTTTTTCAAGGCTTTTTCATCCTCAAATAGTTCAAAATGGGCGCTTGGAATGTCATTTGCGCGGTAAAACTCCTTTTGTAGCCCTTTATCTTTGATGATATCGAGGGCGCGTGGCGAGGGGTGAACGGTTTTGCCGGCTCGCTCCAGTTCGTGCAAGGCGCGGGTATTAACGTGTTCAATTTCAATCGTTAATACGTCTTTATCCTGCCCAAAAGCCAATACGTCTTCATAACGATTAAAATCGCCTGCGGTAAAACCGCTGCAAACGCTGCCGGCGGGATAGTCGGGCGATGTATCGAGGATGAAGGTTTTTAAATCCCAGTTGGCGGCCGCTAAACAGAGCATTTTGCCCAGTTGCCCGCCGCCCAGGATGCCAATCTTTTGTGTGGTATCAAACATGAGGCAAAGGTAGTGATTCAGTGGCAGTTGGCAGTGGCTGTAGTGTTCATTGCCGACTGCCCAATGCCCTTAACTTAAGGCCTCTCCGAGTTTATAGCAAGCTACTTCAACAACGTCACATCCCCCTTCGCCTTATACGTCCCCCCATTCCCGCAAACCACCTCCAGATACCACGCATACGCATCCGGCGTCGCGTCCTTGCCGCGATACGTTCCGTCCCATCCGGTAGCCTGCGGATCCGTGGTCTCATACACGATCTCTCCCCAACGGTCCCACACGATAAAGCGTAGAGACGAGATGTTGATGCCGCGCACGATAAACAGATCGTTGTTATTGTCGTTGTTGGGCGTAAAGGCGTTCGGCACGAAAATGAACGGCTCTCCGCAGATGTACTCGCGGAAAACGACGGTCACCTGCGCCGTATCCGGACAGCGGTCGTCGGCCGAGGCGGTTACCGTAAACACCGTGGTTTCCTCCACCGTGGCCGAGGTCTCGGCGCCGAACGGATTGCTCAGGCCGCCCGATGGCGTCCACGCGTAGAAGATGTCCGTAGCGCCCGAGCCGGTCGCCAGCAGTGTGGTCGAATCCCCGAGCAGGAGGGTGTCCGGGCCGGTCACCTGGGCCGTGACCGACACGTACTCCCGCACGTGAACGTACAGGGAGGCCGTGTCTTTGCAGCCGAATTCATTGGTGGCGATCACCTGGTAGCTGGTACTGCTCGCCGGAGAAGGCTTTGGATTAGGCACCGGATCGAGGGCGGGGACCCATTCGTATGTTAATTGTTGATCCGGATCAGAAGTAATAACGTTCAGGTTTGCGCTGCTGCCAACACAAATGGTATCGTTGTTGCCACTCAGGTTGAAGGCCTCGTTCCGCACGACAATGGAATCAATCGCCACACATTCCGTGCCGATGGATGCCATGATGTAATAAACGCCCGGATCGGCACTGACCACCAGGGTGGAGTCCGTACCCAAAGGCGGATTTGGGAACGACGGCGAGTTCGACCACGTGAAGCTGGTCGCATTGCTATTTTTGATGTGCAGCGTCACCGGCGCATCGGTACATGCAACAACGACATGATCGTCTATTTCAAGCGTGGCCGCAGGTATCGGGGTGACAGTTGTGGAGAATTCGGCGCTGCACAAACCATTGGTAATGATCAGGGTATACGTCGTCGTGTCCATTGGCGTAACCACCGGGCTCGGGTCGCCCGCAATCAGGGTCGAATCAAACGGATTGGCGACCCAGGCATACTGATAATTTGGACTGCCCGCAACCGGGTTCAACTGGACGCTCTGGCCCATACAAACGCTCGTATCGCCCATGATCGATTCGTTGATTACCTGTACGAGTGCCTGGATACTGGTGGTATCGGCGCAGTGGTTCTGATCCGTCACGATCAGCGTAGCGGTGACCATGCCTTCTTCGCCGAATAATATGGACGTGCTTTGTTGCGTGGAGCTGTTCGGCGTCCCGGCGGAGAAAGTCCAGTTCCAGGATAAACCTGGATTAAGGGGCACCGCGTTGCCCGTAAACTGAATCAGCGCATTGACTCCGCAATCAATATAAGTGCTGGTCGCAGTCGCTTTCACGGCCTGTTCGGGAAGCACTGAAATCGTATCCGTGAACGAATTGGCGCAAACCGAGGCATCCGGCGTGAAGAACACGATGTATGTGCCGTCGACCGCATAATTATGCGTCACGGGGTTGAGCGGACTGCCGGCCGTACCGTCTCCGAAATTCCAGGTACCCGGAATGCCTGATGTGTTTTCAAACCGGACAGATTTGCCCCGGCACAGATCGATGTTGATCATGCCATCGAGGTTCTGCTTCGGCGTCAGGGTGAGCGGGATGTTCAGGGTATCCGCGCATTCGTACTGGTTGGTGGCTATCACCGTCACCGTGTAGTTGCCCGCCGGACCACTAAGGGTATTCGGAGGCG
>Ga0335394_10002838_pt1 | contig 19607 bp, 15 predicted proteins | sample MAT03_FD_205741 | JGI IMG/M metagenome (GOLD analysis project Ga0335394, IMG submission 205741) | Freshwater microbial communities from Lake Fryxell liftoff mats and glacier meltwater in Antarctica - MAT-03 (spades assembly) (version 2) ... | reverse complement strand
TTCCCGGCACTTCATCCAACTGGTCGACCGAAGTATCCGGGTCCGCCAGCGCGGATGGTGCACCAACCCTGGCGGTCGGTCCAAACAGGTCAGCCGCAATCACCTGGCGAAGCGAAAGCATGGGGTCCACCGTGATCAATGTGGCGACCCGGAACGACAGCGGAGACTTCCTGCCGAAAATCCAGCTGGAAGGACAGGCCCGTGCCGGTGACCAGCCCCAGGTCACCGTTGGCAGCAACGGCAAAGCCACCATCATCTGGCAACGCGATCAAACCGGTGGAGTCCGGCTGGTCGCCACCCCGGCAGGGGCAGATGGCCGGTTTGGATCGACAACAGCAGTCTCCGGCTTCGCTCCTTCGACATCCGCCGCACCTGACGTCGCCACCGGACCCGACGACACCACGACCGTCGTTTGGCAAGAGCAAGAGGGCGAAGCCGCCGAAATCCACACCGCGACCAGGGAACCCGGCGCAGCATTCGGCAGTCCGGAGCTGATCTCCTTAGCCGAATGGTTCAGCCGAAAGCCCCAGGTTTCGGTCGGGCCTGGGGGCACGGCTTCGGCCATCTGGCGATCCAATGGCGCAACCATTGAGGGAGCAGCAACGACTTACCGTCCGCCACCGTGCCACGGAACGTTGGTGATCAAGAGCTTCGTCAGACACCCGTCCCGCGGAACGGTTGATCTGCGTATTCGCGCGAATGGTGCAGGAATAGTGAGATTGGCCGGCAGCAGGAAGACCCGCGCCGCCAGCCGGAAGACGACCGGTAGAAAACCAGTCCGGCTCACGGTCAGGACCAGAGGAAAGACCAGTCGCAAGCTTCGCCGCGCCGGCCGGATCCGCGTGGGAATCCGACTCTCTTTCGACCCAGCCGGCCCCTGTACGACGGTTCAGAAGACCAGAAAGGTGACCCTGGTCAGGCGGCGTTAGTCAGACGAGCCGCTGCTCTTCGATGACGATCCGGAGTCCGATGAAGACGAACCCGAGCTCGATGAAGAGGATGAATCCGAGGATGACGATCCCGAATCCGATGAAGACGAGGAGGACGATGAATCCGAAGAGGTCGAAGATGAATCTGAGCCCGAATCCTTCTTGGCGGCCGCGGCGGCCTGCTTCTGCTTGTTGCCGGAGCGGGTTCCGTAGTCGGTGTTGTGGAAGCCCGACCCCTTGAAATGGATCGCTGGCGAGTGCAGAACCCGACGGGTCGGTGCCCCGCATTCAGGGCACTCGGTCAGGGAGTCTTCGCTCATCGACTGCATCACTTCGATGATGTGCTCATTGTCGCATCGGTATTCGTAAATCGGCATCGACCACCCATTATCGCAGCGCGTCGCCAGAAGCGTCCCTATACCTTTCGTTCATGGCCCCCGATTACGCAACTGACAAGAACGAAGAAGTCACGATGGACGAGATCGTCGCCCTCGCAAAACGGCGCGGATTCGTCTTTCCGTCCTCGGAGATATACGGGGGTCTGAGCTCTTCCTACGACTACGGCCATTACGGCGTCCTGCTCAAGAACAACGTCAAGAATGAGTGGTGGCGTTCGATGCTGATGGAACGCGATGACATCGTCGCCCTCGACTCGGCGATCCTCCAGCACCCCAGGGTCTGGGAGGCCTCCGGCCACCTCGATGGTTTCACCGACCCCCTGGTCCAGTGCCTAGGCAAATGCAAGCGTCGCTGGCGGGAAGACCACCTGCGGGAAGCCCTGGTCGAAGCCGGCGGCAACTACGACGACCCGATCGTCTGCCCCGAATGCGGCGGTGAGCTCAGCCCGCCCCGCAACTTCAACCTTATGTTCGAGACCCATATGGGCCCGGTCGCCGAGGACGGCAACTCGGTCTACCTGCGCCCCGAGACCGCGCAGGGAATCTTCATCAACTTCAAGAACGTCCTGAACTTCGCCCGCAAGAAGCCGCCGTTCGGCATCGCGCAGATCGGCAAGTCGTTCCGCAACGAAATCACGCCCGGCAATTTCATCTTCCGCACACGCGAGTTCGAGCAGATGGAAATGGAGTTCTTCGTGCCGCCGGACGAGGCCGACAAGTGGTACCGCGAGTGGATCGAGATCCGCCACAACTGGTATCTCAACCTCGGCATCCGCCCCGACTTTCTGATGATCCGCCCGCATGAAAGCGACGAGCTCTCCCACTACTCATCGGGAACTTCCGACGTCGAATACCTCTTCCCGATCGGCTGGTCAGAGCTCGAAGGAATTGCCAACCGCGGCAACTTCGACCTGACCCAGCACCAGGAACATTCCGGCGAGAAGCTCGAATACTTCGACCAGCAGAGCGGCGAGCGTTACCTGCCGCACGTGATCGAACCGGCCGCCGGTGCCGACCGCGCCACCCTGGCTTTCCTGGTCGACTCGTACCTCGAAGAAGAGATCGAGGGCCGCAAGCGCACCGTGCTCCAGCTCCACCCCCGTCTCGCGCCGATCAAGGTTGCCGTGATGCCGCTCTTCAATAAAGAAGGCATGCCGGAACAGGCCCAGGAGATCAACAAGGCGCTGCGCGCCGCCGGCATCCAGACCGAGTACGACACCGGCGGATCGATCGGCAAGCGTTACCGCCGCCAGGACGAGATCGGAACCCCATGGGGAATCACGGTCGACTTCGACACCAAGGACGACAACCAGGTCACCCTGCGAGACCGCGACAGCCTCGAACAGGTGCGGGTCCCGATCGAAGGCCTGCCGGCCCTGATCAGTGGCAAGCTGGCCGAACCCTGGACGTCACCGAAGCTGGGCTGATTCAGGTCAGGGACCGCTACTCCAGCGGTCCTCGTTGTAGCCGTTGTCAATTTTGATTCAGCCTATTCCAGATTCTGGAATTTGGAATACAATTCCGCTACGCTGTCTGAATGTTGAAGCCCCAAGACATCATCGTCCTGATGAAACTTGTTGATCAGTCTCCTGATTGGACGTTCGTGTCCCTGAGTGAAAGCCTTGGTCTCAGCCCATCCGCGGTACACCGAAGTATCAAGCGGGCAGAAGAAGCCGGTCTGTACGACAAGCGCAAGAGATCAGTCAACCGTCAGGCATTGCTCGACTTTCTCGTTCATGCTGCAAAGTTCGTCTTTCCTCCGAATATGAGAGGAGAAGCACGAGGTATGCCCACAGCGTGGGCCGCTCCCCCCCTGTCCGATCTACTTGTCTCGGTTCGACAGAATCCGCCGGTTTGGCCTGACGCAAAGGGTCAAGTTCGTGGTATTGCCCTGGACCCGATTCACCCCATGGCGGTTAAGGCTTCGAAAGATGACAGGAATCTAAGAGAGCTGCTCAACCTTCTGGACGCAATCAGAATCGGAACCGCCAGGGAGCGTGGCCTGGCACAACAAGCGCTTAAGAAGCACCTCTTGCAAGGGAACCCGTCCAGATGAACCAAGCCAACGCCGAAATGCTCCAGAGCGCCATTGATGATCTTGGTGATCTTGCTGACGAAGTTATGTTCGTCGGCGGTGCGACGGTCGAGTTTTGGATCTCAGATGACGCCGCACCCGAATTTCGTCCCACCGACGATGTCGACATCGTGGTCCAGATATCGACTCAGATCGAGTACTACCAATTGGACGAAAGGCTCAAGGAAAGAGGGTTTCGCAATCACCCTGAGGGTGGCGTGATCTGCCGATACAAGCACAGGGATTCAGAGGTCATTCTGGATGCAATTCCCACAGAGGCGTCGATAGTCGGCTTCACCAATGATTGGCTGAAAGTTGCGTTCGTTTATGCAGAAGAGGTCTCGCTGCCCTCCGGGAAAGAAATTAGAGCGATTACCCCTCCCTACCTGCTGGCAACAAAACTCGAAGCGTTTGCTACCCGAGGAAAAGATGACCTGTATGGTAGCCGGGACTTTGAAGACGTCATTGCCCTGATCGACGGGCGTGAAGAGCTAATCGACGAAGTATCCGCATCGCCGAAGGAACTCCGTTCCTACGTTTCGCAAGAACTTGAGCGAATCGGGGGGCTCGAAGACTTTGAGAGTGGACTCGAGGGGGCGCTTCCGATGGCACCAGAGACCCCAGAACGCGTCGAGCTTGTACTCCTCCCAAGAATCGAAGCGCTCAAGGCCTGCCGGCCCTGATCAGTGGCAAGCTGGCCGAACCCTGGACGTCACCGAAGCTGAAGTTGCCGGGTGGGGAGAATCAGACGCTGATACCTTGAAGTCATGAATTTGAACAGGGCAGGAAGTAAACGACTCAAGGCTGCGGCATCCACGCTGGCGGCTGCACTTGCGGTGTCACTGGCGATTTCGCCCGCAGGCACGGCGCTGGCCGGTCCGGGTGGCGACTACGCCGAACCCGGTGGGCCCAAGCCGAACACGACTTTCACCAGCAAACCTTCGAAAACAACCAAGTCGAACAAAGCGACTTTCAGGTTCGTTTCTTCGGTCGGCTCGACCACTTTCAAGTGCAAGGTCGACAAAGCCGGCTGGGCCGCTTGCAAATCTCCGCTGAAGCTGAAGAACCTGAAGCCGGGGAAACACACCCTCAAGGTCAAAGGTGATCGGCTCGGCACAACCGAGACTTCACCGGCTTCGTTCACCTGGACTATCAAGAAGTAGCGGTCGTATTGCCCCATCGCCGGGGTCTCGGGCGGGCGGACCGTCCCGTTCGGCCCGTTCGTCCTCGATCCTCCGCCGAATCCGGTAGGCGGTTTCCTTCGCAGCGTCCGGTGCGGAATTGATTTCTACTTCGCTATAGGCGGGTGAGCCGCCATACCGGTCGATCGCGCGGAAGTACGACCCCGCAGTGATGAACAAAAGGTATCCGTCGTCTCTTTCGTCCACGCGCAGCTCCAGGTCTGGAAGGTCGCGAACCCCTTCGATTTCCAGGACACCCAGGGCGCTGCGGGTGATCGCAGTCTGCTCGGCCAGGAAATCCCGGCCGTCCTGAAGCCGGATGACACTCACCGCCACCGAGTAGAGCACCAGCGGCAGGCAGATCCAGGGCAGTAATCGTGGCAGCCGTAGCCCTTCCAGCAGCGAGACGGCGAATGCGATCAGCAGGACCGCGCCCGGGTACTGGTAGCGGCTCGCTTCCGGCTGACGCCCGCCGCCAGTGGTCAGGGCGGTGAGGATCCAGAACGTGAGCAGCGCCGCACCGATGATCAGGACACTCCGTGAAACCGGCTTCCTGACGATGAAAACGCGGGCCATCAGCGCGACTATGGCAACGACAGCCAGCACCGGACCCGGCTGTGTGACTCCCGGCACCCAGAACCAGGGCCGCCGGTCGATCGAGAAACCGGAGATCGCTTCCGTTGCGTAGGAGAGCGAACTGAAGAGGTTTCCGGCGAACTCTCCGGGGTTGGCGCCGCGCAGTGCATCGACTCCATCACCGCCGTAACTGATTGTCCAGAGGCCCAGCGCCAGCAGCGGCAGGCCGGCGATCCAGAGCCGGCGGATCTGTTTTTTGATCGTGATGTCGACCAGCGCTGCCGCCACGAACGCCAGTCCCAGACCGCCCGACATGGTGGCGACAATCAGCAGGCCGGCCGCGGCCAGGTCTCCCGGCCGATCGCCGCGCTCGAGCGCGAGCACCATGCCGATCCCGGCCGCCAGAGAAATCAGAAAGTTCATCGAAAGCGGCAGCAGCATCGCTTCCCATCCGGCCCCGAGGCACAGCACCGGGACCGTAAGCACCAGAGCCATCGAGGCACCGGCCCTCCGTCTCGCATAGACGAACAGGAGGATCGAGCAGGCTGTGGTCGCGCCGACGGCGGCGATCCGTAAAGGCAGCTGGGAACCCATTCCAAACAGGTTCAGCAGGACTTTGTAGATGGCGACCGGGAACAGGAAGGGCTGGTCGTTATGCGGTTCGAGGAAGACGGCAGGAGAGAACCCGCTCCGGTTCAGGACCAGGTCCCATTCGTCGAAGAAGAACGTCAGGCCGGAACCGGCCCACAGGAGTACCGCTGCTGCGGCGGCCAGCCCCAGCGCAAACAGGTACTCGGCCGGCCGCTCAAAGGGCGACGGCGGCAAGGCTCACTTCTGGGACTGGCGCCCGATCCGTCCAGGGAATCGAAATCATCCAGTCGCCGCCGTCGTCGACGGCCGGGATCAGCGAATACGGATTGCCACAGTCGACTGCCTGGCCGAGTTCTCCTGCGGGTGTGAAGTACCGGCAGAGCTCGCCGTTCCGCTCAAAGAGAGAGACCTGCACCCGGGCTTCGCAGCCGGGGGACCGAAGTTGCCCTTTCAGCAGGAGACGATCACCAGTCACTTCGGGACCCGAGGTCAGAGCTACGGACGGCTCGCCTGAACAGCCGGATGCCGGCAGGCTGGAACCAGGCGAAACGTCGGTCAGGATCGCGTCGACCGCTGTCCCGGGACCCGGCAGCGGGCGGGCATTTCGATCGGCAGGGATCGAGAGCGGGGCCGGGACCACCGATCCCTGAAAGGCCAGGTCGGCAACCTGTATCTGTCCGTGGGTCCGGCCGCGGTTGCCGAACTCGAGTCTGATCGAAGCAAGGTCAGCCAGGTTGACGCCGACGAAGTCAGCCAGTGGAATCCGGACATCGCTGAGCACCAGCTGGCGTGTGCGATCCCCGACGGTCGGATTCAGGGCCGAGGAGTAGGCCTCGGCGGGCACCGAATGGCTGTAGCCAAGGCGGTCGACCATCACGACGTCCAGGCGCTGGGTCGAATCCGCGACCTTCTGGTTGTCGAACGGCGCAGGATTGCGTCCGGAGGTGGTCGTGACCGCCCGGAAGACCAGGTCCCGGTAGGCCGAAGCGTCATCGGATGCTTCAGGAATTACAGTCGTGATTCTCGACTTGCGTTTCCACTCAACCACGAGCTGGCGGGTCCATGACCGATTGACGGTCGATTCATCGCCCCCCGAAAAGCCGGGGCACTTCTTGCGCTGCTTGAGCCACTTCACTTCCGTCGCATCGCACCAGCCCAGGCTGAGCCCCCGCTTCCGGATGGTCCCGCCCAGACTATTCATGCCGGTTGGCGACTTCCGGCCGGGTCCGATGATCAGTCGGCGCGAAGCCAGGGGCGCGATGTACGAAGCCTTCACGCCGGGCGCCCCCGATCCAGTCTCCAGGGCCGGTTCAAAGGCGCTCTCCCCACCGGCGAAGGTACGGATGAAACCGTTGACCAGGGCCAGGCCGGCCTTTCTCTGCTCCGCTCGACCCAGGCGGACACTGGTCGGGGATTGGCGGCCACAAGCGCTGTCCAGGTCGGTTGCCGCCGAGTATTTTCCGTCGTCCTCTTTCCAGATCGTGTTGAACCAGTTGTGGTTCGTGCCGCCGACCAGCCATTGGTACTTGGAAGCGTTTCTGCCACGCAGTGAGTTCTTGACCCGCTCGAAGACATGCCCTCCCTGAAGGTCGAATACGTCGCCATCGCAGGCCGGGAGGATCTCGGCCAGGTTGGTGCCGCCGTTACGGAACGGGTTCGCGGCACTGTTGTCAGTCGGGCCGATCGCCACAACACCGTCCAGCGGATAGACCGTGGATCGTTTCTGGTTGAAAGCAATGAACTGGTTCACCGCATCACCGCCACGGGAATGTCCCATCAGGGCGATGTGTCCGAGGTCCATCCGGCCGGCGAGATCGGTGATCGCGGGAAGTCCCTTTTCCTCAGGCACAAGTTCCTCCGAGCCGGCACCCCAGCGCCTGGCCAGATCGAGCGTCGCCCCGACCAGCTGGTAACGCGCCCGGATGCCGGCTCGGGCACTGGCGTATTCGTAACTGGCGATCTTGTTCGCATCCGCCGAGATCACCAGGTAACCCTGCGAAGCGAGGCGGTCGGCCAGGTACCGGTAGCCGTCGTAGCTCCTGATCCAGCGCTCGACCGGTTTTCCATTCCCCCCGATCCGATCCGGACAGTTCGGGTTGTCTTCCCCGGGGAACGGGATGAAGTTTTCGCCTTTTCGGTCGACACAGGTGGCATGGCGCCCATGGAGGAAAACAACAACCGGCCAGTTCTCACCGGATGCCGGATAGGTGACCGACCCGCGCAGCGGCTGGTTGAAGCTGGTCGACATCTTCCGGCCTTTCGGCAGCGTCAGCGCCACTTTTCCGCCGCGGTAGTCAACGTGGCTGACTTCATAAGGACCGGGCACGGCCGGGTCGGGTTCAACCGCACTGGCAGACGCGACCCAGCCCAAGGCGGCAACGGCCACAAGAATCGAAAGTATCGCTCGAACCAACGCCCCCTGGCGCGCGTCCGACACCGGAGCGTTCATCCCTTATTTCTACCGGTTGGGCGGGGTTTATGCGAATCCGGGAAGGCGATCGGCGGTTCCCGCCAACGGCCGCGGATGGTGACATAGTGATGCCACGTTGTCGCCGACCAAGACCCACCAGCTGACTACACCACGGGCCCGGTTCCGCGCGGTGGTCGACCAGAGGTTCGCGGCCCTCAAATTCGCCTGGTGGCGGATCATCCAGGTCTGCCTGGCGGCCGGCGCGGCCTGGTTCATCGCGACCGAGGTCTTCCATCACCAGACCCCGTTCTTCGCCCCGATCTCGGTGGTCCTGATTCTTGGTCTCGCGATCGAACGGCGCGGCAAACGGGCCTTCGAAGTGGCACTCGGCGTCGCGCTCGGGGTCGGCATCGCGGATCTCATCGTTCTCGGAACTGGCACCGGCACCTGGCAGCTGATGCTGGTCGTCGGTCTGGCCATGGCAGCCGCGGTCCTCTCTGGCGGGCAGGTGCTGCTGGTCAACCAGGCGTGCGTCTCGGCCGTGCTGATCGCGACCCTGCCGGTTCCGGACCTGGCCCTTTCGCTCGACCGGTTCATCGACGCCCTGATCGGGGGAAGCATCGCCCTGGCCGCCAATGCCATCACCCCGATCGACCCGGTCCGACTGGTGCGGCGTCACCTGGAGCCGTTGCTGTCGCGGCTCTCGGGGACGCTGGTTGACATCGCCGATGCGCTCGAAGCGGGCAGCCACGATGAGATCACTGCCGCCCTGGAGCGGGCCCGGTCGCTGGACCCCGCCGTGCGGGAGATGAAGATCGCGGTCGAAGCCGGCCGGGAGACGACGTCGCTTGCCCCCACCCGCCGAAGACACAAAGGCAGGGTCGGGCAGCTCGCGGCTGCCGCCGACCAGATCGACCTGATGATCCGCAACACCCGGGTGCTGGCCCGGGCGGCGTCAAGGGCGATTGACCTCAAAGAACACGTGCCGGAACTGGTCACCGAAGCGATTCGTGACCTCGCGACCTCGGTCCGCTCGCTTGACCAGCACCTCGCGGGTAACCCGCGCCGCTCGGCGACCATCGATTCAGCTCTGCTGGCGGCTGCCCGCGCCAGTGCCGCGCTGGAAGAAACTTCGAACCTTTCGGTCAGCGTGATCGTCGGTCAGGTCCGTTCGACTGCGACCGACCTGCTGATCAGCCTCGGCATGTCGAGCGAGCAGGCGCTCGACGAAGTCCGCTCAGCCCGGATCCGCCTCGACATCTGATCAGGCAGTCCACCGTTCACCAGCGGCGGCTCGTTCCAGCCCGACCCAGGCGAATTCCATGATCATGGCCAGAACCTGGGTCCTCGGCACTTCGCGATGTTCGTCCCACCAGTTGGCCATCGAAGTGATCGCACCCAGCAACTGGCGGGAGGTTGCTTCGACGACCATGTCGAAATCCGCCCCCTCCGGCAGGACAGAAGCCGGCATATCTTCGGCCAGGAGGGATCCGACCATCGCTGCAACTTCGTCGAGCAGCCGTTCGAAGAGGTCGGTCACGCCATCGCTGGCCCGATTGCGGATCAGCATGCGCCACGCATCGCGCCTTTCGTCGACGAACTCGAGGAAGCCCTCGAGCCCGGCCAGCAGCCTCGCTTCGCCGCCTTCTTCGACCGAGATCGCTGCGGCGCCAACCCGCTCGAGCAATTCGCGGACGTAGGTCTCCAGCAGTTCGCTGTAGAGCTGCTGCTTGGAGGCGAAGTGCTCGTAGATGAGGGCTTTGGAAACCGCGGCCCTCCGGCCGACCTCTTCGAGGGAGGTCTCGTGATAGCCGGTGTCAGCGAAAGCGTCGATCGCCGCGGCGAGGATCAGCTCCCGCCGCTCGGCCGCCGGCAGACGCCGGCGCGGTGCGTCGGCATTCTGGTCCAGGGCCTGGGTCGCAGACTGAACTGGGGGATCCGGTTTCACAGCACAAGGCTACTAACTGACTGGTCAGTCAGTTACACTTGCGGAATTCCTGGCCTGCCATTTGCGCCATCAGCGCAAAAGTCCTGCCGCGTGCAAAGAATCACGACGAGTTCTTACCGAGGAGAAGACCGATGTCAGTCGCAGCATCAGAGCCGAAAGGCAACACCGCCAGCACCATCACCTACACCGACCTCTACCGGCGCTGGGAAGAGAACAACTGGAGCGCGATGGGGCTCGATTACTCCAACGATCGCGCTGGCTGGGACTCCCTGAGCGACATACAGCGCAAGTCCGCCCTTCGGATGTATTCGATGTTCTTCTACGGCGAGGACTCGGTAACCGACAACCTTTCCCCTTACATCGATGCCGCGCCGACCGAGGAGCAGGCCTATTTCCTGACGACGCAGCAGGTCGATGAAGCCCGGCACGCGATCCACTTCCACCGGTTCTTCAAGGAAGTCCTGGGGGCGGGCGACAGCGTTGCTGAAACCCTCCAGAGCACCCTGCCCCAGCTCAACTGGGGCTACACCGCCGTCTTCGACCGCCTCGACCGCATGGCCGACGAACTGCGGGCCGACCGGTCCCTGCCGAAGTTCGCGCAGGCGATCACGCTCTACCACATGGTCGTCGAAGGAACCCTGGCCCAGCCCGGCCAGCACTACATCGAGGATTTCTTCACCAAAGACGGCTCGATGCCCGGTTTCTCCGAAGGAATGGCTCACGTCTCCCGCGACGAGCAGCGCCACATTGGCTTCGGCGTCAAGACACTTTCCGAAATCGTCCCGCAGTCGGACGAATGCAAAGCAGCGATCGTCGAGCTCTTCCGTGAGGTCAACAGGTACTCGACGGCCGTGATCTGCCCGCCGAATTACGACCGTGCGTACACCGAATGCTGGGGCTTCTCCCTGGAAGAGATCTTCAGCTTCGGGCTGAAGCTGATCAAACAGCGCTGGAAGACGATCGGCTTCCCCCTGGAAGAAATGCCGGCCGACGTCTGGCCTTTCGACCTCAACCTGCCGGTTGAGGAGATCGCCGCCCGCCAGATCAAGCTGTTGCTCGCCGGGGTGACCGGGGAACCGCACTCCAATCCCGATTCATCACCGGAAGTCCAGGAAATATTCTTCGACATGATCTCTCGCGTCGCCAACACCAAAGCGGCCGATGCCGGGCCGTTCACCACCCAGTGGCAATTCACCGACGCCGAGCCGTGGCACCTGGTGCTCGACAACGGCTCCACCCGGGCCGTCCGGGGACAGGCGGCGAACCCCGACCTGACCCTTCGGACCGACTGGGCCGAGTGGGTTTCCATCTCGAAGAATGACCAGAATCCGCTGAAGTCGATCGCCGCTCGCAGGCTGGCGCCGAAGGGCTCACCACGGGCCCTGAACACCTTCCGCAAGATGTTCCCGCCCCGCCGGTAGCCGGCTTCGGAAAATATTGCGTACCACCACCGCAACCTTCCGGTACCGGGCTGGTTATAGAGCCAGTCCAACTTGCCAGGGAGGGATGCAAGGCAGGACTGAAGCGCAGGGGGGAAAGCGGCAGTGAGACCCCGGTCTCACTGCCTTTTCCCGTTGAGAAAGCCGTCCCGCCCTAGTCCTCGGCGAGGACGATCAGGCAATCCTCCGAATGAACCTCAAATACCGCCGACTTGGGCGGGTTCACGGTCATGCCAAAGTCAGTCCGGTCGTCCTCGGCAGCGGCGGCGCTGCGATAGCCGATCGCACACTCACCCCGCCTGCGGGCTGATTCGACCAGAGTCGCGAAAGCAACCGGACCGCCCGTTTTGACGTAGAGGCCGACGGGCTTCAGGTAGATCTCGCTTCCTTCAGGGGAAAAGAGCTGGGTGAACACATCGGCCAGGTGCCGGTTCTGTGAAATCTGCGAGAACAGCAGGCTGATGATGTTCTCGCTGACGATCACATCATCCACCTGGGTCACCTTCGCCAGCTGGCGGCTGCGCTCGTCGACCATCTCGCTGACGATCGAATAGCCGGAGTCAAGTCCCTGCTCGATGTCACGGAGGTGGAGCAGGGTGACCAAAGTCCTGGCATCGGCATGCTGGGCATCAAGTTGATCGGAGCAAGCGAGGACCATTACGTGGGCCGTACGCTCGAGCTTGAGGCTGTCGAGCACCGACCGGTCAGTCGTGCTGGCCCGCCTGAAGCTCACGGCAGACTGACAGCCGGCGATGATCCCTTCTTCACCCGGATGCACCTCCACCCCGGGCTCAATGACGATCTCGATCTCCGAACCTTCATCGAGAAAAGCATCAAAGTGCTTGACCACCGAGGACGCGCCATTGTTCCAGCCCAGGATCACGACCCGCTCGGGCTCCGATTGCTCCGGCATGCCCTGAACGATCAGACTCTCGTCGAAAGCAGTGGTGGCGGGTTCTCGATCGGCCAGAACCAGGTCGTCTTCGGCGATCGCGATCAGCTTCTCCCCGGGACCGATCAGACGGTCCGCCGGCGGGTTGATCTCTACCCCGCGGGAGGCATCGAGGATGCCGATTACCGCGCAGCTCTCGAGCGCCCCTTCGGCAGCTCCGAAAGTCTCGCCCTCCAGGGCCAGCGCATCTTCCATGTAGATCTCGTGCCCATCGAAATCGAGCAGCTCCTGGACGGCCACGGAAATGCCGGTCTGCCGGGCAGCCTGAACCAGCAGCTTGGCAACCGTCTCCCTTCGGTCCAGCAGAACCGCCTGGCCGGCGCCGGCCATCCGGGCCGGGGCAAGATTCGCCGGATCCGAAATTTCGGCCACGATACCGCGCTGAATAGTGCGCTCACCGAGGATCTGGTTGAGGGCCAGGATCGCCTTGATCACGTGCGAGTCCGGTTCCCGGTCGAGTTCGGGAGCCAGCACGATCGTCGAATTGGCCAGTTCGGGGCGCACCAGGACGAGGTCGTCGAGATCGATCGGGCTGCCGCTCCTGGTTACGACCCGCAGGTTCTTGAGCTTGACCCGCTCCCGCAGGATGTCGTCCATCTCCACCTTGTCGGTGTCGGAGAGAATCACGACCACGGGATCCTTGACGCCTTCATTGGCGATGTCGAGTTCGGAGAGAATCGTGAACACTGGCTTGCCCCACCCGAGAATCAGGGTGTGGCCTTCTTCGATCACCAGCGAGCGGCCTTTGCGCAAGTCCTGGAAACGCGCGTCAAGGCCGGTTGAGATAACCCCGATCAGAGCACTGAAGATCAGGAGGCCTCCGAAGGTGACCAGCAGCATCACCAGCAGGAAGGTCCACCCGCCGCCATCGTTGGCGATGGTGCCGGGGTCCAGCGCGTGGAGCATCGTGTAGAACGTCTCCCCGACGACCCCCGAATGGGGCCCGGAATCATCCGGGCTGAGGCTGAACACCTGGATGACCAAAGCAAAGAGACCAATCAGGATCACCGTCATCACCGCCAGCCAGAGGATCAGGGCTGGCGTACCCCGCGACATCGTGTTATCGAAGGCGTATCTGAGCCTCTGGCCGAAGCTTGGGGCGGACTTCATCCGCGTACCCTAGTCGGCAGGTGCTAGCGCGAGAGGTTCTTGAGGTTCCGGGCGGCTTTCACCCGGTCGTTCTTGTCGAGGTCAACCTTGCGCAGACGGATCGACTGCGGGGTGATCTCAACGCATTCGTCGGAACGGAGGAACTCGACCGCGGACTCGAGGGTCAGCGGACGCGGCGGGGTCAGCCTGACCAGAACGTCAGAGCTGGATGCCCTCATGTTGGTCAGCTGCTTCTCCTTGACCGCATTCACATCGAGGTCGTTGGCCCGCGAGTTCTCACCGACGATCATGCCTTCATAGACATCCTCGCCCGGTCCGACGAAAAGGCTGCCGCGCTCCTGGAGGCCGAACAGGCCGAAGCTCGCGGTTGAACCCTTGCGGTCAGCCACCAGTGAACCGGTGGAGCGGGTCGTGATCTCGCCGGCCCACGGGGCCCAGCCTTCGAAGACGTGGTGAAGGATGCCGGTGCCGCGGGTCTCGGTGAGGAACTCGGTCCGGAAGCCAACCAGGCCACGGGCCGGGATGATGTAGTCCAGACGGTTGCGCGTGTCCGACTGCGCGGTCATGTTTTCCATACGTCCCTTGCGTGCGGCCAGCAACTGGGTCACCGATCCGACGAACTCTTCCGGCACGTCGATCACCAGGCGCTCCATCGGCTCGCTCATCACGCCATCGATTTCGCGGGTGATGACCCGGGGCTGTCCGGCGGTGAGTTCGAATCCTTCGCGGCGCATGATCTCCAGCAGCACGACCAGCTGAAGCTCGCCACGTCCCTGGACTTCCCAGGCGTCGGGGCGCTCGGTCGGAAGTACGCGGATCGAAACGTTGCCGAGCAGTTCCTGTTCGAGGCGATTCTGGATCTGGCGGGCGGTGACTTTGTCTCCTTCACGACCAGCCAGCGGCGAAGTGTTCTGGCCAACGACGATCGAGAGCGAAGGTTCGTCGACTTCGATGACCGGCAGCGGGCGCGGATCCTCGAGATCGGCGAGAGTCTCGCCGATCGTGATTTCGGGAATTCCGGCGATCGCGATGATCTCTCCGGGACCGACTTCATCGGCCGGGACCCGATCGAGTGATTCGGTGACGAAAAGTTCAGAGATGGTGGCTGACTCGATCGTTCCGTCAGCGCGACACCATGCGACCTTGGCCCCCGACTTCAGCTTGCCGTGACGAACGCGGCAGAGCGCGAGGCGTCCGAGGTAGGGCGAAGCGTCGAGGTTCGTCACGTAAGCCTGGAAGGGGTGTTCCGGATCGAACTCGGGGGCCGGAATGTGGTTGATCATCAGGTCCATCAACGGCTGGAGGTCGGTTCCGATCTCTCCTTCAGTCATCGAGGCCCAGCCCTCTTTGCCGTTGGTGTAGACGATCGGGAACTCGATCTGGTCGCCTTCGGCTCCCAGGTCCATGAAAAGTTCGTAGACCTCATCGACGACTTCGCCGATGCGGGCGTCGGGGCGGTCGACCTTGTTGACGACGAGGATCACCGGCAGACCGGCTTCGAGGGCTTTTCCAAGTACGAAGCGGGTCTGCGGCAGCGGTCCTTCGGAGGCGTCAACCAGCAGGACAACGCCATCGACCATGGTCAGGCCACGTTCGACCTCTCCACCGAAGTCGGCGTGGCCGGGCGTGTCAATGATGTTCATCTTCACGTCGCCGTAACGCACCGAGGTGTTCTTGGCGAGGATGGTGATGCCCTTCTCGCGCTCGAGATCCATCGAATCCATGACCCGGTCGTTGACGTCCTGGCCTTTGCGAAAAGCTCCGGACTGCCACAGCATGGCGTCGACCAGAGTCGTTTTGCCGTGGTCCACGTGGGCCACGATCGCAATATTCCGTATGTCTTCCCTGCGCTCCATGAGGACGGAGGAGTCTAGGGAAAGAGACGACGCAACACTGTGATGCCCATCCGAATCGCTTCGCTTCGCTGTGCGATTCGGATGGTGGCAGCCCTGGCGAACGGGCGGAGAACAAGTCCAACGCCTTCGGCGCTGGAAGATTCGTCCGCCCGTCTCAGAGCATTCAGCCTAACCTTCGCTGACTGGCGTTCCGTTGGTTGCCGGGGCGTTGTCGCTTGAAGTCGTTGACGTGTAAACAAACTCTTCTTCGGCGCCGAAAACGGTGTCGAGAAGGGTCTTGCGGGCGGTCTCGCTGAAAACGAGGACCAGGCCGCCGGTGAGCAGGCCAACCGCCAGGATGTTGCGGATCGGGTGGCTCTTCCTCTTCGGCTCGCGCAGGCGCTCCGACGCGTCACGCAGGGCTTCGGTCGCGTTTTTGAGCTCGCGCTTCACCTTTTTGTCATTGGTGACCGATTCGGCAACGCCAGCGCGGCTGGCAGAAACCCGTCCGTAGGCCTTACGGCCGGCGAAATACGCGGCGGCGAGACTGTCACGCAGTTCCTCGTCTTCGATCAGACGTCGGACATACGTGTTTTCGCGGGCTGCTGAATAAGCCTGCCCGGCCTTGCTTGAGATGTCTTTAGGCATTTCGTCCCTCGCTTGATCTGGTGAACTGTTTTCCGAGAATACCGGCAAACCGCTATTTGGGTTCCAATGCGATTCCCAGTGCGTCGCTTACTTTCCCTGCGTACCTGAATTCGATGATTGCCCGTTCATGCTCGGGGATCTCTTCCACATCACCTTCGTTGCGGCTCGGCAGGATGACCAGCTTGATGCCGGCCCGTTGTGCGGCAAGTGATTTTTCCTTGACTCCGCCGATCGGCAGGACCTGCCCGGTGAGCGTGACTTCGCCGGTCATCGCGACGTCATTCCTGACCGGTCGTCCGGTGATCAGCGAAACAAGGGCGACGGTCATTGCGACACCGGCTGATGGTCCGTCCTTGGGCACTGCTCCGGCCGGAACGTGGATGTGGATGTCGTGACGGGCAAACCATTTTTCATCGGCGTCAGGAGTGACTTTCTTCGCGTTGGCGCGAACGTATGAAAGTGCGGCCTGGGCCGATTCCCGCATGACGTCACCGAGCTGGCCGGTGATGACCAGCTTGCCGGTGCCTGGCATCGCGGTCGCTTCGATGAAAAGGACATCGCCTCCGGTGGGAGTCCAGGCAAGCCCCGTGGAAACGCCTGGAACTTTGGTCCGGCGGCGGCTTTCGTAGAAAACCCGGCGGCGGCCAAGAAGTTCCCGGACCTTCTTGCCGGAAACCTTGACCTTCTTGCTTTTGCCGTCATTCTCGGCAAATACCCGGGCGACCTTCCGGCAAACAGTGCCGATCTCGCGCTCGAGGCTGCGAACCCCGGCCTCGCGGGTGTATTCCTCGATGATCGCAGTGATCGCCGGGTCGGTGAATTCGATGTTGCCGGCCTTCAGACCGTTCGTCCTGATCTGTCTGGGCACGAGGTACCGGCGGGCGATGTGGCGCTTCTCGTCGACCGTGTAGCCGGCCAGCTGGATCATCTCCATGCGGTCGCGCAGTGGTCCCGGGATCGTGTCGAGCACGTTCGCGGTGGCGATGAAAAGCACGTCGGACAGGTCGAAGGTGATGTCGAGGTAATGGTCGCGGAAAGTGTCGTTCTGCGCCGGGTCCAGCACTTCGAGCATCGCCGATGAAGGATCGCCGCGATAGTCGGAGCCCATCTTGTCGATTTCGTCGATCATGAAGACGGGGTTGCGGGAGGCGGTGTCACGCAGCGCGCGAATGATCGTGCCGGGCAGGGCGCCGATGTAAGTGCGGCGGTGACCCCGGATTTCGGCTTCGTCCCGCATGCCGCCGACCGAGATCCGCTCGAACTCGCGACCGAGGGCCCGGGCGATCGATTTGCCGAGGCTGGTCTTGCCGACCCCGGGAGGTCCGACAAAACAGAGGATCGGGCCGGGCGATTCCGGGTTCAGCTTGCGGACCGCGAGGTATTCAAGGATGCGGTCCTTGATTTTCTCCATGTCGTAGTGGTCGTCATCGAGGACCTTCTTCGCATGTTCGATGTCAAGGTTGTCGACCGTCTCCTTGTCCCACGGCAGGTCGACCAGCCACTCGAGATAAGTGCGTATGACCCCGTGCTCGGCCGCGGCCGGCGGCAGCTTCTCCAGCCTTGACAGTTCCCGTTCGGCCACCTTCATTGCATGTTCCGGCAGGTTCGCTTCCTGGATCCGCTCACGCAGCTCGTTCGCTTCGGCAACCTGCTCGTCCTCTTCGCCGAGCTCGGCCTGGATCGCCTTGAGCTGCTCCCGGAGGAAGTACTCACGCTGGCCTTTGTCGATCGAGGACTGGACCTCGGACTGGATCTGGGAGCCAAGCTGGATTACTTCCAGCTCACGGGCCAGGATCTCGGAGAGCATGCGCAGCCTTTTGGTGACATCGACTTCCTCGAGCAGCGACTGCTTCTCTTCGGTGGAGATGCGAAGTGCGCCGGCGATCAGGTGTGAAAGCGCGGAAGGTTCATCGACGTTGGTCACCGCCATCTGCAGCTCTTCCGGCAGGTAGGGGATCTGCTCGATGATGTCGGAGAAAGTGCGCTGAACGTTGCGGGTCAGCGCTTCGAGCTCCGGGGTCAGGTCGATTTTGTCCGGCATCTCCTCGATCCGGGCGACAAGGTACGGCTCTTCGGCCACGTAAGCGCCAAGCCGGACCCGCTGGCTTCCCTGGACGAGCACCCGGATGGTGCCGTCGGGAACCTTGAGCATGCGGGTGACCACACCGACCACGCCGACGTCATAAAGCTGCTCCGGCCCCGGGGTGTCCTCTTCCGGCTCGCGGGAGGCGACCATGACCAGCATGCGGTTGCCCGCGAGGACGTCGTCGACCAGCTTGATCGACCTTTCCTGGCCGACACCAAGCGGAGCAAGTGTGTCGGGGTAAGCGACGGTGTCGCGCAGCGGCAGCACCGGCATCGCTTCCGGCAAGGATTCGCTGGCCCGGATCGCGGCTTCTTCATCCCCGCTCTCGACGACTTCGAGCACCGGCACGGATTCAGCCTTCACCGGAACCCCGGACTTAAAGGTGGTCGGTTTTCCGGTGGCCTTCTCAGCCATCGATATCCGGCTTTTTGGAAGTCCGGTCAATCGGGACCTTTTTGGTGACCTGGGTTTCGTCGCGCAGCGGCAGGTCAACCCGGAGGATGCCGTCCTCGTAGTTGGCTTTCGCCTGGTCGGCGTCCACATCAACCTGGAGCTCGACGATGTGCCGGAATGGTCCGGTCGGGATTTCGACCTGCTGGTAGACCCGGCCTTCGGTTTCCTGCATGGCCCGCTCGCCGACCACGGTCAGCTGACGACCGCTGATCTCAATGCCGACGCTTGAAAGTTCGATGCCGGCGAGGTCGCATTTGACCACTGCCCGCTGCGGATCACCGCAGTAATAGACGTCAACGTTCGGAGCGAATCCGCTGGCCCGGCGGCTGATGTAAGCGGCCCTGCCCCAGGACCCGCTGAGCATCTCGTCCATCTCGCGGCGCATCCGGGCAAAGTTGGCGAAAAGATCTCGATCAGACATTGATCCATAGCTTACGGGCCGACACCCGTTGGGTTACGGAATCAGACTTCAATCTGCATGCCTTCGAAGGCAACCTCGATCGGTCCTTCGAATTTGCTTTCCGCTTCGGCCAGCGCCCACTCGGCACTCAACTCGTCGGAGATGTGGGTGACCAGCAGCTGCTTCGCGTGGGCGGCAGCGGCGTGTTCGCCCGCTTCGGAAGGGGTCAGGTGCCCGCGGATCCCGGTGCGCTCAGGGCGCGGCAGGGTCGCTTCGGCGATCAGCAGGTCGGTGTTGGCGGCGAAATCGACCAGGGCTTCGTTCGGCCGGCAGTCGGCGCCGTAAGTGATGCGGGCTCCGCCCGGCACGGTCGCTTCCATCGCGAAAGTCTGCGTGTAGTGCGGTACCTCGCGGAATGAGATCGAGATCGGACCGGTCGTGATCGACTCGAACGGGTCATATTCGGTGAGGTTGAAGGCGGTTTCGATGAGGTTCTCCATGCCGAAGGTCGAACCAAGCGTGCGGAATCGGTCAATGGAGCCAGGCGGTGCGTAAAGCGGCGGGCGGGACGGATTGG
>Ga0335394_10002836_pt1 | contig 19616 bp, 10 predicted proteins | sample MAT03_FD_205741 | JGI IMG/M metagenome (GOLD analysis project Ga0335394, IMG submission 205741) | Freshwater microbial communities from Lake Fryxell liftoff mats and glacier meltwater in Antarctica - MAT-03 (spades assembly) (version 2) ... | reverse complement strand
TCTGGGCCGCGGCAATGATGACCGCATCCAAGGCTGGAGAACCCTTGTACTCGTCCATCATCTCCTCTCCTTCCTTGAGAATGCCGAGGATCGCGTGACATTTCTTCGCCTTGGGAGTTTCGCCGAGGTTCCTGAACACCCCCTCCAGCATTTGAGCGTGCGCCCCCGTTTCATCAAGGTGGTCTTCGATCGCTGCCCGAAGGCCCTCGTGGTTGGCCGCTTTGGCGACTTTGGGCAGTGCCTTGAGGAGTTGCTTTTCGGCATAATACATGTCCGCCAATTGGTCCAAAAGCAGGTCCCGCAAGTTTTTCGTATTCATGGCCTTGGATGCTTCTTGTTTGGGATTCGTTTGATACGACTTCGAAACTGGATCTGGGCCGAAAATTCCCGCGGCTCGTCGGAGATCGGTACGCGCCAGGTGCAGTCTCGTCACCAATAGCAGCAGGCGTGCCGGGGCGACGACGGTTGGCCGGTCACGTTGTTTCGGTGGTAGACCAGCATGGAGGGACTGCGTTGTCGGTCTGCTCGCGTATCCGGTCGGTGCAGTTTGCAAACCCGCGGCATGCAGGTTGCACGTTCAAGAATTTCAAAGCCTGCCTGAGTTCGGCTGGGAAACAGACCGATGGGCCCCCGAAGGTTGTTATTCCGCAGGAGTCCGTGCTGCACTGAGCGCATGCTCGGACCCCACCCCCCATCGCACTGTGCATTGGCTCTTTCGACCCGCCGGGCGTTTCTGTCACGCTCGGGAAGGATCACGGCCGCCACCGCACTCGCCGGAGTCGCGCTCCCGCATGTTCATGCGGCCAGCGACGACACCGTCCGACTGGCACTCATCGGCTGCGGTGGACGTGGCAGCGGCGCGGTGGCCAATGCCATGGAGGTATCCGGCGGACCGATTCGATTGGTTGCCATGGCCGATCTTTTCGAGAACCGGCTGGCGAGTGCGCATCAGGCGCTCTCGGCGAACTTCGGTTCCCGGGTGGATGTGCCGCGAGACCGGCAGTTCATCGGTTTCGATGCTTTTCGGAAGGCCATTGATCAGCTTCGGCCCCAGTCGGGGGATATCGCGATGCTTACCGGGTACGCGGGATTCCGTCCGGCCCAACTGGAGTACGCGGTCGAGCGCGGCGTGCACGTCTTTATGGAGAAGTCTTTCGCCACCGATCCGCCCGGGGTGCGGCGTCTGCTGCAGGCGGCCGAGGTCGCGGATCGCAAGGGACTCAAGATCGCGGCCGGCCTGATGTGTCGGCATTCGCGCAATCGGCAGGAGCTCATCCGCCGTATTCGCGATGGCGAATTGGGGGAGATCCTCTGCATCCGCGCCTACCGGATGGAAGCCAGCGGGCCACTGGCTCCGAAGCCTGCCACGGTCAGCGATCTCGAATGGCAACTCCGCAACTTTACCAAGTTCCTCTGGGTGTCGGGCGGATTGTTCGCCGAGATGGACATCCATCAGATCGACGAACTCTGTTGGATCAAGGATGCCTGGCCGGAGTCAGCCCACGGCATCGGCGGACGGGTCGCGGATAGCACTGATTGCAGCCAGAACCTGGATTCGTTCTCCGCGGAATGGACGTTCCCGGACGGCACCAAGGCCTATGACGTGGTCCGCTACATCCCGAAGTGCCACGACGAATTCGCCACGTTCATCCACGGAACGAAGCGCGCGGCCCAGTTCTCAGGCAACATCCACGCCGCCACGGTGCGCACGTACAAGGACCAGAGGATTCGCCGGGACAACATTGAGTGGGAGGCCCCCAAGGAGGAGATCACGGCGTGGCAGGCGCAGTGGAATGACTTCCTGGACGCCATCCGGAATAACAAGCCAATGAACCAGGCGCGGCGCGCAGCGTTGTCGAACCTGACCGACATCATCGGCCGGGCCGCGATCCACATGGGGCGCATCATCACCTGGGAAGAGGCGATGGCGTCGACGTTCCAGTTTTTTCCGGAGATCGACCGGCTCACTTTCGACAGCGAACCGCCGATCCGCGCCGATGGCCAGGGCCGGTATCCGGTGCCGATCCCGGGGAAGTGGATGGAGATCTAGCGAACGGGCAGGCGCACGGGAAGAGATGGAAGACGGTTGGCCCTCCATCACCCCATGCATTCGTGCAGGCGGTCCGGGTATGGAATTCCTAACCCCACCGCTGCCGGCGGTTCAGGCTGGGTGTCCTCGCGGAGGAACAAGGACTGGCACTTTTTCGCGAATTCGCGGAGTTGATCCCGGTCCTGGGCGGTGGCGGGCTGAAGATCCCGGGCGGCGGCAACCGCCTTTTCGAGCAGGTCGACGAAGGAAGGCGGGATGCCGGCGACGACGCCTTTCAGCGAGAGCGAGAATCGCAAGGCGACCGCAATCTCCTCGGGTGTTTCGGTCGTTCGATACCACCATTCACGGGTCTTAGGAACGCCGGGCAACCAGGACCCCAGGCACATGGGCTTGATGGCCACCACGGCCGTGCCGCGCTCGGCCGCCGCGTCGAGCACCGCCTTGCCGAAGTCACGGAGGTAATATTCGGCAAAGCTGATTGGGAACATGGCGGTATCGAAGTCGAACATCCGCAAGGCTGCCAGGGCCGCCTTGGTGCTGTGGGCTGAGAATCCGATCGCACGGATCTTCCCGCTTTCACGAGCCTTGCGGAACGTTTCCACCGCGCCGCCCGGCCCCAGCGCCCGGTTGACGTCGTCGAGGGTCACCAGGTGATGCATCTGGTACAGGTCGAAGTACTCGGTTTGATGACGTGCCAGGGACCGTTCGAGTTCCTTCTGTGCCCCGGCGGCGTCGCGGGCCTTGGTCTTGCACGCGAGGAAGATCTTCGATCGGTCGAGGCTCGCCAGGGCGGGCCCCATCTTGATCTCGCACTCGCCATCCTTTCCGTACGCGGGAGCATTGTCGTAGTAGTTCACGCCGCGATCGAAGGCATCCTTCACGGCCTTATTGGCTTCCGCTGGGTCGGTTCGCATCAGGGCGAGTCCGGGAAAGCCGATGATCGAAACCTCGCGTTTCGTGCGGCCCAGCATGCGGCGCGGCAGTCCGGCCACCCGGCTCACGACATCGTCGGTTGCTCGGAAATCCGCCAAAAGCTTGTCGAGGCCGAACGTCGATGCGCCAGCGGTGCCGCCCACCATGCGGAGAAAGGATCGTCGTTTCATATTTGTAGGGATGACGAATCCAGTAAACCGCCTCCACGTCTCGCGCAACGAACTGGTGGCTGAATCCCCCATCCCCGATGTCTTGCCGGCAGCGACCCGGGGACTGAAGGGTGGGACACCCTGAATGTGACGGCGGCGCTTCAGGGACTGGTGAATCGCGATCGGCCCCAACGACTTCTTCATCGCTGGGGATTCCGGAGCGGGCTACCTGAATCCGCGAGGGCTGACGGTGCGGCCCGGTCGGCCGGGAATCCTGGATTCCTCTGGGCGCACAGCATTCTGAAGTCGCTGGGGTGGTACGCGGAGGTTTCGGGTTAACTGAAGGAACGCCATGGGGCATTGCCGATTGAGGTGGTGGACCCGTTCACCTTCTTTGGTCTCATGGGCCGGAAGCCGTCGTCTGGATCGGAGCGTTGATTGCAGAAAGGCAGGGGTTAAGAACCGCGGAATCATCTCGATGGCCGCGTGTGTGGGACCTTCGCGTGGGCATCGGAAGCGGGAGGACCGGAGTCTGAAACCGCAGGAAGCTACGCCGAGCGCAGGGATGGGACAGGCTTCTGGCGCGCTGGTGAGGTCGTGATGTTCGGACCTCGAGCAGGTAGAGACCTCGAATAGAGCTATCCTTGATTCAGGAATTCATGGCATAGTGCCCGTCCGGCCGAGGTCGGGAGCCTTCGGTCATCCTAAATCACATGCTCGCAATTCGAGATCTCAAGATGGTGCTGGGCGGACGGACGTTGTTTGAGAACGCGTCGCTCCAGGTCAATAGCGGGGAACGTGTTGCCCTGGTCGGTCCGAACGGCGCCGGCAAGTCAACGTTGTTCTCGATCATTCTCAAGGAATCCGAGCCTGAAGCCGGTGCGGTGGAACGTGATCCGTGGACGATGGTGGGGTATCTGCCGCAGGAGGGTGAAGCGGTGGGGCATGAGACGGTGCTGGAAGTCGCCACGGGACGTGCGGGCGAGCTGCCCGCTCTCGAGCGGCGGCTCCGGGAGTTGGAGGCGGCGGGCCAGGTCGCGGAAGGCGAGTACATGGAGGCCCACGCCAAGCATGACGCGCTGAACGATCCGCACGTGGAAGCCAAGGCCCGCAAGCTCCTGGCCGGCCTGGGTTTCCGCGAACGGGACATCGACCGGCCGGCCCGAGAGATGAGTGGTGGCTGGATCATGAGGGCGCATCTGGCCCGGCTGCTCGTCATCGAGCCGGACCTGTTGTTGCTCGATGAGCCCACCAACCATCTGGATTTGTTGTCGTTGTTGTGGTTGCAAAATCACCTCAAGTCGTACGCCGGTGCTTTGCTGATGATTTCCCATGATCGCCAGTTCATGGACGAACTGGTCGATCAGGTGCACGAGATCGCAGAACGCCGGTTGGTGGCCTACACCGGCAATTACTCCGACTTTCTGCGGCAACGGGAGGAGCGCTACGAACAGCAGTTGGCAGCGCACAAGAACCAGCAGAAGGAAATCCAGGCGTTGCAGGAATTCGCCGATCGCTTCCGTGCGGTGCCTTCGAAGGCGTCGCAGGCCATGGCGAAACTGAAGCAGATCGAGCGCATGGAGCGGATCGAGAAGCCGATGGCGCCGCGCAAGCCGGTCCGCATTCAGATCCCGCCGCCACCTCGCGGCGGACAGCGGGCGGTCGCGTTGGAGGGCGTCCACCTGGCGTACGGCGACAACAAGGTTTACTCGGGCCTCGACCTGGTCATCGAACGGGGTGAACGCACTGTGCTGGTCGGGCCGAACGGCTCCGGCAAGAGCACGTTGCTCAAGATTCTCGCGGGTGTCGTGGAGTTCCAGCAGGGCGAGCGCAGGCTCGGCCACAATGCGAAGATCGGGTACTTCGCCCAGCATCGAGCCGGCACGTTGGATCCGAACAAGACGGTGTTTGAGGAAGTCATGGGCAGTTCGCCGACCCTGCGCGAGGACGACGCCCGGGCGCTGTTGGGATCCTTCCTTTTCAAGAAGGAGGACATTCACAAGCTGACGTCCGTGTTGAGCGGCGGGGAAAAGAGCCGGTTGAACCTCATCAAGTTCCTGGTGGATCCGCCCAACCTGCTCCTGATGGACGAGCCGACGACCCACCTCGACATTCAGACCGTCGAATCCCTGACCATGGCCCTCGAGCGCTATGAGGGCACCCTGGTGTTCATCTCCCATGATGTGCACTTCATCCGCAAACTGGCCACCCGCGTGCTCCACGTGCGGGCCGGCCAGGTGACATCGTATCCGGGGCGCTATGACTACTTTTTGGAGAAGACCGGTGGGTTGGCCAACGCCCGCGCGGCGCTGACCGCGGCGTGACCGTCGCGTCCGGGTTCAATCGCCCAACCCCAGGTCACTCAACAGCCGTTCCATCCGGTCGAGACGCCACAGCGCGACCTAACCCTCGGCATCCACGGTGGCGAGAGTCGTTCCGTCGGCGGAGAAGGCAATGGCTCGCAGTCGCATGCCCTCGCTGGGCCGGAGAATTCCCCGCGCCTGGAAGCTTAGGAGATTAAACAGATGGAGTTGGGTGAGGTCACCCACCACGGCCAGGAGACGGCCATCCGGTGAGAACGCGGCCGCGCCCACCTTGGTTCGAGCCCTGGGAAAGGGCAGTGGCGGAGCCACCTTCCATGAACCTACCTTCCGAAGTGCGAACGAGTCGCCGAAGAATCCCAGCCATTCGCCATCGGGACTGAAGGCGGCCTTGGGACGGGTGCCGGCGGTGTGGGCCAGGACCAGGGAACGGCGGGCAACGTCCCAGACCCTCACGGAGCGATCCTCAAAACTCGAGGTGGCGACCCATTGGCCATCGGGACTGATGGCGATCTCCTCGGCTTCCGCATGCGGGCCGAACTCCGCCACGGGCAGGGTTACGGTCGCGTCGAAGGCGACAACGGCGTTGCTAAGGCCGTTGAAGGCGGCCAGCCAGCGTCCATCCGGGGTGATGTCGAGGGCACGCCAGCGCCGAAGGGGGTTGAGGACCGTGGGATGGGGCAAGGCCATGGATCGAGCCTTTGTGGGGGCCGCGAAGGAGATGAGACCGGGGGTGTTGGCGGTCAACAGGGCGTGCGTGCGCGGGTGGAAGACGACGGTGGACATTCGCCACGAGGGCAGTGGAAGCAAAACCGCCCCATCCACCGGATCGCACAGACTGACTTTGGCGGGATTTCCCACGGCCAGGAACTGTCCGTCGGCGCTGAATCGCAGATCCATGACCCGGTCCAACGGAATTCCGGAGGAGAATTCCAGATACTCCTCGTTGGTGCGGACTTGGAACCATCCCCACCGTTCATTGACTCGCACCGGGCCAAGACGTCGGCCGTCGGCTTAGTACTGGAGGTGGTGCGCGTCCGCTTCCATTTCATGGACGACGCGGACTTCATTCACGTCGAAGAGACGTACCTGGTGATCCTCCCCGGCGAGGGCCAGCAGCTTGCCGCCTGGATGAAATCCAATGGCCTGGGTCGTGGCCCCGATGCTCGACGAGGTGTGTGCCAGGCGGTCTGAAGTGAGCCGGGCCGGCTCCAGCAGGTCTCGCCGGTGGTCACATCCCAAACGATGGTGTGGTCGGTGTGTTGGACGGCGAGGAACCGCCCATTCGGGCTGAAGTGATCGAGAGCCGTCACGGCATTGGAGGGAGCCGAGAACCGGCGGAGAACGTCGCCGGTGGGCAGGGCTCGAATCACGATGGACGTCCCAGCTTCGACCCGCGCCTCATGTTCGAGGGCGGGATCCAGGCGGACCAACCACGCCGCGGCGGATGGTGCGTCGGGCCGAGCGACCACGAACGGCATGTCGGTTCGCGGAAGGAGGGCCAGGACTTCGTTGCGGGCTTCGAGTTGTAAGTCTTCGGACGTGTCGAGCGTGGCTGCTTCGCGCAACAGGCGCAGTCCCTCGCTTCGACCACCCCAGGCGCCCCGGAGGCGCAACGCCCGGGCTTCACTCACCCGCGCATTGGCGAGTTGGGCTTCGGCGCGTTTCTCGGCCTGGCGCACACGCACCGCGGCGACACTGGTGGCCACGACGACTCCTGCCAGGGCCAGGACCAGCGCCGCGCCAAGGGTCGTCGCGAGCGGATGCCGGCGTCCCCAACGCCAGGTTGTGGTGAGGCGGCCGAGGGGGCGCGCCTGGATGGGGTCGCCCGCCAACCATCGTTCCAGGTCCCGGGCGAGTTCCTCGGCCGAACCGTAGCGGGCCAAAGGTGCCTTGTTCAGGCACTTCAAGGCGATGGTGGCGAGGTCAGGATCGACGCGCGGATTCAAACTGCGTGGCGGGGCAGGGTCCTGGTCGACCACCTGGCGCAGCGTTTCGATGGGCGTGGCTCCCCGGAAGGGCGGCGTTCCGGTCAGCACTTGGTACAGCATGGCGCCGAGCCCATAGACGTCGATGGCCGTGGTCAGTTGCCGGGTGTGTCCGGATGCTTGTTCCGGCGCCATGTAACTGGGCGAACCCAGCACCGACGACGTGAAGGTGAAGCCGCTGTCCTGGTCGACTGATTTCGCGAGGCCGAAGTCGGCGACGTGGGGTTCGCCCTGGCCGTCGACCAGGATATTCGAGGGCTTGAGGTCGCGGTGCAGGATGCCCCGCTGATGGGCGTAGTGGACGGCCCGGCAAACCTTCATGAGAAGACGGATCAGGTCTTCCAGTCGATGCCCCTGCTGCAGATAGGTGGAGAGGTCACCGCCTTCGACGAGGCGCATGGTGAAGTAATGCGCGCCGTCGTGCTCGCCGCTCTCGTAGAGGGAGACGATATGGGGATGATGCAGTTGGGCGACCGCCTCGATCTCCACCCGGAAGCGAAGCCGGGCTTCGTCGGAAAGCAGGTGGTGCGACTGAACCATCTTCAAGGCCACCACCCGGTTCAGGCCGAGCTGCCGGGCGCGATACACCACTCCCATCCCCCCTCGCGCAATTTCATTCAGTAGCTCGTGGTCGCCGAAGAACCGCGAAACCGTGGATGGCTTTTCGGAGGTGGCGCCGATCGGCGAATCCTCCGCCTCCGGCGACAGGGCGAGCCGAAGGGAGCACCGCGGGCAGGTTGTACCGCGGAGTTCCCCCGCGATCTCCAACCCGCATTCGCGGCAAGTGCGGCTCGGTGACGGTGGATTCACGTCATGGCATCTCCCCATCCTCTATTAAGAAAAATCGGGAGGAGGTTAGTCGTTGGCAACGACGTGGTGAGCCGCGGGGTTAACTCTGGCTCACCACGTCGATGAGATAGCTGATCTCCTCATCGACCTCGTCCGGGTGCGCCACGGTTTGGGCGACCGCCTCGCGCAGTAGTTCACCGTAGCGCCGGCGGATCTTGAAGACCTCCTGTTTGACGGTGCCTTCGGTCAGGCCAAGGGCCTTTCCGACCTCGGCCTGGCTGAGGGTTGGCTCGCCTCCGGGCAGGTAGGCCTCGAGGTGTTCAAAGCGTGCCGCGCGATCAGCGTCGGCGAATTCCTGTTTCAACTGGTTCCGGGCGTTGTCCAGCAGGTCGGAAGCCCAGCGGCGATCATAGAGAAGGTCGGCGTTGGCGGCGTCTTCGGGTTCGAGCCGGTAGCGTTCCTCGGCGGCCATCCCGTCGAACGACACGATCTCGCTGCCGCCGCCACGCTTCTGGGCCTGGGAACGGTCCCATTCATTCGCCATGAAACATTTGAAGGCGGTCAGCAGGAACCACCGGAAACGCCCGCGCCGACGATCGGCGACCCCGAGATAGTTCTTCTCCAGAAGTCGGCCAAAGAATTCCTGGGTCAGATCCTGAGCGAGGTGGACATCACAGCCGTGCCGACGGGCATAGGCATAGAGTGGAAACCAGTAGTGGCGACATAACTCCGTCAGCGCCGCCATCGCTTCGGGCGAATCCTGACGGGCAGCGCGAAGGACGACCCCCAGTGGGTGGTGGCGAATTGGGGGTCCTGCGGGATGGGCGGTTCGGGTTCGCTCATGGGCGCGGGTTGCGGGGTTGGCAGCCGGTGGAACGGCCTGGTTCGAATGTCATCTCACCCGCAAATGCACCGGGGTTGAGAATGCCCTCCATGTTCTCGAGTCGGAACCAGCGATAGATCTCGTACCCGAGCGCTTCACCGTTCGCGAAGTCGGGATGCCACAACACATGGATGCGGACCGGTGCAGTGGTCGCGGGGGAGTTCGGAGGCGGGGAGGAGGACGGGGGAATTCATGGGGAGGAGCGTTTGAACACCCGCAGGAGGTAATAGAGGCTTGGAAAAATGAAGACGCTGCCCACGAGCAGGGCGAGCACCAGCTGTCGCAAGGTCGCGGGAGGCGCGGCCTGCTGGTAAAAGCTCAAGGGGCCACGAGCGGTGAGCACGGCATCGGGGGCGTAGAGCAGGCACCATCCGACCAGAATGAGCGCGATCTGACCGGAAGCGACGACGCGGGTGAGCAGGACCCGGCGCTGGGTCACCAGGAACCAGAGCGCGACGAACAACGCCGTCGCGAGCGCCACGACGGCCAGGTTGAAAGGACTGCGGAGAAACGCGGTGGCAAGGCTCTCGCGTTCGCCCATGGAAGCGGCGAAGACGACTCCCCCCATGGCAACCACAAGCCCGTTGAACACGGCACCGAGTCGCAGAAAGCGCCTCTTCAAGTCCGGTTCGTTGGTTTCGCCCACGAGGTAGATACTGGCGAGGAAAGCGAAGATGCATGCGACGAAGGCACCGACACTCAGCGGGTAGGCTCCCCACCACGGTGCGACATACGCTCGCCAGATTTCACGCGCCTCGAGATCGATGATGCCGCGGTTGAGACTGGCGGCGATGATTCCAAGCCAGAACGCGGTCCAGAGGCTCGACAGGCCGAACAGCCAGGTATACGCGCGCTGTGAGGGGCGATCCTGGATGGCGTCATAATGACGGAAGGTGAAGGCGGCGCCCCGAATGACGATTCCAACCAGAAGAGCGAGCATGGGCAGATGCAGCGCGATCATGAGAGTGGTGAAGATCGTGGGGAACCCGGTGAACAGGATCACCACGATCAGGACCATCCACATGTGATTCGCCTCCCACACGGGGCCCATGGCGCGATTGATCACCTTTTTTTGCCGTTCCCGAAGAGGTCCCGCCGGGAGCAGTTCGAGAATGCCTGCGCCAAAATCCGATCCGCCCATAAGAATGTAGAGCAGGAGCGAAGCGCCGATGAAGAAGATGAGGATGTCGATCATTCAGCCCCCGAAATCCTTTTGGACGGCCTGGATCTGGCGTTTGAGCAACCACACGGTGGCGGCGGCCAGGCCGAGGTACAGAAAAAGGAAGAGGCAGAAATGATAGACCATTCCCGGCACCGGGGTGACGGCATCCTTCGTCTTCATGATGCCGTAGATGATCCACGGCTGGCGGCCGACCTCGGTGACGATCCAGCCCGCTTCGATCGCGATCATCCCGAGTGGCGCGGCGCCCACCAGTGCCCACAGAAACCAGCGCGGAAATGTGGGACGACGCATAAACCAGAAATAGCAGGCCCCGAGCAGCGCCAGCACGGAGCCAATGCCCACCATGACCTGGAACGCGACATGGGTGACCACGAGCGGCGGCCACTCGCTCCGCGGGAACTGATCCAGACCGATCACCTCGGCGTTGATGTCGCGATGCGCCAGCAAGCTCAGAAGCCCGGGAATTTTCACGCCCCATTTCATGGTGCCGGTCTCCGCATCGGGAATACCACCAAGCGTCAGGGGAGCGCGCCTGCTTGTTTCAAAATGGCCTTCAATGGCCGCCAGTTTGGCCGGCTGAAGTTCGGCCACACGTTCGCCAGCCCAATGTCCCACCAAGGGCTGCGCCAGCGCCGCGGTGGCCCCCAACACCATCGCGATCTTCAGCGCCTTCAGATGGAGGTCCGGGGCGCGGCCGCGCAAATAGAGCCAGGCGTGGATGCCGCCAACCGCAAACCCCACCGCCTGCAAGGCGGCGACCTGCATGTGAAGGCTCTGGTGGAGCCACGCCCGATTGAACATCGCCGCGACAGGATCGACATTCCGGGCGGCACCATCGACCCAATCAAAGCCGGCCGGGGAGTTCATCCAGGCGTTGGCCGCGACGACAAAAATGCCGGACATAAAACCGGAGACTCCTACCACCAGACCCGCCGCCCAGTGCGCCCAAGGATGCATACGGTTCCATCCATAGAGGAATAAACCGATGGCGATGGCCTCGAGGAAGAACGCCGTGCCCTCCCATGAAAAGGGCATGCCGATGATCGCGCCGGCATGCTGCATGAAACCCGGCCACAGCAGGCCCAGTTCAAACGAAAGCACGGTGCCCGACACGGCGCCGACCGCAAACAGGATGGCGACGCCCTTCATCCACATTTTCGTCAGCGCGAGATACGCCGGCTCCTTGTTCCGGAGGTACAGGTAATGGGCGGCTGACATCAGAAAGGGCATCGTCATGCCGATCGCCGCGAAGATGATGTGAAACCCCAGAGAGAATCCCATCGTGGCGCGCGCGGCGAAGAGGTCGTCCATCGGGGCGAAGCCTAGGGCGGCTCGACGGGATCGTCAAAAGTGCTCCTTCCATCGTTGCGGTCGAGGCGCCCGTGCGCCCATGGGGGCTTCATGAAGGGGCTTTCCACCGACGGGCGGTTGTTTCATAAAGTAACGGCAACAAATCACCCGCGGTGCACCTCTTTGCCCCATGTCCTGCCTACCCTTTCTGCGATCCATGGTGGGATCGCGCCGTCTCGTCACCCTGTTCATGCTCGTCGCGGGTCTCCTGCGCGCCGCGGTTCCGCCCGCCCCGGATGCATTCACGGGAGTTGTCCTCGGTGCACCGCCATCGTCAGGCTCCGCCGCCGTTTCCAATGGGATCGTCGAGATCCAGGCCCAGGGGGCCGGAATCAGCGAACGCGGGGATCAAGGATTCTTCAGCTACGCAGGTCTCGGAACGAATGACTTCGACGTCAAGGTGCGCGTTCGTTCCCTGGGACCCACCGCCCTTTCCGCCAGGGCCGGTTTGATGGTGCGCAACGAGACGAACCATTCGGCCGCAATGGCAGCCATCGTCGTCACTCCGGGAATGAACGGGGTCCAGTTTGTCTCCCGTGGCTCGTCCGAGTCGGTCGCTCTCGTCACCGGATTTTTCCCCGGCAATCTCCCCCACGCCTGGCTCCGGCTTCAACGGTCCAACGACGTCGTTCGAGGTTTGGCGAGTGAGGATGGTCGGCGTTGGACGCAGGTGGGTCGTGTCGACCTTGCGTTCACCAACGTTCTTGTGGGACTGGCTGCTTCCAGCGCTCGGACGGATACATCGACCACCGCGGTGTTCAGTGACTGGGGTGACGCGACGGGTGAGTCTGAAGATCCGATGCCCCCGACCGCCGAACCGCCCGGACCCTCGAGTCGCCGGACGGCGCTCACGATCACCGAGATTCATTACAATCCACCCGAGGGCCTGGGTGAAGGTGAACGCCCGCAACAGTTCATTGAGTTGTTCAACAGTGACTTCACCGCCAAGGAACTGGGCGGCCACCGCTTGGAAGCCACCGCGTTACGCTTTGTGTTCCCAACCAACGCTGTGCTCCCGGCCGGCGGTTACCTGGTGGTTGCGAAGAACCCGGCCGAGTTGCGCATCGGGTATCCCGAGATTCCTACCGAGCACCTTCTGGGTCCATGGGAGGGCGATCTGGACCGCGGCAGTGACACGGTTCGCCTGTGGAGCCCGTTTGGAGCGTTGTTGTTGGAGGTGCCGTACACGGACCATGCGCCGTGGCCACTGGCACCTGACGGCGAAGGTCATACCCTGGTGATGGCCCGTCCCAGTTGGGGCGAAGCGGATCCACGGGCCTGGTCGGCAAGTCAGCGCATGGGCGGGTCACCAGGGGGGACGGACTCGATCGATGGCGATCCTCGCGCGGCCTTGCGCATCACCGAGGTGCTCGGCCGGCGGAAGGGCGGTCAACCGCCGTTCGTGGAGGTTTTCAATGCCGGCATCCATCCGGCACCCCTGACCGGGGTCATGGTGACAGGTCCCTTGGACAACGCGCAGCCGATGCTTCCCTTGCCGGCCCGAACCCTCGCGCCCGGCGAGCGGGTGGTCGTGGAGGTCCCCGCGACGGTTCCCCGACTGCCGCCTACCCTGTTCCTGCGTGAGTCGGTGGGGGGAAGAGTGTGGGATGTCGTGTCCTTCAGTGGATCGGATACCAACGCCCCCTTGGGCCGTGGAAACCTGGGTCAACCCGAGTTGCGCCGATTGACTGTTCCCACGCCGGGCCAACCCAACGCCGCAGCCCGTCGGCCGCGGGTTGTGATCAGCGAAGTCATGTACAAACCCATCAGCGGCCGGGATGACGACCAGTTCTTGGAGATCTGGAACCCGGGATCGGAGTGGGTGTCGTTATCGGGCTGGCGTTTAACCGATGGAGTGGAATTCACGTTTCCCATCGGTCGAAGTCTGGCTCCGGGCGAGCGCGCCGTGGTGGCCCGCAACTCAGCGCGACTGCAGTTTACATACGCCAACTTGTCGGCCGGGCGCCTCGTCGGCGAGTTCAGCGGCCGGCTCGGGGCCCAGGGCGAACGGTTGACCTTGCTGGACGAGACCGGCGCCGTGGAGGTCGGCTTCACCTACCGCCCCGGAGGCGAATGGCCATCCCTTGCCGATGGCGGTGGCAGCAGCCTCGAGTTGCTGCATCCGGAACTGGATCCCGATCTGGGCTCGAGTTGGGATGCCAGCGACGAGTCGGGTCGAGCCCCTTGGCAGACCTACGCGATCTCGGGACTTCTTGAGGGCGGTACGGGCAGCATCACCGATGTTCGGGTGCTTCTGTTGGACGTTGGCGAGTCGCTGGTGGACGAGGTCGAAGTTTTTGCGGAGGGCAGCACCAATCTGCTGACGAATCCGAACTTCGAAGTCGGACTGACCGGCTGGAACGTCGGTGGCACCCACGAACGATCCGGGCTCGCAACCAATCAGGCTGGCTTCGGCGGTTCGGCGCAGACACTCCACCTGAGGGCGGCTGGTCGCGGTGACAACGGCATCAACTCAGTGCGCACGGCGTTGCGAAACGGCCTGCGCAACGGCACCAATGCCACCTTGCGCCTCCGGGCCCGCTGGCTTTCTGGCACACGGGACATGCTCCTCCGGGTGAAGGGCAACTACCTCGAGTTGCCGATCCGGCTTGACGTGCCGGAGGACCTCGGCACCCCGGGTCTCCCCAACTCACGGTCGCTGGGAGCCCCTCGGCCAGCTGTCGTGGATCTGAACCATTTTCCCGTGTTGCCGGCCGAAGGTCAGCCGGTGCGTGTCACCGTCCGGGTTTCGGGGAGTGCGGGCAACGACCTGCCTTTGTTGCGGCATCGGATCGATCCCGCCACGGAGTTTGCCGAACCGCTGCCCATGAATGACGCAGGCACCGAGGGTGACCAGGTGGCGGGCGACGGCATTTACACGGCTTTGATTCTTGGGCGCGCGGCACGGTCGATGGCCGCATTCCATGTCACCTTTGGCCCGGAAGGCTCGGAGTTTCGCATTCCGCGAACCACTCCGGGAAGGGAGGCCCTCGTCCGTTGGGGTGAGCCGCAGATGGCAGGCAACCTCGGCACCTACCGCATCTGGATCACCCGGGCGACGGAGTCGCGATGGAATGGCCGGGCCAAACTGCACAACGGCGATCTCGACGGGACTTTCGTCTATGGCGGCATCCGCGCCATGTACGGCCTGGGTACGCTCTACAGCGGCAGCCCGTTCGTCAGCCCGGGCTATAATGGGCCCGCCGGGTCCACGCTCTGCGGTTACGTCCTGCACTTTCCCGACGACGACGCCTTCCTGGGCGAGCGGGATTTCGTGATGGACTGGCCCATCCGCGACAGCACGCGGCAACTGGAGCAGCGCGCGTACGAGTTCGCCGGCGAGATTGGACTGCCGTATCTGCATCGCCGCTTCGTTCACCTGTACGTGAACAGCGCCAAGCGCACCTCGATCTACGAGGATACCCAGCAGCCCGGCAGTGCGTATCTCAGGCATTGGGCTCCCGACGACAACGACGGGAACCTCCACAAGATCGATGACTGGTTTGAGTTCAGCAGCGGGGGCGAAAGGGAGTTCAATGACGACGCCCGACTCGAGGATTTCCGGCGTTCGGACGGCGCGAGGAACACCGCCCGCTACCGTTGGAACTTCAGACCGCGCAGCGTCCAGGAGTCGGCGAATGACTTTTCCGCGTTGTTCAGGCTCGTGGACGTGGCCGTACTTCCGACCCAACTGATCGAGTTTCAGCGTGACTTGGAGCAGGAAATGGATGTCGACGAGTGGGCGGGGATTTTCGCGGTGGAACATGCAGTGGGCAACTGGGACAGCTTCGGGTACGGCCGGGGCAAGAACATGTACGCCTACCGACCACAGCGTGGTCCGTGGCGCCTGTTCATGTGGGATATCGACTTCGTCATGAGCTCCGGTGGCGATAGCCCGGGCAACTGGCCCTTCGCCACCATCGACGGCACCATCGCCAAGCTTTACCAACACGCGCCATTCCAGCGGGCCTATTGGCGGGCGGTGAAGAGGCTGGTGAACGGACCCATGGTGCCCGCGCGGTTCAACGCTCGAACCGAAGCTGTGCGTCTCGGGTTGCTGGAGAATGGCGTCAGCTCTTCGAGTCTGACCGCAGCCCGCAATTATGTTCGCGACCAACGAAACAACCTGCTCAGCCAGCTCGCCAACGTGGACCGCCCGTTCACCGTCGAGTCAGGCCTCGAGAACGGCGCCACGGCCGATCCGGTGCTGGGTCTGCAAGGCCAGGGATCGCTGGAGATGACCCATCTGCTGGTGAACGGCGAGATCATGCCCGTGGGATGGTTTTCGCCGGACCGCTGGTTCCTCATCCATTCACTCCAGCCCGGCCGGAACACGCTCACTTTGACTCCTGCGGACGCCTCGGGAAGGAAACTCGGGAACCAACGCACGATCAGCGCGACCCTCAGCCAGCCGCTGCTGCCGGAATCCCAACGGGTCGTCATCAACGAAATCCATACCGCACCGCGCGTCGACGGTGCCGCGTTCGTGGAGCTTCACAATCCCTCCACCACCCAGACGATCGACCTGTCCGGCATGCAGTGGGTCGGCGCCGGGACCTACGATGTCCCGGCCAACACCTTCCTCGCACCGCGTCAGTTCCTCGTGTTCGGGAATTCCATCCCGGCCTACCAGGCAGAATTCGGTCGCACCCAGATTCCTTCCGCCCTGCTGCCATGGACCCCGAGTGCGCTCGGGGAGACCCTCGCGTTGGTTCAGCCCGCGCGGGGCACCAACCCGGCGGTCACCGTCACCGCCGTCACCTACCGCAACGACGGGCCTTGGCCAGCAGTCACTCCCGGACGTTCGCTCCAACTCCGGGATCCCGCCCGCGGCGAAGACGACCGGGTCGGCGACTGGGTGTCGTACTCTCCACCCACCAACGCCAGCCCTTGGAAGGAGTTCCTGGTGACCGGACCCGCCGGCGGAACGAACCTGGTCTTGTACGTGTCCTCCTTTGCGCCGTCCCTGACACCCAACGATCTCGCGGGCCGGTGGGTCGGCAATCTTTCCAGCTTTGGTTTCGATTTCGTGGTGGATTTCTCCCGGAACGCCCAAGGGGTACTTTCAGGGCGGATGTTCCCTGGCGAAACGGCTCCCGATCCGGATTCTGCGACCTCCGAACTCGCAGGGATCAGCGCTGCGGCCGACGGTTCCATCCGATTCACGTGGACCGATCTCGATGGCCGGTTCACCGGGCGGATCGATGTCTCCGGGCGTCGGGCCACGGGAACGTTCTCGTTTGAGAGTGGAACCTCCCCGTTCGCGATCACGCGCCAACTGCCCCCAGGCACCGTCCTGGTAGACAACCTGAAACTCACCCGCGCCGGCGTTGAGGTCGACCTGCTGCAGAACGGCGGATTCGAGGCTGAGCTGGGGACTGAGTGGCGGATCGCGGGCGCGCATCAAACCTCGGCGCGTGTGGATGTCTCCGACGCGTCGTCCGGAGGCCTGCCGGAGTTCGCCTTGCGCCTTTCAGGAACGACGGGCGGCAATGGGGCGCTGACCAATGCGGTGAGCCAGTCGGTCGTCGGTATGGTGACCGGCGCCACTTACCGGCTTTCCGGTCGCTACCAGGCGGTGCAGGCCCAGGGCATCGTCATCGGATTGGAAGGCGGCCCGCGCTTTACCGCAGATGTACGCCCGCGAGTGAGCGCCGGAAGCGATGCCACACCCGGCCGACAGAATTCCGTCGCAGAGGCGCTCGATCCCATGCCGTTGGTGTGGGTGAACGAGGTGCAGCCCGAGAACCGGGACGGCCTGCGTGACGCCGCCGGCCAGACGGAACCCTGGCTGGAGCTTCATAATTCCAGCGTCACCCCCGTCTCGTTGGTCGGCTATTTTCTTACCGACGATCCGGCGGAGCCCCGAAAATGGGCGTTGCCGACAAGCAGCAGCGTGCCCGCTGCCGGCTTTTTGGTGGTCTGGCTCGACGGCGACGTCACCCAGAGCACAGCCGATGCGCCGCACGCCGCGTTCCGGGCGGCCGCCCGCGATGGGGTGATGGTGCTCAGCCGCGAGCAGGGAGACAGGGTTCTGACGGTGGATTACCTCCGCTATTCCGCGGTTCCGGTGGGCTCAAGTTTCGGGCATCTCCCGGAGACGTGGGTGCATGCCGACGACGTGCTGCCTCGCCCGACGGCAGGATTGCCCAACGGTTCATCCGACGAGCCCGAACGCCTCTGGATCAACGAATGGATGGCGTCGAATGATGGTTCGGTGCGAGACCCAGCTGATCTGGACGCCGACGACTGGTTTGAACTCTATAACCCGGGATCGACGGCCGTGGATCTCACCGGTTGGCTGGTGACCGACACCAGCGCCCAGGTGGCGAAGTTCCGCATTCCTACCGGCTACCAGATTCCAGCGGGTGGCTTCCTCCAGGTCTGGGCCGATGAGGAGACCGGGCAGAACCAACCCACTCGTCCCGATCTGCACGTGAACTTCCGCCTCTCCGCCAATGGCGAGGAGATAGTGTTGTCCCGACCGGACGGTTCCCGCATGGACCACGTGATCTTCGGTCAGCAATCCGAAGGCGTGAGTCAGGGACGGCGTCCGGACGGCGCTGCCAGCACCAACTACGTGTTCTTTCCGAACGCCACGCCGGGAGCTTCCAATGCAGCTTTGCCGCCCGTGAACCCGGACATCGTGAGTGTGGAACGGCGCGCGGATAGCTCCTTCCATATCCGCTTCAACTCCGTGCCTGGGGCCCGCTACCGGCTTCGCGCGAAGGACGACCTGAACCAATCCGCTTGGACGCTGACGGCAACAATCGTCATCGCGGTAGAGCCAGTGACTGAGTTGGCATGGCCGATGGACGATGCGCCACAGCGCTTCCTCCAGGTGGAACGGCTGCCCTGACTGGGGGGGTCGGGGGTTGGTGCGTTCGCTGAGCTTGCCATGAACCGGCGAATGGCGAATCGGGAATGGCGAATCGGGATTGTCGGTTCATGGACCCCATGCGCGAGTCGCGACTCGTGGATGCTGCCCATGAATCGCCCCCAACTCAATCCTCCGAAACCCTCGGTGCGCTTTCTCCCTCTCCACCCGGGAGAGGGCCGGGGTGAGGGCCGCCCGCAGTCTTCCTCGCTGATCGGTTCATGGTCCCAATGCGTGTCCATTCCTTGGAAATCGTCCCTCTCCAGGAACCGTCGCCGAATCAAGCCACGGGGTTTTCACCGACCCCTCACCCCAACCCTCTCCCGACGGGAGAGGGAGCCGCGTATCACCCGCAACTCCCCGCTGGAGCCCGACCCTCCGAGCCGTCAAATCCCATTCCTCTGAACCCCTGGCCCAACCCTCCGAAACCCTCGGTGCGCTTTCTCCCTCGCCCTCCGGGAGAGGGCCGCTCGCGGTCTTCCTCGCTGATCGGTCATGGTCCCAATGCGTGTCCATTCCTTGGAAATCGTCCCTCTCCAGGAACCGTCGCCGAATCAAGCCACGGGGTTTTCACCAACCCCTCACCCCAACCCTCTCCCGACGGGAGAGGGAGCCGCGTATCACCCGCAACTCCCCGCTGGAGCCCGACCGTCCGAGCCGTCAAATCCCATTCCTCTGAACCCCTGGCCCAACCCTCCGAAACCCTCGGTGCGCTTTCTCCCTCGCCCTCCGGGAGAGGGCCGGGGTGAGGGCCGTTTGCGGTCTTCCTCGCTGATCGGTTCATGGTCCCAATGCTGGAAACTACTTTCGTCGTTCCTCTCCCCATGAACCACCCAGACGTTTCGTTGATTGCGAACGATTCCGACGATCGGGTTTGAGGTCTCATGACGCGGTTTCGAAACCGTGGGTGCTTTCGGTGTCCCCCGGATTAGGCAGCCCTCGGCTGGACCACAAAGTTATGTTTGAGGGCAAGCTTTTGGAGAAGCCCCACCTCGGTTTGCACGACCTTTTGCTCGTACTTCTTGAGCCCCTGCTCGACGTAGTCAACCCCTCGAACCATGAGTCGCCAGAACCGTTCGGCGAGCTTTCGGGC
>Ga0335394_10002832_pt1 | contig 19621 bp, 17 predicted proteins | sample MAT03_FD_205741 | JGI IMG/M metagenome (GOLD analysis project Ga0335394, IMG submission 205741) | Freshwater microbial communities from Lake Fryxell liftoff mats and glacier meltwater in Antarctica - MAT-03 (spades assembly) (version 2) ... | reverse complement strand
GGGCTTGGCGAAATTGCTGAAGTTGTTTGAAAATCATGAGGTCAATGTGATTAACACTTCATTGACCTTACGGCAGTCGGTGGCTCTCATTGACTGCCTCTCTCTTCAAAGTTAGTCCAAACTAAAGGGCAAAATCCGCGCTGCAAAAAAGCATTACATCAATGCCACTACCAGTTTTGGGATGCTGTGCAGCGTGCAGCTCACACAGGAGGTTTAATGGCTAAATTCTATCGGGAGGCGCGAATTAGCAAAATAGAGCCAGCCGTCAACCCAAATAGGTTAGGTATCCAACCGCCCAAGAAGGGAGAGATGGAGCCAGTTTGGGCGATCGCTCCACTAATAAACGAAAGCATATAGTAAGCAAAAATAATCACGATACTTAGAGCGAAGCCCGTCGCCCTGCCTGTACGCCGCAACTGTGCCCCCAGAGATGCCCCCACTAAACCAAACGCCACACAGACAAACGGCAGCGAGAACTTTTGCTGAATTCGCACCTTGAGTTCTCGAATTTTGCCCTCGTTGCCACCCTGTTCAATCACATCTAAGTACTGTCGCGACTCGGCAATATTCATCTCACCGTAGTCTTTGCCCCGACGAGCTAAATCTAACGGCGCACGAGGCAGTTGAATCTGCTGCTCTTCAAATTTGACAATGTTACGAAACGAGCCATCGGCAGACACAACGTAAATCGTGCCGTTAAAAAAGTCCCAGGTGTTGCCCTGAGGGTTCCAAACAGCCGACTCAGAACTCACAATTTGGCTTAAACCTTGCCGAGAAAAATCTAGGATAGTTAGCCCCTTCATCCGCTCACCGTCAAATTCTTTGGAGTAAAAAATCCTAGCTAGAGCATTTTCCTTGCTGCCATCTGGCTGCACAATCTCCTGGAATTCTTGGTAGAGAATATTACTTTCTCGAAATTCTGACTTTTCTTGTTCTAAGGCACGGTTTAGCGTTGTCGAGGCCCGGTAGTTGGCCGCCGGCACAATAGATTCGTTAAAGGCAAAGGTTAAGGCAGTTACAAGCAAACAAAACCCCAGTACAGGCAAAATCATGCGGTAGACGCTGACCCCACAGCCCCGCAGCGCTACCAGTTCACTATCGCTAGAGAAGCGGCTAAAGGTCATCAGGGTGGCCAGCAGAGTCGCCATTGGAAAGGCGTAGACAATAAACTCTGGCAGCTTTAACAGCAGCACTTCTGCTGCCGTTGCCAAGGGAAGCCCTTGCTCTACCACCTGGTTGACCAGGTAAAATAGGCTATCGACCGATACACCCAGCGACGCAAACGCCCCAACACCAAATAGAAATGGCGGGATCAGTTCTGCAATGATGTATCGATCCATCACTGAAACTAGCCGATTCCACCAGGCAACTGTTGGCTTATAGGGTCTAGAGAGGCTGCTGGTCATACAGGTTGAAACGTCCGAGTAAAATCTAAACTAACAATTCGATAATTTCGATAGTGGGTAGTGGTATTCGTGTAAGGATTTTTTGATGGGCGGGCGAAGCCCGCCCATCAAAAAATCCTTACCAATTTAGGACTACCCGATAATGATAATAAAGTCAACAGCAAACGTATCTACTAAGGCTGGAAACTGTCGCCCAAATAGTGTTGACGCACTAGAGGATTGGCGTATAGCTCTTCGGCGTTGCCCGCTGCCAGAATCTGCCCATCGCGCATGATATAAGCTCGATCAGTAATGGCCAGGGTTTCACGGACATTATGATCGGTAATGAGGATGCCAATTTGGCGATCGCGTAGTCGTGCAATAATACCTTGAATTTCAGCCACAGCAATTGGGTCTACGCCCGCAAACGGCTCATCCAACAATAGAAATTGAGGCCCAGTCTGCCCTGCCGCTAGCGCCCGCGCCAGCTCCGTCCGTCGTCGTTCTCCCCCTGATACGCGATTACCGAGAGTAGTCGCTACCTTCTCTAACCGAAACTCCTTCAGCAGGTTGTACAACCGATCAGCATGCTCAGAAACTGGCACCCCAGTTTGCTGAAAGACTAACAAGATGTTGTCTTCCACAGTGAGATGACGAAAAATGCTCGGCTCCTGAGCTAAATACCCTATCCCCAAACGGGCACGGTCTTGTAATGGTAAAGAAGTAATATCTCGATCACCGAGCCAAACTCGCCCCTGATTTGGCTTTTCAATTCCGGTAGCAATATAGAAGGTAGTGGTCTTCCCAGCTCCGTTGGGGCCCAACAAACCCACCACCTCACCCATGGCAACCGAAAGGCCGACGCGATTTACAACCGTGCGCTTGCCGTAAGACTTGTGGATATTTTCCAAAACAATTTTCAAAGACTGCCCCTCAAAACTGCCAGAATTATAAGAATGCCAGGATTTAAGTGATTCGGCTACTGATTTTATCAGAGCAGTAGGCAGCGATTGGTAAAAGCTGAACCTCTAAGCTCCACGAGGTTAGGGCGAGCTGCAGAACTTCCCTGGAGAAATGAGATGGCTTGCGTGCGAAACGCGTTTCAGGGGCTAATGGGCGTCTTAAATTCTGGTTTGGGATTAAAGTCGGGGGTAATGGGCGTAGTTGCAGGTGGGGCTGTGGGCGTTCCAGCCGTAGAGGCAACAGGGTTGGGATCAGGAACAATATAAATAGCTTCGACCTGTGCTCCCTGGTTCGGAAGAGCGACAAACCGACCTTCGTCAATTAAGTACGTGACTACTTCACCCCGAATGCTGTTACCTTCCTGCAATATGTACACGTCCCCGCTCAAGACGATTCGCCGTTCCCGACTGTAGTACTGAGCTTGGACAGAGGTAGCCTGAATTTGTCGAGCTGGGTAGTTAATCCGCACGTTACCGCGAGCCGTAATCACCCCTGTGACGGCGTTAGCCTCTTGAATATCGGACTCAAGCCGCAGGGGCTGACCTGGCACCGCAGGAACTTGAGCAGTAGCAGGACTAAGAGTTGTGGGGGGCAAGATGCCTGAAACGGTTCCCAACAGAGTAACCAGCACAACAGTGGCAAACCGTAGCCAGGATATTGAGAGCCAAGGCAAGCGGACAAAAACCGTCATAGAGCTGACCGGGGTGGGGATCACTAAAAATATTAACCTGAAGGGTGGAGTTAGAAGAGTCTGATCGAGCTGACGGAATAATAGTGCTGCGAGTTCCAAAGACTAAATGAAACAGCCCACTAAGGATTACAAATTAATTAACCTGTAATCTTTTTTTGGAAGTGCCGCGCTGAGCGCGGCACTTCCAAAAAAAGATTAGGCTTTATTTTGTACGCAATGCTAACTGATCTTACGGATGTAAGGGAGCTGAACAGAAGGATTTGGTTGATTCTTAATGACCGAGGGGAACGTAGAACCAGTGAAGTGAAGCGATCGCCGAATCTCCCCGACCTGCTCCGCTCCTGCCTGTTGCAGCATACCCAACAGAGCAGCACTTTGCATCACTAGCTCGGTTACATTCACCTCGCCATAGTCAGGCTGATAGGCTCCCAACCGTCGAATACCCTCTCCTAGAAGGGTGACACTACCTCGCCAGTTTTCGTTCTCCAAATGATATAGGGCAACCGCAATTTGCAGCACACCTTGATAGAACGTGCGCTGCGGCTCCATTGCTTCCATCCAAATCGCTTCTAGCGTGTCGTGACAGGCGTAGAATTGCTGCTGGTTAAACTCTTCTACCCCATTCCAGAATTCAATTGCAATCTCGTCGTGCACGGATGTCCTTAACAAATGTCCTTAGCACATGGGCATAACTAGTACTCGGCGGCGGACGTGTAACTACTATTACAGGCTCCCCAGACAAGGGGCTTAAGCCCCTTGTTCAAATGTAGGCAAACTTCCGCCGTTGAGTACTAAACGAATTTAATCGCAGTTTCGCCTTAAATCCGCTCATCCTTCTAACAGCGTAAAAGCGAGTATGAAGATGAAACGGCTTAAATTTTAGTTAAATCTTGCCTTGTATCCCCCCCCAGAGGATTGAATTTCAGCGATAAGGGACGTTTACTGAACTCTGTATAGGTTGACTAAATCTTCACATTTGGTGCGCGAATTTGGTACACAAACATTTGGTGAGCGATCGCCCATCCACTACTGGACTGACCCATGATTTCATTCTTTAATCTTTTTCAGCCCCTTTCTTTTAATGCAACTGGCTACTTTCCATTAGGGCTGCATATTCCAGATGGTTTTTTGAGTTTGCCCGTGAGCCTGTTCACTTGGGCGATCGCCATTGGATTGATCGCCCTATCGCTAGGCCGGGTTCAGCACGAGTATAAAGAGCGGACTATTCCTTTAATGGGTGTTTGTGCTGCCTTTATTTTTGCTGCACAGATGATTAACTTCCCGATCCCTGGCGGTACATCTGGACACTTGCTGGGCGGAACATTAGCGGGGGCGCTGCTTGGGCCTTGGGCTGGCACACTGGTGATGGCAGTTGTGTTTATTGTGCAAGGTGCGCTGTTTCAAGACGGTGGGTTAACGGTGCTCGGAGCCAATATTGTCAACATGGGTCTGATTGGCACCTTTGGCGGGTACTACCTCTACAAAGCCGTGCGATCGGCGATGGGCTTTAATAGCTGGCGCGGCGCGGCAACGGGACTAGCTGTAGCAGCATGGGTCAGCGTGGTAGTCGCCGCATTGGTTTGTGCGGTTCAGCTAGCGCTATCTGGCACTGTTCCGCTCAACGTGGCCATCCCTTCTATGCTGTTTTGGCATGTGTTGATTGGCATTGGCGAAGCCCTAATTACCGTAGCCGCAGTTGGATACGTCTGGCGCACGCGCCCTGAAATGCTATATGACCCACCCCGCCAAAGTCGCTCAGCAACGCGGGCTTATGCCTCTCGGTAGATTTTTGTCGTCCTTCTACTTGCAAGGTGCTTTATGAATACTCGCTCATCCGCACGAACTCGTGCATTTGTTTTCACAGGTTTAGGAACCGCGCTGTTGGTTGCAATGCTGCTCTCTCCCTTTGCGAGTTCTCACCCCGATGGCTTAGATCGGGTGGCTCAAGATCACAAGTTTGATGCCAAGGCGAGTGCCGAAACGCCAGCCCAGAAATTGCCCTTTTACACGGTTTTTGAAGAGTATGCCTTGCGGGGTGTGCCTGAAGCGATCGCCACTCCATTAGCTGGATTGGTGGGAACATTGGCTGCGTTTGGGCTGGCGTGGGGCTTCGGCAAGCTTGTGGTGCGGGGGCAGGCACCCCATTCGCCTGAATTGGACAGTCCTGATGAACCGCTCAACTAAAACTAGCTCAACTAAAACTACGAGTAAGATTTAGGCTTGGTTATTCTTTGGTGATAATTAAGTCTAATATCAACTGCACCAGCGTTGATCTACGCCGCCATCCTACCCGCAAGATGATTAACGCATGCTGCTGCACCTAGGTGTTTTTAAGCTCGATATTGATAGTCAGGGTTCTACCCTATGGCATCGTCTCTCTCCGCCAACCCGTGTTTTGTGTGCCCTGTTATTTGTGTTTGCGACGTCGCTGACACCCAATGGTCAGTGGTGGACTTGGGCGGTTTATGGACTGGGGATGGCGATCGCCATTGGGCTGAGCCAGGTGACCCTCCCCGTCTTGCTGCGGCGAGTTGCGGTTGAGTCAGTATTTATTACGGTGGTGCTGATAGGGACGCTGTTTCGCTCAGGCGGAGATGTGGTATGGCGTTGGGGCTGGTTGCAGATTACAACAACCGGGCTAATTGTGCTGGGTAGCGTTACCTTAAAGTCACTCTTATCGCTGATGATGATGAATCTGTTGACCATGACCACCTCGGTACCAGACCTGCTCAAGGCGCTAACGGTGTTGAGAGTGCCGCCGCTGATTGTGGCAATTTTAGCCTCCATGTATCGCTACATCGGGCTGCTGGTGGCTGAGTTTACGGCGATGCAGCGCGCCGCGCTATCGCGCAACCTAATGAATGGCCGTCAATGGCAGCGCCTGGTAATCGGCAACATGATTGGGGCGTTGTTCATTCGTACCTATGACCGAGGCGATCGCATTTACAACGCCATGCTGTCTCGCGGGTATAGCAGCCTGCCCTCCGCTATCGAGCCACCAAAACCGCTAACCACAAAAACAATTGACATCAGCGCCCTAACTTTAACAGTAGTGCTACTGCTAGCGGGTCAAGCCGTATCTTTAGGGCACCAATAACATGCACCATAACCCCATCTCCATTCAGCAATTAAGCTACGCCTATGCCGACGGTACCGCAGCCCTCGACGACGTTAATCTGTCTATTAAAGCGACAGAGCGCATTGCGCTAGTCGGGGCAAACGGCTCCGGCAAATCCACGCTACTGCTGCATCTCAATGGAATTTTGCTGCCGCAAACGGGAGAAGTGGTCGTCGGCGAACTGCCAATTGTCGAAAAAAACTTAAAAGCCATTCGCAACTTTGTGGGATTGGTGTTCCAAAATCCAGACGATCAGCTCTTTATGCCAACCGTTTGGGAAGACATTACGTTTGGCCCGATGAACCAGGGCATTCAGGGGAAGGAACTTAGCCACCGCGCTCACCACGCCATGACAGCCGTGGGGCTAGATCCCGACCATTACAGTCCCCGGAATCCGGGCAACTTGTCGGGCGGTGAAAAAAAGCGGGTGGCGATCGCCGGAGTTTTGGCCATGCAGCCGCAGGTGATTGTGCTAGACGAACCCAGCGCCCAGCTTGATCCCCGTTCTCGCCGCCAGTTGATCACTCTGCTGAGCTATCTGCCGCTGACCCAAATTATTGCCACCCACGACTTAGACCTAGCCGTTGATCTGTGTACCCGCACCATTGTGCTGAGTCAAGGCCAAGTGGTGTTCGATGGCCCCACCGACCAAGTCATGAGTGATCCCGAATTTTTAGAGCAACACGCCCTCGAATCCCCCCTTTGCAACTCTCGCCCCTACTGCCTGCTAGAAGACCGCCCAGCCGAACGCATGAAATATCCTGCTTTGAGCGTGTAAATATTATTTGCATGTCGTTACAAGCCGTCAGTCCGCCACAAGATTCCGATACCCTTACAGGTAGAAGTGGTTTGTAGGCAGGAGCGAGAACGATGGTGGGGATACAACGTTGGATGCGGACGAGTTTTTCGGTACTGGTAGCGATCGCCATTTGGCTAGGGATTGGGATGATCTCAGAAGCTAGAGCGATCGCCAGCCCAGCCAATGTCAACTTGGTCACCGAGGTCGAGGTGCATTTGGGCACGGCGACCGAGGATCTGACGTTCGTGCCCGACCATTTGAACTTTGTGGCCGGTAGAAAATACAAGCTGACCCTCGACAACCCTAGCTCTGTAAAGCACTACTTTACGGCTAAAGACTTTGCCGACAGCATTTGGACTCAAAAAGTTGAAGCGGGTAACGTCGAAATTAAAGGGGTGATTCATGAACTGGAGCTAAAGCCAGGGGCGATCGCCGAATGGGTCTTTGTGCCGCTTAAGTCTGGCACTTACAATCTCCGGTGCACCATCGCCGGACACACAGAGGCGGGTATGGTTGGCGAAATCGCGATCGCCCCGTAGTCCCTCCTAATTTGCTAAGTAGATAGGCCTAATTAAATATAAGATTCTAAAACCCTGCGCCGCCCGCACAGTAGGCGGCGCAGGGTTTTAGGATTTGATTTTTATATAGGTTGAACTACTTATTTGGAAAAGACATACGTTAAGTTAGACGAACAGTTAAACTAGTGCCCTGTAAGGCTCTACTCAATAGTCGTCATCCGTTCACTCCCTAGCCAATCCAATGAACTTCCTCACTGACCTGCTTCAACAACCTGCCCCATCAACCCGTGTCAACAAAAAAGGACGGGGAATCGAAACTAAATCGCCCCAAGAAATCGACATCATGCGGCAGGCAGGCAAAATTGTCGCCACAGTGTTGAAAGAAATCTCAGAATTGGTTCAGCCGGGAATGACCACAGCAGACTTAGATGTCCATGCCGAACGACGGATTCGAGACATGGGGGCAACGCCAAGCTTTAAAGGCTATCACGGCTTTCCAGCGTCTATCTGCGCCAGCATCAACAATGAAGTGGTACATGGCATTCCCAACCCCCGCAAAGTCATTCACCGGGGTGATGTCTTAAAGGTAGATACAGGAGCCTATTACCAAGGCTTTCATGGCGACTCTTGCATCACTATCGCGGTTGGAGAGGTGACACCTGCGGCGGCAAAACTCATTCAAGTTGCAGAAGAGGCAATGTATCGCGGTATCGCCCAAGTCAAAGCGGGCAACTATTTGCTAGATATTGCCGGAGCCATTGAAGATCACATCAAGGCGAATGGATTCAAGGTCGTAGAAGACTATACAGGGCATGGCGTTGGGCGCAACTTACACGAAGAGCCATCTGTGTTTAACTACCGCACCCACGAGCTACCCAATGCCAAGCTTAGAGCCGGAATGACGCTGGCGATCGAGCCTATTGTCAACGCTGGCTCCAAGCACACCCGCGTGTTGACCGATCGTTGGACGGTTGTCACCGTTGACCGCGCGTTGTCGGCTCAGTTTGAACATACCGTTTTGGTGACGGAAACTGGCTATGAAATTCTGACCGATCGCACCCACGTTTAATCGCGATCGCCCATCTAAAAAACCCGGTACGCTCCAGTGAGCGTGCCGGGTTTTAGTTTAATTGAAGCCGTGCGATCGCTTAGCCGCCCAAGCTGCGCCAATCTACATTGACATTTTCTAGGATTAGAGAAGAGTTGTAGATTTGCAGAATAATCAGCAAAAAGACAAAAAACAGTGCCATGAAAACCCCCATCAGCGGCGTTGTGCCCCAACCGGGAGCAACTTTACCGTATTCAGAATTGAGGGGGCGAAGGATATCTCCCAACCGAGTCCGTTGTGCCATGGGTACCTATCAGCCGTCGTTGTAATTAACTTTTGTAATATTATATGAGAAGACTGACCCCATTTTGGATTGGCTTATGGACTCTGCAACAGTTCTTAGTATTTCTATAGCAGCAATGGTAATTGGTGTAACTGGATATGCCATTTACACGTCATTTGGGCCACCTTCCAAAGTGCTAGACGATCCCTTTGATGAGCATGAAGATTAGATTGACATGATCATGAGGCTGAAATAACGGGACGGTGAGTGCAATCTCATCGTCCCGTTATCGTTTTTACGTGGGGGCGAAGCATCTGGTTAGGATTTTCAGATCTAACTGAGCTATTTCAGCCAGATGCTTCGCCCCTACTGAGAATTTTCTGGGTGGAATTTTAGCAACAGCGTAAAAATTTTCCAGGGGGCGATCGCCACATCCTTTCCCATTTCTACCGCAGACTCAAGGGGGGTTTCTAGTAAATCTGCCAGCTCAAGGGTTGGCGCTGTGAATGGAACCAGCCGATCACTCGATTTACCAGGTTGGATCAGATCGCCCAGGAGTCCAGTTTTCAAGTCAAGGCTTACCGCTTCACCGTGACATTCATACCCCCGAATAACCCAGCAGTCGGAGTCGTCTTCGGCGCGCTTAAACGTTGTCAGGATCAAATGGTCGCTAGACAGATTCAGAAAATGTCCGCTAGGGGAGAGGTGCGCCAAAGTGGCAGCAGAACTAGAATCTTCGGGCGCTTGGGGCGAAGGACTCAAGACTAGAACGGGCAGCGGTTGGTTAAGTTCATAGCCACGTTGAACGGTTTGGGCACTCTGCCAACTTCCAGAATGGGGGTAAAGAGCATAGGTAAACTGGTGTTTTCCCAGGTCAGCCGTGGGGTTAGGCCATTCAGAACCCCGCAGTAGCGTCAGGCGCAGTTGACTGGGTTGGCTGTCGTAGCCATATTTGCCGTTATTCAGCAGGCTGACACCGTACAGAGTTGAGGAGGATGAAGGCACCGCAGCAGGGGTCAGGTCTGCCCAGTGCAGCGCCGGAACTTCCCATTGGGCTTTGTCGCGATCGCCCTCTCCTCTGGTGCTGCGTTGAATCGCGCCGTAGGGAATTTCGTAGGTAGCAACATCTGCCTCCAAATTGAGTGGAAATGCGGCCTTGACCAAAACGTGCCGTTCTTGCCAGTCCACCACGGTACGAATTTGGAGCAGAGGGGAATTTTTTTGCAACACATACTGTTGCGTAAATAAGGACTGGCCAATCTTGCGAGTCACTTTAATGCTGGTTTCAATCACGTCCCAATCGCCATAGCAGATCTGCACCAGCTCGGCGGCAGGTAGTGGATGCTCCGCGTAGTGGGGATCGATGTTCCAGGCATCCCAGTATTGCCCGCCGTCTTGAAAGGCTTGAAGCTGATTACCAGCACCGTTTAAAACCTCATGCTGATGGTGTTTATCAAAAACATTCGCCAAGTCTCCCGTGACTGGATCGACCGACACCCGCAGACATTCGTTTTCGAGTACAAATGGCTGGTGAGCGGCAGGGGGCAGAGGCGAGTCTATCCGTGGCGGCGTGTCATTGGGACACAGCCAAAAACAGCGATAGCCCACGGCGGGAATCTCTTCTGCGACAAACAGCAGATGGCCTTGACGATCGCTGTGCGGCTCTGATTCAACAAACTGAGAGGATTCAACAAACTGAGAGGATTCAACAAACTGAGAGGATTCAACAAACTGAGAGGCGATCGCCCCTCCTGCCAAGTCACAAATGTGCCAATACTGCTCTGAAATGGAATTTACTGGCTCCAGAGCAACCTGAACCACCTCCGATCGCATCCAGTTAAATGGGTTGAATACGACAATTGCCTGGGCATTGGGATGGGGCGGCGAGGGTAGGTGAATATGAGCGGCGATCGCCTGTAGTGATTGCTCTCGAATACGTTCAGCCGCGATCGACGCGTCACGCCAAGCTCGGTTTGCCTCATCGTACACAGCCGGAATTGCCGAACCTGGCAAAATATCGTGAAACTGATTGAACAATACCTGTTTCCAGGCGGTTTCGATCTCCAACTTGGGATAGGGCGTGCCTAACCGCAGCGTTGCCAATGCCGCAAACAGCTCCGCTTCGTGCAGCGCCTCCTCACAGCGCCGATTCCACCACTTTTGATCGGCATGGGTGGTGTAGCAACCGCGATGGAATTCTAGATAAAGGTCGGTATTCCACAGTGGGATGTGAAGCTGGCTTAAAGCCGGAGAAGGCAACGCCTGCTTGGATAAGGCTTGCTTTTTTGCAGCTTGATTCTCTTTTGCAGCTTGATTTTCTAAAGATGAACAATCAGGCTGCTCAAACCTTTCTACAGGCAGATCTACAGGCAGATCTACATGCCGCCCTAACGTCACCTGCGTCTGTTCTAAAAACGCCTGAGCGGTCGAAAACGCCAGGGTTGGGAAAAACGGCGAGTGTTGCCAGCGGCGAGCCACGTCGAGCATATCCCGGCTCGGCCCACCGCCGTGATCGCCAACACCGATCAACCAGAGCGCGTGAGACAAACCCGTTTTTTGTTCCCACTGACAGGCGTAGCGGATCATTTTGAGGGGGTCAATACCTTCGCCAATGGGGGCAGAGTTAAGGCTGAGCAGTTGGCTACCGTCGGGCGATCGCCACTCAAACAGCTCGTGGGGAAACTCGTTGGTGTCGTTCCAGCGCATTTTTTGCGAGACAAAGTACTCTATCCCGCCCAGTTTCAGAATTTGGGGTAGCTGCCAGCAAAAGCCAAAGCTATCGGGCAACCAGGCAATTTTGCTCACCGCGCCAAATTTTTGCTGAGCATAGCGCTGCCCGTAGAGCACCTGACGCACAATTGATTCTCCACACACCAGGTTTAACTCTGGCTCTACCCACAGCCCCGCCGCGACTTCCCAACGGTTGGCTGCCACCTGCGCCCGAATTTTTTCAAACAGCGCCGGACGGTTTTCCTCAATCCAGGCGTAGAGAGCAGGAGACGAGTGGCAAAATAGCAGTTCGGGAAACTCGGCCTGAAGTTGCAGCACAGAATTAAAGGTGCGCTCTGCCACATCCCAGGTTTCTGCGACAGGCCACAGCCATGCTAGGTCAAGGTGAGCGTGTCCCAATAGCGAAATTTGGCGTTGCTTTAACCCATCGCTGAACGGCAGCAGACCCTGTCGCAGACGGCTCAGGGATTGATCAAAGGTCGATTGATCGGTAACGGCTGACCAGTCCAGTCTCTCAACGGTTGTCGCTAAACTTGCCAACTTATTTGGTGCAAAGCACTCTAGGTAGTGGCACAGCACTGCCAATTCGTCGGCCACAAATCCGGGTTCGGGGCAGGGTTCTAGGCGATGATCTGGGCGTTCGTACAGGCAAAGCGATCGCACCAGTGCCCCCGAATCGTGCTCTGGGCTAACCAGGCGCAGGCTGACGGCGATCGCCTCCCCCGGTTCCATGTGCTGACTCAAACAAATGCGAGCAGACGTATCAAACAGATCTCCTTCCTGCATCAGCTTCCCATTCACAAATACCTGAGCCTTTGTTGCCCACCAGGTTAGCGCCAGCCGCAGCGTAAGCCCATGGAGTGGATAGCCCTGCAACGTTTCAGGCAGCACCAGTAGTTGCCCTAGCCACAGCACTCGCCCTCCCTGCGGCCAGGGAATGTGACGCTTGGCGTTGAGGTCAACCGCTGCCCAGTCTCTCCAACTAGACGGGTTGAGAGCGGTAGTTTCTGGCAAATCTGCCATGCAAAACCGCCACTGGGCTTGCACATCTAGCTGAGTCAGCGATCGCAGCCGGGTAATAGCGTGTTCTAATTGGTCAAAGTTGTTGTGGGGAGGGCTGTTGAGTGGTTCAGGTAGGGAGCTAGCAGCAGCTTGTTCAGAAAAGTCCATCGGTTGCAAATTAGAGGCGGCACCTTCCGCTTATACCATTTTGTGACGATGGGTCTTAAACAAGTCGGCGGTTGACCAAGATAGACTCCTCAATCTGCCGCAGCCTCCGTCTTTCTACTAAGATCAAACAACTGCTGTCTGCTGTAATTTTTTTATGTAGGGGCGAAGCATTCCGCCAGAATGTTTTGGTCATATCGTTGAACCTATCGTCGGAATGCTTCGCCTCTACCGCCAGAATGTCTCGGTCATGTTGGCAAACCTATCGACAGAATGCTTCGCCTCTACCGCCAAGATGTCTCGGTCATAATGGCACCGTATCGGCGGAATGCTTCGCCCCTAACGCTGTTGGGTCACCAGTCGGATCGTTAAACCATTCTTTTAAGCCTGCTAGGTTCTGCTCATGTCCCCTTCCGGTCGTTTTCAAAGCCGTGTACTTAGTCAACTGTCACAGCAAACGCTGCGATGGAAAGACCGGGCTGAACGCTGGCTGCGGCAGGCTCAAGTAACGGCAACATGGGGTACCCAAATTCTGCTGTATCCGGTCTATGCCGTGTTTCAAACGGGGCGGCTGGTAAATCGGCAGATAGCGCAAGCGGTACAGCGGCTCCGGCCTCGACTTCAAGCAACACAGCGAGCTGCACAACACGTTATCCAGACTACCCCGACAGCACCGATTAGCCTCACCGCCGACACACCCATCCGCAAAATGTTGCAGGCGGTAGAGGAGTTAGGGCTAGATCTGGCCGTTGGTGCACCTGCTGCAATCTCTCCTGTGGCTAACCATCCAGGTGGATTCTCGTCTCTGGCCGACTCGTCACCCCAGCGACCCAGCCAGCAGACGACACTACCCGCAGTACCGTCAAACGTTCAACCGCGATCGCTTGCTGCCGCTCAGTTAGAATCTGCTGTCTCATCAGCAGCTACGTTAGAGGCTACTTTAGAACGTGCAGCCTACTCTCCTTCAATCCAAGCAGCAGTCGAACGGCTACACCAACCCGCTAATCTGCTCGTTCAGCCTGATTGGGAGATTCCATCCGAGATGTTGCTATCGATGTCTACTTCACCAGAAGACACCCCGCACGCCTTCGGGTCTGGTCAAATTTACCCTTCTGAGAGGCAAGAGAGCGCCACGGTACAGGGCATTGCATCTCTGTTGGGTAGCCGTGAACTGGTCTTGGTGACAGAGTCCAACGACGTTCTGGATATTTTGACATCGACACAACAGACGCGATTGCAACGGCGGATAATCTGGGAACTGGCCGACCATGGGCGATCGCATCGCCTCCACTCGACTAATCGACCCGTACTGCCCCTGCCGCCCCCAATCGCACGAGAAACCGTGGTACTGCCAGTTAGAGTGTTTTATCAGTTGATGGGTTGGGTGCAGCGAGGTTCCGTGGCGATCGCCGCCAATTTATTTGAGGAGACTACTCTCGCTCTTTATTTCCCCAGCACAGAGTATTTCCCCAGCACAGAGCTAGCGGCGATCGCAGAGACAGATGAGCAGTGGTTAGCCCTAACAGACCTGACCCATGAGCGCCCACCCGACTCGTCTAGCAAAACCCTACCTGATTTAGGCTCTGCAACGATGCAGATAACTTCGCAGATAACTTCTCAGATAACTTTTCAGGCGCAGGCACTTGATCTAGCTGCCAATCGGACGGGCGATCGCGTTGGTGTACCTTCACTCAATACCGCGATCGCCCCCTCGCCCAGGAGTTCCACCGAGCTAGTGGAACTGTCAAAACGAGACGCAGTAAATGAAATCGCGATCGCTAAACGTCAAATAGACGCGTATATCGAAACCCAGGCAACCATCATAGGCTACGAAAAACATCCCCTAGAACGCTTATTAGCGTGGATCGATCAGCAAATGTTGTGGCTAGAGCGACGAGTGGTCAACGTTTGGAACTGGCTTAGAGGTCTACCTGACGATACTTGAAGAACTTACGCAGTTGAATGAATTTGCGGGTGCGGCGCACCCGCAAATTCATTCAACTTTCTTGGTTTTTCGCATGAGGTGCGTAAGTCCTATTTTTTAGAAACCCAAACCGAGAAGTAAGTAGATAGGCTTAATTAAATATAAGATCCTAAAACCCTGCGCCGCCCGCACAGCGGGCGGCGCAGGGTTTTAGGATTTGGTTTTTATGTAGGTTGAGCTACTTAACAGCACAAAATTAAGAGTTGATGGCAGAATGAACGAGTTGACGTTGCGTTTCTAGCTAGACTCTACGAACTATGCCTAAAATCACCGTTTATGGAACGCCCATCAGCACCTACGTCCGCACAGCCCGGTTGCTGCTCGAAGAAGCAGGTGCCGACTATGACCTCAAAAGCGTTGATATCTTCAACGGCGAAACCCAGACAGCCGAATATCTAGCTAAACATCCGTTTGGCAAAGTGCCAGCCGTAGAGGTAGATGGAGCAGTTGTCTATGAAAGTACTGCCATTACAAGCTATCTAGATGCAATTTTGACCCATGGAAAGTTTAGCCCTGCCGAGCCGCTAATGAAAGCGCAAATGCAGCAAATTCTGGGGGTCATCGATAGTTATCTGTATCCATCTGCCATCCAGACTGTTGTAATTCAGTGCTTGATTGTGCCCAGCCAGGGTGGTCAGACCGACGAGGCAGCCGTGAAAGCGGCGATTCCATCTGTGAAAACTGCGATCGAGGCGATCGAAGCCCTAACAATTGGCAGCCCATATTTACTCGGCAGCGAAGTTGGCATTGCTGATTTTTACTTAATTCCTGTCTTTATCTATCTTTCGCAAACCCCAGCATTTGATGAGGTTATGGCTCAAGCTCCTAAACTGCAAACTTGGTGGGAAATGGCTCGTGAACTACCCGTTGTAAAAAAGGTGTGTGGTTAGAGGCGATCGCCAACTAACCCAGAACAAAAAGGAATGGACGTAGACTTCACCCACGTCCATTCCTTTTTGTTCTGATTGGTGTGACTAGAGCTACGAAATGCCCTGAGCAAGTGGCTAGAGCATCATCACTTGCTTGTGTGCCTCACTACAATTGACCCCATATCAGATCTGTATGATGAGGTGCGATTTGTAACCGGGCTTTGTTTATGTGCATTTACTGTAATTTCCGTAATCTTAGCTCCTCTCTGCCGCAAACAGCATCTCAGCAAGCGCGGGCTGTAGACTCGTTAACAGGGGCTGAAATAGCTGCCAATGCGGGAGTTAGCCAATCTGACATAGGCAAACGGGGAGTTGGCGATTCCCTTTATCCCGGCTTTGGTAATGGCGGCTACGACGTGCAAGATTACGATGTCAACTTGAACATTACAAATGTTGCAACTAGCGAGTTGACAGGCATCACGACAATCAAAGCCAGGGCTACTCAAGGTTTAAAGCGATTTAATCTAGATTTCATTGGGTTAACTGTTGATAGCGTTACCGTTAATGGTAAACCTGCCACATTTAAGCGTAAGGGACAAGAACTCATCATTACCCCGTCCGCTCTACTCCGCCAGAATGCTCAGTTTAATGTGCAGGTAAAGTACAGCGGCTCGCCCAAACAGATTACCTCGGTTGCGATTCCAGTACCCACCGGATGGGTAACGTTTGATGGTGGCAGCTTTGTTCTTAGTGAACCAGATGGAGCTGCTAATTACTACCCAGTCAACGACCATCCATTAGATAAAGCGCCTTATACGTTCCGTGTTACCGTGCCAAAGCCGTTTGAGGTAGCAGCCAATGGCGTACTAAAAAACACAATTGATAACGGCGATACAACCACATTTGTTTGGAAAGCGCGCGATCCAATGGCGAGCTATCTCACAACCGTCAACATTGGAGACTTTAACGTTCAAACTGAGACGGGGCCTGGTGGGCTACCCATCCGCAATTACTTTGCGGTCGGTGTCTCGGAGACGTTACTAGAACCATTTGCCCTTCAACCAAAAATGCTCGGCTTTTTTAGCGACATTTATGGCCCTTATCCGTTCGATGTTTACGGTTCGTTAGTAGTAGACACAGAAACAGGCTCGGCGTTAGAAACCCAGACCCTATCGATTTTTGGGATTGATAGTCTAGGCAGAGCTTCCACTGAAGAAACAGTCGCACATGAGATTTCTCACCAATGGTTTGGCAACAGCGTTAGTTTGGCAGACTGGCGCGATATTTGGCTCAATGAAAGTTTTGCTACCTATTCGCAAGGGCTTTGGATTGAGTACAGTCAGGGAGGTGCGGCGTTTGATGAGTGGGTGGCGGGTGAATACGATTTTGTAGCCGGGTCGTTAGATGAGTTGGTGCCACCTGGTAAACCACCAGCGGATGACCTATTCAACTCTGGGGTCTATGACTGGGGTGCTGTAGGATTGCACGCACTGCGGTTGAAAATTGGAGATGATGCTTTTTTTGATACGTTAAAAACGTACTTTAAGCGTTTTGAAGGGAGTAATGTTACGCCTGCTGATTTTATTGCAGTCGCAGAAGAAAAGAGTGGGCGAACCTTGGATTCATTCTTCGATCGCTGGTTCTACAGCGAAACGCTGCCCACCTTGCCCCAGTCGAGAGTTACAGCTGATATCCTTCAGGGCGAAACGGGAGTTAACTTATCTGGTTTTGATGGAAAGTCTATTAAGGTATCGGTCAAAGTAACCGAAGATGCTCCATCCCAAAACGTTGGTGGATTCTATGCAATAGATAACCCCTACGGTGTTGTGGTCGATTCGCTGACAGGCAATCGAATTGCGCCCGGAGAGCAAGGGTATGCGATCGCCGCATTGGGTCAAAGCGTAAAAACCTTAGATGTGGGCAACAATCGGTTTCAGCTCACTGGGGGGCTTTATTACGTGCCGTATTTGTTAGCCAAAGGAAAACCTCAGAACTTCTACAGTCCATTTACGGCTGCCAATCAAGATGGATTGGATCACGTTCAGGTTCCATCCACAGGGATATATCAGTTTGAAGATCGACTGGGTCTTAAAAATAAAGACTTTGCTGATTTTGTGGTGCAGATTAATGTGTTGTCAGTCGCTTAATCTCATGCCTTAGTTTCTTACAGCGCTTGCGCTCAGATATAGCGGTAGCCATGATCAATAGGACGCCTCCCTGTCATTCCCGCGCATGCGGGAATCCATCTGCTCGATAGGTGCGGGGGTGGATTCCCGCCTGCGCGGGAATGACGCTGGCATGTCCTAAGCTTTATGACTATGGCTATAAAACCAAATTTTTGATGAAGAGCTGAGCAGAGCGCGGCTCTTCATCAAAAACCTGTACCTCCTGCACTTTGACTGGATACAGCTAATTGCCTTCGGACGTAGCTTTGCTTTACTCAAATAAAGCTAAGAATACGATGTTGAACGCTGCATAGTTCACACGCCTCAATACCCCAATTCGTATCGTTGGCAATAAGAAAAGCTGAGTTAGTGGTATCGATGTAATGTTTTTTGCAGTGCTGACAAAATTTATGCTGCAAAAAATCATCATAAGTTTAAGATGATCAAAAACTGAATATCAGTCTAAAGAATGACCAGACTCTATCATATTTATTTCTACCGAACGATTTAGAGGGAATACGTTTTTTGCTTCACTGTTAGATGTAAGGAATAAACGTAAGAAATGAGCTTAAAGACAGGGAATGGACGCTGGCTAACCCTAACTTTCTAACCCTAACTTTTATAATCTTTTAATTTTCGACATCTGATACAGGAGGATACAAATGCCAAGGCTAGTTGGAAAGCAGTCAAATAGTGGCTTGTCGGTCGGGCTGTTTTTACTAATCTCAATCGGTGTGTTAGGTGCCTTGGAATACATCGGCACAATTGATGTTATCCCCAATTTTGGCACCGAACGAGGGTCTCTTCAAGGAACACAGGTAGCTGATACTAGACAAAGCTAGGCATCTGCTGTTAGCGATATTAACGAGTAACGGATGCTTATTACTAGTGAGTAATTGATCCAAAGTTTTGAGATTTTCAAAGTTTTGAGATCTAAACAATCTAGATACAATTTCATACAAGTTCAGTTCGCCTCAAATGTAATACGGAAAACTGATTACGACAGTTATTTTCAGCGAGTAATTTCAGCAAGCTTGATTCAGAAGAGCCAGAAGGAAAGGTGACAATTATGCGAAAGGGTAGCGATATTATTGGCAAGCCAATTATTGCCTATGACACTGGTGAAAGATTCAGCCGTGTCAAAGATTTAATTTTTGACCAAGACAGCAATCGATTGCTGGCTTTCATATTAGAAGAGGCAGGTTGGTTCAGTAGTGCCCAGGTGCTATTACTTCAAGATGTTCAGGCGATCGGTACGGATGCAGTTATTGCACCCTCTTGTAGTAGTGCCGTGAAGGCTAATCGAGTTGTCGAAATCAAGCAAATTTTAGAGCGAAATAATGTTCTGAAAGGGACGTACATCATGACACTAGATGGACGTAACCTAGGTCAAATGGTTGACCTTTATTTTGACGAAAAAACAGGCTTGATTGACGGTTATGAGGTTTCAGGTGGCATGTTCTCGGATGCCTATTCTGGCCGATCTTTTGTCCCCGCTCCACAAACCTTAAAGATTGGTGAGCATGTGGCATTTGTGCCATCTGACGTCGCTGATCTAATGGAAGAACAGGTGGGCGGTCTCAGAGGTGCCATGCAAACGGTGGGTGATAGAGTGCAGACGGCAGCACAGGCCACAGGAGAGACACTCCAGGATGCAACGGCTGAGGCGGGACAACGGCTTCAGAAGACCAGAGAAGCGGCAACTGCCTCTTTAACAAATGCTGTAGTAGACGTAAACGAGCAGAAATCATTTGTGCTTGGCAAAGTGGCGCAAGACGAGATTGTCACGCGAGACGGAGTCTTGTTGATCGCTAGAGGTCAAATTATTACCTCATCTACAATCGAGGCGGCGCAGCAAACAGGTATTCTCAATCAACTTTATCGAGTTGCAGGCGGTAAAG
>Ga0335394_10002831_pt1 | contig 19626 bp, 14 predicted proteins | sample MAT03_FD_205741 | JGI IMG/M metagenome (GOLD analysis project Ga0335394, IMG submission 205741) | Freshwater microbial communities from Lake Fryxell liftoff mats and glacier meltwater in Antarctica - MAT-03 (spades assembly) (version 2) ... | reverse complement strand
TCTGGATCTTAGTCGAGACAACCTTCGAGCGGGCCAATTATTGTCTATCGGCGAATGCGTGATTGAAATCACAGAGCAATCACATAATGGATGTAGCAAGTTCAGTCGGCGCTTTGGGGCCTCCGCTCTCAATGTTGTAAATTCTCCGACCGGAAAAGAACTGCGACTCCGTGGAATCTATGCCAAAGTCATCAAGGCTGGCGATGTTCGTGTGGGAGATCTGATCACGAAGTTACGAACGCTGAAAATCAGTTGACTGCGGTTCCACGCATCTTTCTGCCAACGACCTGATGGGGGCATTGTTCCAGAGGCAGAAACTGAAGCTGGATCTTTTACATCTTCACTTTCACGCGATAAAGCTCACCGCCTGCTGTAATATAAAGTGTCTCTGCGTCATGCCCCGCTCCGAGGCAACAATTCGACGGCAGCGTCGGTGTCTTCAGGAAACCCAGCTCGTTGCCGGCGGGAGTGTAAGCTGCGATTCCGAAACGTTTTTCGGATCGCACGGCTGCGAAGATGCGACCGCTGGCATCGACGGTCATCCCGTCAATTCCATCTTCTCCGCCAAAATCCACGAGTGTCATTCGATGTTTCAACGTCCCGTCATTGGTGATGTCAAACGCTTCCAGCGTCATTCTTTTCTTTGACCCGGCTGGTTTATCCGGCAGACCGACGGAGCCATTGTCGGTGTTGGCGACGTAGACCGTTTTGCCATCCGGCGAAATACCAATCCCGTTCGGTTTCGACGCGAACTTCGTGGCGACCGCTGTGGCACCAGTTTCAGGATCGAATCGAAACACCCACATTCCCGCCATGGCCAGCGGTTCGAAGCCTACGTAGCGAGGATCACTGAAATAGACACTGCCGTCCGGATGTACAGCAAGATCGTTCGGTGAGTTGAACGGCTTCTTTTCGAACATCTCGGAGACGCCTCGCACCAGTCCGTCTTCCGTCACTTCACATAACGCTCGCAGGCCCCCGTTGGCTCCACAACAAGCGAGCATTCTGTCTCCGGAGTCGAATGCGAGGCCATTACTCTTGCTGCTGTTTGCACAGAAAACCTGTGTTGTTCCAGTCGCTGGATTGAAAACAAGAATGCGACCGGGTGTTTCTGGATCGCTGGGAATATCGCTGAAGAAAACCAGCCCGTCCGACCTTACCGCAACGCCTTCTGTAAACTCGCCGCCGTTCCACAGCAACATGGGCTCCGCATTCGCGACAAAAACACCGTCGTCGGCAGGTATTGAAGAGCTTGCGGCGGTGATCAACGCCAGGCTGACAAACTTGACGCAAAATGACATCATGAAGAATGGTCGCAACATCAAAAATCTCCGTGAACGGATTGATGCGGGTATGGAATACGTGCAGATAGTGTAAACTCTGTGCAGAATTTTTTCTCTGGTCCGCATTGCAGAAGCCGAAGGTAACTGCGTTTTCAAGAGAAAGTGAGAGGAGGCGAAAGCTCTGTATGCCCGATCAGTTTCTTAAAGATCTTCTTCTGACTCCAGGCACGTCCGGTGTGGAGCAGAATGTCCAGAACGTGGTGCGTGCGTTCGCGTCCGAATTCGCTTCTGAGGTCACCACCGATGTGCATGGAAATGTGCTGGCGACTGTGAACAGGGGCGGCAACCCTACGATCATGCTCGACGCACACTGCGACCAGATTGGATTGATTGTTCGGCACATTGACAATCTCGGGTTCGTGCGCGTTAATCCAGTCGGTGGTTGGGACATGCAGATTCTGCTCGGCCAGCGCCTGCTGATCCATACCGAGAGTGGTCCGATTCCGGGGGTCATTGCTCGGAAGCCCATTCACCTGCTCGACCCTGACGAACGCAAGACGGTACCGAAGATGAAAGATTTGTGGATCGACATCGGATCAGCCTCGGAAGCGGAAACCCGATCGATTGTCCGGATCGGCGATTCTGTCACACCGGAACCCTGTCTGCGACAACTACGGAATGGTCGTCTTTCGGGCGTCGCGATGGACGACCGTACTGGCGTCTGGGTCATCATGACAGCGCTAAAAAAACTTGCGGACGCCAATCCGAAGGCAAAAATCGTAGCCGTGTCGGCGGTTCAGGAGGAGATCGGACTTCGCGGCGCGACGACCAGTGCATTCAACGTGAACCCGAATGTGGCGATCGCGGTCGATGTGACGCATGCGACCGACTGTCCCGGTATCGATCCCAATGAATTCGGAAAAATTGAAATCGGAAAAGGGCCAGTGATCGTACGCGGGCCGAACGCCAATCCTGGAGTCGTTGAGCTGCTGTTGTCGGTGGCTCAGAAGTCATCCATCCCTGTGCAGATCAACGCACTTGGCTATCCCGCCAGCAACGACGGAGCTGCCATTCAGGTTGCCCGAGGAGGTTGTGCAACGGGACTGGTGACGATTCCGAATCGCTACATGCACAGCCCGGTAGAACTGGTAGCAGAATCGGATTTGGAGCATGCGGCAAATCTCATCGCGGCGTTCTGTCTGGCAGTGGATGGATCAACGTCGTTCATTCCGGCTTGACAGACTCCAGCGAGGCATCGCGGCCAAATCCAGAGTGTGATCTGGAGACCAGCCATGTTGCTGAAGCCCGGTCCACAGCCGCGATTCCTGTAGCTTGGACATTCATGTCCGAGATCCTGGCCATGTGACGGACATGAATGTCCATCCTGCATTCGATCGTTTTGGCATCGCACCAGGAACCTGACGCTAAAAAAGGGGTCAGGAACCAATAGTGCGGAGCACCCGCTGGGCCATGTGGCTATGCGTTCCTGACCCCTTTCTTAAAAACCTGACTCACTAGCAGAATATTTCGAGGCACGTCAATTCCGGACGACAGCCCCAGCGCAGGGGATCCTTTCCACCTATGCCTCGTGAGACGTGCAGCGTGAGTTTGTGCAGTCGAAATAATCCGGCGGCAAAGTTGACACCATAGATGCTGGGAGCGTACACGGGACCGATGATCGGCAACACAACCTGGCCACCATGCGTGTGACCGGACAGCATCACGTCGTAGCCGCTTTTCTGAGCGAAGCGGAGTTGGTCGGGCGAATGACTCAGCAAAATTCGCAGATCGACACCAGCATGATTTACGGACGGCGGAGCGATACCGATCCATGGTAATTCCGTTCCAGCGAAGAGTACATTCCGGTCGGCAAGCTGGATCCATTCATGCGTGCCAGCGACGCATTTCCAGCCGGATGCGGCCAACGTTGTCCGAAAATGCTCGTACTCATACCGCCAATCGTGATTGCCCAGAATAAAGAAGCACGGAGCGATTCTTGTGAGTGGTCGAAGAATCTCCACAGCTGTGGCCAGCAGATCCGGTTTGTCAATCAGATCGCCGGTAAAGACGATGGCGTCGGCATTCAGTTCGAGTGCTTTTGCAACCATGAACCGATAGAAATCGGCACCGGGACAATCGATAAAATGCAGGTCCGAAAAATGCGCGATCCGCAATGGACGACGCGACAATGACTGCAGACTGGTCGTTTGAATTCTCTTGACGTTAACTTCCAGCGTCAGAATCTCGTTCCGCGGCCAGCCAACCAAAGGATGCCAGCGTGAACCACGGATGTTGCGCATCGTCGTGTCGTGATGAGCAATCGCAGCGACGTCGAAGACCTCCCGCGTGGCCACTTTGTAAAACTCAAAGCGGCGTCGCGATTGCCAGCGGAGGATTCCCAGGAAGCATGGAATCGTCCCGAGGACGGTGATGATTATCGAAATTCGCCAGAATGCTGTCTGCTCGGATAACAGGCCGCCAGTCAGAAGGCCACGGCTGCCGAGGCCACAGTTCCACAACAGCAGCCAGGGAAATATGACAATTGCCATGTCATGCAGCATGCGAAACATCCGCAGATATCTCGCTTTGACAGAAAAAGCATGTGAGCGATTGACGATCATCACCCACAGTTCGGTGTGGCCGATGCAGCTCAGAAAAAAGATCAACCAGCCTGTGAGCTGTTGCATTCAACGTTCGTCCGTGAAACGGGTTTTGTTTTTGAAGTCTCTTAGTGGCTGTCCGGGAACTTCACGCAAGGGGACTCCTTCTCGGATAGCTCCTTCTCGGATAGCTCCTTCTCGGATAGGATTCTGTCCGTTTCCAGATGAGTTTGTCAGAACTCGCCCCAGATATCCTGCAGTAATGGAATGAACTTCGCAAACGCCCGAGCACGGTGACTCAGGCGATGCTTCACGACAGAACTGAGTTGTCCGAATGTCAGATGGTATTCCGGAATCAGAAAATACGGATCGTAACCGAACCCTCCGGCGCCATTGGCCTCATGCAGAATTCGGCCGCGACAGGTATCCTCGCACGCAATTCGAATTTCGCCGTCTGGATTCGAAAGGGCCACACTGCAAATGTACCCCGCTCCGCGTTTGTCATCAGGAATGCCGGTGAGTTCCATCAGCAGTTTCGCATTGTTCTTTTCGTCCGTGGCTCCTGCACCGCTGTATCGAGCTGAATAGATTCCCGGAGCTCCGTTCAGGGCATCGACCATCAAGCCGCTGTCTTCACCGATAACCCACTGGTTCAACTGTCGTGCGACCTGTGATGCTTTCTTCGCTGCATTTTCAGCGAACGACAGGCCGTCTTCGTCAACGTCCGGCACGTCTGGGAAATCTGTCACTGGAATCACGGAGAATCCGACCGCAGCGAGAATCTCACTGATTTCTTTTGTTTTCTTCCTGTTGCGGCTGGCAAGAACGATCGTGCGAAATGACATATGGCTCATGTGGGATTGAGGGCAGAAATTTTGTTGGAATGTTGAGCAGTATATCAAAACAGCGGCAAGCAATAGTGCTTTGTCAGGCTTTAAAAAAGGGGTCAGGAACCAATAGCCAAATGGCCCAGAAGGTGCTCCGCACTCTTGGTTCCTGACCCCTTTTCTAAAGCGTCAAGCCAAAAATTTAATGTTGACAAAGCACTAGCCATCCGTCCTGGATGTTAAAACAGAGAATCCAGGTAATGTGATGTGGCGTAGCGAGGTTGCATTCAAACTGTTTTTCAGCATTCAAGACAGGGGCGATTTTACTGCTTTGCCGAGCGGAAATGCAAATATTTGAGCAAAATCGGCCTTCAGGGAAGCTCAGTCCTGTGATCTGGCATTTGCCTTGCCGGAACTGCGAACGTTTGCCAATATTCGTTCGGATCGCATAGCCGTCTTCCCACCTGAATTGCAGTCGACTCCCTCCCGCACTGCATCATCAAAGTACTGGTTTATCCGTGCCAAACCCCTCCACTCCCGGAAATCAAATGCAGCGTCATGCCCAGCGAAGGGCGATGGCCGTCTGCTGCGTAGTCGGGTTGGGAATGTGCCTCAGCGGATGTCATGCAACTCCGAAGACGACATTCTCGACCGAATTGCCGTCTCAACACACTGTCAATTCAAAACACTTCGTCATTCACAGCAATGTGAAGCTGGATTCTGACAATGTGCTGGTGCAGGAACTGCAGGAACTTCGGGAACGGCTGTTTGCCACTTTGCGACTTCCGGAACAGCGCGATCCCGTCAATGTTTACCTGTTCAGCGATGAAGCGTCATATCGTTACTACATGAATACGACATGGCAGAATCTTCCTCCGCGGCGCGCCTACTTTGTGGGAACCACGCGGGAACTGGCTGTCTATTCGTTTCTGAGTTCAAAGGTACAGGAAGACCTTCGTCATGAGTTTACTCACGGGCTGCTGCATGGCAGTTTGAAGACCGTTCCACTCTGGCTGGACGAAGGTCTTGCGGAATACTTCGAAGTCAATCCCAATATCCCCGACGCCGTTCACGCTGAGCATGTGCTGGAATGGGAAACTGCAATGCAGGAAAGCTGGAGTCCGAATCTGTTTCGCCTTGAAATGCTGACGGATTTTCGTGACATGACTCAACGTGATTACGCGGAAGCGTGGGGTTGGGTCCACTACATGCTGCAGACTTCGGATGAAACGGCGGAAGTCGTGCTTCAGTATCTGGCAGGTCTCGAGAAGTCAAGAACGCCGCCGCGAATGCTGACGTCCCTTGAAACCGCCGTGCCGACATATTTCAACGATGTGCAGGCACATGTTGTCAGGATGCAGAATACGCAACCTGCAGGCGTATCCCGCTAAGGTTTCAACCAGCTGGGATCCCACGACCTGATCGAACGGATCTGCGTGATCCGTCCGATTTTCCAACGATCAACCTTATTCATCGAGGCGTTCGTCAGGGTCGATGCCGTATTTGCGCCAAGTGGCCTTTTCCCATTCCAGCGCTGTCGGAGCTGCGATGTCACTCTGGATCACGGTGGCTACGGCACCGCGAGTGAATCCGAACTGCTTGCCTTCGGTCAGGAATTGCTGTCGCAGGATGTCTTCGCCGTTTTGATCGGCCGGCGTGCGATCAAGAACCTGTACCACATAGTAGTTGCTGAAGTCCTCGTTCGGGACGACTGCCACTTCGCTATTGCCAAGCTCTCCAAACACGACCTGCATAAACTTCGGTCCGGCATATCGAATTGTCCCGGCGATCTCATCAGCAAATCGAATGCTCGACAATCGCGCGGTTGGCTGTTGCCTGAAATTCACCTGCGGTGTCATGGATTGTTCCATCCAGGAAAACGGCAGTGTCTGACGCATTGAAAGCACAGGTGAGCCTTCTGTTCCGAGCACAGTCATGCCTTCGAGGGTTTCGGACATCGTCTTCTTTTCGCCTTCAGGCTTTTCAAGACCCGCATTGATCGCCGTCACAAGTTCTGCCCCGCGCACTTTTGCGAGTTCTCGCGCTTTGGTTCGTTTGAAGGCCAGCACCACCTGATCGCGAATTCCCGGATCTTCCAGAGTTGGAACAAACGTGGGCGCGTAGTCGGTAATGACCCATGCGTATCGCGTCTCACCACCGTCGGGATCGAATGAGTTCCTGACCGCGCGTTCTCCGGCAAACAGCGTCGCGTCATTTGTCACGTCGTCCGGGAATGCTGAAAACACATGCTGAGCGACCGTCTCACCGGCAGGAACTGTCGCAGATCCGATCGGATACGACTCTCCTTCGACAAGCTCCGCGTAGCTCAACAGCGCCGATTCTACAAACTCACAGTTGTGCTCCGCACCCAGCGCCTGCATTGCAACGAGAGTCTCTGCGGACGATTCCCGCATCTTCTGGTAAAGGTCGTCCTTTGAAATGTCACGTTGTTTTTCGAAGAGCGAGAAACGGTATCCAACTCGCTTTTCTTCGAGTTTCTTCATGTCGATCATGATGGCATCGGTTTGATTATCCAGAGCCGTGCGGACCTTCGTGTCCATCAATTGTTCGCGAATTTCCGCCTTGAGTTCATCATCCAGAGGCTTGTATTCAATTTTCGGAATCACAAATTCCGGAGTGTCCGATGCAGTGGATTCGTCCGGAATCGCTGGCGTGCCGGCCGCTGGTGCGCCAGTTGTCTTGTCCACAACTGGTAGTTCTGCTGCCTTTTCGTCCGGAGCTGTTGCTTGAGCCGCAGCGGGCAGAGCCTCACTCTCCTCGTCGAGGACCGGCAAACACTCATCTGCGGCTCGTTCCTCCGCCTTCGGCTCCTCAGTCTTCGGCTCCTCAGTCTTCGGCTCCTCAGTCTTCGGTTCTTCAGCCTTCGGTTCTTCAGTCTTCGGCTCCTCAGTCTTCGGTTCTTCAGCCTTCGGTTCTTCAGCCTTCGGTTCTTCAGCCTTCGGCTCTTCAGGCTCTGGCTCTTCAGGCTTTGGCTCTTCAGGCTTTGGCTCTTCAGGCTCTGGCTCGCCTGATGGAGTTTCTCCTGGAGTCGGAACAGCCGAAGTTTCAGGGGCTTTTGGCGATGTACTCGCTGGAGTGGCAGGCGCGGGTTCCGCTGGCTTGCGATACAACTTGTTGAGGTTGTCCGTGTAGTACGCTTCAATTTCAGCATCGGTCGGCGGCGTCAGGCTGGCCTCGACCTTCTTATAACCAAGTTCCAGGTATGCGAGCTTTGCCTTGCTGAATTGACGGAAACCCGCTGAGCCAGGTTCCAGTTCATTCGGGAACCTCAGTCGTCCTTCCTGAAACAGGCTTGCAATTTCTGCTTCCGACGGGTCGGCGACCTGTCCGACGAACGCATCCACATCCAGTCGCACGGTATTCAGCCGTTCACGAACTTTTGTCCGCTTGAAGGTCGCAAAGTAAACGTCTGGTCCCTGAGGTACGCTGGACGGTTGGGGTCGCAGGATCTGATATGCCATCAGCGCTTTGATTTCGCTGCGGAAGCAGTCCAGCAGCCGCTGTTCGGAAATGACACCCGTTCCAAAATTCAGGTTTTGGCGAATCTCGGCGAACGCCGCCCGCGAAAGCTTTTCCTGCGTCCTGTCATTGATCCAATCCGACACCATTTTGTCGGTGACCACAATCCCGAGTTTATCCGCTTCGGCCCGCATCATTTCAGCAAATGTCAGGTCATCCGTGCCTGCTTCGTGCCCGAAACCAAATTGCGGAGCATACATTGCGGTGCCTGGCGCGATTGCCTTTTCGAAGGCACGTTGCATGAACAGGTTTGGAATGTTCCGCTGCAACTGCAGGTCCATCATGCGTTTTTCGTCAAACGCTCCGAGTGCCGAATCCACAAAAAAACCTGTCGAGGGAGTCAGGATCTTCGGAAATACGAAACCACACACCGCACCGAGGACGCCACCGGCAATTCCAAATTTAATCCATTGACCGCGGCTGATGCCGAAGAATGAGAAAATCAAGGCACCGATCAAAAGGCCCAGTAAAACGAAATGCGTTCCACGATCGCTGAACACTGTGTCAAGCGTAAAAGCGAGCATGGACAGAATCACAACCGCGACCATGGTGACTTGCTGGTTGCGGCGAAAGAAAGTAAATGCGGAACTCATGGAGGAAAACTCGTTACCGTCTGGTTGTTTCTGGACCCGCTTCGCAAGTCATTCACTTGACAGAAGTCGGAAGAATGTTTTATCCCAGGGCTCGAAAAAGGAGGTCGGGAACCCACAGCCAAATGGCGCAGAGGGTGCTCCGCACGATTGGTTCATGACCGCTTTTTTAAAGTCTGACAGAGCACTCGTCTAGTCAAACACGCTGCCTGTGCCGGATTCTAACCATCACCGATTGTCAGACAAGGTCAACTGTGATTTGACTTTAGAGCGCATTTCAGGTCTCTTGCCTTTCGGTCACGGTGGAAGCATTGTCATAGTTTCCGACATTTCAGTGTCCAGTTCCTCTCTTGTGCGTTAGTCATCATCCACCTTTCGTGTTCTTTACGCGGCCAGTACCCTGCTGCGGCAAGCCCTATCGAATTCAGGCGGAAATGTCATTGACTGGCGACCATGGCCGATCTCTGATTTCCTGTATTTTTCAGTCGTTTACGCATCCTGAGTCAACTCTTCATGGCATCTTTAAAAAAGGCATTGGTGATTGTCGAGTCGCCCGCCAAAGCCAAAAAAATCGCCGGATTCCTCGGCGACGATTACATTGTTCGCGCCAGCATGGGCCACATCCGGGACTTGCCATCCAGTGCCGCCGAAATCCCGCTGGCGGTTAAGAAAGAACCTTGGTCTACGCTCGGGGTGAACGTAGAAAATGACTTTGATCCGCTTTATGTCGTTCCCGCAGAAAAGAAAAAGCTCGTCACCGAACTCAAGGATTGCCTCAAAAAAGTCAGTGAACTCATCCTGGCGACGGACGAAGACCGCGAAGGGGAGAGTATTGGCTGGCATCTGGTGCAGGTCCTGAAACCCAACGTGCCCGTCAGCCGCATGGTGTTTTCAGAAATCACCAGGCCCGCGATTCTGGAAGCCATTCGCAACACGCGAGCGCTGGATGAAAATCTGGTTCAGGCTCAGGAAACCCGTCGCGTCGTCGATCGACTCTATGGGTATACGCTCAGCCCGCTGCTCTGGAAAAAAATCGCCCGCGGGCTTTCTGCCGGGCGTGTGCAGAGCGTGGCCGTACGTCTTCTCGTTGCTCGCGAAATTGAGCGGATGAAGTTCCGCAGTGGCACATTCTGGGACCTGAAAGCCGCGCTGCGGGGGAAGGTTGGCGAACCATTCGAAGCGGTGCTGCAGACTGTCGGCGGACGACGCATCGCCGCCGGACGTGACTTCGATGAAAGCACCGGACGCCTGAAAGACGGTTCCGATGTCCTGCTGCTGGAGGAAAAGCGTGCTAAGGAACTGCTGGAAAAAGTCCGCGATCAGCCCTGGACAATCACCAGTATCGAACAGAAGCAACAGACTCGCAAACCCTATCCGCCATTCACAACGAGCACGTTACAGCAGGAATCCAATCGCAAGCTGAGCATGACGGCTCGGCAGACCATGCAGACTGCCCAGCGACTGTACGAAGATGGTCACATCACGTACATGCGAACGGACAGTGTCAGTCTCAGCGGCGAAGCAATCACTGCGGCCCGCGGGCGAGTTGATGAATTGTACGGCAAGGATTACCTGAGCCCCGCACCTCGTCAGTTTACGACAAAGTCCAAAGGCGCTCAGGAGGCGCACGAAGCGATTCGGCCAGCCGGTACAGAAATGAAAACGGCAGACGAACTGGGTCTGTCAGGAGCGGAATACAAGCTGTACCAGATGATCTGGAAACGCACGATGGCCACTCAAATGGCCGATGCGATTCTGCGATTCGACACGGTGACGATCAGGGTTGCCGATGCGGAGTTCCGTGCATCCGGACGCACGGTCGAATTCGCGGGCTTCTTTCGTGCGTACGTCGAAGGCTCCGACGATCCGGAAGCAGCGATCGAAGATCAGGATTCCTCATTGCCGCCATTGTCAGAAAAAGACGTGTTGAAGTGTCAGAACGTGGGCGCGATTCCACATGAAACCAAGCCCCCGGCTCGGTTTACCGAAGCGACGCTCGTCAGGACACTGGAAGCGGAAGGCATCGGTCGCCCCAGTACATACGCCAGCATTTTGAGCACCATTCAGGATCGCGGCTATGTCCGCAAAAACGGTAATCAGCTTGTACCGACGTTTACCGCGATGGCGGTGACGAAGCTGCTCGAGAATCATTTCCCGAACCTTGTGAATCTGGGATTCACGGCCGGCATGGAACAGACTCTCGACGACATTGCGACGGGCACGGCAGATCGGTTGCCCTACCTTCGGCAGTTTTATACGGGCAGCGAAGGACTCGACGAGCAGGTGAAACATAAGGAAGGAAATATCGATCCGCGCGAGGCGTGTACGCTTACGATCGATGGCCTGGATGCGTCCGTTCGCGTCGGTCGCTACGGACCATACTTCGAAAAAATGAACGGCGAAGAAAAGCTGACAGCGTCAATCCCCGACAATATTGCGCCAGGAGAGATCACGAATGAAGTTGCGGATCGACTCATCGAAGAAAAACAGAGGGGACCGCAGTCACTTGGAATTCATCCGGAGGAAGGACTTGCGATCTACCAGATGCGCGGACCCTTCGGGCCGTATCTGCAATTGGGTGAAATGAAGGATGATGGCACGAAGCCCAAACGCTGCAGCATCCCCAATTGCTTCGATCCTTCAAACATCGATTTGCCAACAGCCATTGAACTGCTGTCATTGCCGCGCAGAATCGGAAAGCACCCGGTCACCGACAAAGTTGTGAATGCGGGCGTGGGGCGTTTCGGGCCGTATGTGACGCATGATAAGGTATTCGGCAGCTTTGAGAAGAAAACACACACGTATGAATTCGGAGGCGAAACGTACAACGTCCTGAATATCACCATGGATGCCGCCGTTGAATTGCTGCGGAATACGAAGAAGCGAGCTGCGCCAACGCCATTGAAAGAACTTGGCAATCATCCGGACGATGCAGCGCCCGTATCGATTTTCGAAGGGAAATTCGGACCGTACGTAAAGCATGGATCGACAAATGCAACAGTTCCCAAAGACACTGACATTTCAACAGTGACGATGGAAGAAGCCGTGTTATGGCTGGCAGAAAAAGTGGCCAAAGGCGGCGGTAAGAAAGCAGGCGGTCGAAAGACGACAGCCAGGAAAGACGCGGCGAAGAAAACTTCTACAAAGAGTGTTGCCAAGAAAACATCAAAGAAAGCTGCTAAAAAGGCTCCGAAAAAAGGTGCATAAAATCAGTTGGAGGAGTGCCAGACACGAGGTGCAATCATGATTCAGGTTCGCAAAGCAGAGGATCGAGGCCCCACCACTTTCCCAGGGAGATGTTATGACGGACGTTAAGAAGACCACGCCAAAGGGAGTTCAGTCAGGTCGGCGAAGATTTATTTCCACGGCTGCCTCGGCAGCATTTGGGTTCACGCTGGTTCCGAGACACGTACTCGGCGGCCCCGGATACATTGCTCCCAGCGAGCAGCTTCAGGTTGCCGGGATCGGTGCCGGCGGCATGGGCGGCGGAGACATCGCGACCGTCAGCAGACTCGGTGCCAACTTCGTGGCACTGTGTGATGTAGATGACGAACGAGCGGCTGGCACGTTTAACGCCCATCCGAAAGCACGGCGATACAAGGATTTTCGCGAGATGCTCGACAAAGAAGCCAACAACATTGATGCCGTGACTGTCGGCACACCCGACCATATTCATGCCGTGGCTTCGATGGCGGCGATCAAAGCCGGCAAGCACGTCTACTGCCAGAAGCCGTTAACTCACACACTCTTTGAATGTCGAGAACTGACCAAAGCTGCAGTGGCCGCCAAAGTCATGACATCGATGGGCAACCAGGGACACGCTTCCGAAGGCGCGAGGTTGACCAATGAATGGATCCAGGCCGGTGTGATCGGCGATGTCCGTGAAGTTCATGTCTGGTCAGACCGAGCCGGAAAGCTCTGGAAACAGGGCATCGCTCGTCCGGCAGACACGCCGCCTGTCCCGAAAACGCTCGACTGGAACCTATGGCTCGGACCGATTCAGGAACGTCCCTACAATTCTGCCTATGCGCCGTTCGGCTGGCGCGGCTGGTGGGACTTCGGCACCGGTGCACTCGGAGACATGGGATGTCACATCATCGATCATCCCGTGTGGGCTCTCAAACTCGGAGCGCCGACCTCGGTCGAATCCAGTGTGACTCACGACGGAACCCTGAACGACAAGCACGAACTCAACACGGAGACGTTTCCCAAAGCGGCGATCATCACCTACCAGTTCCCTGCACGAGACGGAGGCAAATTACCACCCGTCACGATGACGTGGTACGACGGTGGCCTGATGCCTCCAACGCCAGGCGAGATGTCTGGTGACCAGCGTTTGCCCGACAACGGAGTCTTGTACGTCGGCAGCAAAGGCAAAATGTACCACAGCTCGCACGGCGGCATGCCGCAGCTTCTGCCCGGAGAACTTCTGGAACAGGCGAAGTCCGTGGCTCCCACGATGGAACGTTCGCCCGGCCACTATGAGGAATGGTATCAGGCCTGCAAGTCCGGAAAACTTCCTGCCGCGAGTTTCGACTATTCCGGCCCGATGACAGAAACGGTGCTGCTGGGCGTGTTGTCATTGCGAGCTCCCGGGCGTCGCCTGCTGTGGGATTCGTCGGAGCTGAAAGTCACCAATCACCCTGAGATCAATCAGTATGTCCACGCGGAATATCGAAAGGGCTGGTCGCTATGAATTACAGAATCTTGTCTTTGCGTCTATTTCTCGCCCTCTCGTTGTTGATACCCGCGTTGCAACCAGCCGCACGAGCAGCCGAAAACGAACTCACTCCCGCCGAAAAATCTGCCGGCTGGGTTCTGCTGTTCGACGGCAAGACCACCGACGGCTGGCTCGATTCCAAAGAACAGCCTGTGGCTGCCACTCATGTGAAAGACGGCACGCTGAATCCGCATCCCTGCAACTACATGCTGATTCACAAAGAGGTCTACGATAACTTCAAACTGTCACTCGATTTCAGAATCAGCCCGAAGTGCAACAGCGGTGTGTTCATCCGTACTTTTCCTTTAAAGCCGCGCGAAGGCAAGGACGTAGGCTTCAACGGCATCGAGGTCGCCATCGACGACACCACGACGGCCGGTTTTCACGACACCGGAGCCCTCTACGATCTTGTCCAGCCATCAAAGAACGCGATGAAGCCGCAAGGCGAATGGAATCACATGCAGATCACCTGCGACAAGAACCTGATCAGCATTGAAGTCAACGACATTGAGGTGACTCGCACGGATCTCGATCAATGGACGACAGTCAACAAACGCCCGGATGGCACCGATCACAAATTCGACGTGGCCTACAAAGATCATCCTCGCAAGGGCTTCGTCGGACTTCAGGATCATGGCAGCGATGTCTGGTATAAGAACATCAAACTGTTGCGGCTGAAGTGACGAGGTCGATTCTGTTAGTCTTGTGGATATCGGCGAGCGGCTGGGGGGTCAGCCCTCCGTGTAGTCCACACTGCTCGCGCGCTGTCGTCAACACAAGTCACCTCAAACGGATCGCATTTGCTTGTTACAGCAAGCCGCCACGCCGTATCTCAGTGCGTATTGGGCGACCCACCTTGGACTTTTCCGGTTTTAGCCGTAAAAAACGTAAGTGGTCAAACAAATTCACACGCATAGCGTTTCATCATCTTTGGCGATGAGTTGCACGAAGGCTCACCCAAAGTTTTGACCTGACTTTATTCCGGACAGGACACCAGAATGTGCCGTTTGCTTATTTGTGCCATTCTTTTCGCTGGTGGAAGTTGCGCTGCCGCGGCATTGGGGCAGGAACATGATCAAATCGTTGCCGAGTTCGACGGCATTAAGACCGACCAAGCGCTGGCTCGCGAGAAATTCAGAGCCTTTTTCCTGAGCGATGCCGGGAAAGATAAAGCGACGTGGCCTCCGATCATTGCAGTCTTCAATGAACGAACATAGACAAACTGTGATCGTGCAATTGGCCTGGCCAGGCACAACTACGGGCATCCTGTGTCATTTGAGATGTTGAAGTTTGTCGTTGAATCAGCGAGGGGCGGCCCTTCGGACCATTCAGCTCAGGCATTTGCGGAGATTCAACTGCAACATGTAAATGCTCCCGCGCTCGGTGCATTTCTCGAAAACAACTTCTGGATTTCAGACTTTAAAGCGATAGATAAATTGTTTCGAGAAGTAGCAGAATCGCATCCTGATCCGAACCAGCGAGGATATGCTAAAGTCGGGCTCGCGAAACTCATCATGCGAAGGTGTGAGCAGAAGCAGGCGCATTTCGACAGACGATTATTAGGAGTTGACGATCACGAGCCACCAAGTGAGCTTGCCATGTCAACTGATCTGGATGCATCAGATACCGAACTCCGCCAACTCCTGAATGACGTCGTCGCGAATCACGCCGAAGTACCGTACGGAGAGGACCGTCGCCTGGGGCAAGTTGCACAATCGCAAATTGAGGGTTTCTTTAAACTAAGGACTGGCACAAGGGTGTCAAACATTTCGGGCCGCGATACTAACGGAGAGTCGTTTTCGCTTGACGACTATTCTGGACAAATCCGACTTGTCGTCTTCACCGGTGACTGGTGCGCTCCTTGCAAAGCAATGTGTCCGCAACTCAGGGAACTTCAGGCGAAATTTGGACACTTGGGACTGATAGTCCTGGGTGTGAGTACAGATGAAGATATTGATTCACTGAAACGTGCAACCGAGAGCAAAGAAATTACGTGGAGATGCTGGTGGGACAAGGGCTTTGGCCCAATTGTCAATGAATTCGGTGTGTCCAGGTTTCCTACAATTCTTGTGGTAGATCGGCAGGGCGTCCTTCGTTTCAAAGGACTGCGGGACGAAACACTTCTCAAAGCTATAGAGAACTTGTGCTCTGAGAGTGACTTGCAGGGGGTCGGGAAAACCGAAGAGGTAAAGTAGAAAACGGCTTGACGCCCAATGGTTCGCCGAGGGATTCAGATCCAGGCTTTGACGATGGGAGCGATCCAGATCAGCAGAGGAAATTCCTGATCTCGCAGGCATTGAAACCGAGTGGCAGGAATCACAACACGGAGGGCTGACGCCCAGCCGCTCGCCATCAATCCGCTAACACTTTCTTTGCGTTTACCTTGACGGTGCGATCATGCAGAATGATGTCCAGTTGGGCAGAATTCCGGGTTCCGGTCAGCATCTCCAGTGTGGTGTGGATGGCCACCGACGCGAACCTCAATTCCTGAGTCGTCAATGCACGTGGCGTGCCTTTTTCGATGTAATACACAGTCGGCCATGTTTCGGATGAAGGCACTGGCCATCCAAATTGTTCGGCGGCCGCGACGTCGGCAGGGTGCATCAGCTCCTGGCCATCAATCGAATATCCGATTCCACTGATCCTGCGAGCGTTTTTTTCCGAGTCTGTCTCGCTCGAGCGGAACATCGCACGCGCGGTCTTCGGGTTGTCGAACAGCATGATGCCGATTTCCTGACCCATCTGCCCCATCGTCACGGCTGTAAACGTTTTGGGCATAAGTTCCGGGCAGGAGATTTCGACTGTGAGCTCAGGTCTCACGCGCGTATAAATGCGGGACTTGTAGTACGCCGCAGATGCGTTGAAGAAATCGCCGATGACTTCCGGCGTCATGTCCGGCTGATGAATCAACGCGCCAAATTTTGCAGCGTTGCCGACATTGCTTTCCTGAAGCGTCTTGTGGACATGATCGACCAGTTGACAGTCTCCGACAACAACATCGCAACCGATTGACTTCGCTCTCTGATCCAGTTCCAGCCGGTGGCTGAGTTGCCGGACAAGCAGGATTGTCGGCCGCGCGACCTCGCCACTCATAGGGTTCAGGATCGCTTCAGCAAGCACGCGCGCAATCACGCCCTCCGTCGGTGCGGTCATCGACAGCTGCTGCGCACGGATCGTACCGACTTCGGGCGCGCCGACGAGAACCATCCAGGGCTGTACCGGTTCGTTCGTATCCGGATCAGGAACCCACGTCTCGACCTTTCGCCAGTCGATTTCCCAAATCTCGCGTTCGCTCTCGGGGATTTCAAGGATGTCGTCGAGCGGAAACGGTGTCGCTTCCGGGTTGAATCTCTGGCTCCGCAGGAACTGAATCAGCTCCGGAATTTCTTCCGCGACTTCGACGTCGATCAGGATGCGTTTCAGTGGTTCGCTGAGACGCTGGCAAAGCGCAGCATCGTGGATCCTGATGGTTTTGGGACGTCTCGGGCGGCCTGTATCCGGTTCTGTCATTCCCCGGCAAAGCTGACACAGAACGCTGTCGACACTCAATGGAAATTCACCCGGCTCGATATGAATCGCCACGTTCGTCGCATCGTTGATCAGCGTCATCAGCCAGTTTGTCGGAAAGTCTTCTTCATCCCAATCGATCTCCAGATCCCGACTGTGTCCATCTTCGTCCAGAACATCAATGTCACAGAACCAGACTTCTTTTTTTGACGGAAGCGATTTCGCATTCTCAAGTTCGTCAGCTGCCATTTTCGCCACTTCTGCCCAAGTCAGCTCCGGCTCCGGCAGTGTCAGATCGCGACAGACCGAACTCAGCCACGGCAATGCTCCCGGCGTTGCTTTCCACAGCGAGCGAAAACTCTGGCAGTAGGCGTCTGCTTCGTCTTCGTCGCCGACTTCGAACGAATCGACGGAGTACGGACTGACCTCTTCCTGATCGACCAATTTCGGTGCGATATGCGGATTCAATTCCATCTGTTCCTTGAGTATTGCCTCCAGAGCGTCACTCGGTCCGCTCTTTTGAAACTGCAGACAGACTCGAGTCAGCACCATAAACGGAGTGTCCTCGTCCGGGTACTCATCCAGCAATTGCATGGCTTTATCCAGCCAGTTCATGTTGCAATACCATTCGAGCAGCAGCCAGCGTACGCCCTGATTGTCGTTGGGATTCAGTCGCAGCATGTCCTTCATGTGCGAGATCGCGGTTTCGTGCTGCCCCTGCGCGACAAGGACTTGCACCAGCCGAAGTCGGGCTCGCATGTACGGGCGAGTTTCACTGAGGAGCCAGAAATGTCCGACGTGGTCCTGAAATGCCGGAGCAAGCTGCTCCTCACCGGTTTTGACAGCCTTCTCAAGCAACTCCAGCGTCTTTTCAGGAGATCGCTGTGATAGAGCGGCTTCGACCAGTTCATCCAGATCATCCGTCCTTCGGCCACCCGCTTTGGACTTCGATGTCTTTGACTTGCGACCGGTTTTTTTTCCCGGCGGACGAATTCCATCGGCCTGGTCGAGCCCTTGCGACAGCGAGGCAAACAGCTTGCCGACTTCTATGCGCGAATCCTGACTGAGCGACTGCAGCAGCGCCAACGATACCGGGTCACCCTCCGGAATCCCCAGTTCCTCCAGAAATGCCTGCATTTTGGCTAATGTTGCGGGCGGAGTCACGTCGTCTTTTTTTGATTTCTTTTTTGCCATCTCTGTGTTTCACGGAACTTTCGGACTACGGTTCGATGCGAGTGAGTCGGTGTCGCAGTTTAGTCGGAAAGGCCCGTAATGTGAAACTCAAACGTCCGCGCAACAAAAAAGCCATCGGACAATCCGTGAGGATTGTCCGATGGCTATGTTTTTCTCGACGTGGTCAGATCGCCGAGGCTTCAGATGGTTTCTCAGGCCATCTGCTTTCGGCGGTTCACGAGCGTCCGAATACGTTCGGCGAGCAGAGCTGCGTCAAACGGTTTACGGAAGGTCTCGCTGAACACCGAACGGTCAAAGCCGGAAGCGTTGTCATCGTCGCTGAGAAGACCGATCAGAACGGTTTCGTGGAATTCTGCATTCTTACGAAGGTTCTGAGCAATCATCAGAGCTTCTTCACGCCCCATGACAAAGTCCACCACCACGCAATCGGGGTGAATGGATTCTGCCTGGATACCAGCTTCAAAGCCACTGGCAGCTATTTCGATCTTAAAGTCGTCGTTGGAAATCATCTCGTTCAGACTCGAACGAGTCATCAGATCTGAACCAACAAGCAAAATCTTGCCCATTGCTTCGTCTTCCAGCTCGCCGAGGGGCATTCCGTGTTCCTTAAGGAAACGGATCAGATGTTCGCGGGGTATGCGTCTATCTTGTGAACCAGGAATTCGATAGCCTCGAAGTCGTCCGGAATCGAACCACTTCGAAACTGTACGTGGGGCAACTTTACAGATCTTAGCTACCTGACCAGTAGTGAAGATCGTCTTCATGGGCGGGCTCTCCAATCAGTTCTCACTGCACCATCCGGAATCCCGTCCTAGGAAACCGGATCGTCATCACCCTGATGTTTTGCTCTGGTTGAATTCCTTAAAAGAAATTCACTGTCGTGACAGCCAAAACAGAACGCGGGTCCAGAATGATGACAGGGGTCGTTTTTTCGGATTGCGTGCGGAGCAATCCCGTGCCTGCACAAGGCACTGGGGTGCAATTCACTCTGTACCACCACGTAAATGCTGGACAGCGACCTTCTCCGGACATCCCTGCCGTTACGGTCAGACGCTGAATTGCCCCCCGGCGAATCAGCCTATTGTGCTTCCTGGCCTCCCCATGGTGATCACACAGAAGTGTGTTCACCGCCACAACAGGATAACAATCGCCTGCTTTATGTTCGTCGTTTCGATGGGAACGACTTTAGGATCTTTGACAGACCTGCAACAACTGCCACAAACAGGGAGCATGCTGCCTGCACCGGTTAAGCGTCGGAGACGCTGAGTGACCAATGACCAATGACCAATGACCAATGACCAATGACCAATGACCAATGACCAATGACCAATGACCAATGACCAATGACCAATGACCAATGACCAA
>Ga0335394_10002827_pt1 | contig 19639 bp, 15 predicted proteins | sample MAT03_FD_205741 | JGI IMG/M metagenome (GOLD analysis project Ga0335394, IMG submission 205741) | Freshwater microbial communities from Lake Fryxell liftoff mats and glacier meltwater in Antarctica - MAT-03 (spades assembly) (version 2) ... | reverse complement strand
CGCCTACAGGTCCACGCAAGCTGGCCGCACATACCTGTCGTTTCCGACAGTAGTTTTACATCGACCTTCTCCGCATAGTCGGGTTGCCAGCCGTCGCGCGCTGGCGCCGATCCCCGCGGAGGCCAACATGAAGATTCTCGTCGTCGATGATCACCCGCTGATCCTGCACGCGCTTGCGCAGGTGCTACCCGGCCTCGAACCGACGCTCGAGATCCTCGGCGCCGCTGACCGCCGGCAGACACTGATTGCACTGGCACGACATCCGGACTGCGCGCTGGTGCTGCTCGACCTTGCGTTGCCGGGCGCACATGGGCTCGACTTGTTGGGCGAACTACGGCGCGATCACCCACGCCTGCCAGTCGTGGTGCTCTCGGCCACCCACGATCGCGCCACAGTGGGCGCCGCACTCGCGGCAGGCGCTCGCGGGTTCATTGCCAAGACCGCGCATCCGCACCTGTTACTCGATGCGGTGCGCACCGTGCTGGCGGGCGGGCAACACATCACACGCGACATCGCGCGGGCACCACATGTCCGCGCAGATGGTGTCGACATCGACGTACTGGGACTCACCCAACGCCAGGGCGACGTGATGCTGCTGCTGGTACAAGGCAAGCCGAACAAGATGATCTGCCGTGACTTGCGGTTGTCCGAGGGCACCGTCAAGGTTCACGTCAGCGCGATACTCAAGGCGCTGAATGTCCACTCGCGTTCGCAGGCTATCGTGGAGCTGGCCCGGCGCGGCATCGACGTCCAGTCGACACGCCCCTGTCGCTGATCGCATCCGCGCAGTCCGTCGCCGCGTCGACCATGAGCGGGCTCGTCCTGCCAGCACCGATCCTGGCCCGCGCGCATGCGGACCAGGTGGCGCAGCTCTATGCCGGCTGGCATCGCACCACGCTATCGATGTTACTGGGCGCAACCCTGCTATGCATCGTGCTGTGGGGCCAGGTTTCACCGTGGTGGATGGCGGCATGGATGCTGCTGATCGTGCTCAACCAGGCATGGCGCGGCGTGCTGGCCTGCGCGTGGAAGCGCGCGCAGCCGGGCGTTGACGCCACGCTGCGCTGGGGACGCTACTGGGCCGCAGGGTCCACGCTGGCAGGTTCACTGTGGGGCGTGGCGGGGATTGCGATGTTTCCTGTTTCAGCGCCGCACCAGGCGTTGCTGATCGTCTGCATTTTCGGCGTCGTGCTGGGTGGCCTCAACCTCACCGCAGTGTACCGTCCATCGTTCTATGGCTTCGTGTTACCGGCGCTGGTGCCGCTCATCGTCCGCGTCGCGCTCGAGACCGACCAGGTGCATCTCTACACCGCAGTGGTGATGAGCGTGGTCGGCGGATTCATCCTGCTGTTCGGTCATCAGTTGAACGACGTACTGACGCGATCGCTTGCCACCCGTTACGAGAACAACGACCTCATCGTCGAGCTGAAGGCCAAGTCGCGCGCAGCGGACGACGCCCGGGCGGCGGCGGAAACCGCCAATCGCGGCAAGAGCCAGCTGCTGGCCGCCGCCAGTCACGACCTGCGGCAACCATTGCACGCGCTGGGACTCTACACGGCGGCACTCGCTGTCCGCACCAACGGCACCGAACTGCAACCGCTGGTACGCAGCGTGCAAGGTGCCGCGAATGCGCTGGAGGGACAATTCGAGCAACTGCTCGACTTGTCGCGACTCGAGGTCGGCGGAATCGCGCCGGCGTGGTCGCGCGTTCCGCTGGCTCCACTCTTCGCCAGGATCACGGCCGAATTGCAACCGCAAGCAAGACTGCGTGCGCTGGTCCTGCGCGCATCTCCCACGGCGATGGCTGTCGTCAGCGATCCGGCGCTCCTCGAGCGCATCGTGCGTAACCTGACCTGCAACGCCATCCGCTACACCGAGCGGGGCGGCGTGCTGCTGGCCGCGCGCCGTTGCGGTGATGGCATCGCCATCGACATCATCGACACCGGCATCGGCATCGCGCCGGACGATTGCGAGAAGGTTTTCGAGGAGTTCTTCCAGGTACACGCCGAGGGCCGGTCAGCGCACGGCGGCATGGGACTTGGTCTCGCGATCGTGCGGCGGCTCGCCGAACTGCTGCGGCACGATGTCAATGTGGTTTCGCGCGTAGGGCGCGGGTCCCGCTTCCGGGTCGTTGCACCCGCCGCGCCGGCTTCGCGACACGCAACGGCTGGCGATGGTGGTCCACGCCCGTTGCGCACCCCGGGATGCTTTGCGCTGGCCGAGAGCCTGGTGGCCGTCATCGATGACGACGCCGCGGCGCTGGACGCGATGCGGGTGCTGTTCGAGACGTGGGGCGCGGAGGTCGTGGGGGCGAGCGACCTGCCAACCCTGCTGGCATATGTCGGTGCCCGCGACCGCGCGCCAGACCTGATCGTGGCGGACCTGCGCCTGGCCGACGGGCGCAGCGGCGTGGAGGCCGTGCATCGGCTGCGCGACGCGCTGGAAGTCTGGATTCCGGGCCTGATGATCTCGGGCGATACGACCGTGGAAGCCGATTCGCTCGCGCGGGCGGCGGGACTGACGCTATTGCCGAAGCCCGTCGTACCTAATGTGCTGCACGCGCACGCCACGGCACTGCTGGCACGCCATGCGGCGCTCCTGCCGTGATCGGCGCCGCAGTCAAAAAAACAGCCGAACCGGCTGCTGTGTGCAGGCGGTTCGGCGGCGGGAGGATCAGGATTGCGCGCGCGGCGCAATGCGTCAGAGCATGAAGCCGAGATTCTTGGTCGAAAAGTTGGTGAGATTCGGAAACACCTGCGCGATGTCCGTACCGGGCATGCCGAGCCAACTTCCGAGCGTGCCACCGACCTGATCCACCGAGATGCCGGGGATCCACGAGCCATTGCGGCCGGAGTCCTGCGGTCCCGTCACCACCAGGTCGGTGAAGGACCCGTACATGTCGCCGCCCTTCACGCCACCACCCAGGACAACCTGATGTCCGCCCCACGCGTGATCGACGCCCTGGTTGGCATTGCCGATGAAGGTGCGGTTGAAATCAGACAATGTGACCTGCACCACATCATTGGCCACGCCGGCGGCCACCGTGTAGTTGTACAACGCGCGCATGGCCGGGAACAACTGGTTGAAGAGATTGGTCTGGTTGATTACGGTGTTGGAGTGCGTGTCGTACCCACCGACGCCCACGAAGAAGAACTGTCGCTTGACGCCCGTGGAAGCGCGACCCTCGATCAGGCGCGCCACCTGCCGCATCTGCTGTCCGATGCCGGTATTGGTGACGGTTGCAGGAAACGCCGCTGCGACGTTTGGGGGCGTCATGTTCAGCAACGGGTTGGCGGTGGCGTTGGCCAGCAAAGCACGTCCGAGCACACTGGCGGCACCGCTTACCACCTGGCTGCTGGGGTCCGCCGATTGGGCCATTGCACTCAGCGCCGCAAAGCGGGCGTTGGAGACAGGATCCGTGCCAGTGCCCTGGCCCGACACCGTAACGATGCCGTTGGACGGCACGACCAGCGGTGCGGTCACGTTGCCGGACGTGAAGATCTGCGAGCCGGTAATGGACACTGCGCTGGGAATCAACTGCCCGGTGTTGGCCGCGATAAGCTTGTCGGCCATGCGCCCGCCCCAGCCGGAGCGCGAAGGCGTGCCGGGGAGCAATCCCTGCCACTGATCGGTCTGGTCCGAATGCGAGAAGAGGTTGGGCGGCCGGTTCATGCCGGACTGGTACTGGGCCTTGGTCAGCGGCGCCAGAAGGGTGCCGGAGTTGGCGATGACCGCCAGCTGCCCAGTGCCAAACAGCGGTGCGATGCTCGACATGCTTGGGTGAAAGCCGTAGGACTTGCCCGCGCTGGGTGGCGCGAACGGAAGCAACTGCGCCTGCGGGATCCCCACGGTCGATGCAACGGTACGCGTCGCTTCATACGCGGCGTAATCCGTGACCGGCACGATCATGTTGTTCGAGTCACTGCCCCCGAACAGGAAGACGCACACGATCGCCTTGTATCCGGAGGCGGCCTGCGCGTTGGCGCTTTCGACGCCCCAGGTTCCAAGGTTGGCCGCGAGCGCGCTGGCGGTCAGCGCGGTCGATGAGGTAAGGAACTTCCGGCGATTGTTGTTCATGTTAGCGCTGCACCTGGTAGTCGTAGGACGAACCCATCAGGTAGACGGCCATTCTGGCGCGTGCCGTCCGGTCTGCGGCCGAAAGCGTGGCCGGTGGGGGGGCGATGGCATTGACAGCTGTCACGATCTTGGCCTCCTGAGCGGCTGGGAACTGGCCGCCGGCAAGTACCTTGTTGATCTGCGACACCATCGCCACGGGATTATCGGCAAGGGTCTCGAACTGCGCGACATACAGTCGGGTACCCGATGCATCAGGCACCGATGTGCTCGGACCGAAACCCTGGTTGTAGACGAGCGCGTACACGAGGTTGGCGCGCGCCACAGCTGTCTGGGTGGTGTGGATCGCGAACTCGGGTCCAAGGATCATGGTGCCCGCGATCGTATTGTCCGGCGGGAAGTAATTGAAGACCGTCGGGGCGAAGTAAGGACGCTGTCCGAGATTGGCCGTGGCACCTTCGAGCGCATTACCGTCAGTAACACCGGACAATGCACGGATCAGGTTCGTGACCATCAGGACCGGTTCCTTCAACTGGCCGAAGTCGGCGGCGGTCTTGGCCCCGCCGCGGGCCTCGGGATCAAGCAGGATCGTCTTGACCACTGCCGCGAGATCACCGCGCGCCCCCGCACCGTTGTTGTTGAAGATCGCGGCGACACGTCCGACGTAGTCCGCCGATGGGTTGCCAGTGACCAGACGCTGGATCAGTTGCCGGCTGACAAAGGGACCCGTGTTCGGATGCATGAACGCGTTGAGAACCGCCGCATCGATGTCCTGGATGGCGCCTTGTCCGGCCGGCAGCTGCGTACCGTTCAGCAGGGTCTTGACGTCCGTGTCGTGCCCGATCGTGCTTGTGGTCGACGTCGGGACGTACGGGATCATCGACGTGCCGTAGAAGCGGTTACCCGTCTTGCTGGTGACTGGCGTTCCCGCCGGATTGGCAGGCGTCGAATACGTCAAGCCGGTGAAGGTGCGGGAAAACGAGACGATGTCGGCTTCGTCGTACGTCGGCACAGCCACGCCATTGGCGTCCAGGATCGGATTGCCGCTGGCATCCATCTCGTGCAGGCCGATCGTGAAGAGTTGCAGGATTTCACGTGCGTAGTTCTCATTGGGCATCCTGGTGCCGCTCGGCTTGTCGTTGTTGACGCTGTCGAGATAGTTGCCCATCGCCGGGTTGTACGTCACCTTCTTCAGCAAGGTTTCGTAATTGCCGAAGGCCTCCTGGAACATCATGTTCTGGTACTTGGCCATGACGTGGGCGTACTCAAGATCGCTCTCATTGGCCGACGTGACCAGGATCTGCGAAAGTGCCCAGGCCACGCGCTGGCGCAACTGATCCGAACCACCGACCGCATTGGTGAAGAAGTCACGCTGGACGCCCGTCAGGAACCGCCACTTGTCGCGATAGCACACGGCTTGCGGTGCATCGGCCGGGTAGTTGGCGCCCGAGGGCATGCGGTCCGTACAGTCCGCGGGCGGGGTACCGGCGTTCGGCGCAGGGCCATTCATCGGGAAGACGCGGTTGTACTTTGCATCCGGATAACCCGAGATCGGCTTGGTCAGCTGATCGTTGATCCAGCCGGCGACACCCATCGTATTGACGCGGGCAGCCTCGGCTTGCGACGCGCCGAACGTGGCCTGGTTCAGCAACCGCCACGTATCCGCACTGGTGGTGTTGATGGTCGCTGGCACCCCGGCGGTGATCACCTGGGTCATGGTCGAGGCGATGTTGCCGGCCGAGTCGGTGACTTGAGCCTGCATCACATAGGTTCCGGGCGCACCGATCGGCGCCGGGAAGGTCAATGCGGCAACCGTGGCACCGGCAACAGCCGGCACATCCGCGATCTTGGCGCCATTCATGAAGAACGAGACTCTAACGAGCGTGGTCCCCGTCGCCGTGGCCCTGGCGGAACCCGTGAGGGTTACTGTGGCGGGTGCAGTGACGAGTGAGGCCGACATGGCGAGCGAGATCGTCGGGTTGCCCGTGACAACGGGCACGGTCGCGGTCACCGTGACAACGTTCGACATCGTCTTGGCACCCTTGTCGTCCGTTGCCTCCGCCTTCAACGCATACGAGCCCGCGGTACCTGGCGTGAACGTGTACATGTAGGGTGCCGTCGTATCCAGCGAGACCTGGGTCGTGCCATTGAAGAAGGCGACCGACGCGATGCTACCGTCGATATCCGCGGCATGCGCCGTCAACGTCGTCGACATACCCGCGACGACCGTCGTGGCTGTCGCGACGACGTCCACCGTGGGCGGCTTGTTCACGCCGGCATTGCCTCCCTTGACCTGAATAGCGACCGGACTGGACGTCGTCTGCGCATTCTGGTTGTCGAAGGCCACCGCAGTCAGCGTATAGCTGCCCGCCGTGTTGGAAGTGAAATCGTAGGTATAAGGTGACTTGGTGACCTCGCCGAGCAGGGTGGGGCCATTGTAGAACACCACCTTCGCAATCGTGCCATCCGAATCTGCGGCGGTTGCAGTCAGTTTCGACACGGCTCCCGTGCTGATCGAAGTCAGTGTCGCCGCGAGCGATACCGTGGGTGCCGCGTTGCCTCCTCCTCCCGTTCCACCGGTCACGAACACCACGACGGTGTTCGTCGTGGTCGTGGCCCCGAGATTGTCGTGCGCCACGGCCTTCAGCACGTGGATCCCGCTGGTGGAGCTCGAGAAATTGTGCTTGAACGGCGACGTGGTGGACTGGCCGATCACGGTCGTGCCGTCGTAGAACACCACCTTGGCCACCGAACCGTCCCTGTCCGTGGCATTCGCGGTCAGTACCGAGACGCCACCTGCAGCCACCAGCATCGATGAAGCCGCAAGTGTCGCCACCGGGGGATTATTGCCCCCGCCGGAAACCGCAACGTTGATCGCGACCGGGTTCGACGTGCTGGTCGCGCCCTTGTTGTCGGTGGCGACAGCCTTGAACGAAAAATTGCCCTTGACCGACGCCGTGTACGACACGGTGAACGGACTGGAGGTGTCGGTGCCGATGAGCAACGAGTCCTGATAGAACTCCACTTTCGCGACGCTGCCATCGGTGTCGGTTGCCGTCGCGGTCAACAGCGCGTTGCCGCCGACCGAAAGGTTGCCCGTGGACGTCACCAGCGAAACGGTCGGCGGGGTGTTGGGCGCGCCGGGCGCACCGGCAGTCGCCTGGACCATGACCGCATTGGAAGACGTTTGCGCATTCTGGTTGTCGACCGCCACCGCGCTGAATGAATAGGTTCCGGCAACGCTCGGGGTGTAGGTCGCTGCGAACGGCGACGTAGTGTCCGCCAGGATCTGCGTTGCGCCAACATAGAACAACACGCGCGCCACCGAACCGTTGGCATCAAAAGCATTTGCGGTCAACGTAATCGAAGTACCCGCAGCAACCGAGGTTGCCGACGAAACCAGCGTCACCGTCGGCGGCGTGTTCGATGGCGGACCCGGCGGCGTGCCAAGAATGCCTGCGGACACCACGACTGCATTGGATGCGCCTGACAGCGCGGCGTTATCGGTGGCCACGACGCTGAACGACATCGAACCCTGGGCCGTCGCGACATAGTTGAATTTGTGCGGCGGGGACAGCGTCGTGCCGATCTTCAATGGGCCGAGGAAGTAATCGACCTTGGCGACCGTGCCATCGGGATCCGAGACATCCGCCGTCAGCGCGATGACATCGCCAACCTTGACGTCAGTGGTCGCGACCGAAAGGCTGGCGCTGGGCGCAATGTTGGCGCCGTTGCCGGGTTGTCCCGGGCCAGGCCGGACGAAGAATACCGAGCCTTCATTGGCGAACCACGGCCAGGTTGCGACGGCGGAATTGGCTTCGCCACCGCTGGTGGTGAAGAAGTGGGTGCCGAGCTTGGTGTTGTAGAGCCGGTAAAGCGGGATTGCGCCGCTGGCGGCGCTGGCTTCAGCGTAGAACGCCACGCCTTCGTAGGCATAGATCGGGAAATTGACGAGGATGGATGCCTTCTCGGCTTCGGACGCGGTGTAGACGTGGCTACCGTTGCCACCGTGGTAGAACCGATAGACCGGGATCGTGCCGGCGTCTTGCGCCGGGTACGCGAAGAACGCCACGCCTTCGTACGCAAAACGGGGGTAGTTCGACAAGACCTTATCGCGCTCGTCCGCGTTGGCCGTATAGAAATGGCGACCGGCATCGAGGTGATAGAACCGGTAAACCTCGGTCATTGCGGCCTGTGCGACACCGCCAGCAAGACCAACCAGGAGCCCGGCGACTACGATCGCCTGACTGATCCAACCGCGAGCCCGCGGTGCCATTTCGTTTGACATGTTATTTGAGCCCCGCATCACCGGCCTCCGGACCTTGGTCGATGGATCTGGTTAATGGCTCGCTCCGCCTGACCCGTTAACACCTGCACTCCACGAAGTTCCGTGAAGACTAATGGACGGAGCGCTCCCCTGTGCCTGGATTATTCTCCATAAGATTCTCATTTACAACCCATATTACTCAATCAGGCGACGAACGGCATAGTCCACAGCGATTTTATGCACATGCCATGTTAACAAAGTTACCTATCTCATTGATATATTGGTCTTTAAATTTCCCGTTGTCATACGGCAGTACTGTCCATCAGACAGATTCATGACATTTGAATTGCGGTTAGCACCGTCTTCCTGCGGTGAGCCACCGCGTTTCAAGGTCGACTTGCGGCGGTAACCTGACCGGCATTGTGGCACCAGCCCGCTTCCATCATTTATATGACGGTGGAATGTTTTGGCCCAATCCCGGCTGTCGGCGGCGGTCCTACGAGTTTCCCCCGCGAAAATTTCGCGTCGAGCGAAAAACAGCCGCCCGAAGGCGGCTGCGTGTCCAACATGCTTCCGACTACTGCGACTTCGTCATCCGTTCCTTCATCCTGGCGCGGAACGATTCCATCTTGGCCAGCTTCGCCGCAGCGACATCGCGCACCACGGTCTTCTGCGCCGGCGAGAACGTGGCGTAAAGCTTCAGCCACTCCTCGCGCACCTGACGCCGTACCGTTTGTTGCGAGGCCTGGACGGCGTCGGAGGCCGCGCCCACGGCGGCAAAGTCTGGTTCCGCCTTGGTCAATTCCGCCTTGAGCGTGTCGCGGACCTGCTCCCTCGCGCCACGCCCAGACTCTCGCGCAGCCTTCGTCTGCGCCACGGCGTTGTCCCACATCACCTGCTGCGACGTGTTGAGATTCAGCTGGCCCTTGACCGACTCCAGAATGGATTCGATGCCGAAGCCGGGTTCACCACGATGCCCGGGACCATGTCCGCCCGGTTGGGCAAACACGGCAGGTGCGGAGAATGCCAGCACGCCTGCAGTCAGCAAGGCAGCAAAATGCGGTTTACGAAAGTTCATCTGCGATTCCTTCACAGCCATTGATTGAGAGTCACCATCCCGGCCATTATTGCGTTGTCGCCGGGACTCACGGGTCAGATGCGGATTGTCGGTGCTCCGTTCACGCCATCCTGCCATCGAAGTGCAACCGGACGTTGCGCCACGCCCACCCCGTTACAATCCCTTACAGTTGCACCGCCAACGAAGCCGCGGTGAGCCGCTCTAATCTCCACGATGACGAACAAGACCGCATCCCCCCGCATCCTTGTCGTCGACGACGATGGCCGCCTGCGCGACCTCCTCACCCGCTATCTCGGCGAACAGGGATTTACCGTACAGGCGCTGCCCGATGCCCGCGACCTCAACAAGAAGTTGCAGCGCGACCCGCCACATCTGCTCGTGCTCGATCTCATGCTGCCCGGCGAGGATGGTCTGTCCATCTGCCGAAGACTGCGCGGCGCCGGCGAGATGGTGCCCATCATCATGCTGACGGCGAAGGGCGAGGACATCGACCGCATCGTCGGCCTCGAGATGGGCGCGGACGATTACCTTGCCAAACCGTTCAACCCGCGCGAGTTGGTGGCGCGCATCCACGCGGTGCTGCGCCGGCACGGCGAGCGGCCGACAGCCGGTGCGCCCTCGGATGAAGGCACGGTGCCTTGCGGTCCCTACATGCTCGACCTCGCCGCTAGGACGCTGGTCGAAGGCGAACGCAGCATCGCGCTGACGACCGGAGAATTCTCGCTGCTGCGCGTGTTCGTCCAGCATCCGCGGCAGCCGCTGGCGCGCGAGAAGCTGATGGTGCTGGCGCGTGGCCGGGATCACGAAGTGTTCGACCGCGCCATCGACGTGCAGGTGTCTCGCCTGCGCAAACTGCTCGAGCCGGATCCCGCCAATCCGCGCTTCATCCAGACGGTGTGGGGATTCGGCTACGTCTATGTCCCCGATACCGCCGCCGTGCCGGAGACCACCGCAGGCAACGGTCCGGCGTGAGGCTCTTGCCCCGGTCGCTCTTCGGGCGGCTGGTACTCCTGCTTGTCGCGGTGGTGGCGTTGTCGGCACTGACCAGTGCGATCCTGTTTCGTGCGGAACGCGCCAATTTGCTCAACCGGCAACTGACCGAAACGAAGCTCGCCCAGCTGCAGTCCATTCGCAGCGCGCTCGAAGCCGCAGATGGCCCCGAGCGCCGCGAGACGCTGGCCCGCATCGGCCGCGAATTCGGCGTGCGCGTGATCCCGGAAGAGGAGCGCCCGCGCATCGGGCAATCACCGCAGGGCGGTCCGTTGATGCGCGAGCTGGCGAAGCGCCTGCGCGAACGCCTGGGTCCGGAAACGGAAATTCGCTTCGCGCCGCGGTTGCAGATGCTGTTGGTGCGCGTCATTGCCGAAGGTCGCGGCTACTGGGTGGGCGTGCCGGTGGCCCCGCGCCCGTCCGCGGAGGAATGGCCCACGCGCGCGCTGACGTGGATGCTGATCGTGCTGGCATTCCTGTCCGTGGCGGCGTTCGTGTTTGCGCGCTACCTCGCCCGACCGCTGCGCGAACTCGCCGCCGCTGCCGGCCACGTGGGGCGCGGTGATATGCCGCCGCCGTTGCCCGAATCCGGTCCATCGGAGATTGCAGCCGTCAATCGCGGCTTCAACGCGATGACGGCCAACCTTCGGCAGATCGAACAGGACCGCGCGGTGTTGCTGGCCGGCGTCTCGCACGACCTGCGCACGCCGTTGGCGCGCCTGCGATTGGGTGTGGAGATGGGCACGCGCGACGAGTCCACGCGTGCCGGCATGGTTGCGGACATCGTCGAGATGGATCGCATCATCGGCCAGTTCCTTGACTTCGCACGCAGCGAATCCGCCACCGCCTTCGAGGCCGCCGATCTCGATTCGATTGTGCGCGCCAGCGTGGACCGGTACGCGGCCAACGGTGCCGACGTTACCTTTGTGGCGGGAGGCGTTCCACGCCTGCCGTTGAAGCCCACCGCCATCTCGCGGTTGGTGGCGAACCTGATCGACAATGCACTCGCCTACGGCGCGCCGCCTGTGGACGTCACCACGATGCTCGACGGATCGTCGGTGATCCTCGCCATCGCCGATCGTGGACCGGGCATTGCATTGGCCGATGTCGAACGGCTGAAGCAGCCGTTCACGCGTGCGTCGGAGGCCCGCGCACGCACCGATGGCGCCGCCGGAGCAGGACTGGGACTCGCCATCGTCGAGCGCATCGCCCGCCTGCATGGCGGCCGCTTCGACCTCGTGCCGCGCGATGGTGGCGGCACGATCGCGCGCGTGACGTTGCCGATACCTGCAGCCTAGGGCCGGTGGCCCGGGATTCGCTGCAACAACACGACCGCTTCTGCCGCGATGCCTTCCTCGCGTCCGGTGAAGCCCAAGCGCTCTGTCGTCGTGGCCTTCACCGATACCTGGGTGCGATCGACGCCAAGGTCTGCGGCAATGTGGTCGCGCATCGCGTCCACGTGCGGCGCCAGTCGCGGTGCCTGCGCGATCACGGTAGTGTCGAGGTTGCCGACCTGCCAGCCAAGTTGGCGAACCATGGCTGCGACATGGCGCAGCAGCGTGCGGCTGTCCGCACCCTTGTAACGCGGATCGGTGCCGGGAAAATGGCCCCCGAGATCGCCCAGTGCCAGTGCGCCCAGCAACGCATCCGAGATCGCGTGCAGCAACACGTCGGCGTCCGAGTGGCCCGCCAAGCCACGCGGATGCGGAAGCGTCACGCCGCCGATGACCAACGGCCGCCCCTCCACCAACGCGTGAACGTCGTAGCCCGTACCGATCCGCACCGTCATCGCGTGCGCACTCCAGACTGCTGGGTGGAAAGAATCGCCGCTGCGAGGACGAGATCGGCGGGATAAGTGATTTTCAGGTTCTCCGGACTGCCAAGGACGAGCCGCGGCTTCTCGCCCAACGCTTCGACCGCCTGGGCTTCGTCGGTGCAGATCGACGCGGTTGGGGCCGCGATCGCACGACGCAGCACGGAACATCGAAACATCTGCGGCGTCTGGGCCAGCCACAGGTGGGCGCGTGGTTCAGTGGCCATCACGCGTGGCACGTCGGCTTCGCGGTCGCTGCGCTTCAAGGTATCCGCGACCGGAATGGCCAGCAGGCCTCCTACCGGGTCGTCCCGCAGTTGCTCGACGAGGCGCACCAGCGCGTCGCCCGGCACGCATGGACGCGCTGCATCGTGCACCAGGATCCAGTCATCATCGGCGCATGCGGGGGCCATGGCCGCGAGCGAATTGGCCACCGTCAGCGCGCGCGTTTCCCCGCCGCAACGCAATGCGGTAATGCCGGGCGGCCGGGGACCCATGCGGTCGAACTCGCGATCCTCCGCGGCCAGCGCCACGAACATGACCGCGGGCGCGAGACCCGCGTGCAGTCGCGCCAGCGTGCGGGCGAGCACCGGCATCCCGTCAAGCATGGCGTACTGCTTGGGCGTGGCTGCGCCGAAGCGCGAGCCGCCTCCCGCGGCAGGAACCAGCACGAAGATGCGAGCCATCGACGCGATCGCCTCAGCCCGCGATCAAGGGGACCAAAGCCGCGCGGATAGGGGCAGGCACCGGCGCAGGCCGCTGTGTTGCACGGTCGACCCATACATGAACGAAATGGCCGGTGGCCGCGGCGACCGCGGAACCCGCCGCGAAAAGACCGATCACATAGGCGACGGAACTGGACCCCACCTTGGTCACGACCAACCCGGCATCGATCACCTGCGGAAACGACAGCGGAAGGTGAAAACGGCACGCCGACTCGACGACGTAGCCCACCACCGCGTCGCGATCGGGTGAGAGGCCGCCCGCGTTGATCAGGTGCGTGTTTACCGCCGTGTCGAAGTAGGAATAATACGTGACATTGTTGACGTGGCCATAGGCATCGTTGTCCATCCAGCGGGTGGGGATTGCGATGAAGTGGCGAAACGCGGCACGCGGCCGTGGCGTAAGGTCAGTCATGACCCGGGGTGGGACTACGTGCCGCCGAACGGCTGGCGGTGATCATCCGGCGATCGAGCAACTCGATCCAGTGTTTGACCGGCGTGGCGGTGCCGGACTCGAGGTGTGTCATGCAGCCGATGTTGGCGGTGACGATCACTTCGGGACGCATCGCTTCGAGCGCACGCAGCTTGTTCGCCTTCAACTGGTTGGCCAGCACCGGCTGCAGTACCGAATAGGTGCCTGCCGAGCCGCAGCAGAGATGGGTGTCGGTCACCGGCAGCAGCGAGTGGCCGATGGCCAACAATATCTCCTCCACCTGGCCGCGGATGCGCATGCCGTGCTGCAACGTGCACGGCGGATGGAACGCGATGCGCTCAGGGCCCTGGTCCATGGCAATCAGCGGCGCAATCTTCCTCCACTCCGCGGTGACGATTTCGATCGGATCGCGCGCCAGCTCGGCGATCTTCTTCGCCTTGGCGGCGTAGGCCGCATCGTGTGCGAGGAAGTGACCATAGTCCTTGACCATGACGCCGCAACCACTGGCGGTGACGACGATGGCCTCGAGACCGTGGTGCACGTGCGGCCACCATGCATCGATGTTGCGGCGAACGATGGCGCGTGCCTCGTCCTGCGCTGACAGGTGGTGCGATAGCGCGCCACAGCAACCACCGCCGCCCTCGATACGCAGTGCCGAGATGCCGATGCGGTCGAGCACGCGCGCCGCTGCGGCATCGATGCCGGGCTTCAGCGCCGGCTGCACGCAGCCCTCCATGATGATCATCTTCCGCGCGTGCCGTACGGCCGGCCATGCCCCGGCGCGGCCACCCGCGGGAATGCGAACGGCCAGTTCACGCGGAAGCAGGCCCTTCACCATTCGGCCCATGGTCAGCGCCGTTCCGAACAGCGTCTTCGACAGCAGGCCGCGCCGCAAGGTCCAGCGTTCGGCGGCAGCACCCGGCGTGCGGCCGACCTTCGCGTCGACCAAGGTGCGGCCGATATCGATCAATCGACCGTACTGGACGCCGGATGGACATGTGGTTTCGCAAGCACGGCACGTCAGGCAGCGATCGAGATGCAACTGTGTCTTGGCGGTGACCGGTGCACCCTCAAGGACTTCCTTGATGAGATAGATCCGCCCGCGCGGGCCATCGAGCTCGTCGCCCAAAAGTTGATACGTGGGGCACGTCGCGGTACAGAAGCCGCAGTGCACGCAGGCGCGCAGGATTGCATCCGCTTCGCGGCCTTCGCGCGTGTCGCGGTACTCGGGGGACAGGTTGGTCTGCATGGGGGCCGGTGGAGGCTAGAACGCTTCGAGCATCCGGCCGCGATTGAAGATACCGTGCGGATCGAACACCGTTTTCAGCTGGCGATGCAACGACAGCATTGCTTCGGACAGCGGCGCAAATACATCGCTCCCCTTTTCCTCGCAGCGGAAGAGCGTGGCATGGCCACCGTTGGCCTTCGCCCAGGCGCGGACCTTCTGCGCGTCCGTACGTTCACCCGCCGCCAGCCAGCGCAGGGCGCCACCCCATTCAATCAACTGTTCGCCGCCCAGGTCCGAGTACGGTGCCGTGGACTTCACCGACAGCCGCCACAGCGACACCCCGGCGGCATAGGAACCCGTAAAGTAAAGATGCCGGTGGTCGCGCACGCTGGTCCAGTAGGCGTCGGCGTCGGCCAGCACCTCGCCACCGATTCTGGAGACTGCGGCGGAAACTGCCGATGGCGCGCCTGACAGTCGCACCCGCAAGCGGCCATGGTGATAACAGGTCGCCGACAGCGGCAACGGTTGCCCGCCCCACTCGTTGACCATGCGGATCGCATGATCCGCCGCGCACTCCAGAGTGAGCGTGGTCTCGGCGGGTGGTAGCGGCAGGCACTTCAACGAAACTTCGGTCACGATGCCGAGCGTGCCCAGCGCGCCCGTCATCAACCGCGCGACGTCGAAGCCTGCGACGTTCTTCATCACGCGACCGCCGAACTGCAGGTCGGCACCCGTGCCATCCAGCACGCGCACGCCGAGGATGAGGTCCCGCACCGCACCCGCATACGCGCGGCGCGGACCGGACAGACCGGCGGCCACCGCGCCACCCAGCGTACTGCCCTCGCCAAAATGCGGTGGTTCGAACGCCAGCATCTGTCCCCGCGCGCGCATTGCGCTTTCGATGGCCACCAACGACGTGCCAGCACGCGCGGTCAGCACCAATTCCGTCGGTTCATAGTCGATGATGCCTGCATACGTGGTGGTATCGATCACTTCGCCGGTGAGTGTGCCCCCATAGAAGTCCTTGGTGCCACCGCCGCGAATCCGCAGTGCGGCACCGGTAGTGGCCGCGCTACGCACGCGCGCTTCGAGAGCCTCGAGGGCGGGATCCATCACGGGCGCACGGCGGCGGCGAGTGCATCGCGGTAGAGCAGGCGCGGCTCGTCGGCGTCGATGATCTCGGTTTCCGCCAGCGCCGCGGCTTCCCATTCGCGCAGGAACGGGTGCGCCAGCAATGACGCAAGATACTCACCTGCGATACCGCGCGGCTTCACCAGATAAGTCTGGAAACGAAAGGCCACCGGTGCGTAGAACGCGTCGACGAGGCTGAAGGCCCCGCACAGGAATGCGCCTCCCGTTCCGAAACGCGTGCGGCCTTCGGCCCACAGGCTTTCGATGCGTTCGACGTTGGCGGTGGTGGCGTCCGACCATGGACGAACATCGAGGCGCTCGCGGATGCACATCGCCATCGCGTTGCGCATTGCCGAGAAGCCGGAGTGCATCTCGCAAGCCGCCGAACGCGCCCAGGCGCGCGCCACCGGATCCGCCGGCCACATGCCCGGATGGCGTTCGGCGAGGTACTCGCCAATGGCCATTGAATCCCAAACCACAACATCGCCGTCATGCAATGCCGGTACCAGCGCGGTGGGCGAGAACGCGAGGTTGTCCGGATTGAACACGCCCTTCAACCCGACGTGCACTTCGCGCAGCGGCACACCGGACAGCTTGACCGCCAGCCACCCGCGCAGCGACCACGACGAATAGTTCTTGTTGCCGATGTAGACCGTGACCATGGTCAGAGCGGCACGGTCTTGCCGGGATTCATGATGTTGCGCGGATCGAGCGCGCGCTTGATGGTGCGCATCAGGTCAACCGCCTCGCCGTGCTCGACGACCAGCGCATCGAGCTTGTGCACACCGATACCGTGCTCGCCGGTGCAGGTGCCGCCCATCGCGATGGCGCGCATGCTGACGCGATGCGCAATGCCTTCCGCCTTCGCGCGCTCGTCCGCGCTGGCCGGGTCGTAGATCACCAGCACGTGAAAATTACCGTCGCCCACATGCCCGACGATGGGTGCCAGCAGTCCAACCTGGTCGAGGTCGGCTCGGGTTTCAAGCAGGCAATCGGTGAGCCGCGAGATCGGCACGCACGCGTCGGTGGAGAACGCATGCCTACCCGGCGCGAGGGCCAGCGCCGCATAGTAGGCATTGTGGCGCGCCTTCCATAGCCGCGATCGATCTTCGGGCTGGGTGGCCCACTGGAACGCACTGCCGCCATGGTCCTGCGTGATCGACTGCATCGTCTCGGCCTGCTCGCGCACGCCCGCCTCGGTGCCGTGGAATTCGAACAGCAGTGTCGGCTTCGCCTCGAAGCCTTCCAGCTTGGAGTAACTGATGCAGGCTTGCATTTGCAATGCGTCGAGCAGTTCGATGCGCGCCACCGGCAGGCCGAGCTGCATCGCGGTGATCACCGAATCGACGGCGGACTTCAAATCAGGAAACTGGCAGACGGCGGCCGAGATGGCCTCCGGAATGCCGTAAAGACGCAACTGGATCTCGGTGATGATGCCAAGCGTGCCCTCGCTGCCGACGAAAAGACGCGTGAGGTCGTAGCCGGCGGAGGATTTGCGCGCACGACCACCGGTCTTGATGATGCGGCCATCCGCCGTGACGACGGTCAGCCCCAATACGTTCTCGCGCATCGTGCCATAGCGCACGGCGTTGGTACCCGACGCCCGCGTTGAGGCCATGCCGCCAATGGTGGCGTTGGCGCCGGGATCGATCGGGAAGAAGAGGCCCGTGCCCTTCAAGTCGGCGTTTACCTGCTCGCGCGTCACGCCCGCCTGCACCCGGCAATCGAGATCTTCTGCATTCACCTCCAGCATCTTGTTCATCTGCGACAAGTCGATGCACACGCCGCCATACAACGCCGCCACATGGCCTTCCAGCGATGTCCCGACACCGAACGCGATCACCGGCACGCGCGCGGCGTGGCATAACCGGACGATGCCCGCCACTTCCTCATTGGAATGGGGGAACACGACCACGTCGGGCACGCCCGCATCCGCCAGTCCCTCGCCGTGGCCATGCTGTTCGCGTACGGCGGTGGAGGTGACGGCCCGCTCGGCAAAGTCGCGGCGCAGCGAACCGACGACGGCGTCCACATCGGCCGCCATCGGCCGGGCGCGCAGATCGGTCTGTGCATTCATGGGATGGACCTCCGGGATTCTCAGAATCGTGGCAGATCAGGATGCGGCAGCGCGCCGTGATGGACGTGCATCCGGCCCATCTCGGCACAGCGTTGCAGCAGGGGAATGGCCTTGCCCGGGTTGAGCAGGCCCAGCGGGTCGAAGGCCGCCTTGACGCCATGGAAGCGCTCCAGTTCGGCGGCCTTGAACTGAACGCACATGCCGTTGAGTTTCTCGAGACCCACGCCATGCTCGCCGGTGACCGTGCCGCCGACCTCGATGCACAGCTCGAGGATGCGGTCGCCGAACTCCATCGTCTTCGCCGACTGTCCCGGCATGTTGGCGTCGAACAGGATCAACGGATGCAGGTTGCCGTCACCGGCATGAAACACGTTGGCGCACGGCAGGCCGAACTCCTCCGACCACGCGGCGATGGCGCGCAGCACGCGCGGCAGCGCCTTGCGCGGGATCGTGCCGTCGATGCAGTAGTAATCAGGCGACAGGCGGCCCATCGCGGGAAACGCGGCCTTGCGCCCCGACCAGAACAGCAGGCGCTGCGGCTCGTCCTTCGACACGCGGATTTCCGTGGCGCCCGACGCCGTAAGCACGCGCCGGATCTCTGCCATCTCGGCCGCCACTTCCTCCGGTGTACCGTCGGACTCGACCAGGAGCACGGCCGCCGCGTCGAGCGGATAGTTCGCATGCACGAATTGCTCGACGGCGCGCGTGGCGGCCTGGTCCATCATCTCAAGGCCGGCGGGAATGATGCCGGCGCCGATGATCGCGCCCACCGCCGCGCCTGCGGCCTCGACATCGGCGAACGCGGCCAGCGCCACTTGCGCGAGCTGCGGCTTTGGCGTCAGCTTGACGGTGATCTCGGTGATGACCGCCAGCAAGCCCTCGCTGCCGTTGATAAGCGCGAGGAGATCGTAACCCGCGCTGTCGAGCGAGTCGCCGCCGAACTCAACCACGTCGCCGGTAATCAGCACACCGCGCACGCGGCGCACGTTGTGCACCGTTAACCCGTATTTGAGGCAATGCACGCCGCCGGCGTTCTCGGCCACGTTCCCGCCGATCGAGCATGCGATCTGTGAAGACGGATCGGGCGCGTAATACAACCCGTAGGCAGCGGCGGCTTCGGAAATCGCGAGGTTGCGCACGCCGGGTTGCACGACCGCTGTGCGCGCGAGCGCATCGATGGCGATGATGCGGCGGAACTTGGCCAGCGAGAGCACGATGCCGTTGCGGTCAGGTGTGGAACCGCCGGACAGGCTTGTACCCGCGCCTCGCGCCACCACCGGCAGCCGCGCGACGTGACACGCCTTGAGGATCGCCACGACCTGCGCCTCGGTTTCCGGCAACACCACGGCCACGGGCACCTCGCGGAAGAGCGTGAGGCCGTCGCACTCGTAGGGCTTGGTTTCCTCCGCGGCTGTCAACAGGGCTTCCGGCGGCAGGATCGCCGCGAGTTGCGCGTGTACGACGGGGTCGAGCATGAAAGGCGGCCTTTGGATAGGCGCAGCGCCCGGCCGGTGGCCGGGTTTGGTGCGACTTGCCGATTATTTCACAAAGCAAGGGACCGCCGCCAAGGGCCGACGCGGGACAAAGCCACCCGCCCCGGACCTGCCCTGTACTTCCCGTCCCGCCTTCCCTAGAATCCCCGAACCGGGCGCCTCCACCAAAACCATATTGCGCCCATCGTAGTCACCATCAGGAGGAAAAACCATGTCGTTGTTGCGTGCCGCCACTTCGCTTGTCGCCGTTGCCGTCCTTGCCGCCCTGCCGGTCACCTCGGCGTCCGCGCAGGAGACCCTGAAACTCAGCATCTCGATCGGCCAGAACTCGCA
>Ga0335394_10002823_pt1 | contig 19651 bp, 7 predicted proteins | sample MAT03_FD_205741 | JGI IMG/M metagenome (GOLD analysis project Ga0335394, IMG submission 205741) | Freshwater microbial communities from Lake Fryxell liftoff mats and glacier meltwater in Antarctica - MAT-03 (spades assembly) (version 2) ... | reverse complement strand
CATCGCTTAGCGGGCTCGCCGCATGCGGCTCGAAACCCCCGCCTCGCCCCCAACCCTCTCCCTGGAAGGGAGAGGGAGCAAAGGCCCGGCCGTGACGCCCTTTTTTCTCCGCGAACGCCGGGCGCCGACAGGGGCCTTGGATGCTCTCAGGCCAGGTGAGTGACCGTAAGGCTGCCCCTGGCGAGCGAGAGGAACTGGCCGGGATCTAGCGGATGGAACAGGCAAACCGGCGTCTGCTCTGCCCGAGTTCAGTGCCGTTCGATTCGGTCGACGCCAAGGCTCCTGCAGTGGATACCGTGCGCCTGCGGTCTTGCACTTCCTTAGCGCTGAGTGCGTTCGTTCGCCACGGCAGCGACCGACCGTCGTTTCGGCCACGTCGCTGCAACCAGCCACCTGCAGTCGCAGAACTGCGGCGCCAGGCGCAACTGAGCTGGCGCACTGCGCCCCAATCAGCGCGCAGGGGTTCGCGCTGCCGGCGGCGACCGCTTTTCGCATTCGGCCCTGTCCTTTGCCGATGACCCAAGGCAGGGGTCGGTGGCTTCGTCGGCCAAGCCCAGGCCCAGCAGCTCCACCATCAACAGGGCCTGCCGCTCGCGCGCTTGCGCAGCGGCGTTCTGGTTGGCCGCTGCTGCCGCAGAAGCGGCTGCATCGCCAGCGGCCGGCGCCGCACTGGGCAGGCTCAGCGGCACCGAGGGCACCACCACTGGCGCGCCCACCACGCTGCCGCCGGCGATGTTGTCGGCGCCGCGCACCACGTCGGCAGCCAGGGTGATGCGGCCCGGAGCGCGAATCTGCGCGTCCAGCGCGCGCACCTCGCCGCGCGGCGCGAACAGGCCGATGTCGCCTGCAGCTTCGCCCACCGCCGGCTGCAGGATGCCGATGCCGCTGCCCACCGTCAGCGAAGGCAGCGTGAAGCGGATCGAGCCGTCTTCCTGCCGCGTGGCCACCAGTGGCGGCACCGAGACCGAGGTGTTGGCGCCGCGGCCGGCGTCGATATTGCCGCTGGACGACCAGATCGTCACATCACCCTGGCCGACGATGAACACGCGCTGGCTGTTGACCTGGAAGTCGCCTTCCGAAAGCGCCGACAGGTCGCCCTGGCCGTACACCACCGCGCCCTTCAGACGCTGAGGAGAGGAAACGCTGGTGCCCGGCAGGCCGACGTTGATCTGGCCGCCCGGGGCCAGCATCTGGATGCTGCCGCCTTGCAGTGTTTGCACGCCGCTCGCCACCATGTCCAGGTCGCCCTTGAAGCGCAGGCTGTTGCCCTGGCCCACCAGGTCCGCGGCCGTGAAGCCCAGTGCGTAAGCCTGCCCGCGCAGCGCGGCCGCGCTGCCGGGCAGAGGCGAAGCCCAGCTGCCGGCCAGCGTCAGCTCCTGGAACAGCACCTGGCGCTGCAGGCGCTGGTAGTGCTCGCCAGCAAACACCGCCGGGTCGGCGCCGGCTTGCAGCGCGGCGGCCTGCCACAGCGGCGCATAGGGCTGCCCGCTGGCCAGGTAACTTTGCGCAAACAGCGCGTTCAGCATGCCCTCGGCGATGCGGGTTTGCGTCACCGGACTGAGGCCTTTGAAGGCCTGCAGCGATGCGTCGTAGGAAGCCGCCAACACCTCAGGCGCCAGTGCTTCCTGGCCCAAGGCCAGCCGCACCGCCACCACCAGCTCGTCACGGCGCTGTTGCACGCGGGCAGCAGAACCCTTTCCCGTCAGCGCGGCCAGTTCGCTGAAGCGCTGCGTCAGTTGCGCCAACAGCACACGGCCTTCGCTGTCCAGGTTCTCTGCGTTGCGGCCCGTGGCCTGGAGGTACGCCGCAGCTTGGGCCGCACCCTCGGCCAGGGCGCTGTCGGCGGCGCCCGGCAGGCTCAGGTAGCGCTGCGTGAAGGCGGCCACGTCGAGCACACCGCGTTGGCCGGCGGCTAGCACGATGCTGGCGCCTTCTGCAGGCAAGCTGTTGCGGTACAGGTTGCCCACCGTTTCCACGCCCTGTGAACTTCCCAGGTCCAGCTGCCGGCCAGCGCTGAGCTCCAGCGCGCCCGGGCCGGCCAGCGTGATGCGGCTGCCGCTGGCGCCGGGGCCCTGCGTGATGTTGCCTTGCGCCTGTGCCAGGCTGGTCTGCGCCGCGTCGCTGTGTTGCGCGATCAAGCCGAGGTCCAGAATGTCAGCGCCGGCTGTGATCTGCACCGGCTTGGGGCTCACCAGCAGCACGCGGGAATTGCGGCCGCCCTGGTTGAAGCTGACCGTGCCCTCGGCGTGCAGGCGCACCGGGTCGCTTGCGCCGTCGTGCAGGCTGCTGAACTTCGCCAGCACCGCCGTGGTGGGTGCTTCAAAAGTGGCGTTGTTGAAGTTGTCCAGCGGCCCGGTGAGCGACAGCACTGGCTGCGCCGGTGAAGGCAGCTGCTCGGGCGGCTGGTCCGACATCACCAGGGCTGCGGTGTTGCTGTTGGTCTGCAGCTGCAAGTTCGTTTGCGCGTACAGCGACAACTCGCCCTGGGCCGAGGGGAACAGCGTCAAGCCCCGCGAGCTGGCCGGCAGAAACACGCCCAGGTCGCCGCCCAGGGCCTGCAACTGCACCACCGGCGGCGCATAAGACGTGGGCCCCAGGTACTTGGAGGTCCAGTCGATGCGCTCGGCCGTCGGGCCGTTGGCGGCCAACGCACTCCAGTAGCTGGCCATGCCCACTTCGCCCGCGGGTCGCTCGGCGCGCCAGGCCACCGTGCCGGTCTGGCTGCTGGCACGCAGGTTGGCGCTGGGGCTGTAGGTGAAGAAGGCACCGCCATCGGTGTCGCCGATGCGCAGCCTGCCGCTGAAGGCTCGGTTGGCCGACGGCATCATGGTGGGGTTGAACACGCCACCCAGCTCCACGCCGGTGCGCGCGCTGAGTTGCCAGCCGCCGTCCATCAGCCCCAGCATGGCGCCGGTGGCCGGCAGCCTGCCGGGCGCAAACACCTGGCCGGCGCCGATGTGCGCGCCGGCTTCCAGCAGGCCTTGCCCACGGCCCAGAAAGTAGCTGCCGCCCAGGATGTTGCGGCCCGCCTGCACGGCGATGTCGCCGCCGTTTTCCACCACCGGCACCGGCTGCTGCGTGGCGTCGCCAAACAGCGCAGAAGGCGCTGCCGGCGCCAGCGCCGAGCTGGGCGCCACCACGCCCAGGTTGAGCACGTCGCGCCCGGCCTGCACGCGCAGGTTGCCGCCACCGAAAGAGCCCACGCCCTGACGAAAGGCGTCGAAGGCCGACCACCAGGCCACCGCCGTGCTGTCCTCAGAACCCGTGTGATAGAACCAGGCGCCGAACTGCTGGGTGGTGGGCGCACCCACCACGTCGCGCCCGGCCTGCAACGAAACGCCACCGCCCTGCGCCGTGAACTGCGCGCTCCAGGCCGAGCTGCCCAGTTCCAGTTGCGTGTTCTGCGCCGAAGGCCGGCCCGCCACGTAAACAACGGCTTGCTGGGTGGCGCTGCCGGATGGCACGAGGTTGATGTCTTGTGCGGCTGCCATCTCGATGCTGCCCCCAGTCGTTCGCACCAATTTGTCGTTGGCCACCGACAAGTTGCCCGTGGCTATGGCCCGCGTGGCAAGCGGGTCGGCAGCGGCCGTGTCGGCGCCGGCCACCAGCCGGTACGACCAGGCGGCGCCTTCCTGAATGCCGGTGGGCGCCGTCAGCGCCGCGCCTGGCGGGCGCACAGCGCTGGCAAAGCCGTCGCTGAGCGAGCCGTTGATGACCAACGAACCGGCCGCGCGGATGCTCAGGAAACCGGGCTGCCCGCCGGGGCGGTTGGCATCCCACAGGTTCCAGTCGTCGCGCACGGTGAAGTCGCCGTCGGCCACGATCTGTACGCTCGGGCGCAGGCTCACACGCCCGTCCTGCGCCAGCCCCAGGTCGGCCAAGGTATCGGCCGTGCGGTTGGCAAAAGCCAGCGCGTCGGTGCGCAGCGCGGTCTGGCCCAACGCTGCGCCGCTGCTGTTGCCGCGCGCCAGGCTGGTGAAGCCGGTGTAGGTGCGCACGGCCTCCAGCACCACCTCGCCGGCCTGCAAGGCGCTGCGGCTGTCCAGCGCCGGGTCGATCTGGATGGCCACCGCGCCCTGGCTGTCGTCGCGGCGCGCGCGCAACACGATGCGGCCGTCGGCCGCGTCGTCGCCGCTGGCGTCGATGCGCGCGCTGGAAGTCAGCACCACGGCGCCGTTGCTGCTGCCCAGTTGCACATCGCCGCCGTTGGCGCCGCTGCGGCTGGAGCGCGCGTCGATGCGGCCCGACAGTTCCACGCCTTGCCCTGCGAAGGCACGCACCTGGCCGCCGGCCGCGGCCCGGGCATTGAGCGTGCCGCCGATGCGCAGCGTGCCGGCATCGGCCGCCAGTTCGACGCGCTGCGCCTGCAGCGTCGCCTGCTCCAGGTTCAGGTCGCCGCTGCGCAGGCGCAGCTGCACCGTGTCGGTAAAGCCGCCGCGGCCCAGTGCCTGGGCCAGCGCGTCGATATTGGCGGCCGGCTGGCCGTCTTGCAGCAAGCGTGTGGCGTAAAGGCTGATGCGCCCCTGGCGCGCCGCAGTGCCGCCATGGCCTTGCAGATTCAGCGTGGGCCTGATGTCCACGCCGCCGTTCGCGCCCGTGGCTTGCAGCACCAGTGCGCCGGCTTGGGCGTCGCCAGTGGCCGACACGTCCAGCCGACCGGCCAGCACGATGGCACCCTGGCTGGCGCGCGCCACCAGCCGGCCGGCGTCGCCGTGTACCTGCCAGCCGTCACCGGCCTGGCGCGACAACCCGGCCACCGAGCTGCTGGAGCCGGAGCCCATCACGATGCCGGCGGGCCCGCTGGCTTGCAGCGTCAACTGGCCGCCGGGCAGTTCGATGTGACCCTGCTGTTCCAGCGCGACACCCGCCAGGTTCAGCAGCGCGCCCTGGCCCAGGGCCTCACCGCGGCTGCGGCTGCCTGTTTCCTGGTTGATGCGCAGGCTGCCCTGAGGTGCCTGCAGCGACTGTTCTGCCGCGCTGCGTGCGCCCACGCGGGCCGCGCTGAGCGTGGCGTCGCCCTGCGCGGTGAAGCCACCCAGGCCCGCAAAGACGGCGTCGCCCGCAGAGCGCAGGGCCATGCTGGTGAAGCCCAGGAACTGCTGGCCCTGGCCGGCTTGTTCGCTGCCCAGCGTCAGGCCGCCAGTGATCACGTCTGTCAGCACCGGCAGGGCGCTGATGTCCAGGCTGCCACGGCCGGTCTGGCTGGTGTCGGGCGCAGCGGCCGATGTGTTGCGCAGGTTGACCTCTCGCGCCTGGAATTGCACCCGGTCCTGGTCACTGCCGGCGCCGCGCAGCGCAGGCGTGTCGAGGGTCAGGCTGTCGATCACGAAGCGCTGGCTGCCGTAAAAGTCGATGCTGCTCAGGCTGCTCAAGGTCAATGACTTTGCGCTCGACAACGACGCCAGCAAGCCGCCGCTGAGTACGGTGGTGTCGGCGCTGGCGGCGGTGGGTGTGCCCAGCGCCAGCCGGCGTGCTGACAGCCCCAGATCCTGCGCCAGCAGCTCGGTCTGATCGCTCAGGTTCAAGCCCGCCGAGCCACCCAGGCGCAGCGTGGCCGCTTCCAGCTTGGCGCCGGCATCCACCTGCAGTTGGCCCGTCGCGCCAGGCATTTGCGCGGCCGTGTAGCGCCGGCTCACCTGTGCCGTGCCGGCCTGTGTGGCCAGTGCGTAGGCGCTGTCGCCGTCCAGCACCCAGGTGCTGATACTTGCAGTGACGTCTGCGGTGGTGAGTTCGTTGGTGACTGCGCTGCGTGGGGCGCCACTGCTGCGCACCTGCGTACCGCTGGCCAGGTGCACGCTGTTGCGCGCCAGCAGCATCACTTCATCGGCCACCAAAGCGGTCTCGGTCGCCAGCATCTCGACGCTGTCGTTGCGGGTGCTGACGCTGCCGTCGGCAGTGCGCACGCCGCCCAGCAACAGGCTGCCGGCACCGGCTTGTGCCAAGGTTTGCGCTGACCACAGGGCCGTGCCGGCAGCCAGGCCCGCTGGCGGCGGCTGCAACTTGTTCACCACGGCAGCGGCGCCGCCCCTGAAGGCCACGTCCACGCTGCCGGGCTTGCCGCCCTCGGCTGCACCGGCGTGCAGCTGGGCCTGCAAATTGAAGGCCTGGCTAGACGCCAGCGTCAGCTGCCCGGCGTCCACCGGCAGCCGGGGCACGGGCTGGTCTTTGCGATCTGCAGCAGCAGCCAGCAAGCTGCCCACCGAGCTGAGATCCAGGCGCGACCGTGCAGCCACCGTGGCAGCCGGTTCCACGCGGATGCGTGCCGGCGTGCCCTGCAGCGCGGCCGCAGGAGAAGTGGAACCTGAGCCCGTTGCCGAGCCCACGTTGCCAATGATGCCGTTGACGGTGCGACTGCCGTCGTCTTGCTCCAGCGCCGCCACCAACGCACCCTTGCCCTGGTCAGCCGCCAGCGACACCAGCACGGCACCCGTCAGCAAAGCGTAGCGCGCCGGCAGCAGCGTGTAGCGGCCGGGCGCCAGCGCCGATCCGGCCTGCGTGATCTGCAGTTGCGCGCCAGCGGCCGGCATGCTGCCGGCAGCGCCGCCGTTCATCACTTCAGCGTCATGGGGCGCGTAGGCATAGCGGTAGCCGGGCAGCACCGCGTACTGTCCGAGCCGCAACAGTGCGTCGGTGGAACCGCCCACGCCGGGCACGAATTCCCAGGCCTGCAACTGGCCGCCGCCCGCCACACTCAGGCGCGCTTGCGGGTCCAGCGTCAGAGCCTCGGCCTGGATCACGACGCCCTTGTCCACCGGCAGGCCGGCGAGCGTGCGGATCGCGCCGTCCGACTGGGCGTTCACCGGCAGTGCCACCCCCGCCGCGTTGCTCAATCCCGCCGACCGGTATTGCCACTGGCGGCTGTTCACAGTGGTGCCCACCGGCACCGTCTGGCCCACACCCGATGCCGTCAGTTCTGCGCCAGCCAGCACCTGCACGCTCCGGCCCTGCACTTCGATGCGGCCAAAGGGCTGGCGCATGACGCCGCCCAGTTCCAGCGCGTCGGCCTGCAGGCTCAGCAGGGCCAGTGCCGACAAGGGCGACGCGCTGCTGCTGCCGCCCGCCGGCAGGTAGCTGCCCAGCAGCGAGTCGCCGGCCAGGCCCCTGATCGAGAACTCGCTCATCGTCGTGGCATAGGTCTGGCCGCTGGTGAACTGCAGTTCACCCGCAAACGACAGGCTGCCCGGTGCGCTGGAAGACGGGCCGCGCGCCACGCCCATCAGCCGCACCTCGCCGTCGCGCCTTGCCGCCTGGCCGTTGTCGTCGCGCGTGGCATTGAAGGCACTGAACTTGAAGCCGTCCAGCGCCAGGTCGCCCTGCAGTTCCACCAGGCCCGCGTTCACTTCAAGCACTGCACTGCCACCTTGCGCCACCGGGGCGCTTTCAAAGCTGGCACGCGGGCTGCGGCGCTGGTCGCCCAAGCTGACAACGGGCGCCGACAGCGTGGCCTCGATGCCGGGTCGGCCGGCGAGCACCGGCGCGTCCAGGCTCAAGCTGCGCTGGGCGCTCAGCATCAGGTTCTCGGCCAGCGTGACACGGTCGTCGGCCTTCAGGCTGATGTGCGCAAAACCGCCGCTGCTCAGTTGCTCCTGACTCAACACGCCGCGCCCGTTGGGCAGCGCGGCGAGCAGGTTGTCGCCAGGCGCTGCATTCAGCGCATCAAGCGACGCATTTTTCTCCACCAGCACGACTTCGCGGTCGCTGGTGCCATAGGCCGGGCCACTGGTTTTGCGGTCGCGCCCGTTCAGGCTGATGGCGGCGTCGAGACGGCCGCCGTCTGCGCCCGCAGGCGCCGTCGCCAGCACCTCGGCGGCCAGGTGAAAGCCTTCGGCCGTGCGCAGCACCAGCGTGCCACCGTCTTTGGCCACCCGCTGCGCTGTGGGCGCATCGGCCAGCAGCACCTTGTCGGCGCGGCCGCGCAGGTCGATCTGCGCGCCGGCTTGTGCCACCACATAGCCGCGCTCGGCCAGCAGCGACACCGTGCCGCCGCCCAGTACCTGGCCCACGGGCCGGCCCAGGCGGTCCAGGCTCAGTTCGCTGGTGCCGGCAGCGTTCAGTCGCGCGCTGCTGGTCAGCCACAGCGCTTGCGTGGCGTCAAAGCCCTGTTGGTCTTCAAACACGCCAGCCGATTCGGCGCCGCCACGCGTGCCTGCCAGCATCAGGCTGATCTGCCCGCCGGGGGCTTCCAGCGTGCCGGCCACGGTCAGCTGGCCGCGCGCGCTCAGGCGCAGTGCAGCACCGGCTTCCAGGGCCAGGCGCGCACCAGCTTGCACCACCAGGTCGGAGCCGCGCAGTTGCGCCACGCGGTTGGGCGCGGTGGTGGCGTTCAGCGTCACCGAAACCGGGCTGCGCTGCGCCGCCAACGGTTTGAGCTGCACAGAGGCAAAGCGCTCATCGGCATCGGTGGCAGCCAGCGCGACGAAGTTCAGCAGCCGGGGCTGCAGGCCCAGACCGCTGGCCAGGCGCACATCGCCCAGGCTGTTCAGCGTGATGTTGCCAAGGCCCCGCTCGCGAAACAGTGCATTGCCGAAGTAGGGCAACGCCAGGTTGCCGCCCAAGGTCAGCGACGGCAGGCCGCTCATCACCAGGCTGCCGCCCTTGTCGAAGTCAAAGGCGTTGAGTTGCGCCTGCCAGCCGTCAAAGCGGCCGGGCAGGTTCTGCAGCACGTCGGCACCCTGGTTCAGGCCCAGGCTGATGCTGCCGGCCTTGCCCTGCGTCACGCGGGTGCCGCTGCGCAGCGCGCCAGCTGATACATCCAGCTGCGCCGACGCGGGCGCCACCAGGCTGCCCACCGCCGTCAGCTGGATCTGCCCACCTTGCAACACGGTGGTGGCGGGGGCGTCGCCTGCGGCCGCGCCGGCAGGGTCGACGGCCCAGGTTCCCGCAACATCCAGCCGCGTGTTGACGCCCAGCGTGATGTCGGGGTTCAGATCGTCACTGCGCAAGGTGCTCAGTGCAATGCGGCCACCGGCTGCGCGCACACTGCCCGCCACGTCCACCTGCGCGGCTTCCACCTGCAGCTGCCCGCGCGCGGGAAAGTTCAACGTGCTGCCTTCGGCTACGTCGAAGCGGCCCGACACGTAAGCGTTGAGCGTGCCGATGCCACTCTCGGCCAGGGCCTGCGTGGACAGCAGCAGTGTGCTTGCAACATGGGTGTCGATGGCGGCCGTGAGCGGCGCGTCGAACAGCGGTACGGGCCGGCTCAGGGCCGGGCCCGCTTGCAGCGTCAGCGCGGGCAAAGACACATCGGTCAAGCGGCTGCGGCCGAGTGTCAGCGTGCCGGCGTTGGGCAGCGGGGTGCTGCCGCGCCCGTCCTGCCCCAGCCCCTGCACTGTGTGGCCGTCTACCTGGCCTGCGAAGTACACGCGCCGTCCTGCCACATCCAGGCGGCCCGCGTTCTTGCCGTCCACGTAGCCCGCCACCTCGTCCACGCGCCACTGGGCAGTGCCGGCGTCGGTGCGCGCCTTGGCATTGCCGAGCTCGTCGTAGCGCGTGGCCGGGTCCGCCCTGTCGATGGCGATCCAGCGTTCACCCTGGCGCAACAAGCTGGTCTTCAGCTGTCCGGCGGCGAAGGCCAGGCTGCCACCCGAGATGTCCAGCCGCGCACCCGCATCCACCGCCACAGCGCCGTCGGACAGCAGGCTGATGGTGCCGGCATGGGTAGACCGTTCTTCGGCCGTGCGCGCCACGGTGTTGAAAAAGCCGCTCACGTCGGCCACCTTGGGCGGCTTGCGGGCGTCGAAGAAGACTTCTTCTCGATACAGCACGCCGTCGCGCTGCACCGGCGCGTCGGCCAGCTCGATCTGGAACAGGCGGCCACTCATCTGGTTGCGGCTCATGGGCAGTGCCACGCCCTTCAGGCCGGCGACGTCCAACACCGCGCCGGCCTCGATCACCACCCGGCTGGGGTCGCTGCTGTGGTCCACCAGGTTGTTGCTGTCGGGGTTGAAGCTCAACGACTGGGCGGGCTGTTGCGAAGCCAGCATCTCGATGCGCCCCGCAGGCGCACGCACCTGCGCGCCACGCTGCACCTGGATGCGCTCGCCCTCCACTCGTATGCGCGAGGTGTAGAAGGTCTCCGAATCGAGCTGGGTTTGCGCTGCGTCGTTCGAGGGCAGCACCTCGGTGCGGCTTCGCGGCCCCAGCACCACGCTGCCCAAGGCCGTGGCTTCGGGCCGATACACCACGGAGCCGCCGATGGCGGTTTCCACCAGCGGATTCACATCGGCCTGCGCCTGCAGCTGGATGCTGCCGTTGCGGCCCTTCACCGCGGTGGTGGCCTGCAGCACGCCGTTCTGGCGCACCGCCAGGCCCACCAGGTTGATGCTGCCGCGTGTGGCAACCACGGCGTTCAGCCGTTCCACCAGGCCCACTGTGGTGCTGGGTGTGCTGTCGGGCACCGTTTCGCCGGCCACTGTCTTGTAGCGCCGGGCCTCGGCCTGCAGCACGGTGTCGAGATCGGCGTCGCTTGCGAAAGGTCGCACGCCCACCAGCAAGCCGCGCTGCGCCGGGTCGACCGATGCAGCCAGGTAGACCGTGCGGCCGGCGCCCAGAATGGTCTGGCCGTCGGGCGTCTCGATTCGGCCTTCGTTGACCACGCGCGGCGCGAAGATCAGCACGTCGCCGCCGGCAGCGGTGCGCACCTCGGCCCCACGCTCCAGGCTCACGAAGCCCTGGTTTCGATCTGCAGCGGCATCGAACGCCGGGCTGCCGTCCACGATGCCGCGCAGGCCGCGCTTGAAGGCGTCTTCGGCCACTTGCAAGGCCGTGGCCACGAAGCGGCCGGTTTCGACGCGCGCGGTGGGGCCGAATACGATGCCGTTCTGGTTTTGCAGCAGCACCTCGCCATTGGCCTGAATGCGACCCTGCACCACGCTGGGGTTGGCGTCCCAGATCTTGTTCAGCGTCGCGCCTTTGTCGGGCTGCACAAACTGCACCGTATTGCCGGCGGCGATGTTGAACTGGTCCCAGTTGACGATGGCGCGCAGGCTTTGCTGGTTCACGACCATGCGGTTGGCCTGCGGCTGCGTAACGTTGAACTGGCCCCAGTCGCCCGCCGTGCGCGCGGCGTCGGTGCTGCGCACGGGCAGCGCAGCGCCGCCAGGCAGCGCCAGGGCCCTGGGAATGGGTGCGGCGGCCCATGTGCTGAAGGGGCCCAGAACCAGCCCTGTGCCCAACAGTCCCAGGCCAGCCCATTGCACGGCGCTGCGTGTCTGCCCGTTGCGTGTCTGCCCGTTGGGTGTCTGCCCGCCCCGTGTCTGCCCGCTGCCGGACTTGCCGCTGCTGCGCACGGTTTCCGCTACCGCGCACAGCATGCCGCGCCGGGCGTTGAAGACGAGTCGGTGGCAACTTTTGTTCATGGTCAGGGCTCGGGTTCAGAAGTCGTAGCGAACGCTGAAGTCCCAGCGTTGGTCGTTGCGGCTGGCCTGGCCGCTGGCGGGCACCAGCGAGCCGCTGCTATCGGCCTTCAAGGTGCGCTGCAGCGGCACCGCCAGGTCCAGCCGCGCGCGCAGGCCGCGTGGGCCGCGCACGCGCAGCCCCAGGCCGGCGCTGGCCATCTGGATGTTCTTTTGCTCCGCTGGCAGCGCCTCGTTCACCCGCAGGCGGGCGCCTTCGACGAACACCACGCCATTCAAGCCGGCGTTGTCCAGCGCCCGCCAGGCCGGCGTGGTCAGTTCAGAGCGCAGGATCAGGCCCTGGTCGCCCACTTGCTCGAACTCGTAGTAGCCGCGCACGCTGTCAACCCCGCCCGCGCCCAGCTGCTCGCCAGAGGCCAGCGGGTGCGGCGCCAACTGCCACTGCGCCTGCAAGCTGGCCTGCCACTTGCCGAATACCGCGCCCTGCCAGGCCAGGTTGCCGCGCAAGATCTGGAAGCTGGGCGAGGCACCGGCGCGCTTGCATTCGAACTGGTCCAGGCTGCGGCCGTTGCAGTCCACAGTGCGCGCTCCCAGGCCAGAAAAGCCCAGTGCCAGGCCGACATCCCAGCGCAGGCTGCGGCTGTCGCTGTGCTGCACCATTTGGTCGTAAGCCACGCTCCACACCGGGTAGCGCAGCCCGGCGCTGGGCGTCGTCTGGCCCTGCGCGTCGCGGCTGCTGTCGCGGTTGTTCTTCCAGTCCAGGCCCAGCGCCCAGCCGTGGTTGAGCTGCGGATCGGCGGCACGCAGCGGCATGCGGTAGCGCAGGCCCAGGCTTTCACCGCGCACCACCGTAGCGCCGCCCAGACTGCTGGGTGTCTGGCTGCTGGAGCTGACCAGCGACAGCGACAGCCGATCGGGTGCCACCCGCGCATCGCCGCCCAGCGGCAATGCGTAGCTCAGTACCCAGGTGTTGGCTTCGCTGGGGGCGGCGGGCGAATAGATCCAGTTCAGGCCCAGGCTGTGCTGGCGCTGGAACAGGTTGTCGTAGCGCAGGCCGGCTTCCAGGCGGCCCTGCTCGGTGTTGAAGCTCTGCTTGGAATTCAGCTCGATCTGGCCATGCAGGGGCAGGCTGTCCTGGATCTTCAGCTCAACGCCCAGTTTGCGTGCATCGTCACCCGGCGTGATGACGGGTGTGATCTGCACATCACCCGAAGCCTGCGCGCGCGACAGCTCGGCCTGCATCTGCTCGAACTGCGGCACCGTGCCCGGGTCCAGGCTGGGCGTTTGCGCGGCGATCTGGCTGGGCAGGTGGTACTGGCTGCCGGTGATGCGGCGCTGCGCCACCTGCGCTTCCACCACTTCGAGCGTGAGTTCTGAAGCCTGCAGCGTTTGCGGCGGCAGTGCGACGACGACCGACAGGTAGCCGCGCGACTGATAGGCACGCTCCAGCGCAGCGCGCGCGGCTTCAGCATCGGCCAGACTCTTGTCGGGGCCCAGGAACGGGTACACCGCGCGTTCGATTTCAGCCGCCGACAGCACCGTGTTGCCCTGCACGTTGAAGGCCAGCAGATCGAAAACCAGGGGCTTTGCGGCAGCCTGCGCGCAGGCTATGCTGGTCCACAGCAAACCGGCGACAAAGCTGCCGAGCGGCCGGCACCACCGTCGCTCCCGTGTTGTTGACAAGCGCTGTCCGGGCATAAGCAGCGAGACCCATTGAAAACAAAAAAAGGTCCCCCGCAGGGGACCGGACTTAACTGATCGGCCAACCGGATGGCCTGCGCTTCGGACAAGGTGAGTGGCCTCAACCCCGCCCGAGCCGCTTCAATCCTCAGGGCCTGGCGATGTAAGGCGCCGTCGCTTTGCCGCCACGGCTGAACTTCGCCTCAGCAGCCAGAAACAGCCCTGCCGTGGAAGCCCCGGGCAGCAACGCGGTGTCGATGGCATCCAACACAGAAACGCAGACGCCAGCGGGGCAGTACTTCACCGACTCGAAAACGAAGTCATAGCGCCCGGCGATGGCCTCCGCGGTCTGCGAGTCCCCTGCCACGCCGCCACTGCCCGATTGGCCATTGATCTTCAAGAAGCGGTACGAATCGGTGCCGATCGGGTTGTTTTCCATCGACAAGACGCCCGCAGCGAAGTCGGTGGCGCCATTCAGGCAAGTCCTAACATCGCTGGTACCGCTATTGGTCTTGGCAATGTAGTTCGCTCCGATCAACGACTGGCCGGAAACCGCCTGACCCGCAACGGCCAGGGCACCGCCGAGGTCGCCAGTGGCGGTAGGGTTGTGCAGGAAGTAGACCTGCGCTGAAGCTTGGGTGCCCGAGGTGGCGGGGCGGCGGCAGTAGACGAAGTCTGTCCCCAGCGGAGCGGCTGTGGCCATGGTTGCGCCGCCTGCGGTCAGGTCATTGGCCACAACAGCGGAACCTCCGAACAGAAAGTTGGCGCCGGCCTTTTTGGCGGTGTTGTTGCCCGCGGCTACAAACGAGGTGAAGGCAGCCTTGGAAACGTTGGGTTGGCACTCAGGAGTGGTGGATCCGGTTGCGGTATGAACAAGCCCGGCCACGGTGGTGCAGTTGGCAGGCAGTTGGGCCTTGATGGTCTGGTACTCCTGCAGTGCCTTGTACAGGCTAGTGGACACACCAACGCCGAATACTTGCTGGAAGGACGCCGCCGGGAAGTCGGTGGTGATGTCGACCTCTGGGGGGAGCGTCTGACCGGTGGCGCCAAAAATGCCACCCTCGACGTCCAAGTACCCGCCTTGGCTGAACTCGTCCAGCTGACCCGTGGTGGTGCAATTCTGCAGCTCGCCATTCAACGCAAAACTAAGGGCGCCAGTGCCGGCACCCAGTGCCGTGCAGGTAGCCGCCGTCGGGTCTATGAACTTGGCCGTCACTGCGCCCGTGTTGCCGCCGCGGTTAAGGACCGCAGAAAGGGAACCGCCGTTGACGTTGATGCGAACCTGATCGACCGCGTCGACGAACGGGGTGCTGCAGGTGGCCGTCACGATATTCCCCAGCGAGCTGGTGGAACTGGTGGTTTTATAGGCCTTGAATGTTCCAGCGCCGCATAACTGTTTCAGCGCCTTGGTGACGTTAACGAGGGAAGCGGAAGCGCCGGCCAGGCGCTGGGTGTCGGCCTGGGCCGAAACGCCAGTGCCCAGCAAGGCAACGGCAAGCATCAGATGAGAAAATTTCATGGTGAAGACTCCTGGTCAATGAACTCTGTGGACAAAGCTGCGGCCAGCCCCAGCCGGCGTGGCTGAAGCGGTCGTGAGGGGGAATGGGTTTGGCGGCCTACAGCAACCGTTCGACCGCCTTCGTTCAGTCTTGTTTGCGGCGGCGGCGGCCAACGAAGCCCAACACCGCCAAGCCACTGGCAAACAGCGCATAGACGCTGGGCTCTGGAATCGGTGCAGCCACGGTCTGCCAAGTCAACACGCCGGCGTTGTAAGAGAACGCACCATCGATCTTGTCGACGGTGTAAGTGTCGGCGCTGCCCAGGTAATAGAAGTCGGTGCTGTTGCCTTCCAGTGCGGTGGCGTTCCAAGACAGGTTGGTACGCCAATTGCCGGAAGCACCGAAGAGGCCGGGATTGCCCACGTATCCCGTTGCGACAAGGCCACCACCGACTTGGGCGAAGGCGCCTGCGCCTGGAGCGCCAAGCGTGCCTTTGTTAGCGGAGTTTGTGTACAGGTCGTTGACCAACACCATATTGGCGGTTGCACCTGTGTTGATTTGATTGGCAATGTTCAGAGCGGTGGGCTTGCCCGTGCTCAGGTGGAATGCCTGGCCAGTTCCCTGGTCGTCCAACCCGCCAATAACGGCGAATCGCGTCTCTGGGGCTTGGGCTACTGCGTCAAAGGTGCCAAACTGGCCCGACCAGTTGAATGTGCCGCTCTTGGCCGCGCCGTTTTCCAGCACGGTGTTGTTGTTGAAGTTCCAGACGACGTTCTGACCGGAGCCTGCCAGGACGGAGCCGGGGTCGAAGTCGGTCATCAGATAGCCCAGGTTGACGAACAACGAGGTCGGGGTCCCGGTTGTGTCCAAGGCGATGAAGGCCAGCGAACTGCCGGCCAGACTGGTGTCCATTTTCGACAACTGCGCCTGCGCCGCCGTTGCCGTCAGCGCGGTCACCGCGGCTGCTGCGATCCACTTCAATGTCAAATTCATTCTTCACTCCTGTTGAGGTTACGGTTCCAGCGGGCCGCATGACCAACGCCTGAGCCAGAGTGTGTTCACCGCTTGTGACCGCCATGCGGTTGTCAGTGTTGCCAGGTATGAGCCGATAGAACCCATGTGCCAGTGCTGGGCGGGCTGGAATCCCGCGTATAGGCGCTCTCGACTTGGCGCAGGCGACGTATGCGCAAATGGCGTGCGCGGGCTGGGGAAGTCCAATTGATCCGTTCGGATCAACGGCAAGGCCCGGCAGATGGCAGATCAGTGAAGGAGGCCACGCGCAGGCGGCGAGCAAACCCGGTCAGGCCAGCCCGGGCGGCATCAGGTCGGCTGCGGACCGCGGCGCAAACGCTGCCGAAGGACAGCTGCCGCCATGCCCAGCGACAGCAGGCTCAGGCTCAGGCCGCCGGGTTCTGAAACCGCAGTTGTCGACAGGTTCAACACGCCGGCATAACTGCCGCCGGAGACCCCGGTCACCCGGCCAGCGACATCCAGCAAGTAGGCTCCCGCACTCAATTGAATGAGCGCAATTTCCTGCGACTCTCCGCTGTTGCCAGGCGCACCCGCCAGGCTCTGCGCCAACGGCGCCACGCCCGCCTGTGGCCATACGCCACCCAGCCCACCCAAATCCGCCGCCGGCTGGGCAAACAGCCTCAAGGCCAGATCATCGATGTTGAACAGATTGCCCAGGTCGATGGTCAGACCCAGCACGCTGGCCTGGGTGGCGCTACCCAGGCTGAACCGGTATTGCTCATGAAACACCTCGCCAGCGGCCAGGCTGATCGCAACGCCCTGAGGCCGGATTTGAATACCGGCTTGTGCTGGCGCCAGGTCGTTGAAAGAACTGCCGAAGTTCAGTGTGGCGGTGGTGGCCAGCACGCCCAGGTCTTGGGCCAGGGTCACGGTTGCGGCAACTGCATGACCAGGAAATGAGGTCAACCCCGAGCACAGGACTGCGCAGCCGACGGCGTGGGTGAGCCAACGGGCAATGGACATCTGTTTCTCCCTGCGCACGCGCATCGTCACGAGCGTCGAATGAACCTCAGCACAACAAGGCCCGCCATGGCCAGTCCCAACGCGTTGACATCGGGAACGGGTGACAGGTTCAGCACGCCGGAATAACTGCCACCCGCCGTACCGATGACTTGCCCCCGCACTTCCATCAGATAGTGGCCTGCGGGCAGGTCGACCAAATCCAGCCTTTGAACTTCGCTGCCGCCCGTGGCGCTGATCAGCGCGGGCTGTGATGTCAAGGGGGAGTTGGCTCCCAGTGCGGCCAACGACAAGCCGCTGTCGGCAAGCAGCCGCAGCCGCAGTGCATTGATGTTCAGGCTGGTGCCCAAGTCGATGGTGCCAACGATGCTGGTCGCCTGCACGGCGTCGACGCTGAAGCGGTAGTAGTCGACGAAATCGTCAGTGCTTTGCAGCGTGATGGGCACCGCAAACGGAGCGATCTGGATGCCCGGCTGAGCCCGGTCGAGATCGCTGAACGAATTGCCCAGGCTCACCGTGAAGGGCGCGACGAGCGCACCCCAGTCCTCGAACTTCGTGACCGGGTCGGCCGCTTGCGCTGCACCCGTGGCCGCACAGCAAATCAGGCTGACGACGATTGAGTTCGAGAGTCGTTTCACAAGTTGTCCTGTTGTCGCCATGCGCTTCGTCTGGCCAGCAGCTGCAACGTGACCAGGCCCGCCGCCGCGGCAGCCCAGGCACTGGGCTCGGGTATGGGCGATGCATTGAATGTGCTTAGGTCGGGTGCTTGCAAGGCGAAGTTGCCGCCGTCGCTGACCTGCCAGTTGCCGGCGCTTGCAATTTGCTGTCGGAATTGCGGCCAAGTCTGGCCGCTTCGGGCCGCGGACCACGCCGCCAAGTCGATGGATGCAGGCAAATCGGTCGCGTTGATACCTGCCGTCAAGCCCGTGCCCTGCAGGGTGCCTTCCGTCCGCCTGAAGCCGGCTGTGGACAAGGCTGTGACGAAGACCGTGGGCGTAGTCGCGCTGCTGCCTGCGTAGGCGTAAAGCGTGTCGCCGAATTGGCTGAGGTTGAATGTGCTGCTGCCATCGACCCGTTCCCGGCTGAGTTGGCCGACCGAAGCCGCCAACTGCGTGGCACTGTCGATGCGGCTGAAGCGCACCACTGTGCCTGCAGCGATGCTCTGGTTGCCTGCGTCCCACCGGTGGAAGCCTTCACCGCTGTTGAAGGCATTGCTGCCGTTCCATTCGTTGTCGGTGAAGTAGATACGGCTGTTGGCCGCCAATTCGGCTGTGGCCACCATGGTCCAGCCATCTTCGTCGGCGTTGAAGGCCGTGAACATCAAGTCGCCGGCTGCCATTGCGGAAGCCGCTGCCGGTGCAACAGCGCATGCCAGCGCGATGAGAACTTCGATTCTGGTTCGGGTTGGGGCAGGTGATGAGGTCAACATGGTCGGGAGTCTGCTGCCTCGCAGTGACAAGCCCAAGGCAATCGTAGTCACGGCGGTGCCGTTCGGATCAATCCAAGCATCCAAAGCTGGCAGAGTCGTAACCCAGCCGGCAATACGATACTGGGCGTAACGATGGCGAGGTGAGCGACCATGCCTGCGGCTGCACAGACTGGGCGGTGGGCAGCGTCCTTGGTCGGTCGGTCATTGCGCCGTGAGGGCACCACGCGGTCCAGGACGTTGCGCCACAAGGACTTGTGCGGGCAGGAGCAGTTGTCGCCGCCGTAGCGCCTGAGCGCGCGCGCAGTCATGCAGAACACGTCGACCTGCGGCTGTCCCTACCTGGCAAAGTTAGCCTTGCAATGTCTGCCAGGGCCGGCACGAGTTCTATTCCGTCGGCTTTCACAGATTGGAACTGCAGCAAGCGCCGCCGCGCCGAGCCTTTCGCGCAGCCGATTCCCAGCCTCGCGTCGCGCATCGAATTAGGTGGCGGCCTCAGCCTGCACCTGGTGCGGCGCTGATGTTCTTCCCGAGAGCCGAATCCGCGTGTTCCTACACGGCCAGCCCCGGCCAGCCCGCAGACATGCGCAAGTCCTAGGACGGCCTGTACGCACTGGCCCGACTGGGCTTCGACACCGACCCGCTGGCCGGGCACCTGTTCGTGTTCGCCAATCGGCGCGCCACGCAGAGCAAGGTGCTGCATTTCGACCGTACCGGCTGGTGCCTGTGGGGCAACAGACTGGAGGCTGGCCGGTTCGTGCGCAATTGGCGCAACACCCGCAACGGGGAGATCGACTGCACCAGGACTCCTGCACCAGCGACGCGAAGCTGGGTGAGATCGGCTCACTCATGACCCGCCCCTTGCAACAGGAAACGCTCAAACCGCGCGCCTACCAATTCCGTCAGCTCCGGCGTGCCCGTGAGGGACCAATAGGTGTCGGAGATATTGGCGTGGCCCAGGTAGGTTCACAACCAGAATATCGCGTGGTTGATCGACGCGCCGGCTTCGTGTGGCGCAGGTCATGGATGCGCGGCCGGGCATGCTCGCCCCGGGCACGTGCTCTTTGCTTGTCATCCAAAACCGGAAAACCGCCTGACTTCAAGGGCATCCATTCGGCACGATCCGCATCGACCCGGCTGTCCAGGACGCATGCGGCTCCTTCGTCATCGCATTGATTCCGATGTGAAGGACTCTAGAGATTTGGCGAGCGCTCGTCTGGATACATGGCCCGTTTGGACCGAACTGTTTGCGGTGTTTTCGGGCGCGCACCCGACCTGTCAGGCGCCGCATGCCGCGACGTTGCATGCAGCGTCGAACACGCGTCCTTGCCATGGCGAGCTCATCGACAAGCATCCATTGAGGCAAACGGCGCGTTGACACCGACGAGTCAGCGCATCCGCGGAAGCCTGTTCATGGGTCTGGAATGCTGCCGCCGTCGGGTACCGAGGGCACCCAACGGGTGCGAATCGTGCTTGTTGTTCCAACGAAATCCGGCGGTGTCCGGCGATGCACTGACAGTGAATTGACAACAGGGCAGCCTCGTCACCGGGTCCAGTGTCGATGACTTGGCCTAAGTGCCTGTCATCATTAAAGTTTTTGGTAGGCCGTGTTGGACTTGAACCAACGACCAAAGGATTATGAGTCCTCTGCTCTAACCAGCTGAGCTAACGGCCCCTCGAAAGGCTGCGCATTCTAGGCG
>Ga0335394_10002821_pt1 | contig 19656 bp, 39 predicted proteins | sample MAT03_FD_205741 | JGI IMG/M metagenome (GOLD analysis project Ga0335394, IMG submission 205741) | Freshwater microbial communities from Lake Fryxell liftoff mats and glacier meltwater in Antarctica - MAT-03 (spades assembly) (version 2) ... | reverse complement strand
CATCCGCCTCGTGGGCGCGGGCGAAAGCGCGGGCGACCATTTTGACGGACATAGCGGGATTTTTTGCGGTGCGGGCGCTGCCTGTGGTTTTAGTTTTCATTGGTGAGGGTTGAATGTTAAGGGTTAGCGTCAGCTGCGGCTTTGGCGGACACGCCGCGCTTGGACAGCTCGGCAAGCAGGGCATCGGTGCTTTCGTCCGCGAGCACGCTGCTTTCTTCTGCGGCGTCGCTTGCTTCGGTCGCATCCTGTTCGGCCGACGAGATGGCCTGTTCAATGTAGTCTGGTCCGATGTCCGCCGCCTTGGCCCGCTGGCGGGCGTTGTCGATTGCGCTGCTCATCTCATCGCCGTGGCCGATAACTTTTTTTCGGCCATGCTCCTGAACCAGCTCATCCCCATTGCGGTAGCCTTGGCAACTCCCCCAAGTTTCCAAGATTTCAACCGTCCAGTTGCCCTTTCGGGTCCGCGAAATCGTCGCGTCTACATCGTGGTATTGGTGGCCAGGGACGTGGCCGTATGCTTTTCCTGCGCTGCCTGTGGTTTTCATGGTTTTCATTTTAGTGGGTTTATTTGTTCATGCACGGCGAGATTGCCGGACACCCTAAAACCCCGCGCCTCTGAGAGGTAGCGGGGCGGAGGGGTGGCTTTGTTTTTAGGGGTGATCATGAGGCGGAGGTGATCCCACGCTTGGCGAGCTCGGCCAACAGAGCGGCGGTGCTCTCGCCGCCGAGAGCGGTGGATTTGTCGGCGGCATTGATTTTGCGATACGCCCGCCGGGCGGCACGGACGAAGTGGAAATGGTAAGCGCGCATCCATGACTTGGAGGGCGGAGCAAGCATCGTGTTCTCTATGCCGGGTTCCTCGGCCTGGGCGGCGGCCGCACGGTGGTATAGCTCCATATAATCCAGCCCCGACAAGATCGTGGAGCGATGCGTAAATTGAGCCTTGGTCTCTTTCTTCTGGGTCTTCATTTGTTTTTTGGGTTTTGGCGGGGGCGGGATTTCTGTGCACCCTAAAACCCCGCGCCTCGGAGAGGTAGCGGGGCAGAGGGGGGTCGCGGCGTCAATCGACTCCGTGAGTGACCGCGATCATGGAGAGTAGGTCGTAAGACCCTTTGCGCCAATCACGTTGCCGGCTGCGTCCCGGATCAGCTCACCGGGGGCGAACACATCCCCACGCTGGGCTTTCTCCGCCACCAAGGCTGACACGACGTAGATGACGCCCTCGGCGGGCGCAGGGAGGCCAGTGACTTCGCCAAGCGTGGGGCGGTTGACGGACAAGCTGACTCCGTCAACTTCGACGGAGTCAGCCGGTGTCCGGGTGACCGCCAAACGGGCTTGGCTGCCCGAGGGCGGAATGTTTAGAGCCCGGGCATCTGGGCCATCGAGGCCGTGCAGTTGAAGGGCGTGAGGGGTGAGGTTCATTATTTTCATTTTAGTTTTTGTTTGGATTGTGATGGCTTGATTGCCCTTGATTAGTTAAAGATACACATCCTTGATTAATTGTCTATACAATAATGAAGGATTAGTTGGTGAGTTTTGTAATGGGCCGCAAACTTTAATCCCGTAAATCCATGATGTCCGTCACGCGGCTCTCCGGATAGTCGCGCAAGTCCCGGGCGGTTGCCAGGGCGGCGATGCGGGCGAGCACGCGGCGGCGTTGACGTTCGGCGAGCGTTCGTGGTCGGCGCATGAAAAGCTGGCGGTCAAGACGATGGCGGTGGGCGGTAAAGTTAGCTTGGGCTTGATTCCAGAAAACGGACGGAACGCCGGTGAGGGCGGCGATTTGCTGCGCAAGGTCGGCGGTCAGGATGTGACGGCCGGACAGCAGGGCGCGAAACTGATATTCGGTCATGCCTAGTGCGCGGGCGGCCGTCACTTGCCTTATACGCTTTGCGGCCAAAGTTTCCCGCAGGGTGCTTCCGGGAGGGATGGCGTAATCTGGATTGGTTTTCCCGGTTTTCATAGTTTAAGGTTTAAGGTTTAAGGTTGATCCCGGCACGGTACGCGGCGCGGTCGGATGCAGTGCGGCCGCGGGCGAGTGCGAGCGCGTCACGTTCGGCGCGGGCGAGTGCATCGACGCGGGCAAAGTATTCCCGGGCGCGGGCGATGGCAAAATCTTCCGCTATTGTTGCGGCAAGGGCGGAAAGCCCTGATTTGGTTGCTTTCATGGCCTTAGTTAATTGAGTTTTTGGCGTTAGCCTTGGCGCGGGCAAGGGCGCTAGAGCTGGCGCGGTAGCGTTCAAGCGCGGCGTCAAGGGCCTTAACGCGCGCGCGGGAGTCATCAATGGCGTCACTATCCCGGTCTAGATCGTCGGCAAGCGGGCGGTTGATGGCTAGTCCGCGAACCTCATAGGCGGCGTCACCGGCAGCGCGAACCTCCAAGACGGCTTTGCGGACTTCAGCAAGGGCGAGGGCGATGGCTTCGGCGAGGTCGGCGGAAGTATCGGATTCGGGTTTCATGGTTTTCATGGTTGAAGGTTGTTTGAAGTTTAGCGGCGAGCGGCGGAAAGTGCGCTCACAAGGGCGCGGGCGGTTTCGCTAGTAACGGCGCGATTGACTTCGCGGGTGATGGCGTCGGCGTCGCGAGTGGCAATAATTCTGTCAACGACGGTAACGACGTTAATAGGGGCGTCGCGGTCGGCGCGTACTTGAGCGAGTGCGGAGAGAACGGCGGCCTTAGAGGCGGCGCGGTCGGCGGAAATGTCGAATAAGGTTTTCATTTGATTGGTTTTTTATCTCAGAGGCAGAATTGCCTTTGATTAACTGACTATACACATATCGGATATATTGTCTATACAATAATAGGAAGAATCGGCGGGGGTTTTTGTAATGGGTTGCGGAGGGCAGAGGGCGGAAGGCGGTTAAATGTTGGAGGATGTCCCCCAATAGCCACTGCTCGCCTTGAGTGATTGGGAAAGTGCTCTTTTCCCAAGACCACCCCCCAATTCTTTAACCTCATCGTACGCCTGAATGGCGGCGCGTAGCACTACGCTACGCTCTCCGCCGAGGTCATAAAGGGTCTTTATGACGAAGGAGCTTTCGTGCCAAGCCCCGCCACTTTCCGGCATTTCAACCAGCAAGCTGATCGTCCCGTCCGGAGTGGCCGCGCGGGCAATTGCCTTTAATGATGCCAAATTGGCATCGTGTATTTGTTGCTCACTTGGGTATTCCCCACGGAAGTCCTGTGAGGCTTCCATGTGTAATCCTCTGCTTGTGTGTCTAATCGTAGTGGTGAACTTTCTACCGCCGGCCGTGGAGCCGGTCAGACGGGTTCCGTCCTCGATGGCTGTGAGCGTGATCAGGTCGCGCGCAAGGATGAACTCAACCACGCCGGAAGCCGGTAGGTTGTAATCTTTAACTGTGCAATCGTTGGTATTCATTTTTTTGTTTTGTGGTGTTGGTTTATACGAAAAATTCAGATGCTCTAACCTCGTAGGCGCGCGCTAAAACCTCGCAACGCTGGGCGAGATACTCGGCATGGCCATCGGCGGCGCATAAATACGCTTCGCCGTGACGATCGGCATCAAAGAAGTGTACCAGCTCGTGAATTAGCACGCGGCGCTGAATTCCACTGGCGAGGTCAAACGCCGACCGAAACACGGTCACCTTGTCACCCTGACACAGGCCCATGGTGCCGGCAGGGTCTTGGATATCCCTTCCACCTGTGACCAACACCGGCAGTGTGTCCGATGTCACTTTATGACCATCGGCTACCATTGCGGCTCTGACTCTTGACGCGATAAGCGTCAGGCGAACGTGCAGCTCACGTTCACCGTCGGCCATTGCGGCCACCACCCTCGCCGCAATCGCCGACGCATCGGCGAGGCGATTGGCCGCTTTACGGGCAGCTCGGCGATGGTTAATGGGGTGGTTCATTGCGGTTTTGGGCGGCGGTGTGAGCAGAATTTCCTTCGATTGACTCAAGATACATATATCAGCTTTATTGTCTATACAATAAAGCAAAGGAATCGAAAATAGTTCGAGGCGCTTCTCATATCGTCACATCCTGATATGTTGATGCGATCAACTTGGGTGATGCATGGGAATTTGAGTTTTCAGAATTTCCGCCCCCACACTAAAAACGTCGGATAAGCTTACACTCTTTCAGATTACCACGGTAAAAACTAGGGTGTTCGCCTGTTGTCTGCATTTACTTAGGTTTTACTGCGCTCGGGTTGATCCGGCTGGAAAATCGAGTAGCTGATCGGCTGGCTTCGGATTGATCAGTTTGCTTGCTGTAAGTCGTCTTGAATCTGTCGATAAAATCGGATGTATATGCAGCAGATAAAGATAAGCAACAGTAGACATAATACATATTGTGCGTCTGTGCTTGATAGTCATAGGGTTGCGCATGTTTTCCCGTGTAGTTTCCCAGTCTCAATTCTTTTTACGCCTTGTTGAGACTGCCACGAGACTGGTAATTTCCCCTTTTCCCTTCGATCATGTGCCTTGTCCTGCCAATTACCTTGCCCATTCCTTGCCCTATCCTTGCCCCTGTGCGCGATTATTGGCGGTAGGCGGGTATATGGACAGCCCCCACCACCCCCATTTCAATAGAATTGCGGACCCGGCTACCCCCCACTAGTAGGGGTTTTAACCGGTCCGTACGCATATACAGACAGATTTATGTTTATTTTTTTTTGATATTTTTGTCCGTGTCATATTTTTATTGGATATATCCGGTTAAAATATGGGTTCTATATAAAGCGATTTAGAAACTATAAAGGATAAAAGGGTAAATCTCGTGTCATATTTTTGATATTTTTGCATATTTTTGATAAAAATATGGAGTATAAATATGGGTATTTTGGAGAGAAAACGAGGTTATATTTATGAAGTTATTGTTGCAAGGTGTTTATCATTAAGGAGATGAGTGTTCTCCTTGAAATAGTCAGGATTAATGCTTGACTGGGAGAATACACATCCTTATAATAAACATGCCTCAGGAGGACCGCCCTAGCGGGCATCCTCCGGCAATGTTTATTTATAAGAGTGTTTTTCTGCCCAGTTGAGCGCGCAAAGTCCGAGCGTTTTCGATATTTTAGCCATATTTTTATTGGATATATCCGGTTAAAATATGACCTCTATATAAAAGAAACTTGACACTATAAAGGATTTCATATTTTAATTGGAATATGGACATAAAGCAATCGTACCTATCAGCAATCAAAGCCGTGACGCATTCCTCCTTGGATTCTTGCCGGGAGTGGGTCAGGAATAATCCGATGACCGGGGATTTCGTCGTTCATCAACTCTTGCAAGACAAGGCGCTTGCCATGAAAGAAGATGGATCCGTTGTCGGGGTAAAGACCTCGGCGGAAGTTAAACAGGCAGGAGGGCCCAACTTTAATGTTTCTACGGAATGGAAGTCAACATGGCCTCAACGGTCATTTCTGGAGTCCATTATAATGGACAACCAACCTGTTAAACTCAGGGAAATACAGGAATATTTGAAACAGGCCGGTCAACCAAACGGACACTGGTTTGTGCTCCATGCCATATGGGCTTTAATGAAGCTCGGCGTAGTATCTAAAGAAGGGAAGGGGTACAGTCCTTTATCTGCTTCGGTACAGAAAAATACCACACTGATTGACATTCTGAATCAAGTAATTGCAGGAGAACAGAATAAAAAGACTTTGGGGGATATACACGCTTTAACACAAAATCATATCAAAATGGGCAAGAACGAGCTTTTCGAGGAGCTTAAAAAGTTAACAGAAAACGGCATAGTAATGAGGCAAGTCGTTGACGGTAACCTTTATTGCTACTCGGTTGAGGAGGCGGTACCAGCAACTCCAACAGCAACGGTAGCAGCAACGGTATAACCAACGGTATAACATTATGCAAACTACAACTCAAAATGACAGACTTTGAAACAGCAATAAAACACGCGGCAGAAAAATCCGTGCTCAAAATCATCAGCGAGGGCCAATGGGTGCAGCCTGATTATGGCAATCGTGTCCAACTTCCTAAGACCTTTATGGAGGATATATGGAAACTCGTGGACCACGAGAAAATCAAGAAGGCGATGGTTGCGCGCATCGAACAAGAGATGGCCGAACGCATCGTGAACCACCTAGCCGCCGAACTCGCGACAGACATAAAGCAGCTTCTTTCCAATAGCGAACGCCGGGAGGCGCTTCGTGCCGTTGCGAGGGAAAACATGGAGCGCATCTGTTCGCCTAACGCCTAAGATGAACCACGATCCCAAAGAAAACATTATGCAAACTACAACTCAACAAGAAGCGATGGACACCCCCGCAATGGATAAGTATGCCGTTCGTCTGGCCTCGATGAACCTGAGCGCTGGTTCGGTATTCGTTGCCGTCGCATATGATGGCTGTCGTGAGACATGGGCTCTCTGCTCTGGAAGCAACCGAGAACAGGTCGAGAAAGCGGCTGATCTTTACATTGAGATGTTTCCAGGGAAATCCCCCCATGATACAGGACCAACCATTCAGGGCGATGCGGATGGCTACTGGATTATGGGGGTTCCTTCGCTTTTGCCTAACCAAGACCTATCCGCCTACGTGGCGGCGCTGGAAGAAGTGTGCGACTCCGACCAACTCAAGCGCGCTCAGTCTGCTTTGATGAACGCCAGCACTCTGCCACCGGAGGGGCGAAATAACTCATGAAACCGAACCCAAATACACCCGCTCTGGAGGTTGGCAGCAGTGGCCTTGTTCGGCTTCTTCCGTGTCCGTTCTGCGGAACCAAAGCAGAAACGGCGTATGGGCCGCGATACCAAAAGAACGGAGACAAGTGGGAGGGTATGCTTCACGATGTTTACTGCGTAGAATGCACAACTACGATGTCGGATTATTCCCGCGAAAAGGTTGAGGCGAAATGGAATCTCCGTTCTCTACAGAACGTCAAGATGAACCACGCCGATAACCCACTTTCAAAACCGCTATAATATGGAAACTAAACCTGATACTCAACCCGCAGGGCAAGCCCCGGCGTTGCGCTCTGGCAATTTGTTTGGCGATGCGCGTCCGCACTCCCAGAGACCGGCAGCATTCCAAGCGTGGTTCGACCGCGTGAAAAAAGATAACGAATGCTGGCAACTCAACGACTCAGAGCAGGCCGTGGCCTTCTCGGCATTCATAGCGGGCTGGCATCTCCGCACGGGCAAAAACCCAGACTCTTTTTCTTCGCCTAACACACAAGATGAGCCAAGCGCCGCGAATAACCACCAACTCAAAACAGCCATGAAAACACATAAAGAAGGACATACTGGCGCGTTGCGCTATGCACGCTTGGTTAGGTTACCCCTATTTTTTTTCATGGTTTTGTTCGAAATTTTGCTTTTCCTAATTTGCTGGGGTCTTGCTTACATGCGGCCGATCCACGCCCGAAAAATCCACGATTGGGCGGTGCGAACACTGCCGGACAAGACATGGTATGGTTTGCCTGCCTAACATGAGTCGCAGCGCTAAAAATTTCTGATGCCCACAAAAACAAAACGGTCTTCACAAGCCCTACGTCGCGGATGAGCCACAGGCAAACAATGAATAAAAACAATACCATGGAAATTCCTATGATCATCAAAAACTCAGCGCTCGATTTCGAGCTGTGCGAACTGCTCGGCGAAAAGCACGGAGACTATATCGTTCTTTGCGTGAACGGGGAGCAAGTCCCTTTTTTCGGGACGCCAGAGGACTCGCCGGACGCGCGAAAAACTGAGCAGGCCTTCCTTGATAGCATTAATGATCGGTCGAAGAAAAGCAGCTGGCCGAAATTTTTCGCAAAATGGAAACATTGCTTCTGCCACGAATACAAACTGCCGCCCGATACCACCGCAGCCGGCTATCACCCAATTTTCTCGTCGGCTATCAAGCGGACGTGCGCCGGCTATTCAACGCACATTCGCGTCGCGCTCAGTCTTTTAGAAACGCTCGGCGAAAAGGTAAAAAGCTGGACGCTGGGAAAAACGCCTTTGGGACTTAATATGGTAGAGATCGTGAGCGCATCCGGAGTGGTTTATCGCGAGACCGGCGACGGCATGTCGGTTTTGATCGCCCAAGCTGCGGCGCGGCTCCTACGCGATTGGCCGAACGTCGCGGATGAGCCAGTCGCCGCGAAAACCATTAACTCAAAACAGCCATGAAAACACATGAAGAAGGACAGACCCCGGCGTTGTATATGGCGTCTAGTTCGGCGTACGAAAACAATAAAACGAAGACTGAATGGGCGTGCGTAGGGCACGGTCCAACCCTCTGGGCTCTTGGCACCAAATACGGGGGGGTGCTCAGTAATATCGCTGCGACCGTTGAGCGCCGAAAAGACGGAAAATGGAACTGGATGGCTGGCCGCGAAAGAGGAATCTCGCCGAGTCGCGAAACTTCAATCGAAGCCTGTGAGTCCGCTCTACCTAACACGCAAGATGAGCCAGTCGCCGCGAAAACCATTAACTCAAAACAACCATGAAAAATAAACGAAAAGCACTACCAACCAAGGAAGCTTGGGCTTCGATGGTTATAACGGGTACTTATGCATCAGACTCAGATATGCTTAACTTCCTTGATCAACAAGGCTCCATCAATAGATACTGGAAGGTCCAGCTACCTTCAGACTATCCACATGTAAAAGAATGCGTTTTCGTGTGCCGCAACAGTTCAATTGGGCATAAAACAATCCGTGAGGCAATAGCTGAACGAATGGCCAAATAACCATTAATAACTAACCACAACAATTTAATGAGTATTAAAATCATAGAATGCAAACCCCTTTATCTTGGCAACCGTGATGGAGAGATCCTTGCGGCCAAGGACGAAAAAGGCATCTGCTACCTGATAGCAGAAGCGTATACATTCCACAATGAAGAGGTGTTTGAATGTTACGGAAGCACGCAACATATTATTATCAGTGATGAGGCTTACGCGGCATTGACGAACGATAAACATGAAAACCGTTAAAAAACAGAAACCAAAGAGCCAACCGTTACAGTCTGACGCGTTGTTAAGCCTTGGCCTTTACGTCATTGAGTATAGAAGTCTACCTCGCGACAAAGAACCCGGGCCATGGCTCCTGTCTTGTGCGTTCGTGGATGAGTGCGCCGCAGAACAATACATCTGGCAGTATGAGAGTAGCCGATACCCATTCCGACTGGTTCGGCCGAACTAGCCGCCCAACTAGCCGCCATCACTATCCGCAACAAATAAAAACTACATACACCATGAAAATCAAACAACGCCCTCCGTCCTCCGCCCTTGCCCTTGCCCGCGCCGACCGCGCCTGTACCCTCGCCCACTCCAATTCCAAAACCAAATCCAAAAAATGAGCACAGACCCCCAAGCCCTCGACGCCGCCCGAGCTTGTGCCCTCGACGCCTACTGGAAAGAAGCCGCCGCCTTCGACGATGCTTTCGACGATGCCCTCGCCGCCCACGACGCCGACGCCCTCGAAAAAAGCCTCCGCGTTGCCTGCTGCGTCGCCCGCATCAGGGCCGCCAACGCCAAAGCCAAATCCATCGCCAACTCCCACTCCAAAACCAAATCAAAAAAATGAAGATACTCCTAGACGCCACGATTTAGATGTCACGCGACCTTACGGAATCACTCGCCGCTGCCCGCGATAGCGGTGAAGCCGGCGCTTTCGACGCCTCACACGGCCTTGCCTGCGCGCTAGCCATTACCATCGCCGATATTGCCTACGCCCACGCCGCCGATGTCGCCGACGCCGCCATCACCCGCGCCGCCAAAGCCGAGGCCGCTGCCGCCTATCGCGCTCGCGGCATTGCCGAAGCACTCGAATAACAAAACTGACGCTCGCATTGACTGTGGCGAGCTGGTAATCCTTCTTTTTTATGTACACTTTAATTTCGTCCGACAAAAGGACAGCTAGTAAGGCGCACCCCTGTATATGGTGCGGGCAAAAAATCATCGCCGGCGCGAAGTACACCGAGGAGCGCGGCATATACGGCGGCGATATACAGCGCTACTGGCATCCCGAGTGCTATGATGACGGGGCTAAATGCTACCAGTTTACGCCGTGGGAAAACCAGCGGCCGGCTTTGCTGAACACACAAGCCAAGACTAACCCCCTCGAACAGCCACGCCCATGACACGACGATACACAAAAGCAGACTTGGCAATCTTGTCTTCCATTGGGCTATCAGCGCCGTTGCCTGTTGTAAAAAAACGTAAAAATGAGGAAGCTGAGTTACAGCGGAATGTTATTTCTTGGTGGAAAAAAAACCACACCCGTTTTTCGATTCCCGAATGTCTGCTTTATCACGTTCCGAACGGTGCAGTATTTACGTCTGTAAGGGCGGCGGTGATGTTGAAGCTATCAGGGCTTAGGCCAGGCGCTCCCGACCTTCAGTTAGATGTTGCACGATTAGGCTTTCACGGGCTAAGAATAGAGCTTAAAAGCGCGACTGGCGTTCGGTCTAAACAGCAGATAGATTTTCACGGAGCACTGACGAAACAAGGTTATCTTGTATGTGTAATCCGAGGTATGGATGAACTTACGGATACGATTGAACGCTATTTAAAATGAACTTAACTGAAATTACCCCACGAATCATGCTAACTATTGCGTCTGACTTGACGCCTGAATGGATTGCAGGCACTAAATACGCGGCATCGCTGCCGGGTTTTGCTCTGCGAAGTGAAGGGCTATGCATTGAGGCGATAAACTATAATGGGATGAATGAATGGCAGCGGCTTTTACTGCCATCTGGCGGGCATGATTTTGCTACACAAAAAGACCGAGACGAAATACTGGAGGCGCTAGGATGGAAGCAGTGAGCCAATTCCGTCTCCGAAGCTACCAACAGCAATGGAAAGAGGCCGTGCGCAAAGACCGTGATGACGGATACTCTCGGCTTCTTATTAGCGCAAGTGGCGGGCTGGGAAAAACCAGTTTTTTTGCAGCTTTGGCTAAAGAGGAATGGGAAATGAAGAATGGCCGAACGCTGGTTCTGGAGAATCGCGATAAGCTGGTACGACAAACGGCAGATCGTATTCGTAACGAAACGGGCCTTGATGTGGATATTGAGATGGCGGGAAGCCACGCAAGTCCGTATGCTGTTGTGGTCGTGGCAAGTGTGCAATCGCTTGCAAGACTTTCGCGCCTTACCGGGTTTTCATCAAATCACTTTTCGCTTATTGTGCCTGATGAAGCGCATTACTCACTAAGCGATAGCTTTCAGCGAGTGATTTCTTATTTCCATTATGGCGCAGAGTCGATTGTAGAAGGATGGGTAAAACCCAAAGACGGAACTTACACGCCGATTGCTCATGTTATCGGGACAACTGCCACTCCTTATATTGGAGAGCGAAGGAATCTTGGTGAGTTGTACCAAAGGACATCGGTTAATTATTCTTACCCCAAGGCCGTTGAAGAGGGATGGCTGGTCGGCATGAAGCAGACGAGCATACCCATCAAAATAGATACTAGTAAATTTAGAATCAAGCGCTCATCGCAAGGTATGGATTTCAGTGCCGAGGATGAAGCGGCGGCAATTATTCCAATCATAAATGAGCTTGCTGATCAAATTGTCCTCCTTGCCTCCGACAAGAAGGGCATGGCATTTCTTCCATCAGTCGAGACTGCACGAATGATGGCAGAAGCTCTGACGAAAAAGGGGCTGAATGGCTCGTTTGTTTCTGGCGAGTGCCTGGACATAGACGATAAGACCGAAGCCTTCCAGAAGGCAGGGAAGGGGTCATTTCTGTGCAACTGCGCTATTTATGTGGCCGGTGTTGATTTCGTAGATGTAGATTGCATCGCATGGTTGCGCGCTACTATATCCGATGCTTTTTTTAAGCAGGGATTATTTCGCGGGACCCGAGTGCTACCCGGTTTAGTAAACGACGACATGACGGCTGAAGAACGTATTGCGGCTATCCTTGTATCAGGCAAGCCGTACACATTGGTAATTGATCCTCTATGGGTTCATGAGAGGATAGATATTTGCTCGATACATAATCTTTACACTGATGACGTTAAGGTGAAGGACAAAATGAAGAAAATGAGCGGAGATTTTCTAGATAACGCGAAGGCCGCTGAAGAAATGGTTAAGCGTGACGCGATTCGGACTCTTGAGAAAGAGGCGCAAAAGCACAAGAACCGCCAACCCCGTACGATAGATCCGGTAGCTTTTTCCATGCGGATCGGAGCTGACGCAGCCGCTCACATCATGCCGCAAACGGACGCAGAATCCAGAGCGGCATCCAAAGAAGAGCTTGATTTCTTATTGTCCAATAATATTGACACCTCCCAGATAAAGAACAGCGGACAGGCGCAATTTTTAATCAACCAACTAGTGAAGCGAGACCGAGAAGGTTACGCCTCACCCAAACAACTCACCATGCTAATTAAACTCGGATTCCCCGAAGATAAGGCAGTGCTGATGAAAAAGGGGATGGCCGGCGTATTGATTGGCAAGGCCACCATGAGTTGGAGGAAATGAGCTATATATCTTTATGAGAACAAAAACTACACCACAACTTAAGCTTCCGTTTAACGGCAAGGGGTCTAAATCAAGGAATTGTTATACGCCAAAATTCAGGGATGGATGGGAGCGGGTATTCGGGAAAACGCGCAGTCGATCAAGTAGGGTTTTACCCCATAGCTAAAGCCCTTCCAACTATTCTATAGTCCATACATGACAACTATCCAGCTTATCGTGGGTACAATTCCATCGTGTGCGATAAGCCTTTACTTCCTGTTAATCGTAAACCAAAAAATCGAAATCATTATGTCTACACAAATTGAACTGATTACATCCATTAAAGAGTTAACCACACAGGTCAAAAAGATCAGTGCTGAGTCTTCGGCTACCCTCGCCAAGGTAATTGAACTGCAAGCGATCATAGACGCTGGACCTGGAGTTAGTGTCGAACTTCAAGAGGCTATTGACACACTGAAAGCACAGGTCCAGATGGTCGATAATCTGACTGCTGATATTAGTCTGTCTTCGTAATGTTCGCCCCGCCTTAATGGTGGGTATTTTATAGCAACGGATTCAAACGCCGTCGTCTGCTACCAATTTCGTCATATAGCTCAATGGCAGAGCAGGGGACTCATAATCCCTTGGTTCTTGGTTCGAGTCCAAGTACGACGACCATTTATCTGTAAATCAGGCGGGGGAAAGCAAAAGATCAATGTATTCAATGATCTTCTTTCCGGCCCATCGGGCAACTTCCTTTTCAGTCATAGCGCCGAGGCTATTTTCCCATCCCGGCAAAAGGCAGATAACGTCACAGTCGAGTACGGAATTTAAATCACGGCGAATAGTATCAACCAACTGTTCTTGGGTCAGCCCAAGGCTTCCGTCAATACCTACAGCCCGATCAAGGTTTGCAGGGTTGATTACGGTATAACCGAGTTTAGTTAGTACTGTCTCGGCCGCATCAAAGGCGGGAAAGTTGTGGTTTGGGTATCCGGTCATTGGGCCGGCGATGTAAATTGTAGATGTCATTAATGGGTTTGTTTATCGTCCTGAATCCACTGCCAGCATTCAGCGTAACCGGCAATATCTATGTTGCTATCGCGTTTTGGTTTATGGGCCTGCCGTGAAATCTTAGCCATAATCATTATGGCAGAAAAGTCGGTAGGGTCAAAGCTGATGTCTATCTTATATTTGCGTTTAACGTATGCACGGAACATATCCATAGTACAGGAAAAGTCCGTGGTTGGAGGTCCGTATGCTTTGTTCCTATCTCCATGGACAAGCGACTCAGCTTCTAACAGAACAGATTTCCTTTTCATCCTGGAGGTCGGCATTTTATTTTATTGTACGATATTTGCTTAGGATTCTTCTTTTGGTTTTGCTAAAACCTATCCAGCGCTCAAGACGTCCAAGTCGAGTTTGGGCATTAAGAAAACGACCAGTATTCTCAAGGGGTATTTGTTTGGCGTTAGCGTAATCATAAACTGAAAACCATTCTGCCCCGATAGGCTCATTGGTTTTATTTAAAATGTAATCCAGTGCATCCCATGGGTTGCTTGTCTTAGTAGGCTTTGACTGCTTGGGTCGTGGCATAGAATTTATCGTTGATTGAGCGAACTTGAGTGAGCTGATATTCTCTATTCTCAAATAAAGTGCCATAAACAAAACCGTGTGCCCAGCGCAGTTTCCCCGTTTTTCGATTTGCGTAATCTTGGTCCAGCTTGCAAAGGCATCCAATGGCGCGGGCTTCTTTCTGCTTTAACCCCGGTGTTTGGTATGACTCGATGCTATGCACATGTCCAAAAACAACATTGTTGTAAATTCTACTATGCTCTGAGCAAGCAGTCTTTCCCGTATGGAACCCATGGATAACGTTAAGGCTCCCAATTTCTAGTATGCCTGTGCGGCTGTCATAGGGCCATAGCTTGGCTTTGTTTTTCTTAACCAAGGCTTCTATGTCCCGCACCATTAGAGCGCCTAGATCGGCCTTTGTCGCATCAACGGAGTGGCACAAGTCATAAGCGCGAACATCATGGTTGCCGAGCATCAGGTGGTTTTGTGTTCCGCCCTTAAAGAACTTGTTGGCAAATGACTGGCCGCATTCAAAGTCTTCGCGCATGGAATGGGACTGCTCATCTTGTGATGCCCCTTTTCGGATTGCGCTAAAGTCCCAGAGGTCTCCAGCAATAACACGGATATGTGGATTATATTCCTTGCAGAAATTAAGAGCAGCGTCGCACGCACGATGATCCATTTGTGAGCCATGAATGTCCGAAACAATCTGGAATCGAAGGGGGTAACTCATTTTTTATTTTTTACACTTTCCCGTTTTGTCACTGGCTTAGGTTTTTTGAAAAAAACTGGATTAATTGGATAGGCATATAATGCTGCATGTCCCATTATGTATTCTGCGGGAGGTATTGGCCTGCACTTCCCTATCTGTAGTTTGTGCATTAAGGATGATGTAATATGCTTGTTAATTGAGTCAATACAAATGGGTCAATCGTCTTTGAAAGCGGGCTTAGTTTTAGCTAATTTCAGACGGTATCGGGTAAGTTGTCCTACATTGATAATGACCTCAACATGGCCTTGTTCGGCCCATCTCTTTAAGCAATTATGCAATGTGCCCTTAACAATTGGATTATTACCCTCGATTGCCCGATGCAATTTATTAAGGTCAAGACCTTCGCTACTTGAGGAAGGAAATATAGGAGCATAATCTGAAAAGTTATATTTTTCGGATTTCCCTGATCGAGTTGACGACTGGCTATCTGGGGAGGAATCTTCCTCCCTTGGCTCCCAATGGATCAGGGGGATGCCGCGTTTAATTCCCTCTACCTCCATGTGACCTTTGGCGTGACGAATTGGTATAACGGTCAATGGTTCGAGAATGAATCCATTTCCTCTTGGCACCTTTTTTGTTACGCCAGCCCTCCGTCCGCGTTTCGCCAAAACAAGATTGAACTCACCTTCGGTCGGAGTTGCGCGAAGGCTGATGATAAGACGAGCCCAATTAATTATTTCCGCTCCCCCCGCCATGTCATACATGACCTCATGCCATTCGCGCTCTCCTTTATTTTTCCCTGTTGCGGGCTTTGTCGTATGGTGGACAAGCATGTAGCCAAAGGTTGGTGGTTCATTTAAGGAGTTTAGTTGTTCGCGTAGAAAAAGCCCAACGTCTTTAGATTCTGTCACATCGCCATCGAGGAAGGCTTGCAGTGGGTTGATCCAAACGATGTCAGGTTTATGTTCTTCTATAAGTCTCTTTAGGGATGCGATAAAACGTACTCCGCGATTGGTCCGATCTGTGACGATGATAACGCGTCTATTTACTTCCTGCATCTGTTCATTGGTTAATTTCAGGACGTGCTTCATCGAGTAGGCAACTTCTGCCACGTCCCCATCGGTGTCCTCGGATTGTATCACCAAGGAGGTCAGCGGCCCATTTCCCTTAATTCCAAAGGGCCCCATGTTTAGGGCCAACTCTACGGCCATTTGAAGTGATCCAGATGACTTTCCCATGCCAGAAGAGCCAACGAAAATCCCGCCATCTCCACGGTTTAGGTATCGGTCTCCAAGAAGGATGGATTGGTCACCGTCTTTGCAAAGATTAAACTGAAAAAGGCCCCGGCCTTTGGGTTGTGGGCGTGATGTCGAGGTATTCTCTGTTATCCGTCCCGCGATATTTTGTATCTCTTCCAGCGATGTTCCGTTGTATGCGCGCTCTACTACTTCTGTAGCGCGCCTGATGATTTCTCGTTTACCTGAGTCCTGTATTATGCGAGCGATGAAGTGGCTGGCATGGGCCGTAGTTGGTATTTCGCTTGTTAGCGCAACAATGTTTTGCACGCCACCGACTGATTCTAGTGTGTTTCGGTCAATTAATTCCTGAAGCAGTGTCTCCGTTGATATTGGAGACGCTGATTTTTTAAGCCCAACGAGTGATTGAAAAACACAGCGATTTGCTGGAAGATAAAATGATTGAGGCGTTAGGCCATCATCAATACAGCGACTTAGCGTTATGCCATCATCAATCAAGCAACAGGCAATAACGTGCTTCTCTGCATCTTCAGAAAACGGCAACAGACGCTCAACTTGATTTTTATTATTTACCTTCCGTGTAATCGGGAGGGGGGAATCTCCGAAATCATCTTCGGATGGAATGAATGGGGTTATTCCGTTCACGTCGTGATGCGCGTGACGAATTGAGATAGTAAAATGGATAACATGTTAAGGGAGAAAAATGACGCTGCGCCATACGACGCAGCGTTCTGACTAAGGATTAGGTTTGATTAGCGCAATACAGAACACTCTCGGCGCTTATATTTGCCGTTTTTTTGGCGATTAATCCGGCAGGCAATAGTTGACGGAAGGGTGTTGTGCTTTGCAGCAATAGAAGACAGTGACCCCCATGGCTTTGGGTTTGGCAAAGACAGATATTCTTTTACCGCATCAGTAATGTGATCCATCAGGATATGACGGGAATGTACATTGAGATTTTTTCTGGAAAATTTCATCCGATGCGGTTTCGCAGGCACTGGCGTGGCTGTTGAAATATAGATGCCCTGGCTGCGCAGAGTGTCTAAATTTACGCGAAGATGATCTATGCTCATTTCTTTGCGCGCTGCTGGCGTTTATAGCAGGCGATGGCGGCTCGTCCTACTTTTCCCCAACGGTAGCGATATGGCATGGCCACATCTTTGAACGCGGTGAAAAGCTTTGGGTATCCGCTGGATTCGACGTAAGCTTCATAGGTTATTTGTGCTAGTGGTTTTGGTTTCATTTTAAAAGTTTGTTGACGATCCATTTTTTCCAATAAGGAAGTTTATCGAAAGAAATCTGTCGGTCACCAAGATGATGCCATTCGTTTAGGGACATCGTGATCCTTACGGAGCCGCAGTAGATTGCAATATCCTCGTTTACGCCAATGCTTAGTGTGTCCGGGAAATGGCTATTGCCAAATCGGTGTAAGACTCGTGGGAGTGTTTTGTGGTTCGTCATGTTTATTTTTTGTAAATATCAAGCGCCTTTTGCAGCATGAATTTAGTGATGAAATTTTGGTTTGCGAAAATTGTTTGTGCGTGCGGTTGATTGCGACCCGGCCATGTCGTAAATTTTTGGGCAATAGCCTCGCGTTCAAGCTGTTTAACTTCGCGTTTAATTTGTGCGACAGTTTGGTTGAATAGACGCCGCTCGCGTTTCTTTTCCAAATGGGCGATCCATTTTATAGTGGCGGTGTTTTTTGCTGTGTCAGCTATTGCGGGCATAAAATTAATGTCCGCACGCCAATTGCCTTATATGAATTACCCCTAAATCATATATTGCTTTTGGTCGTGCGGACAAAGTGGTTTAGTCAACAACGTTTCGGACCATTTCCGTGAACCAGTCCTTTTCGCGAACGATGCCAATGATGGCCTTGCTGCGTGGAGGAACAATCACTGGATTATGTTCCTGATGCGTGAATGACTGAGGTTGATCAGTATCATTGAAGATAGCGCGACCGCCATCTTCGAGTTCAAGCAGGTCAACGTCTCCAGAAGAATTCGCGTGATAATGCCCAGTATGTTCTCCTTCCGCAAGGACGCATCCGCGTTTGTCGGTTTTAGTTTTCTTTACGGCGGATCTAAACGAAGGGACGATTTTGATGAGAACATCGCCCTGTTGAATATGGTTTTTATTGGTTTTCATGGTTTTAGTTGGTTTACTGATGAAGCTTGTATGGTGTTGAATGCGGCGGCGATGTCGTTTGCTCGGGCGAGGGCGCGAGCAGCGGCGCGGGCATCGAGGGCAGCGCGGGCGAGGTCATCGGCGCGGGCGGCGCGAGCGCGAGCAGCGGCGCGGGCGGCGAGGTCGGCGCGGGCGCGGGCGTCATCGTGGGCGGCGCGGGCGCGAGCGGCGCGGGCGGCAAGGATTCTTTCGCAGGCGTCGTCAATGGCGTCGCGGCTCATATTGGTTTCGGTTTTCATTCTGGTGGTGGTGTCCTCTATTTTCTTATGCCGATGTCAATGGACGCAGAGTCGTCGCGGTCGGCGGCGCGGGCAGCGTCGGCGCGGGCTTTGTCCCAAGCGCGGGAGTGTTCGGCTCCGGCGCGGTCTCGGGCTGCGGAGAGGGCGGCGGTGAGGGAAGCGTCGCGGGCAGCTTCGACGGCGATGGCAAAATCAGAGTGAGCCTTTTCGAGGGCGTGAGCGTCGCGGGCAGCGTTGGCGCGGGCGTGGTTGATGGCGCGGTCGGTTTCGTTTTTCATGGTTTTAGTTGTTTGTGATGGCTTCCAGTTAAGTTAGTTGTGATGGCTTCCAGTTCTCGGTTTTGTTGATGAGTGATCCTGCTCGCCAATTGATTGCCTGCTGTACGGTGTTGCACACTCTCTCAACACCTTCAAGGTGGAAGCATCCAATACTTGGATTAATCATTTTTAGATAGCGTGTGTCCTGTGCTAGGCCGGGAAAGTCGATTTTAAGAAGCTCGTAGTCTCCTTGTGTATCAAGGACCTCATGAGGCAGATGATCGAGCATCATTTCAATTCCGATTTTACGGATCAGCTCGCGACGAATATCAACGTTTATTTCCTTAAGAACCTCGATTGGGTTCAACTTTTCGGCAGGCGTTCTCACCCAATGAGCAGGCAATCTTACGCCGTTCAAAGCATATAATTCGCTGCCATCTCTCCATCTGCAAAATGGCCCTGTTTCATTATGTGGCTGATTATTACTATTTACAGTAAGTATTTCTGGACGATCCGATATAATGCAGAAATCCTTGTGAACAAATCTCCATGCACTGTGTTCCGACAGCTTTTCAAATGCATCGAATTTTGTGTAATCTAATGGAAGCTTTGCAATGTACCGGAAAAAGGTAATATAGGCACTCCATCCCGACCACTGGTTCCCGCCATGGTAAAAGTTCCAAGCTCTTTGAGCGCAGCTAATGGCCATCATGTTTTTAGCAAGAGAAGCCCCGAATTTAATTACACTATTTAAGCCGGGAATGTGATACCACTGTAAATAGTCCGTGGGATTGTCCGTGGCCGCGATAGTGGCGGCGTGCGTTGCGGCTCTAATGGCATCGTGGGTGGCAGCGTACGTGGCATCGCGAGTCGCAACGTTTACGGCAATGGATGTGGCCTCGTCTGTGGCCTCTTTTATAGCCTCGTACGTGGCATCGCGAGTGGCATCGAAAGTGGCCGCGTTCGTGGCATTGTTCGTTGCCTTGTCCGTGGCGGCGCGAGTGGCCTCTAGAGTGGCATCGTTCGTGGC
>Ga0335394_10002820_pt1 | contig 19657 bp, 18 predicted proteins | sample MAT03_FD_205741 | JGI IMG/M metagenome (GOLD analysis project Ga0335394, IMG submission 205741) | Freshwater microbial communities from Lake Fryxell liftoff mats and glacier meltwater in Antarctica - MAT-03 (spades assembly) (version 2) ... | reverse complement strand
TCCAGGGAATTGAAAAGTCAATGTATGAATCGGGGTTTTGAAGCATGTATTGTTTATCTGTATCAGACAATCCAGACTTTGCAATTTTATCACGACTTTCTGTATCGCTCTTTTGTCCTTTAGGGTTAAGGTTTGTGCTGAATGCAAAATTTGCTTGTGTAATTCGGCCAATCTTCCCCGTGTTCCACACGTATCTGCTTATCCTCCTTTCCGAAAAGATCGGCCCCGTCTTTGTCTCAGGATCTTCATAGTCTGTTACAATCATTCGGTATTCATACGGATCAAGTGTAGCCCCAAAGTTTAAGTTTATCTTATCATTTAAAATGTTGGTATTGGCCGAGATCCCCAGATTTGCCAACTTAAAAGAATCCGCTAAAAAGTTATAAGAAGAACCCACAGAAAGCGTATTGAACAGCGCTATTTTTCGATCGACAGAATCTTTAGCGCCTCTTACTTTTAGTTCAATATTATTATTTAATCCAAAACTTAAAGCACTGCTTTTGCCCGGGCTTGGGGTGCCGTAAATAAAGCCTTCATACTTTGATTTTTGTACTATTGTTTCATTGCCGGCACCATCCCTCGTTAAAAACTCCTGATAATAGCCATACTTAGAATCACTAAACTGAGGTTGAAAACTGTAGCCAATGTTTGGTGTCATTACATGGCGAATAGCTTTCAGTTTCCGGTTTGGATTTTTTGATACATACATGCCATAAATTCGCGTGGTCAGGCTGGCTCCGCCTGAGTAATTATAAACTCGATTAAATCCATTTGTTCTGGTGGAGGTGAATACGCGCGAGGAATCATTATACGACCAATCCAGCTGACTAAAATACCAACGTTCTTCATAATTAATGGATGGGCTAACAGTAAGAAATTTCAAAAGATTGAATGAGGTGCTTAGCGGAATGGTATGACGCACTCCGTTTTTGGCATTTTTAAAAAATAGCGGCACATTTTCAAATGTAAAAGGCGCAATGCTATCGGTAACACTTCCATTTATACGACCCAGGTTGTTTGTTAATTGATTCGTTCCATTCATTGAGTAGCGGGTGTTCAAATTTTGGAGGAATAAACTCTTTTTGGCATTCTTAAAAGGATAGATGTTGTTCATATTGAAACTGACATCGGGCATGGGTAAATCAACTTGCCGTGTGCTTAGGTTTTGACTGTGGCGAAGATTAACACCAAGGCTAAAAGGAGTGCCCGTAAATGTTTTGCTATAATTTATATTAGAACTTAGGTTTTGCGTTGTTTGATCAATGCGCGAGGATTGAGGATTTGCGTTTACGCCCAAAAAATTGTTGTTGTTAAAGGTAGAACTGGCGGCATTTACCGAAGCTCCAAACCGACTGCTGCCCCTACTTTGTGGGCTATGCGACCACGTTAGCCGAAAATCTTTTGCCTGAGTAGGGGCTTCAATATTATCATTAAAAACGTTGTTAGTAAAAGCGAAATTAAATGAACCTGTGTATTTATAGCGCGTGTTGTAATTTGTATTCAAATAAATGGCACTTCCGCCTTTGGCATAAATATCTCCTGTAATCGAGAGCTTAAAATATTCATTTATATCAAAGAAATAACCCCCACCTCGTAAAAAGAATCCGCGCCTTCTTTCTTCGCCATAAGTCGGCATTAATATTCCAGAGGCACTCTTGCGCGGTGCCGGAAAAATTCCAAACGCAAAACCCAAGGGTGTTGGCACATCATTAAACTCCATATAAAATGGACCCGATACCATTTTATCGCCCGGAATAGCTTTTACTTTTTTAGAGATAATGCGATAGTGAGGATGCGCCAGGTTGCAGGTGGTATAACCGTTATTAATTGTAAATAACTCGTTCTTTTCGTTTTTATAAACAACTTCACCGTGCAAGAAGCCATCACCCTGAGTTGTAACTACCTCTGAAATTTTGGCTCTTTTAGTTTTGAAATTATAAACCATGTCTTTGGTCTCGTATTTCTCAGCCCCATTAATAAAAATAGGATAGCCAACACTTTTTCCCGTAGAATCTTTGCTGCTTTGGGCGGTAATGGTTGATGTTTCATAGTCAATTACTATTTCATCGGCCTGAAGTTCAATGATGCCATACTTTACTTTAGCATCGCCATACAATTTTATAATTTTGCTTTGTAGGTTAGAGTTTATAGAGTCGCGGGCGGAATAAGTAATAGTGGTTTCAATTGGACTTTTAGATATCGCTTTCGTGGAATCTGATTTAACGCTTGCGGTATCGTTTTTGTTAGTGATGTCGGGCGGCCGCAGTGTATCCTGCTTTACAGGGAGTTGGCCAGGCGGGGTTCTTACAGGTTTTTCTACCTGCGCATAGCCCGAATTGAAGGAAGAAACAAGAAAAAGAATGAAAATGAAACGCAGCACAATATCAATGGACTCTGATTTGAATTTCAGGGGTTTAGCTTTTAGTGAAAAATTCACAACTTTGCGTAAAGTTATTGCAAATACGTTAGCCATTAGTAAGCCTGTGAAGAATATCGGAGCAAAGCTCATCCTATTAGCAATAACCTTGCTAAATTTTTCGGCTACCAGCTATAGGCCTGAGTTTAAAGTAAATGTGGTTGTTATAGATGCCGGACACGGTGGAAAAGATCCAGGAACAAGTGGAGTTTCAACAAAGGAAAAAGACGTGGCTTTAAAAATTGCCCTTAAATTGGGGAAGTACATTGAGGATAATATACCATCGGTAAAAGTAATTTATACTCGTAAAACTGATAAATTTATTGAATTGGACGAGCGCGCTAAAATTGCGAACAGGAATAATGCCGATCTCTTCATCTGCATTCATGCCAATGCACTAAAAGGTGCACCTGCCCATGGTACAGAGACTTACGTAATGGGTTTGCACAAAGACAAAGCTAATTTTGAAGTGGCTAAGCGAGAGAATTCAGTAATATTAATGGACGCGAACTATCAGGAACGATACGAGGGTTTTGATCCAAATAGCCCCGAGTCTTATATACTCTTTACCCTCAATCAAAGTGCCTATCAGGAAAATAGTCTGAAGTTCGCTCAAAAAGTCGAAGAGCAATTTAAAACCAGGGCAGGCAGGCCAAGTCGTGGTGTAAAACAAGCGGGATTTATAGTTCTTTGGCAAACAACTATGCCTAGCGTGTTAATTGAAACCGGATTTTTATCGAACAGCAAAGAGGAAGCATTTTTATCAAGTGATAGCGGCCAGGATTTAATTGCTTCCGGAATATATCGTGCATTTAAGGAATATAAAGCCGAAATTGAATCCATAAATTAAGAAATGTGAAGAATAAAGAATTTAAAGTAGGTCTGTTTGCGGCCATCACGTTAGTGTTGCTCTATTTCGGTTTCAATTTTTTGAAGGGCATTGATTTTTTCTCTACTACCAATAAGTATTATGTTATTTATGATAATATTGATGAACTCGCTGTTTCTAATCCCGTATTGGTAAATGGTTTTGCTGTGGGGCGTGTGAGCCATATTAGCATCATGCAGAAAAGGCAGAATAAGGTGTTGGTTGAATTGATGATTGATTCGGATATTAAGATGGGTGACTCAACTCAGGCAATTTTAAATAGCGACTTCCTTGGCGGAAAATCTATTCTGCTCTCAATCGGAAAAGTAACAACACCTCTTAAGCCAAAAGATACGTTAATAGCGGAGGTTGCTAAAGGCATGTTGGATTTGTTATCGGAAACTGCAACACCAGTGGCAGATAATGTTCAAACAACGCTACGAAAATTTAATATTATTTTGGATAACCTGACTAAAAATTCCCAGCAGCTCGACACGATTTTTTTGCGACTTCAAGCAACGCCTCTATTACTTAACAGAACCTTAGCCACAGCTAATGGATCCATTGAGGAACTCGCTATAAGTTTTAAATCAGTTGCTGGCAACTTAAATGGAACGCTCACCGAGTTAAAGCCAGTAGTCACTAATTTTAAAATCTTCTCCGACTCGTTGAAGCGCATGGAGTTAAACCAAACTGTGCGCGAAACAAAGCAAACAGTTGAAAAACTAAATGCCATGATGGACAAGTTCGGAGAAGGCAATAGCACAATCAAAAAGTTGATGACGGAAGACTCATTGTATGTTAACTTAAATAAGTTGTTAATGAGTTTAGATACTCTTGCTCATCATTTTGACAATAATCCAAAACATTTCCTGGCGCCTCTTGGAAAAAGTAAAAACAAGATAGATCGAGATAGAAGGAAAGAAGAGGCCGCGAAACAAAAGAATTAGTTTTCACTTAAATGCTTTTGATAAATGGATCTGGAATTCAATAAAAATGAGGACCAGTTGAAGCAGCTATGCTCTCAGCTAAAATCAAAAGAAAAGAAAACCCGCTTAGGCGGTGGCGAAAAGAAAATTTCAGATCAGCACCAAAAGGGAAAATTGACGGCTCGGGAGCGTGTTCAGTATCTGATTGATAAAGACTCTGATTTTTTAGAAGTAGGACTTTTTGCCGGAGAAGGAATGTATGAGGAGCAGGGTGGCTGCCCTTCCGGAGGAGTGGTTACAGGCCTCGGTTTCGTAAAAGGAAGACAGTGCGTAGTTGTAGCCAATGATGCCACTGTAAAAGCCGGAGCTTGGTTTCCAATCACCGCTAAAAAGAATTTGCGAGCGCAGGAAATTGCAATGGAAAACAGATTGCCAATTATCTACTTAGTAGATAGCGCGGGAGTTTTTTTACCAATGCAGGATGAAATCTTTCCGGACAAGGAACACTTCGGGCGGCAGTTTAGAAACAATGCAAAGATGAGTAGCATGGGCATTGTGCAGATTGCGGCTATCATGGGCAGTTGTGTAGCGGGTGGAGCTTACTTACCAATTATGTCGGACGAGGCCATGATTGTCGATAAAACCGGCTCTATTTTTTTAGCAGGATCCTATTTAGTGAAAGCAGCTGTTGGTGAAGATATCGATAATGAAACACTGGGCGGTGCCACCACGCACTGCGAAATCTCAGGTGTAACCGATAACAAGTTTCCAAGTGATCAGGCTTGCCTGGATCATATCCGTAATTTGTTTGATAAGATCGGCTCTCCGCAACTTGCGGGGTTTGATCGCGCCAAGCCAGCGAAGCCGAAAGAAAACCCACAAGATATTTTTGGATTGATGCCGTACGAGCGGGTGAAGCCTTATGATATGTTGGACATCATCAAACGAATTGTTGACAATTCTGAGTTCGATGAATACAAAGCATTGTATGGCAAAACATTACTATGCGGGTTCGCGCGGGTAGATGGTTGGGCGGTGGGTATTGTTGCCAATCAACGCAAAGTGGTTAAAACGAAAAAAGGTGAGATGCGCATGGGCGGAGTTATTTATTCTGACTCTGCCGACAAAGCTGCCCGGTTTATCATGAATTGTAATCAAAGAAAAATTCCGCTTGTGTTTTTACAAGATGTTAGCGGCTTTATGGTAGGTAGCAAAGCGGAGCATGGGGGTATTATTAAGGATGGCGCTAAAATGGTGAATGCCATGGCTAACTCAACCGTGCCCAAGTTTACTTTCCTGCTTGGCAATTCGTATGGCGCGGGCAACTATGCCATGTGTGGGAAGGCGTACGACCCAAGATTAATTTATTCCTGGCCCACTGCCCAGCTGGCGGTAATGAGCGGAAGCTCTGCGGCAAAAACCTTGTTGCAAATCAAAGTAAGCTCATTAAAAGCACAAGGAAAAGTAATTACGCAACAAGAAGAAGAAGACTTGTTGAAAGAGATTACCGATCGGTACAATGAACAGTTGAGCCCTTATTATGCAGCTGCCCGCCTTTGGGTTGATGGGGTGATCAATCCGCTTGAAACCCGCACTGTAATTTCGATGGGTATTGCTGCGGCAAACCATGCACCGGTAGAGAAGTTTAATGTTGGGGTTATTCAAACGTAGTCATGTTTTCAATGTGCATGGAATTGATTTTTTTTATATTCTTGCATTGATGTCAGAGAGCGAATTAAAGGCGTTGGTTTCCCTTTTGGATGATGAGGACGGGCAAATCGCCACACATGTCCAGGAAAAAATTCTTTCGTTAGGTACCGAGGCTATTCCTTTTTTAGAAAAAGAGTGGGAGAGCAACCTGAACCCGACTGTGCAAGGTAGAATTGAAGAACTGATCCACACGCTTCAATATGATCTGGTGAAGGAGCGGCTTAAAAAATGGTATTCTGAAGATGAAAAAGACTTGCTTACCGGCATGTGGATTATTGCCACTTACCAATATCCTGACATTGAGCTCATAAAACTCAAGCAAGATTTAGAACAAATTTATTACGATGCGTGGTTGGAGTTCCGGCCTGACCTCTATGCATTTGATCAGGTTAAAATGATTAACAGCGTAATCTTTAATAAGTTGAAGTTTGGAGCCAATACCAAAAATTTCCATTCTCCTGGAAACTCTATGATTAACATTGTGTTGGAAACCCGCAGGGGAAATCCTATTACGCTATGTGTTATTTATTTGTTGATTGCACAGAAGCTGAAGTTACCCATGCATGGTGTCAATCTTCCCAACTTGTTTATCCTCACCTATAAAGACGATAATCATCAATTTTATATAAATGCCTTTAACCGCGGATTGATTTTCTCCAAGCAGGATATTGAAAATTATATCCACGAGTTACACATGGTTCCGCAACCATCATTTTTTGAACCTTGCAACAATTTAGAAATTATTCGTAGAGCGTTGCGCAATCTCATCATGTCATTTGAAAAGATGGGCGAACACGCAAAAGCTGAAGAAGTAAAGCTGTTGTTGATTGAGATTTCAGATGGGGGGGATTTGGGTGTGTAAGGTTTTTTTTGCAGGGGGTTTTTGCCTCAGATAATTAAAAAATTATCGGAGCTCCAATAATGTTTCAGTATTGATTTCATGGCCGCCTGCAAACTGAACAATCTTAATTGGCAGATTTAGTTTTTTATTTAGCTGCGTCATCTCTGAGATTCGAACATCTGTAAGAAAAGGATCTTGTTTGCCGTAGACCTCGATTACTTCTTTGTCTTTTAACAAGGTTGTTCCTTTTTCAAAATCCATATCGTTGGGAAAAATGCCAGCCCATAAAATAAGGCGGTGAAATTTCATGTCTCCATCCAACGCCCAACGCGAAACGGTGGCTCCGCCCTGCGAAAAACCGCACAAGGTTATCTCTCCATCAAACGAATGTGGAATTTCTCTTTGATAAATCTGATTTAGATAGGTGAGATAGTTGCCAATATCCATTAACCTATTTTCACGGGTCATCCACGTAGCGCCAACTTTGTTATTTCCTGGCTGACTTCTTTTGGTTACATCCTCTAAATAAAACCGCGACAGTCCTTCTGGTGCGATGATGCATGTTTCTGGATTTTCCAATGGAGTAAATTTCTTCAAGAAGTATTGAGCAAGCTGGCCGTAGCCATGAATAACAAACCAGACTTTCCTAGTGGTTGAAGTAATTTCGCCAAGTTTATAATAACGGGCTTTAAAATTGAATTGGACCGCTTCTTCTTTCATTGTATTGATTTCAAACAAAAACGGCCACTGGAAAACCAATAGCCGTTTGCCAGTTCTGATTTTAAATATTATCTCTTAAAACCTAAGGCACTGCCTGCGCAATGCGAAGAGGTCTCGTCAAACGTGTATTGAATATAATAAATACCCGTAGCGTTGCATGGATAAGCAATTGCAGAAAGAAGTTGACCATCAATCTTACTGGTTGCTACTTTGTTCCTCTCCTTATCAAAAAGGCTTACTGTAACGCCTTCGGAAGTAGTTCCGTTTGCGCAAAGATTAATCATGTATTGAGTTCCCTTTGTAAAAACGTAACTGTACTCAACCTTATCCTTGGTAGCACCATCTACTTTATAACTTTTTAGAAAATTAAAACCGGTGGATAATTTTGGAATACAAGCAGTAGCCAGATTTTCGGAATTGCAATTTTGATCAACCAACTCATTTGAGTTTGCTGCAAAGGTGGAGATAAATAAGAAAGTAAATGCTAACTTTTTCATAGTATTCTTAAAAGAACTTCTTAACTGATAATTTTAGTTCGGATAGAGTTGGTAATATTTTTTATCTCATCAACATTTTCCTGTGTGATCTCGATCGTGGAGGTACTGTTATCTTTTATCACAGCCACACCATTCACAATTTCCATGGTTGATTCTTTATATGTATAGTTAATATTTATTTTGTCGTAGGCAACTTTTAGTTGATTAAGATCTTCCATCAAACTGGCCATATTTTTATCCGCTGTATAAAAAGAAAAGAGCAACATAATTTGTTCAAGTACTATCTTTTGCTCACCGATAGTTTCCCGTAGTTCTTTATTCTGCGGATTTTTTGCCGCTGTTTGGCAAGTTATCTGCATTGCCTCCAACCATCCACCAGTCAAGAGTAGTACGCTAAGGTTATCTCGGCTTTGCGATTGCAGGTAGTGATTGATTTGATTGAAATTCATCGTGGTGATTAGGAGCAAAGAATCTAAATTCTTGCTATTTGTGGCAAGGCGCCCGATCGTTTTTATGTCGAAGAACTGCCCAATATTCAATTCATCGGCAAGTGACTTGATCGAGCTAATGTATTTAATGCCATCTTGGTTGTTACCAAAAATATTCGTGTACCCAAGGTCGGTGCCATAAATACCCATATTAAGAGCCTTCTTATAGTTGCTGTTATACTTGGCAAGATTTTCTGAAGGATTTAATAACCCGGCATTGTATTTCGAGCCCGACTCTTTCAAGAGCATTGAAACCTCAATTGGGCTCGGTATCTGATCTAAGATTGAATTAATAACCTCTTCATCAACGCCTGGGCCATTCGTTTTTAGGGAATCTAAACTTTCTAGGAAGGCTTGATCGTCTGGTTTTTTTTCGGGTGCGCAGCTATAAAATAGTACAGCCACCAGCCCAATTAGAATAAGTCTCATACTCTTTTTGATTGATTACAAAAATAAGAATTATGCCTTTGTAACCAAGACTTTAGAGTCGGCTATTTCTTGGTGAAAAGGTTGAATTGACTAAAGATTTCAACAAAATGCCTGAGCAATTCAAAATAAAGTGTCAGGTAAAACAGAAAAGTCATACACCAGACCACCAACAGATTGAATGCGTACGTGCTTAAGGTTATCCCAAATAGATTCTTTTCAGGGAAGAAAAAAGCAGTCCGGTAATCGGCAATATGTTTGGGTTTTGGAGATTGGAACACTGGATCAATGTTTTGGATTAGTTCTCCGTTGTATTCCATAATCCGTTCTTCGGCTGAAATATTTCGAACCAGATCGGACAGGCTTTCATTAAAATATTCGTTCTTCTCCTGTTGAATGTCAAATCCTTTTTCTGCATAAAAAGCCATTTTCTTTTCGATCAGATTGGCATGTTCATTATACTTTAGTTGATAATGTTTTTTGTACCTATCAAAATAGGTATCAAGTTGCTCACCAATTTGTTTTGTATAGCCGTCTTTAATAAAAATTGATTTCAGGTCTGCCTGAGAGATCCCTTCCCTAAAAGGTTCACTTTTTAGTTCTTTAAATAAAATTTGTTTGTTTATTTCTTGAGTCTTTCGAATCGAGTCGCCCTTGTTATCATAGGTATCGATAAGGAATTGATTTCTCTTTTTTAGTTCATCCGACAGATAAGCTGACTTAAAATCGGCATCTGCCTCACCACGTTCATAGTCGTAATAAGTTTTTTGATATTCGTTATTTTTAAACTGATGAACGGCCATGGCTTCATACGCCCACCGAGATGTCATTAAATCAGCGACTAAGGGAACTTTGCCTTTTGTGCTTAACAATTCGTTCAGTTTATCAAAGTCAAAAAGTAATCCACTAAGGATCATTTGTGGAATCAATAACAATGGAATCAGAATATAAACTGTAACAGCCGAGTTGAAAGCAGATGAAATATTAAGGCCCAGTACATTTGCAAAACAAGACGTAGTAAATAAGGCAAACCAAAAGGCCCAGGTCATTCCCTGGATTTCAAGAATCCAGTTTCCGATTAGAATGAACGTAAATGTTTGGATACCAGATAGAAGAAATAGTATTGCCAGCTTTGAAACTAAGTAGCTGTTCCAGCTCAGATTTAAAAAAGACTCACGTTTTAAAATTTTTCGATCGCGAATAATTTCCTCAGCACTTACCGTAAGACCCATAAACAAGGCAACGATAATGGCCATGAGCATGAATGCCGGCAAATTTTCATTATACCGAAATAGGTATTCTTTTCCGTTGGGCGAACTTTTATATTTTATAATAAAAGCCAATAGAATTGCCAATACAGGCGCTTCCAGTAAATTGATCAGTAGATATTGTTTGTTGCTAAGCTTTGAAAGAAAATTTCGGGTAGTAAAAATGATCGCTTGCCTTATGCGTGAAGGTAAGTGAAGACTTTGTGGAGGCACCTCGCGGGCGTCTTCAATTGAGATCGGTTTAAAACCACTTTTAAACATCTCGTGCCATTGTATGGGTGTCACCTTTCGTTTATTAGTAGGCTGTCCGTATTCATCAACTACCCGGGCTTCAATGATGTTAAAGATTTGTTCGGGATTCACGTTGCCGCAGACTTCGCATTGCCCACGATTGCTGTCAATCTGGTTGGTTGCCTTTTTAAAATAGGTAACTGCGGCTACTGGGTTTCCATAGTAGGTAGGATACCCGCCAGTATCCATTAGGAGCATCTTATCAAACATTTTATAGATGTCTGAGGATGGCTGGTGAATAACAACGAAAATTAATTTCCCCTTTAACGAAAGTTCTTTTAACAAGTCGATGACATTTTCCGAATCCCGTGAGGACAAACCGGAGGTAGGTTCATCCAAAAAGAGAATGGCGGGTTCGCGAATGAGTTCTAATGCAATGTTTAATCGTTTTCGCTGGCCGCCACTTATTTGTTTATCTAAAATACTCCCAACTTTCAAATCCTTTCGGTGATCCAAGCCCAAGTCTTCCAGTGCCTTCATCACGCGCTCACGAATTTCCTTTTCGCTTAATTGGGCAAAACATAGTTTGGCATTGTAGTAAAGGTTTTGATAAACGGTCAGTTCCTCAATGAGTAAATCATCTTGCGCTACATAACCGATTACACCTTCAACCTTTCTTTTATTTTCATGAATATCAAAACCATTAATTCTTATACTTCCCTTTCCTGGTTTTTCAAGGCCAGCGAGAATATTTAGCAGCGTTGTTTTGCCCGCGCCACTGGCACCCATGATGCCAATAAGTTTGCCGGGGCCTTCGGCAATCTTTACATCGCGAATGCCAATTGCGCCAGTGGGAAAAGTAAACTCATCGATTTTGGCTACAAAGGAAAGTTTGATTGTTTGTATTTCTTCATTGAAGTCGGCTACTAAATCGCTGTAGTATAAAGCGCCACCATCAGGTGTTTTTATAGTGCTGCCTTGCGAAAACAAGTAAACCCGGGACGGTTTCATGATAAATCCGTTCAGCGTGTTCGAGTCGTTGCCCAGATACTTTACGAAGTACATGCCCACGCTGCTTACTTGCATGAACACGAAATGTCCCTCGACATGCGCGTGAGTATGTTTTTGCAAAGGAGTTGCTGCTTGATTACCTTCACTAGCAATCAAGATATCAGAGAAGTTTAATAAATTAACTTGTTCGGAAACTACAAAGCTTTCGATTAGCTTATATTCATCCTGTATAATATTAAACACGGTTGATACCGTATTGACAATTTCCATTCGTTGGTTGGTGAACTGCTTATCCGAACTTACCAACTCCAGAATTTTTATAAGAACTACTACTTTCTGTTTCTGAGTTAGCGTCTTATTGATTTTTTTACAGATTGCCAGCGTACGTATTGAATCCTTTACAGAGGTGGCCTTATTACTTCTATCATCTACATGTTTGCCAGTTTGTTCAGTATACCCCGAAATTTCATCGTAAAGTTTCAGGTACTCATCAATAGCTGATTTTTCTAATTCTTGTTGAAAGAAGTTAATTGCAAATCCTCGCTCGTTATCTGAAACTCCGCCATCTTGTTTAGAGATGATTGCAAACAGTTGGGTTATGGCCTTAAGGATTTCCTCACTCATAGAATAACCGGTTGATTAATCGGTAAAAAGTACCCCAATAGTAAAGTTAATAGGGCTGAAAATCAAAGGGAACCGTAACCAATTCGGCCAATTCCTGACCCGATTCTTCCATATCTTCTTCATCCTCTAAAAAACGCCAAATTATTTTTGCATTGGGAAGCTTCTCCATAATCTTAAAAATATCCAGAAGTTCCCGTGAGGTAGCTATGTTGAAGTATTCGAACTTGATTGCAAGTACAGTTTCAGGATTAGGACTATTGCTATATTCCTCGAACCAAGTTTTTACAGGAGCAAAAAAAGTTTCAGGCTTGTCTAACAGCGATTTCCCTTCAATCCGAAAGATATTTTTCTGATGATTGAGTTCTATGGCTGGTGTAAGTTCTGAGCTGGGTAGATTAAGTGGTTGCACAAGTAGGTATTAGTTTTGGAAAAATCTAACGTAAAGGAAGAGGAATTAAAATTCAAATCAACCAAAAATGAATCATTCTTTAAAACTGGATTTTTCGAATACAAAAGGCAGCAATGAATTAGCCGTTGGGCATTTGATCCATTGGTTATCCGTATGGTGCATGATTACTTCTATAGGGGCGCTTTGTCTTTCCTCAAACTCTGACATTACCTGCCGACATGCACCACAAGATGCTGCAGCCGAAAGTTCTTTGTGATTTTTTTTATGAGCCACAATGGCGATTTTCATAATTTTTTTACCTGGATGCTGCGACACGGCAGCATATAAGGCAACCCGCTCGGCACACATACAAAGTGGATACGATGCGTTTTCCTGATTCGAGCCTGTTACCAATGTGCCATCTTCCAAGATAAGTGCTGCACCCACATGAAACTTTGAGTAGGGCGCATAGGCATGGTGTGCAGCCTCTTTAGCTTTATGAATCAAATATTTCGATTCCGTATCAAGCTCATCTAGTGATTTAACTATTTCGAATTCTTTCATAATGAGTATATTAATTTCGCGCGCACTGAAATCTGTAAGACATCAAGATTCTGAATTAGAAAGATAATAAACTGGATTCTCCTTCGGAAATATTACCCCTAATTCCTTTATTTTATCTTTCTTTATTACACTATGAAAGCTAAGCATATTCTTGTGTTGGGGGCCGGAAGATCTTCCGCTGCCTTAATTAACTATTTACTGAATCAATCCTTGCTGAATAATTGGGTTGTTACTGTGGGTGATATCTCAAAGCAAGCAGCAGAGCAGCGCATGCTTGGATTTGTTACCGGGTACGCAGTTGAATTTAATATTGACAATTACGAGACTAGTTGCAAAACGATTGCAGCAGCAGATGTAGTTATTTCGCTTTTGCCGGCACATTTACATAGCAAAGCCGCTCAAATTTGTTTGAAAGAGAAAATACACTTTCTCACAGCAAGTTATGTAACGGTCGAGATGAAGACTTTTGATGCGGAAGCGAAATCAAAGGATCTACTCTTCCTAAATGAATGCGGTCTCGATCCAGGTATTGACCACATGAGTGGCATGCAAGTAATTGACAGAATCCGGAACGAAGGCGGCATACTTACTTCGTTCGAATCCTTTACGGGAGGTTTGATTGCACCCGAAACTGATCCTGGAAACCCTTGGCGGTATAAGTTCACCTGGAACCCCCGCAATGTGGTGATGGCCGGGCAAAGCACCGCGCGGTTTTTAGAGCATGGGCAATATAAATTTATTCCTTATCAACAACTTTTTAAACGCATCACAAACGTGTATGTTCCCGGCTATGGAAAGTTTGAAGGTTATGCCAATCGTGATTCTCTGAAATATTTAGAAACGTATAGTCTTCAGGGAATTCAAACTATGCTTCGAGGTACGTTGCGGAATGATGGCTTTTGTGCTGCTTGGAATATTTTAGTGCAACTAGGTTGTTGCGAAGATTCCTATCAAATGGAGAATGTAAATACGATGACGCATAGCGACTTTATAAACTCATTTTTACGATCTCACGAAACCGAATCAGTTGAAGAAAAGATTTGCTCGGTGTATAATCTTTCACCACAAAGTGATGAGATGAAGAAATTTACCTGGAGTGGATTTTTCTCTAACGAATTGGTAGGCCTTGATAAAGGAACTCCAGCCCAGATTCTTGAACATATCTTAAACAAGAAGTGGAAGCTTTCGCCTGGCGATAAGGATTTAATTGTGATGTGGCATCGGTTCAAGTTCGAGAGTGGGGGAATACAAAAGGAAGTACAAGCCTATCTTACTGCTTTGGGCGATGATGAAGTAAACACAGCCATGGCAAAAACAGTGGGCTTGCCGTTAGGTATTGCCACTAAACTTTTACTGCAAGGAAAAATTGAAAGTCGTGGAGTTGTAATTCCTGTAAAGAAAGAATTCTACGATCCTATTTTGGGAGAGTTAAGCGAGTTAGGAATTAGTTTGATTGAACACGAGATGTAGGTTTTCCACCATCAATAGTTAACTATTTTTACCATTAAGCACATTAAGAAATTAAGAGTATATGCTCTTAATTTTCTTAATTCCTTAACGGTCTTAATGGTTTATTTCTTTTAGGCTCTTCTTAGCAATACACTTATTGGCAACGACAAGAAATAAATTCCAGCAACGAATACCGATCCTGACAAGAAATAACAAAGTGCTGTTTGAATAAAGTAGGTGAGGGGCACCAGAATCATTCCCAGAGAAAATTTAAGTGAACCGACAAACTGCGGATCGGATACTTTAGTCTTCAATACCCATTGCATAATAGCAAACGGAATTAAGTGATTTACAAACTGATAAGTAAAAAACGGATTTAGCCATTTACTCAGCACAACTTTCTCTGTTCTTAATAGTGTTTTTTCGTTAGGATAGTTTTTAATAATCAATTGATCAGATTCCAATTGCTCGACTAAGTCATTATTTATCACGCGATGTTTTTTAAAATAAGCAACGTATGTTTCATAATCTTCAGCAGGGATATTCAGAATTAGCTGCTTCATTTCTTCGGCTGTCTTATTTATGAGTGCCTCCAGATTTTGCTGCGTTGCATTAAACGCGCTACAGTAATCATTTACTAAAATGGGCTTTCCAAAATTTACTAGCACCCGCGATCGAAACGCGTTGTGTGAATCATATTGAATTCCCACGGGAACAATTTTTACACCTAACTTCCAGTCATGCCTTTCTTCGGCAGCAATAGCCATGCGGGCAAAACCTTTTTGTAACGGTCTTAAAAACCAGCAGTCGTTATGATTGCCTTCACCAAAAATTAAAATGCATTTACCACGGGTAAGTAAATTGACACACGTTTCAATAGTTTCATCATTCTTGCGCAGCGTACTGAATCCATCGCGAAAACGATAGACCGGAATCATTTGGAGAATGTTCAGGATTTTTTTTACTAACGGTTTTTTAAAAACATTCGCACGGGTGATAAACCACGGATCGCGCCTCATGCTGCAAGCCATCACCACAGCATCTAAAAAAGCATTTTGGTGGGTACAAACAAAAATGACTGCCCCCTGAGGTATGGGTGAATGTTTATTTATTTGCCAACGCCTGAAATAGAAAAGCAAGGCTAGCCAACAGTAATTTTTTAATACCTTATAAATTATCTTTTTAACCACAAATAAATCAGGATTGGATTACAGATGTAGGTGAGCGCCTGCGCATAAACGTAGCGAAAGCAAAACCAGAGATCAAATGCCATACGCCCCACCAAGCTGCCACCACGGCCATGGCTGCGTTGCCATCAAAGAAATTAAAAATTAGAATTAAGGCAAGACCCGAATTTTGAATGCCTGTTTCTATCGCTATAGTGCGATTAATTGCCTCGTCATTTTTAAAGGCTGCACTAAAATAAAAAGCTAAAGCTATCACCAATCCGTTTTGCAGTAAAACAACCCAGAAGACGTTGCCAAGGTAAGCACCAAATGCTTCTTGATTATTCAAAACTGCTACTACAATAAAACCGGTAAGCAACAGCATGGATACTAATCGTATAGGGCTTGCAATTTTTCTGCTCAACGTGGGTAGATACCTTGTAACCAGCATTCCCAAAACAAGCGGTAGTAGCAATATCGAAAGCATGTTTACCATAATTGATATAAAGTCAACCTCAAACGACTTTACCCCTATTGATAAACTGGGAATTAGCGAAGCCCAAAAAAGAAAACTTAGAGGCGTTATTAAAAATGCAGCTAATGATGACCAGGCTGTGAGTGTTACTGAAAGTGCAACATTGCCACGCGCCATTTGTGTATAAAAGTTGGAGACGTTGCCACCCGGGCAACAAGCAACCAACAACATACCCATAGCCATGCCTGTGCTGATGGGCAAAACAGCAATAAGAATCACCGTGATAACGGGTAACACTATAAATTGTGAAACTAATCCAACAACAACAGCCTTCTTTTGATTGAGTAGTTCAGTGAAATGAATCCATTTTATATCAAGTGCAACCCCAAACATGATAATAGCCAGACAAATGTTTAATGCTGTAAGACTAGCCGGAGAAAACTGAATGGATATGGGTTCCATTGACAACGAGGTAGGTTTAGAAAAAAATAAAGATACGGGATTTGTTGAGATCAACTTCCTTGCGTGCGTTGATTTTCCTCGTACCAGGTATCAACATTCAGGTAATCATCTTGAGCAGCTGATACTGCTAGTTGATCGCAACGTTCATTCTCGGGGTGACCGGCATGACCTTTTACCCACACAAATTTTGGTTTGTACCGATGATGAAGCGGAATGTAGCGTTGCCACAAATCTTCATTTGCTTTTTTAGCAAAATTCTTTTTTTGCCAACCCCAAATCCATCCTTTCTCTACTGAATCCACTACATATTTCGAATCGGAATAAATAGTAACGGGTATGCCTAAACTTTTAATAGCTTCCAGCCCGGCAAGCACTGCCATTAACTCCATGCGGTTGTTAGTGGTTAACCGATAGCCATTAGAAAGTTCTTTTGTGTGGTGATTAAATTTTAAGATTGTACCATAACCACCGGGCCCGGGATTTCCTTGGGCAGCACCATCCGTGTATATGCGAATCATCGGAAGCTTACGTTGTCTTTGAAAATTTTAACCGCTATAGCCAACAGAATTACGCCAAACACTCTGCGCAGTACGGCAAAGACTGACTTACCTAATTTACGTTCCAGCCACGAAGAGGAGCGCAACACCAGGTAAACAAACAGCAGGTTTAATAAAATACCAATCAATATATTGACTTGACTGTAGACCGCACGTAAAGATAAGATTGTAGTAAGTGTGCCCGCTCCAGCTATTAGCGGAAAGGCCAGCGGCACAATAGAACCTGAACCTTTTGAATCTGGATCTTCATGGATCAAGGTCATCCCTAAAATCATTTCCATGGCTACGATAAAAATTACAATGGCTCCAGCAACGGCAAACGAGGCTACATCTAACCCAAAAAGTTGTAAAATAGATTGACCCAAAAAAAGAAATCCAACCATCAGTACGGCTGAAATGATGGTTGCTTTTTCGGCATGGATGCGGCCTTCCCGTTTCTTGATGGTAATGATAAACGGAATGGCACCGATTATATCGATGACGGAAAACAGAATGAGCGATACGGAGAAGATTTCCTTGAAATTCATGGTAAAAATTGAGAGCGCAAAGTTAGCAGAAATTTGGAGTGTGGGTGCCTGAGAATCATACCGAATAATGGTATAAAGGAAGTATCAACAATAGCATGTTCTTGTTGAAGAAAGGATTAGACAATAGTTAACCAGGCATAAAAAAGTCAAATCAATTAATTTCAATTGTAGACTTCCGCGACTGCATTTGTGGAATTCTTTTCACAGTATTTACGTCCACACTCAAAACAAATCTGTAAAACAGAGTATTTCAGCCATGATAGATGGTGTGGCATGCAATTCTCTAAGTACAGGTTGTGATCATAAAACTGACAAGTCATGACTAAAAGAATATTGAAGAAACGCGTTGAACAAGCCGAATTAAAAATTAAGCAAATTGAAGCGCTGATCGGCCAAACAAAGATTTCAATCAATGAATCTCAAAAGATAACGCTGCGCACTGTGCGCGAGCAACTTAAAAAGCTATACACAAAAATTCAGAACGCTTTTGTTAGTGAAGAAACTGTAAAACAGGTGAACGAGTATTGCAAGCGTCAGGAGTATATTGCTGACAATTTAAGCATGGAATTAGGGTTTGTGTAACACGTAATCATTTCAATGATTGCTGAAAATTAATAATTTTTTTTGACTAGGGCAGGATTCACAAGAATCGTCCATTTTTTCCACAACCGATCCAGTAAGTCAAATCCTTCGTTTTGTATTAACTCTGAAATTTCTTTAGGGGCTCCCAAACAAAGTCTACATCCCCATCGCAAAAAAAATGGTATTAAGTGTTTAGATTTGTGGGGCGCTTCAAATCCCATTTATCAAATTGCCGAATACTCTTATGAGGAAGATTCATCACCTATCAGGCCTGATCATAACTGCATTTATCGCACTCCACCTATTCAACCACACTTGTAGTCTTTTAGGAGCAGATAAACACATTGAGATAATGAACACCCTGCGATATTTTTATCGCAATATTCTTACAGAAACAATTCTGTTGGCTGCCGTTCTGATTCAGATACTTTCAGGCCTGAATTTGTTTAAAGCAACTCGCAAAGTTGCCCATACAAACTTTGATAAGTTGCAACATTGGTCAGGACTTTATTTGGCAGTTTTCCTGTTAGTCCATGTTGGGGTTGTTTTGGGAGGGCGCTTTTTTTTACACCTTGATACCAACTTTTATTTTGGTGTAGCGGGTCTAAATACGTTTCCGCTAAATTTGTTTTTTATTCCTTATTACGGACTTGCCATAATTTCCTTCTTCGCGCATGTTGCCGCAATTCACAGTAAGAAAATGGAGTTGACCATATTTGGGCTAACACCTTTGAGGCAAGCAGCAACGATTTTAATATTCGGTGTTTGTTTAACGATCACGATATTTTACGGACTAACAAATCATTTTCAGGGAGTTCGGATTCCTTCGGAATACAACGTGCTAATTGGCAAATAAATAAAATGAAAGTTATTAACATTCATAAAAGAGACATTGCACGACCCAAGGTAGAACTTGAGCGGCTATTCAGAACCTTGGCGACTGATAACGATCTGATGTTAGCAACCGAAAAATGGTCGCCCATGAAGTTGGACAAAGGTCTGATTGTGGGTTCTAAAGGTGGACATGGACCGATAAAATATTTCGTTGCTGAATTTCAGCCCGACAAATCAGTCACGTTTCAATTTGATCTTAGCGGATTTGATGGATTTCACAAATTCGAACTATCTGAAATAGGCGAAAATGTAACTGAACTAAAACACACGATTGATATGACCACAACGGGGTCGGCAACAATTAAGTGGATTCTTGCCGTTCGGTGGTTACATGATGCGTACATAGAAGATGCCTTCGACAAAGTAGAAAACCATTTTGTAGATGATAAGAAAGTTAGTCCGTGGAATTTGTGGGTTAAGATTTTAAGAAAGGCAATGAAACCAAAGCGAAATCCTTCTACACTTTAACAAAAGCCATAAAAAAAGTCACACCTTACGGATGTGACTTCGAACTTTCCCTAAACTATTTTTAAAACGAAATCTGGTATTGCATAACTACCTGAC
>Ga0335394_10002814_pt1 | contig 19678 bp, 16 predicted proteins | sample MAT03_FD_205741 | JGI IMG/M metagenome (GOLD analysis project Ga0335394, IMG submission 205741) | Freshwater microbial communities from Lake Fryxell liftoff mats and glacier meltwater in Antarctica - MAT-03 (spades assembly) (version 2) ... | reverse complement strand
CTCAACAACGGATCGGTCGCCATTGCGCATGTTGGCACACCGACTCCGCTCCTCTCGGGGCGTCGCCGGGAGGGCCTCGAGTTGCTCACGGCTGCTTGCCAGCACACTCGCTGCTCACGCTCGACGGCGAGCAACCCATGAGCTCGACCCCTCACAGCGAACTGGCGACGGCTCGGCGCACATACAGCGTTGACGAGGCTGCTGCGATCCTTGGGATCTCACGCACCACCGCGTACGAGTGCGTGAAGACCAAGGAGCTCCCGGCGCTGCGCTTCCGTGGGCGCATCGTCATCTCGGCGGCCGTGATCGACGCACTCCTCGCCAACGCCACACACTGACCATCGGCCACTGGGGCTCCGCGCCGCTACCGCACGCTCAGCAGTGCCGCGGGCCATCACATTGACGGGCCGATTACCTAGATGCGTCGACCAATGGTGTTGCCGCGCGTCGCCCACGACGCTCGGCTACTCGCAGCGAGCAGATTCTTTGAGAACCGCACCGTCCGGCTCGTCCGCCGAAAGCCGCCGAATCGCGTCTGGTCTGTGCAAGTCCTGTGTACCTGCTGTGTACCTGGTGCCTGTCCAGCACCGAGCACTACAAGAGTAGATAGCCCGTGACCTGGGCTTTCACTGGTGGAGACGAGGGGAATCGAACCCCTGACATCTACCTTGCAAAGGTAGCGCTCTGCCAACTGAGCTACGTCCCCGCATTGCGGTTTGGCGGGCGTCAGGTTACCGGGTCCGCTCGTACTGCGGCCCGGTAAAATTCCGCAAGTGACGCGGCGCTCAGGTAAGGACCCAGGGCTGTGAGAAGAAAGCGCGTCAGTTCGGCGGGAATCCCGCAACGCGCGCACGACTCCAATCGCGGGCACCACAATCCGTAGGCTCCCGCCCCATGTCCTCCATCAAGTTCGGCACGTTTCTGGCACCGCATCACCCGCTTGGTGAGAGCCCGACCCTGCAGTTCCAGCGCGACCTCGACCTCGCGGCGCACCTCGACCGGCTGGGCTACGACGAGTTCTGGTGCGGCGAGCACCACAGCACCGGGTGGGAAATGATCGCCAGCCCGGAGATGTTTCTGGCCGCCGCAGGCCAACGTACACACACGATCAAGCTGGGCACCGGTGTGGTCTCGCTGCCCTACCACCACCCGTTCAACGTCGCTCAGCGGATAGTGCAGCTGGACCACATGACCCGCGGTCGCGCCATCTTCGGTAGCGGCCCCGGCGCGCTCCCCAGCGACGCGCGCACGCTCAACATTGAACCAATGACCCAGCGCGACCGGCAGGACGAAGCACTCGGCGTGATCATCAAGCTGCTGCGCGGCGACGAGCGGTTCGACTACGACTGCGAGTGGTTCACCATGCGCGACGCCGCCCTACAGATCTTGCCGCTGCAAGACACCATGCCGATGACCACCGCCAGCAGCATCTCGCCCAGCGGCATGCAGTTGGCCGGCAAGTACGGCATCGGCGCACTCAGCATCGCCAGCACTTCCAAGGAGGGCCTCCAGGCGCTGCCCACTCAGTGGGGCTTCGCCGAGCAAGCCGCGGCCGCCCACGGCCAGACTGTCAGCCGCAACGACTGGCGCGTGCTGATGAGCTGGCACATCGCCGAGACTCGCGAGCAGGCTCGCAAGGAAGCCCTCATGGGCCTGCAGAAATGGCACAACGAGTACAACGTCGACGTGCTGGGCCGGCCCGGCGCGCTGCGCGTGGAAGACCCCAACGAGCTGTTCGAGCAGGTTGCGGCCGGTGGTGCGCAGGGCGGTGGTGCTGCCGTCATCGGCACCCCCGACGACCTGATCGCGGCAGTGCTGGCAATGCAGGAAACAACCGGCGGCTTCGGCACCGTGCTCGGCTTCGCCAACGACTGGGCCAACAACGAGGCAACGATGCGCAGCTGGGACCTCGTCGCCCGTTATGTGATCCCTGCCGTCAACGGCCATCTTCGCTCGCAGCGGGCCAGTGCCGAATACGTCGGTGCCCGCAAGGTTGAGCTGATGGCCGGCGCCGGCGCCGCAATCATGAGCAAGATCATGAGCCACGAGGGTGCCGCCGCCGCACTGGCCACCACCATGCAACAAATGGCTGCTGCTCGCGCGACGACCACCGATACAGCTGGCGAGGGGGAGGCCCCGAAGAACGACCCGACGTTTCGCCCCGGTGGTGGCCTACCCACCCCCGAGTAGGCCCCAACACTCAGACCGTCGAAAGCCGGCTTCAGTCGTCCGTCAGTCGTCCTTCAGCGCAACGGCGTTGGGGGTGACGTTCATCTTCGGCTCGTACTCCGCCAGTTCGACAACGCGGCCCTCGCTGACAAACTTCGCACGCAGTTCGGTGCGGCACGACTGGCACGGCCCGTAGAAGCGTTCGCCAACTTCGGTGCCGCAGCGCGGACAGGTCACGGTCAGTAGATCCATCAGTACGCCCCAGCCCAGAAGGCGGCGAGTGCAGCTGCACCGGCGACGGGGTCGCTCAGCATCCACCAGTGGCCCTGACCCTCCATCACATGGCGGCTGGCACCCAACCGATCGGCGACCTCCGCGCCCAGGTCTTCGGCACGCACGAACGGGTCGTTGGGGGCGATGATCGCCAGACCCGGCAGCGTTCCCACAGGCCCCAGCGCTTCGCCCCACAGCTTCATCTCAGACTCCGGGGCCGAGCGGTAGAGCGCCAGAATGCAGGCACTCATCACGTCGTCGCTGACCGCCACCAACTGTTCGCCGGTGGCGCGCGGGATGCCGATCATCTCGTAGAGCGCGATGCGTTCCTCCGGCGGCGCCGCCTGGTTCTGCGCGAAGTACTCCTCACCCGCGCCGGGGGTCTGCCAGATCTTGGCGAAGTCGTGCCACACGTAGTCGGGATGGAACAGGCCGAGTACGTCGCACGCCCACGTGCGGAACAACTCGGGCCGCAAGGACACAGCACGCATGCCGATGCCGCCGCCCCAGTCGTGACCGACGAAGTCGACCGGCCCGTGCTCGGCAGCGATCGGTTCCACGACGCCGAGAAACCACGCGACGTATTCCTCCTTGGTCGCGCCGAAACCTTCGGGCACTTCGCATCCGAAGCCGGGTAATTGCGGCGTAACCACATCGGTACGGCCGAGTTCGGCCAGCAGCGGCTGCCAGATCACGGGGGTCTCGGGGTTTCCATGCAGCAGGACGACGGTCATGGCGCAGATCGTAGGTCACGCCGACCCGGACACGCGGCGCCTCAGATGACGTTGATCGCGTCGACCGTGGCCGCTGCCACTTCATCGGTGAGTTGCACGTGCGGTCGCCAGTCAGTGCGCTTCGTGCCCCAGCTGACGAACTCGTGCGCAGACGTGACGCACGTTGGCAGCGAGTCGTCTGTGCCGTGGCCCACTTCCCACAACTCACCTGGCGCGCCGGGCCGGAGCGTGTAGAGCACGTGACGTAGGTCGTTGAAGACCAAGTTGATGCCGGTGTCGCAGGTGGCCAGCGCCTCGGTGCACATCTGCGGGATGCCGGCCATCATCCATTCGACGGTGGCTTCCAGGACCAGCGGGTCGTGGGGCAGGTCGGCGGCGCGGCGCACCGCCGCGCCGATGTCGTGGCGCAGGTGGCAGTAGTGGTCGAACGCGATCGCGTTACCCATCAGCCGTAGTGGGTGGCTGCCCAGATTCGCGATCGGCACCACCATGTCGGCCAACGGTGGCTCCTGCATGCCCGCCAGCGCCGCGATGCCCTTCTCGCTCCATTCGCGATACTCGGCCTTCACCTGCTCCACGGACCAGTCGCGCCGTGCCTTCACCGGTACCTCGGCGTTCTGCTCCACGTCGTGAGAATTCCCGGTCTCGATGCTGCTCGGGTCGGCGAGCGAGTGGAACGTGCTGGCCATGTGCTGCGCAACGTCCTGCACGCGCCAACCAGCACAGCCGCTGGGCAACGCCCACTCGGCGTCGGTGAGCGAATCGAACAGTTCGAGTGCGTGACTGTGCTCGGCGCGCAGGGCCTGGATGGCGGGGGTGGTCATGTTGCCGCTCCGTTCTTGAGACGGGCGCCGGCCAAGACTCCCGAGGGCTGTCCATCTTCCATGTTCCGTGAAGACCGGTCACCGTAGTGCCCCCTCGACTGACGGTGCGACACATGCGTCGTCACATCATCGCCTTTCCTCACCGGAAGTGCTGGCATAGGGTCAGTTGCATGACGAGCCCCAACATTCGCTTCGGCCTTCAGATCCCCCTGTTCAGCTACCCGGGCGTCGCTGCCGGCGACCTGTTCGAGCGCGTCTCGGACATAGCGGTCACTGCCGAAGACAGCGGCTTCGACAGCGTGTTCGTGATGGACCACTTCTACCAACTGCCCGGATTGGGTGCCCCGCAGGAGAACATGTTCGAGGCCTACACCCTTCTTGCTGCGCTGGCCGCGTGTACGCACACCGTGCGCCTTGGCTGCATGGTCGGTGGCATGACCTACCGCAACCCTGCGTTCCTCGTGAAGACAGTGACCTGTCTCGACGTGATCTCCAAGGGTCGCGCCATCTGGGGCATCGGCGCCGGCTGGTTCGAGAAGGAACACCAGGACTACAACTTCGAGTTCGGCACCTTCACTGACCGCTTCGAGAAGCTCGAGGAAGGCCTCCAGATCGCGAAGAGCATGTTCGTCAACGACACCACCACCTTCGACGGAAAGTGGTTCAAGGTCACCGACGCGTTCAACGTGCCCAAGCCCATCCAAGCCGGCGGGCCGCCCATTCTCATCGGCGGCAGCGGCGAGAAGAAGACCCTCCGCATGGTCGCTCAGTACGGCGACGCATGCAACGTGTTCGGCGACGCTTCCACCGTTCGGCACCTGATGACCGTGCTCGATGAGCACTGCGCCACCCTGGGCCGCGACCCGGCGGAGATCTGCCGCACCCGTCTGGGCACGCTCATCGTCGGCGAGACGATGGAGGCCGCGCAGGCCAAGCTCAGCGAGCGTCTCGGAGGCGCCACCATCGACCAGTTGCCCGCCGACATGCAGGCCCGCGTGAAGGGCATGTTCATCGTCGGGGACGCCGACGAAGTGGGCGCCAAGGTGCAGGAATTGCTCGACGCGGGTCTCGACGGCATCGTTGTCAACATGCCCGACGCACACAACCTGGAGACCGTCGCCCTCGCCGGCAGCATGCTCTCCAAAATCTTCGCTTAGCCAGCGCACGCCGATCTGGCACCTCCGGCAGCCCATGGGTGGGCAAACGTGACGGAAGTGGCCGTTTGGCCCACCCGTGAGCGGAGAAGAGTGCCCAACTAGAGCGCTACTGAAGCGTTGGGGCGAGCCGCAGCGCTCAACCTGTCGCGGCTCCTACCACCAAGACTGACAGTGATGCGCACGACAGGTTGCACGATTCGTCGCCCACCAAGTCGTCCGAAAGCCGCCAGTCGCGACTGTCGCAGGCGCCTATCCTTTGACTATGAGCGACACGATCACGGCTTCACGCACTGTCGGTGGCACCTGCCATCACGACTGCCCGGACACGTGTGGTTGGCAGGTCACCGTCGAAGGCAGCGGCCCTACCGAGCAGGCGGTGCAGTTGCGCGGCAACCCCTCACACCCTTACAGCAAGGGCGAACTATGCCCGAAGGTGAACCGCTTCCTGGATCGCGTCTACAGCCCGGACCGCGTACTGCACCCGTTGCGGCGCGCCGGGCGCAAGGGCGAGGGCCGTTTCGAGCAGATCACCTGGGATGAAGCGCTCGCCGAGATTGGTAGCCGCTTCACGGCCATCGTTGCCGAACACGGTGCCGAGGCACTGATGCCTTACGTCAGCGCCGGCAACCAGAGCCTGCTGGCGTTGATGTTCGGCGACCGCTTCTGGCATCACCTCGGCGCCACCCGCGTGATCGGCTCGCTGTGCGGGTCCACCGCCGGCGCAGGTTCGGCCAGCACCAACGGCACCGGCAAAGGCATCGACCCCAGCGACCTGCTGCACAGCAAGCTGATCATCCTCTGGGGCACCAACACGCGCCTCACCAACCGTCACCTGTGGCCGACCATCGAAGAGGCTCGGGCCAACGGTGCGCAGGTGATCGTCATCGACCCGCTGCGCACGATGACTGCCGACTCCGCCGACTGGTTCCTGCAGCCGCTGCCCGGCACCGACGTCGCCCTCATGTTGGCGATCATGCACGTGATCATGCGCGACGGCCTCACCGATGACGAATGGGTGGCCGCCCACACTGTCGGCTTCGAAGATCTAGCGGCACACGTCGCCGACTGGACACCCGCACGCGCCGCTGAGATCACCGGTCTCGAGGTCGCCGATATCGAGCGCCTGGCAACGCTGTACGGCACCATTCGCCCCGCAGCCATCCGCACGCTCATCGGCGCGGAGCACCACGAGCATGGCGCAATGTTCTTCCGCACGCTCACCTGCCTACCGGCCTTGGTGGGCGCGTGGCGCGACCAGGGCGGCGGTTTCTCGCGCAGCGTTGGTGTGTGGAGCAACGAGGTGTTCGACTACGCCGCGCTGGGTCGCCCCGACCTGCTGGCTGGCCGCGAACCGCGCAGCCTCCAGATGGTCCAGCTCGGCCGTGCGCTCACCGACCCCGACGAGCCGCTGTACGGCGTCGTGATGATCGGCGTCAACGCGATGGTCTCGGTGCCCAACACCGAGTTGCTGCGCAAGGGTCTCGAGCGTGACGATCTGTTCACCGTGGTGCACGACCAGTTCCTCACCGACACTGCCCGCTACGCCGACATCGTGCTGCCGGCCACCACGCAGATCGAGGCCACCGACGCGGTCACACCGTGGGGTCATCTCTACCTGGGCTGGAACGAAGCCGCCATCGAGCCGCGCGGTGAAGCCGTCAGCAACAGCGAGCTGCACCGTCGACTGGCACGGGCGATGGGTTACACCGAGCCCGCACTGTTCGACGACGACCTCACCGCACTCCGGGCCGCGCTCCCTACCATCGACATCGAGCAACTCCGCACCGAGGGTGTGGCGAAGGTGCCGTATCCCGAGGACGGAAGGCCGTTCGCCGACGGCGCGTTCCCCACGCCCTCCGGCAAGGTCGAACTGCGCTGCGAGCAGTTGGTGGCGCTGGGCCAGCCCGCGCTGCCCACCTACGCCGAGCCCTCCGAAGCGGCCTTTCGCGGTCGCTTCCCGTACGCGCTACTGACGCCCAAGCAGCACACGCGATTCTTGAACAGCAGCTACTCGCAGCTACCCAAGCACGGCCCGCTGGAAGGTGGCCCGTTCCTGGAGCTGTGCGACAAGGATGCAGCCGAGCTCGGTCTGGAAGAGGGTGCGCGAGCACGAGTGTGGAACGACCGGGGCACGATGGTCGCACCGGTGCGTATTACCGAACGCCTGCGGCCAGGTGTCGTTGTGGTGCCATGGGGCTGGTGGGCAGCCGACCATGCCGGCGAGGGCAACGCCGCCGGCCAGGTGGCCAACTCACTGACCAACGACACCCTCACCGACTGGGGCGGCGGTGTCGCCTACAGCGACACCAGAGTCGCCATCACCCCTGTCTAACCCGTTTTACGTAAAGGCTGTCGAGCTCTGAACTGGGCGAGCGGGTTCCAGGCTTTGACACGAACCGAAAGTGGTGGGCGTGAGTCGCCACCCCTGCACCGCAGGTGAGGGGTAGCCTGGCGACATGGCAGGGGAGCTGATCTACGCATTTCGCATCATGCGCCTGCCGCTGCTCGATGCGGGCGGCGCCGCCATTGGCCGCCTCGACGACATCGTCATCATCCCAGGCCACCGGGGCAGCGCGCCGAGAGTGCTCGGCTTCGTCGCCACCAGCCAGCGCCGCCGCATCTTCGTCAACGGGGCACGCATCGCCACCCTCGACAGCGACGGTGCTCGACTGCGCAGCTGGGACATCGACCTCAACCCGTTCAAACCCCGCCCCGGCGAGCTGCTGGTGGGTCGCGACATCATCGACAAGAAGCTCGGCGACGAGTCGGTCAGCGACGTCGCCCTGCGCCAGGCCACCGACGGCAAACAGACGTGGTGGGAGCCGGCCAAGGTGCGCCTGGCCCGCCGCAGCGCCCTGCGTCGCAGGCCCAGCTACCGCCTCATCGATGTGGTCGATGTGCCCACGCTGTTCCACATCGTCGCCGGTGCCGAGATGGCCGCCGAGGCCGCCCGCCTGCGCGACATGCACCCCAGCGACGTTGCCGGTGTCGTGCGCGCGCTGCCGCTGACGCAGCGCAAGCAACTGGCCGAGGCAATGGACGACGAGCGATTGGCCGACCTGCTGGAAGAGCTGCCCGAGGCCGAGCAGTTGCGCATCATCGAGGGGCTCGATATCGACCGCATGGTCAGCGTGCTCGAGGAAATGGAGTACGACGACCTCGCCGACCTGCTCGCCGAAATGCCGGGCGAGCAGCGCACCCGAGTGCTCGACGCGATGGACGAGGAAGACGCCGACGTCATGCGCCGCCTGCTGTCCTACGACGAGGGCACGGCCGGCGCGCTGATGACACCCGACATCATCATCCTCGGCGCGAATGCCACGGTTGCCGAAGCGCTCGCCCAGATTCGCGACCCGGAGTGGCTGGTCAGCATTGCGGCTCAGGTGTTCGTGGTGCAACCGCCCTACAGGCCACCGACGGGCAACTACCTCGGCGTGGTGCACTTCCAGCGCTTGCTACGCGAGCCACCCTCGATGGAACTGGGCCGCTGCGTGGAGCAAGAGCCCACCATCACGCCAGACATTCTTGAACGGGAAGTGGCCGAGCGTCTGGCCAGCTACAACCTGCTGTCGCTGGGCGTCTGCGACGAGGCCGGGCGTCTTCTCGGTGCCATCACGGTCGACGACGTGCTCGACCGCACGCTGCCCACCGGTTGGCGGCAGCGCAGGCGGGTGAATGCAGGGTCGGTGTTGCGATGAAGCGTCGCGAAGACCTGACCACCCCCCGTCAGAACCGCCGCCTCGGCGTGCACTACGACCCCGACGCCTTCGGGCAGTTCAGTGAAAGCATCGCCCGCTACCTGGGCACCGCCCGCTTCCTCGTCTACCAAACCGGGATCATCGCCGTCTGGGTCTCGTGGAACCTCGTGATGCCCGAGAACTGGCAGTTCGACCCATGGGGTCGTGGCCTGGTGTTGCTCACCCTCGTACTCAGCCTGCAAGCCAGCTACGCCGCGCCGCTGATTCTGCTTGCGCAGAACCGGCAGGAATCGCGCGACCGGATGACCACCGACAACGACCGCAAGACCGCCGAGCGGACGCAGGCCGATACTGAATTCCTTGCCCGCGAGATCGCCAGCGTTCGCCTGTCCCTCGCCGACGTGCCAACGAGTGGCGAGCTCAACGATCATCTCGACCGGTTGGCAGACGCCGTCGAGCGGATGACCGCGCGTCTCGACGAGATGGAAGCGCAACGCGCAAAAGAGTTCTAGCCAGATCAGCCAGCAACGAGCCGTTCAGCCAGCAACGTGTTGAACGAGCTGCACGGTTGCCTTGGCGAAGGCATCAGGCGACGTCCAGGTCGACAGATGGTCGTCAGGTAGTTCGACCACAAACGCATCGATCGCGTCGGCGAGTGCCCGCTGCTTGCGCGGCTTCACCAGGCGGTCGCGAGTGGTCACCAAGCTGGCGGCCGGCTTACGCAGTGCACTCGCAAAAATGCGAGCGTCGTAGCGACTGAGCGACTGGCCGGCATGGACGATGCTGAACGTGTCGTTGCGCTGCAGTTCGCTGGCCAACCACGGCACATACTGCTCGAGCGGATGATTCGGCCCCAGGAGGCGTCGGATTCCCCAGCGCATCCAGCGCGGGAAGACTCCCGACCGCAGCAGCGGCCCCATCACATGGATGGTGCGCCATTCCAGACGCTCCCACCACTTCGCACGCCACTCGAGTGCGGTTGCCTGCACCACGATGGCTCGCACCAATTCCGGGTGGCGTTGCGTCAGCAGCAGGCTGATAGGCCCACCCATCGAGTAGCCAACGGTGATCACTTGCTCGATTCCAAGGCCCTGCACCAGCAACGCCGCATCTTCGGCAACGTCGACCAGGTCGAACCTCACCGGGCTACGCAGCCCGCGCCCATGGCCGCGATGGTCGATGGCGACGAACGAGTAGTGCTCGGCCAACGCCTCATATGCGGTGAAGAACTGCAGATCGGCGCTGGCCGTCCACCCATGCAGCAGCAACAGGGTGGGCGCCGTGGGGTCGGGATGCTGATAGTGGCGATAGAAGACCTCACCGCGGCCGGGCAAAACCATGGTGAAGCCGGGCGGCAACCAGGGCATGACCATCGCCGATTCGGCTGATTTTGGTGCCGTCATAGCCCTTAAGTTACCAGCTGGTAGTTCTGGCGACGCCGGTGAACTCCTGCACCCGTACGCCCAGTTCGGTGGCGTGGTGCAGCAGATCGAGCATATCCAGCGACGCCCCGCCGGGCGTGTGCACGCCCGGGGCCAGCCCGTGGGCGAGCATCTGCAGCACGGTCGCAGCGCATACCGCAGCGGCCAGATCGCCGGTGTGGCCGGCAGCGCCGGCGATGACGGCCACTCGGCCGCCTTCGGCGTCGGCACCACGGGCCTCGACTCGCACCGAACCGATGCTGCCCGAGGCGTGGGGCGGGACGAGCATCGGCATCCGTGCCGTCAGCCGGTCGCGACGGGTGGCCGAAACGCGGGCCGCAATTCGGCTGGCCTGCGGGAACGTGTGGTGCAGCAGCAAAGGGTCGCCCAACGCGGCGCGGTAGCAGTCATGCGCTGCTACCGGATCCGGGAACCAGACCAGGTCGCGGCCGCTGCCACCGGGTGGCTCGATCCATTCGCCGTCGTGCCAACCAAGCGCGGTGTCGCCGAGTGCATTGTGGTGCTGCCTTGCGCAGGATGGGCCGGCGGTGCCGTGGATGGCGACGTGCAACTCGTCAAGCGTGTGTAGTTGCCCGGCCAGCGATCGTGCCAGCAAACCCGACAGTCCCGGGGCCATACCGGCACCGATCACGAGCGCCGTCTCGTGGAGCAGTGTCTGGGCTTCTAGCGCCAGTAGCGCACGTAGATCGTCGAGGTCGTCGCCGACGGAGACCACCGGCGTGCCCTGCGCGATGAGCCGCTGGGCCAGCTCCGAATGTGGGGCCGGTTGGCACAGCACCACCAGATCACAGACACTGAGATCATCGGGCGATTCCACCACCACCACACCCTGCCGGCGCACGCCGAGACCCGGCCGCGGGTCGTACACCGCCACTTCAATTTGGCGCTGCACGAGGTGTGCAACAACCCGGCTACCGGTGACCCCGCAGCCGACCAGGCCAACAATCTTGCCGGCTGCTCCGTCCGTCGAGTCGTTCACGTTGCCGTCATTCACTTTGGAGGCACGCTGACTTCACGCCAGCCACCCTCCTGTGGTGGCACCCCACCCTTGCCGCGTAGCCGCAACACGCCGGCGATCGTGCCCGCAAACGACAGAGCAACCAGCGCCCGGCGCAACATCTTCATGCGCCGGAGCGTACCAACCCCCCGCCGCCCCTCAGCCCACCCCACCAGGCCGATTGGTTCCGCGCAACCCGTCACGCGCCAGTCATCAGGTTTGGTGGTCAACCACGCGACAGGTTCGACTATTCGTGCGGCCGGAACAGGCGCCAGGACACTGCGAAGTACCACGACCATCGCAATCTCACCAGAAACGCGTGAGGCCCTTCGAGGCCTCGCCGCCGAACGCTGCGACACGATGGACTCGCTCATCAAGCGATTGTTGCGGGACGAACTGGCTCGTCGGTTCGACGCTGCGTTGGCCGAGCGTCGAGGAGTCGCTCGAACAACGCTGAGTCGCTGGCTCGTCAACAGCGGTCACTCATGCGGTCGGGTGAGATTGCGATTGTCGACTTTGGTGTGCCCATCCGGAGCGCTCCAGCCTTGGTACGACCGGCCGTTGTAGTCACTGCGCAGCCCACTCTCGACGAGTCGAGCAGACCTTTCACGTCGTGCCCATCACCAACACACCCCGGCGTTGGCCCAGTGATGTCACCACCGGGCGGGGGCATGCTCAATGACATCTGGTGGGCATCGCAGATCAGTCACAAGTGGTGGAACGGACCTCCGAGAACGTCGGGCCTGCAACCCTTGCTCAAATCCGAGAAACCGTCTCGGTGTTACTGGGCTTGTAGAGCGACGGTCTGGACCCCCTTCACGACAACAGGCCCCCTCGCGGGGGCCTTCGCTGTCGTCTACCGGGAAGTGTGGTGGGGCTACACAGAATCGAACTGTGGACCTCATCCTTATCAGGGATGCGCTCTAACCGACTGAGCTATAGCCCCAGTAGCGGTAGGAAAGGCTAGCGGCCCCTCTGGAAAACACTCAAGCCGTTCGCGACGGCGGATCGGTTGGCGCCGCAGATGCGGTTGGTGTTGGCGCCGCAGCTTGCGTTGGCATTGCCATCGTCGTCGAACGACGGGTCAGACGACGCCAACCAAGGCCACGCTCCTCGCGAGCGACTACTTCCTCTTCCAGCACACTCACCCGAATGCCGCCGACCAGGTCGGTGATCAGATTGAACATGGTGGCCATCAACACGGCCAGGCCGGTGAGCCCGACGATGACGAACAGGCCGGCAATCCATGCGTTGTGGAAGATCTCCCCGCCCTTGAGCTGGAAGGTCTCCCAACCGAAGTTTTCGAAGAAGCGCTCGACATTGTCGACGGTGCCGGTGTTCTGGGCGACTTGCCACAACAGCACGCCCGCCGTCAGCGCCACGCCGTACAGAAACAGGTTGAACACCACCGCGACCTTGAACACGCTCCACGTATCCACGTGGCGGACCACTCGTGTCACGCGCCGAACACGCGGCCGGCGACGGGTAACCACCGTGGGCTTGCGTAATGGCCGCATCGGCTTCTTCGGGCGAGCCAGCGACGGCATGCCATCGGTGCCATCGGTGTCACTGAACTCGGGGGCCGCGACCAGAACCACGGGCACCAGCGAGGTGTCGGCAACCGGCGAGGGCAGGGTTGGTAGCACCGGCTCAGGAACTGCGGGCACCATGTCGGGCTCGGCGGGAACTATGGTCGGAAGCACCCACGCGTCGGGCAGCATGAGTTCGTCGAGCCCATTCGGCTCGGTCAGCCCAGTCACTTCGATTGGTGCCATCGCCGCCTCAGCCGCGACACGGCGGGTGCGGGGCGTCGCGGCAGCACGCGCAGCCTTCTTCGTACTTCCGTTGCGCGCACCGCTCGACTTCACCGACCCGTTTGCCCGAAGGGCACCATTCGACTGAACCGCGCCGTTGGTGTGCGACGGCGTGGCCGGGGTTTGGGCGCGGGGTGCCGTGTTCTCGTCGGTGGGGGGCACGCCGGTATCCACGGTGCGAGTGTAGGCAACGCACGCCCGTCAAGGCGCGCGCGTCGCACGCGCTGTGGCCGTCGCGTCAGCGACCCTCACCACGACCTGCACCGCCTCACCAACCAGTGTGAACGAGACCAGCACGCCACCGTTCGCACGGGCCAGTTGCGCTGCGGCCGACCGACCACCATCAGTTCCCGCCAATGCGGCCGCATCGGCGGCAATCTGCGCCTGATCATGCGTCACCAAACGACCAGCAAAGTGTGCCGTTGCGGCCGTCAGCACCACCACGAGGGCGACGACGGCCAACAACAGCACCGTCGCCTGCCCTGAACTCTGATCCGACTTACGTACGCGCATCGCACACCCCCATTTGTTCGGCCGCATGTTCAACGACCGGGTTGGTTGTGGTGGCCGTGGCCACAAGATGGCGCCGAAACGCAAGCAGTACGACTAGCGCGAGCCGACTATTCCTCGTCCTCGCTGGCCAAGATCAGTGCTACAGAAGCAACCACCTCGCCGTCGGGAACACCCATGATGGTGACACCGGTGGCGTCGCGACCGATGTGGCGAATACCGCGCACTGGCGTGCGGATAGTGGTGCCACCAGAGGCGACCGCCACGATCTCATCGTCGTCGCCGACCATGAACGCAGCCACCACCGAGGCGCCCTTGTTGCGCACGAACTTCATGCCCTTCACGCCCTGGCCACCGCGACCCTGCACGTTGAACTTGTCGAGCTGCACTCGTTTGCCGAACCCGAGCTCGGTGATCATCAGGATCGACGTGTCGTCCTTCGCCAGGTCGCAGCTGACCACGGTGTCGCCCTCGCGCAGTTTCATGCCACGCACACCCGAAGCAGCGCGGCCCATCGGACGCACCTCGCTCTCGTTGAAGCGAATGGTCATGCCACCCTTGCCGACCATGAAGATGTCGTCGGTGCCACTGGTCTCGATGACCTTGACCAGCTCGTCGCCGTCGCGCAGGTTGAGCGCAATAAGGCCGTCGCGGCGACCGTTGTCGTACTCGTCGAAGCCGGTCTTCTTGACCACGCCCTTGCGGGTGGCGAAGAACAGGTAGCGCTCGGCCGCGAAGTCGCGGGTGTCGATGATGGCCTGGATGGTCTCGCCGGCTTGCAACGGCAGCAAGTTGACGATGGGCATGCCCTTCGCCTGACGCTCGCGCTCGGGGAGGTCCATCGCCCGCAGGCGGTAGACCTTGCCGCGGTTGCTGAAGAACAGCAGGAACGCATGCGCCGTGGTGAAGATCACATGGCGCACGATGTCGTCGCTCTTCAGCTTGGCGCCACTGACGCCACGGCCCCCTCGTCCCTGCGTCTTGAAGAACGCGGCCGGCACCGCCTTCACGTACTGCGCCTCGGTCATCACGACCACGAGTTCCTTGTCGTCGACGAGGTCCTCGATGCTCATGTCGCCAGAGTCGTAGGTGATAGGGCACACGCGCGGGGTCGCGAACTCTTCGCGGATGGCCAGCATCTCGGATTTGATGACGCCACGCAGCTTCTCGGGCGAATCGAGAATGCTCTGCAGCTCGATGATGCGTGCCCGCACGTCTTCCAGCTCGGTCTCCAGGTCGATACGGCTGAGGCGGGTGAGCTGCGAGAGGCGCATCTCGAGAATGTCGGTGGCCTGGATCTCACTGAACTCGTACGGGGCAGCCATCAGGCCGGCCTTGGCGGCCGCCGGGTCGTCGCTGGCCCGGATGAGCGCAATGATCGCATCGATCACATTGAGGGCCTTGATGCGGCCTACAAGGATGTGCTCGCGACGCTTGGCCTTCGCCAGGCGGAACTCGGTGCGACGAGTGATGACATCCACCTGATGGCGGACATAACCCTGCAGCGCCTGCACCAGGTTCAGCGTGCGCGGAACGCCATCGACCAGGGCCACCATGTTGACCGGGAAGCTGGTCTGCAGCGAGGTGAGCTTGAACAGGTTGTTGAGCACCACGTTGGCATTCGCGTCGCGCTTGAGCGTGATGACCAGGTTGGTCTTCGCGGCTGCGGACGCGTCGTTGACGTCGGCAATACCGTCGAGCTCGCCGGAGTCGACCAGCTCCTGGATGCGACTGGCAATGGAGTTGCAGCTGGTCTGGTACGGCAGCTCGGTGACCAGCACCTGCATCTGCCCGCGCTTGCCCTCTTCGATGCTGGCCTTGGCTCGCATTTTGATGCTGCCGCGACCGGTGCGATACGCGTCCATGATGCCGGCGCGCCCGAGGATGGTGCCACCGGTCGGAAAGTCGGGGCCCTTCACGAACTGCATCAGATCGTCGGGGGTCGCCTCCGGGTTGTCGATCAGGTGAATGGTGGCGTCGATGACCTCGCCAAGGTTGTGCGGCGGGATGCTGGTGGCCATACCGACTGCGATGCCCTGACTGCCGTTGACCAACAGGTTCGGGAACCGCGCCGGCAGCACGGCGGGCTGCTCCATCGTGTTGTCGTAGTTGGGCACCATGTCGACGGTGTCTTCGTCGATGTCGGCCAACATCTGCATCGCCAGCGGGTGCAGGCGGCACTCCGTGTAGCGCTCGGCGGCGGCACCGAAGTCGGGGCTGCCGTAGTTGCCGTGGAAGTCGATGAGCGGGTGACGCAAGCTGAACGGCTGGGCCATGCGGACCAAGGCGTCATAGATGGCCGAGTTGCCGTGCGGGTGGTACTTGGCCATCGTGTCGCCGGTGACACGCGCGCTCTTCACGTGCGGTCGGTTGGGGCGGAAACCCTGCTGCTCCATGTCCCAGATGATGCGGCGGTGCACTGGCTTGAGGCCGTCGCGCACGTCGGGCAAAGCGCGCGACATGATGACCGACATGGCGTAGTCGAGGAAGCTGCGCTCCATCTCGTCTTGCAGCTGAATGGGCTCGATCAAGTCGTGACCGGTGCCCTCGTCGTCGGGGGTTGCTGGGGTGTTGGGTGTGTCACTCATGTCAGAAGTCCAGGTTCCGTACGTCGCGGGCGTTGGTGGTGATGAACTGCTTGCGAAGGTCGACGTCGTCGCCCATCAGCACGCTGGTGATCTCGTCGGCCAGTGCCGCCTCTTCGACGGTGATCTGCAGCAGCGTGCGCGTGCTGACGTCCATAGTGGTCGGCTTCAGCTCTTGCCAGTCCATCTCGCCAAGACCCTTCAACCGGTTGAAGTCGTTCTTGTGGTTGGGGTGCGCCTCGAGGAAGCGCTTCTTGGCGTGCTCGTCCTTCAGGTAGATCTTCTCCTTGCCAACGAGCGTCGAGAACAGCGGCGGCTGCGCGATGTACACGTACCCGGCCTCCACCATCGTGCGCATCTGGCGGAAGAAGAACGTGAGCAGCAAGGTACGGATGTGGCTGCCGTCGACGTCGGCGTCGCAGAGGATGATGACCTTGTGGTAGCGAGCCTTTTCCGCATCGAACTCGTCGCCTACGCCGCCACCGATGGCAGTGATGAGGGCCTGGATCTCGTTGTTCTTCAACATCTTGTCCAGGCGTGACCGCTCGACGTTGAGGATCTTGCCGCGGATGGGCAGCAACGCCTGCGTGCGCGGGTCGCGCGCGTTGAGCGCCGAGCCACCAGCCGAGTCGCCCTCGACGATGAAGATCTCGCTCTCCTCAGGGTTACCCGAGCTGCAGTCCTTCAGCTTGTCAGGCATGCCAGCGCCGGCCAGCGCCGTCTTGCGGCGGATCGCGTTGCGGGCATTCTTCGCCGCCACGCGCGCTTGCGCCGCAGCCAGGCCCTTCTTGACCAACTTGTTGGCCTCGACCGGGTTCTCTTCCAGCCACTCTGCAAGCCGCTCGTTGGTGGCCTTCTGCACGAAGCTGCGCATGGGCACGTTGCCCAGCTTCGCTTTCGTCTGCCCTTCGAACTGTGGCTCGCGCAGCTTGACCGACACGATGGCGGTGATGCCCTCGCGAATGTCCTCGCCGAGCAGATTGTCGTCCTTTTCCTTCAGCAGGTTCTTCGACCGCGCGTACTTGTTGACCACGCTGGTGAGGGCCGTCTTGAAACCCTCCACGTGCATACCACCTTCGATGGTGGAGATGCCGTTGGCGTAGCCGTGAATGCCCTCGTAGTACCCGGTGTTCCACTGGATGGCGATGTCCAGCGTCTGGCCGCCCTCGGTGTCTTCGTCTTCGTAGTGCGCAACCTTGCTGAACAACGCTTCCTTGCTCTGGTTGAGGTGCTTGACGAAATCGACGATGCCGCCCCTGTACTGGAACGTCACGTCCTGCTCGCGGTCGGCCCGCTCGTCGCGGAAAATGATCTCGAGGTTCTTGTTCAGGAATGCCATCGTCTGCAACCGCTCGAGCACGGTGCGCGCCACGAACTCGGTGCCTTCGGCCACGAACACGGTGGGGTCCGGCCAGAAGCTGACCGAGCTGCCACTGGCACGACCGCGTGCCGGCGTGGCGCCGACATCGGCGATCTTGCCCTGCGGCTTGCCACCCTTTGCGTACTCCTGCTGGTAACGGCGGCCGCCCTTGTCGACCTCTAGCAGCAGCCGCTCGCTGAGCGCATTGACAACGCTGACACCCACGCCGTGGAGACCGCCGGAAACCTTGTAACCCTCTCCGCCGAACTTGCCGCCTGCGTGCAACACGGTGAGTACGACCTCCGCAGCGCTCTTACCCTTGTGCGGGCCAGACGGGTAGGGATCGACCGGGAAACCGCGACCGTTGTCTTCCACTCGGCAGCCGCCATCGGCCAACATCGTGACGTTGATGCGCGTCGCGAAGCCCGCCATCGCCTCGTCGACCGCGTTGTCGACGACCTCCCAGATGAGGTGGTGAAGACCGGCCAAACCGGTGGACCCGATGTACATGCCGGGGCGTTTTCTGACAGGGTCGAGACCCTCTAGCACCTGGATGTCTTTGGCGCTGTAACTAGCGCTGGCTTGATTGGTGTCAGACGACACGCGCACCTCGATCGTTTCAGGAGAATACAGGCGTTGACCTGCGATGTTGTAGGCGACACGTAGGCGGGCTCCCTGCGCTGCAGCCGTCGTCGCGAGACATTCACAGTGTACCTGAGAGGTGTCACAAAGAGGGGGAGGGTGGGCAGTCGCGCGACGCGTCGAACGGTGGGCTAGAACAGGCATCATGAAGGTCGCTGTGTACGCCATCGCACTCAACGAGCAGGCGTTCGTCGAGCGGTTCATGGCGACCGCCCGCGAGGCTGATCTGGTGGTCGTCGCGGATACCGGCAGCACCGACGAAACGGCTGCGGTGTTGGCGGGGCTGGGCGCAATTGTGCACCGGCTATCCATCCGTCCGTGGCGCTTCGATGACGCTCGCAACGCCGTTCTCGCACTCATTCCCGACGACGTCGACGTGTGCGTTTCCATCGACCTCGACGAAGTACTCACGGCCGGCTGGCGAGCGCGACTCGAGGCCGAATGGGGCATTGCCAACCGCGGCAAGTACTCATACACCTGGAGCCATCACCCTGATGGATCACCGGCCGTCACCTACACGTACGACCGGATTCACAGCCGCCACGGCTACCGCTGGCGACACCCGTGCCACGAGACGCTCTACCCAGATCGCATCGAGCAAATCGACGCGCACTTGAGTCTCGAATTGCACCACTGGCCCGACCCCACCAAGCCGCGCAGTCAGTACCTCGACTTGCTGGCAGTCGCTGCTGAGGAGCAACCACACGACAGCCGAACCGCGCACTACTTCGGCCGTGAACTGATGTACAACGGCCAGTGGGCACGAGCGGTCGACGAGCTACGTCGGCATCTGGAACTACCCACCAGCGCGTATGCGCCGGAGCGAGCGGCTTCGATGCGATTCGTCGGTCGTTGCCTGGCGCAACTCGGCCAACCCGACGATGCGCTGGTCTGGTTCAGGGCGGCCACCGACACCGCACCGGACACACGGGAGCCATGGGTGGAACTAGCACAGGCGTGCCACGACGAGCGACGTTGGCACGAGTGCTACGACGCCGCGGTGGCCGCACTCCACATCACCGAACGCCCGACGATCTATATCAACGACGCAAGCTCATGGGGTGAGCGACCAGACGACCTTGCCAGCGTCGCCGCCTGGCACATGGGTCTGCATGCGGACGCACTTGCGCACGCAGAACGGGCCGCAGCTCTGGCTCCCCATGACAGCCGCATAGCGGCCAACGTCGCGTTCTATCAAAACGTGGTGGGGCAGCGTCGCGCCCAGGCAGGGCCATTCACGGTCGGCCCGCTGCGGTGGGCGACATCACCACCGCTGTGTCATCGCCATGTGTTGCGTCTGCAACGCCGGCCCCCGCCCACGCCGGCCCCGCCCACGCCGGACCCTGTCCTGCCCGCCACGGGAGATAGCTCGTCGTCGTTGCTGGTGACGGCGGCGGCGTTGGCGGCCACTGGTGGCGTTGCCAGCTTCTTCGCTCGCCGCCGCCGTCAGCCAATCAGCTAACGAGCGGCTGA